>Ga0070706_100001203_pt1 | contig 27707 bp, 22 predicted proteins | sample KBSK5501metaG_FD_65476 | JGI IMG/M metagenome (GOLD analysis project Ga0070706, IMG submission 65476) | Corn, switchgrass and miscanthus rhizosphere microbial communities from Kellogg Biological Station, Michigan, USA - KBS K5-50-1 metaG | ecosystem: Host-associated > Plants > Roots >... | reverse complement strand
TGCCGATGATGCGCGGATAGATTGCATAGTCCTGGACAACTCGAAGCACGCCGAGAAACAGCAGCACTACGAACGCCATTCCAAATCCCGAGTGCAGCAAAGCCAGAAAGGCTGCAAGAATCGCCACAATCAAAGGTCCGACTAACGGAACAAACTCCAACAGCCCGGCGATCAGACCAAGCACTAGGGGGCTTGGCAATCCGATCAGCGCAAACCCTACGCTGCACATTGCTCCCACCAGAACACAGGCGGTCAACTGCGCGCGAATGTACGAGGCCAGCGTGCTGTTCACGTCCTGAAAAAACTCGTCACCGCGCCAGCGCAGGCGTCCGCGCGGCAACATTGCCAACGCCGAGCGGCGAAAGCTGTCAGCATCCTTCAACAGAAAGAAACTCAAAATCGGAATTAGCACCAGCCAGGGAAGATAGATTATCCAACCGACTACGTGCTGGACTGCCGCCGTAACAATGTCACCACCTCTTGCGATCAAGCCAAGAGCCGTGTTGTTAATGGCATCGACGACACCTTCAGGCATCCGGTGCTGCTTGAAATACTGATTGAGACGCTCGCTGGCATTCGTAATCGTCTTGTAATAGACCGAAGCCTGCTGCTTGAACTCGGGAAACTGCGCGCCGAATTGTGGCGCCAGAAAATATATCGCCACCCCAATCCCCAAAAACAGAACTACATAAACGACCGCGATCGCCAACCCGCGTGGCATCACGCGCTCGCGTCCACCAACTCGAACGGGTCTCTGCACCAAATCGACAAGCGGCGCCACGAGATAAGCAAAGAAAACGGCCAGTACAACCAGGAGGATGACGGTGGTGAGTTTGTAGATTATCCAGAGGAATCCGGCCACTGCGAGCATTAACATCAGGATTCGCAACACAGCGCGTGTTTGCAGCCATGACGTCTGCACGATCTCTTTCGTTTCGTTCCGTTCAGTAGCTGCCGGCATGATTCTTTATTGTTTGAATTGCGGTTTCCGCGTCGCGTGTTTAGAAATCGTCGTCGTCGTAATCATCGTCAGCTTCGGACATCTTTATGGCAGCTTCCTCCCAAACCAGGCCGCGCCATTCGTCCGTTTCGCCGAGCAACTGCAAGGCTGCCTGTGGGTGAGCAGGATTGCGCTCAATGCGCAGGACTTCGGCGATCACCCGCAGCTTCTCGCCCTCGTCACCAAGTACCAGCAAGTTCACGCGGCTGCCAACCGGCGGAAGTTCACGCTGCAGGTGGATCAGCGTGCCTTCCGGTCCAACGTTTTCAGTCTCGCCGTCGGCAACCACGTGTACGCCGTCGTTCGTGTCCCACTCAGCGCGGACGGGAAATGCAGCGACGTAACGCGGGCCAGATCGAGTGTTACTAATCGGGCTCTGGGGCATGAGCTTCCACTCCCTCTTTCGCTAACAATCGTCGAGGTAACCGGAGCGTATGATACAGGGAAACCGCGAATCCTTAAACTATCTGACGTTGAAGTCCGAACGCGGCTTCAGCGCGCGGAGAATCTTGTTGGGACAGGTTCCGGGCTCGGCGCGCTTCGCGCTTGCACCTGGCTACCTTTTTTCGCACCTTCGGCGCCTGTTGAAGCTACTCTTCTTCGCTTCTCAGTTTCTCGAGCACTGAGAAATCTTCCAGCGTCGTCACGTCACCGGCGACGGAACCACTCGTCGCAATCTCACGCAACAGCCGGCGCATGATTTTTCCCGAGCGCGTCTTTGGCAAAGCATCGGCAAAGCGAATCTCATCGGGCCGCGCAAGCGCGCCGATCTCTTTCGCCACGTGCCGGCGGAGCTCTTCTTTCAGCGGGTCGGTCGGTGTGCGGGCGCCTTCAAGCGTGACAAAGGCAACGATTGCCGATCCTTTCAGATCGTCAGGGCGCGCGACCACAGCGGATTCCGCTACCGCCTCGTGCGAAACCAGCGCACTCTCGATCTCAGCAGTACCCAGACGATGGCCGGCGACGTTAATCACATCATCGATGCGGCCCATGATCCAGAAGTAACCGTCCTGGTCGCGCCGCGCACCATCCCCCGCAAAATAGACTCCTTCGATCTGCGACCAGTATTGCTCGCGATAGCGTTCATCATCGCCATAGATCGGATACGATCGACCAGTGCGGTACTCGAGAATCCACCGAACACCACCGAATGCGTCACGCCAATGCGTGCGCATGCCAGCATCGAGATAGCAAGTTCGGGAATTAGTGGCATGTAAAGCGCCACACGATCCCCCTGCTCGACGCCCATGCGCTTTAAGACGTTTGCAAAGCGGCAGACTTCCGCATGCAACTGCTGATAAGTCAGAGTGCGGGTGTCGCCAGGTTCGCCTTCCCAAATCAGCGCGGCCTTGTTGCGTCGCCAGGTTCCGAGATGCCGATCGAGACAGTTGTAGGAAATATTGAGCTTGCCGCCAACAAACCACTGCGCGTGCGGAGGCTCCCACTCCAAAACCGTGTCGCACTTTTTGAACCAATAAAGTTCTTCAGCCATCCGCGCCCAAAACTTTTCCGGATCGGCGCTCGCTTCTCCGCGCAGCGCTTCAAGCTCTTCCATCGATTTGATGTGCGCTCGTTCGGCGAAACTCCTCGGTGGAGGGAATACGCGCTCCTCGTGAAGCACCGATTCGATATTAGTGGTAGCGGATGACATGATGGATTAGCGACTCTCCTCGTCAGGAGCATGAATCAAGAGCGAGGGAATGGGCATTATTAGCCTGTTTGCAGCTCAGCGACAATCTCTCGCATCGCCTGACGTCCCTTTTCAACCTCGTCAGTGCCGAACGAAACCGCACCCACCACCGCGTGCCCGCCGCCGCCATAGCGTTCGCAAATCGAAGCGACGTTGTGAGTGCGCGGGCGCGGCGCCCAGGGATTCGAGCCCACCGAAATCTTTGTGCGATGCGGCCCACGAGTGAGTGCGACCGAATAAGTGGTCTTAGGAAACAAGTAATAGGGAATGAATTTGTTGAAGCCTTCATAACCGTCGTCAACGAGATCGAAGTGCACGACGCCGTCTTCGTAGATCGCTTTGCGTCGGATCGCTTCGACCGTCTCGCGATGTTGCTTGAGGATTGGCTGAAAGCGCGCTCGGACTTCTACCTTCGTTGCAACTTCGTTGAGCGAGTTCTGGGTCAAGTCGCGAATGACTTGCTCGATGAAAGCCTCGTCCGGATCGGCTTCGATAACCTGCATCAATTGCAGCGCCGGCTCTTTCAGCTCGACGCATTGCGCCGCAGATTCGTAAAGGGCGCCGTCGATGACGTGGGCCCAATGAATCAAATCGCGCAGCGGCTCGGCATCAAATCCGAATTTCTTCTGGCCTACGTCAGCGATGAACTCAGTGCACGATTTGCGCGAAGCGTCGAGAAACTTCTTGCCCGAAGTGTCAGCACGAAAGTGCGCTTCGTCTTCCGGAGTAAGAAAAGCCGACTGATGATGATCGAACCACCAGCTTAGTTTGTCCGACGGCGAATACTTGAAATCGACGATGGCATTTTCATCACCGTCGAACATCTCTTCGTCAAACAGATTGCCGGGCCGGTGAAGCAATCCAGCGTAGTGCACATCTGCACCCGAATTGATTCGCTCGTTGTAGAAACGCGTGAAGGTAGCCGCGGACGCGACGCCGTCAAAGCAGTGGCCGTGGTAGAGGACGCGGAGTTTCATGCGGGATTCGACGCCACCACTTCACCAATCCCCTGCGAGGCATTCGCGCGTCGCCAACGGATCACGAGGAGAATCAAAGCTCCCACGCCCACGAGGATGCCGATTAGTTGCGAAGTTGAGAGCCCCGTCAACGTCGTCAGGCCCAGGATGTCGCCGCGAGGATCGTCGCGAACAAACTCGATCAGAAAACGAACCGTCGCGTAGATTAGCGCATAAGTCAAAATCACCTGGCCGCTGAACTTCTTTCGCTTGTGCAGCCAGAGCAGGAAAAAGAAGACGATGAGCATCGCGAACGACTCATACAATTGCGTCGGATGAAGCTTCGCGTCAATCGGGACGCCGGTGACTGCGTGGCCCAGCTCGGTAAAGCGAACGCCCCAAGGCAAATTCGTAGGCTTGCCCCAGCAGCATCCGGCCGAAAAACAGCCTTGCCGACCCAGCGTATTGCCGAGGGCAATTCCCGGCGCGCACGCATCGGCGGTCTTCCACCACGGCAACTTCCAACGCCTCATCAGGAAGTAGCCGGTAATCATTGCTCCCAACAACCCACCGTAAAAAACTCCGCCTGAACGCAGGAAGTCGAGCGAAAAGAGTTGCAGCGGGTGCTCGCGGTATTCGGCCTCAGTGAAGAACATGAGAATCTTCGAGCCAATCAGCGATGCCAACAACAACCACAGACACAAGTCGTAAATCCTCTCGCGCGGCAAGCCATCGCGTCCCGCAAGCCTCACCGTCACGAAGATCGCTGCGAGAAAAGCTAGCGCGAGAAATACCCCGTATGTATTAACAGGAAAACTGCCGATGCGGAAAAGAATTGGATACATGAGTTCAGTAGGCAGTAAGCAGCAATCACGAGCCCGAAGCCAGTCGTTGATCAGTTAGCGAATCCTCCTTCGCCTTTCGCCTCGCAAAAATCAGATCACACGCGAGCAGCAATGCTCCAATCGAAATGCTCGCATCGGCGACATTGAACGTAGGCCAATGATATTGTCCGGCGTGCAGCAGAATGAAGTCGATCACAAAACCAAGTCGTATCCGATCGGTCAAGTTGCCAAGGATACCCGCAAGCAGCAACGCACACGCCCCGAGTAGGCGATCATCGTTGCGCGGGGTGCGGAAAAAATAAAACAGCACGGCAATTGCTGCCGCGGTTGCGAGAACGACAAAAAACCAGCGGCCAAACGCCCCGCCTTCCTGCAACTGCCCGAACGCAATGCCGCGATTCTCGGCGTAGACCAGATCGAGCGCGCCGCGAATGATCGTTCGATCTTCAAAGCGCACGCGGCGCACGGCCCATGCCTTGCTCGCCTGATCGGTCAGATAGATGCCGATCGATGCGACGAGATAGCCAATACGCCAGGTGATGCGGTTCTTCAAAGATGCTGCGATGATGTTTGGCATGCAATTGATTTCTTTAGGGGCAGAACCTACGTGTCTGCCCCGGGCGCACACAGGTGCGCCCCTACGAACCTCGCTCAATCTCCTTCAACGCCTCCACGCAACGCTCGCAAACAGTTGGATAGCGCGATGATTCACCGACGCGCGTCGAATAGTTCCAACAACGCTCGCATTTCTCGCCGGGCGCGCGAGTGATGGTTACGCTTAGGCTGTCCTTATCAACCTCAGAATTGGGCTCCAGCAGATCGACCTGCGATACGATGAAAATGTAGCGCAAATCGTCGCGATGGCGACAAAGATCGTTATACGCATGACTGCCCGCCGAAATCTCAACCCTGGCCTCCAGCGAGCTGCCAATCACCTTCGCGATCCGAGCCTCTTCGAGTTTCGCCAGCACTGCTTCCCGATAACCGAATAAGTGTGCCCACACAGTCAGCAATTCAGCGTTATCGTCAGCCCGCGTCGTGGGAAAGAGAGACGCATGAACTGAAGAAAGCGACGATTCGCCGTCTTGCGGCAAGTTTTCCCAAATCTCATCGGCCGTGAAGACAAGAATCGGCGCGAGCAAGCGGGCCAGCGCATCTGCAATCTTGTAAAGAGCCGTTTGGGCTGAGCGTCGCGCGGCATTACGCGGCGCAAAGGTATAGAGACGATCCTTTAAGATATCGAAGTAACGAGCCGAAAGCGTCACGGTGCAAAACTGATGAAGCGTTTGATAGACGGAATGAAAATCATAGGCCTCGTATGCGGAGAGCACATCCGTGACTACCGAGTTGAGTTCAGTTAGCGCCCATCGGTCGATCTCCAGCATCTCTGCTTCCGAGACCGCATCGTGCGCCGGATCGAAACCGTCGAGATTGCCGAGCGCAAAGCGCGCGGTGTTGCGAAACTTCCGATAACTGTCGGCGACCCGCTGAATGATTTCGTCAGAGCAACGCATGTCCTCCATATAATCCGACGAGGCACACCAGAGACGCAGCACTTCGGCTCCCAATTTGGGAATCACTTCATCAGGCGAAACAGCGTTGCCTAAAGACTTGTGCATTGCTTTGCCTTGCGCGTCGAGCGTCCAGCCGTGCGCCAGCACCGTCTCATACGGCGCGCGATCGTGAACTGCTAGTCCGACGAAGAGCGACGAATTGAACCAGCCGCGAAATTGATCGCCGCCTTCCATGTAAATGTCAGCGGGCCAGCGCAAGCCTTCGCGATTCTCCAGCACTGCGATCGAAGACGAGCCGCTGTCGAACCACACGTCAAGGATGTCAGTCTCTTTCGTAAAGTCACTGGCTCCGCAAGCCTTGCACTTGAAGTTTAAGGGCAGTAGTTCGCGCGCCTCGCGTTTGTACCAGGCATCAGACGATTCCTTCTCAAAGATGTCGGCGACGTGCCTGATTATTGGGGCATTGGCAATAATCTCTTTGCACTGCGAGCAATAAAACGCCGGAATCGGTACGCCCCATACTCGCTGGCGCGAGACACACCAGTCGGGCCGACCCTTGAGCATATTGCGCATCCGATCGCGGCCCCAGGCCGGAATCCATTTCACTCGCTCGTCAACCTCGCGCAGCGCCATCGCGCGCAGAGACTCGCCGGGCTGTCCGTTGTCGCCGGCATTGTCCATTGAGATGAACCATTGTGGCGTCGCCCGAAAGATGACCGGGTTCTTGCAGCGCCAGCAGTGTGGATAACGATGCTCGTAGCTTTCACTGAACATCAGCACGCCGCGCTCTCTCATGAAATCAACAATCTTCGGGTTAGCTTCAAAGACGCTTAGTCCAGCGAAGTGTTCGACGTCAGGCGTGAATCTGCCCGCATTATCAACCGGGCAATAGATTTCAAGTCCATACTTCTTTCCAATTACGAAATCGTCGTGGCCGTGACCCGGAGCCGTATGGACACATCCTGTGCCGGCTTTGCTGGTCGCGGTCTTCTCGCGCGCGTCCTTAACGTCGAGTTCCGTTTCCGCATCCGCTTCGCCGCCGAGGGTGACGTGCTCTCCCAAGATCAAAAGTGATGGCCGATCCAGCCATGCGTGACGGCATTCCAATCGATCGAGTTTGGCGCCACGAAAGCGCGCCAGAACTTTCGGGGCGGTCAGATTGCACTTCGCCGAAACGACTTCCAGCAACTCGCTGGCCACGATGTAAACTTCGTCACCGCTTTCGAAAGCCACGTACTCAAAATCGGGATGCACGGCGATGCCCATGTTCGCCGGGAGCGTCCAAGGCGTCGTGGTCCAAATGAGTACGAAGACTTTGCGACCCGCCAGCGCCGGATCGATCTTCGTCGGATCGCTTGAGAGCGGAAACTTCACATAAACCGAAGGACTGGTGTGCTGGTTGTATTCAACTTCGGCTTCAGCCAGCGCCGTCTGATCGTGAATGCACCAATAGACGGGACGCGCGCCTTTGTAAACGAAGCCGCGTTCGACAAAGCGCCCGAACAGGCGCGCCGTCTCAGCCTCGTAATGATCGGACATCGTGATGTATGGGTTGTCCCACTCACCGAGGATACCAAGACGTTGAAAATCGCGCGTCTGTCTTTTCAAAGCGTCAGCCGCAAAATCGCGGCACGCGCGGCGAATGCTCAGCGGCGGCATGCTTGCTTTTTTCGCACCCAGTTTGCGTTCGACGTGCAGCTCGATTGGCAGCCCATGACAGTCATAGCCGGGAACGTACGGCGCGTCATAACCCATCATCGTGCGCGACTTGACGATGAAGTCTTTCAGAATCTTATTCAGTGCGGTGCCGAGGTGAATGTCAGCGTTCGCATAAGGTGGTCCGTCGTGGAGAATGAATTTTTCGGCGCCTGCGCGCGCGCGACGAATCTGCTCGTAAAGCTTCATGTCCGACCATTTTTTCAGACGCGCGGGTTCGGTCTGCGGCAGGTTCGCTTTCTGCGCAAACCTGGTCTTCGGCAGATTGATGGTCTTTTTCAGTTCGAGTGCTGATGCTTCAGTGGACATGAGCGCGTTAGGCATCAAAAGCGAAATAGTAACAGCTTGAGCGTTCTGCTATCAAAGACGAGTTTTACGTAAAGGCGCAAAGTCGCAAGGTCATCTTTCGGACATCAAAAGGCCCGAACCTCGTTCCCTTCGAGACGATGGTTCGGGCATTGAAGCCTTCGATGTCTTCGCGTTCAGCCGATAAACATCTCCTCATCTCCGTAACTGGTATTAATCGGACTCGGCGCGGGCGCCACCAGCACTTCCAGACCGCGTCTGAGGCCGGCCAGAATCGCCGCTAACTCACGCGCCGGTTCGATCACCTTCGACTGTAGGAATTCAGTCGTGGTTGCGACCCGCTCATGCGTTGTGTCGATGGCCCGGCTCACGAGCGCTACCTTCTCGCGCGCCATCTCGGCGGTTTCATCGACCAACATGGTCAATCCGCGCACCTCTTCCTTGATCAGCGCTGCTGATTCCGAAAGATGCATTGTAGCAGTTGAGAGATGACCGGACATTACATTGAATTGCTCGGCTATCTGCCGGCCCTGCACGGCGATTTTTTGTCCCTGCTCGCTTAATGCCGTAGCACGAGTGATAATTGGATTCACTTTCTCTTCCAACCGGTTTACCGTGTTGACCGCGCGATTGACGTACACGGCAATCGCGATCATAGCGGCGGCGATCAAAACAAAAGACAGCGCGATGATCGCGGTAGTAATCACCAGCCAGAAGAGTGGATCGTGCGTATTCATCGTGAAGGAGAGCTTTGCACTTAGTCCTGGTTCTTAGATCAACCAAAGATCGAAGCTCCAGGCACGCAGTCGTTACATCGTCTTCTCAGGCTTGTAAGTCGGCGCGGCGTCGGTGCGGCCGGAGAGTTCGGTCTTGCGCTTTTCCTGGACGTAAGCTTGCTTGCCGGCTTCGACCGCCGCTTGAATTGAACCAGCCTGCCGCGTCGCCGCGTCACGAGTTTTCGAGACGACATCGCCGGCTTTGGCGCTGGCCGTGTCGTAAAGCTCGGCCGCGCGTTCGCGAGTTGATTCGTAATACTCGCCGGCGCTTTCGCGCGCGGTCTCGTACAATTCGCCGGCCTTCGCGCGGGTCGTGTCGTAGTATTCGCTCGCCTTCGCGCCCAACTGTTGTGCGGCTTCTTTTGATCGATCGATGCCCTTGCGCGTCGCGTCGGCAATGTCGTTGCGCAGCTCTTCGCCCGATTTTGGCGCGAATAAGAGAGCCAGCACGGCCCCGATGCCTGCGCCCACAAGGAAATACGTCAGCCGAGTTGAAATATTGTCGCCATTATCCCGATCGTTACCCATGGAAATAATCCTTTCTGTAGAGGCGAATCCCTGCGAGGACCGCCAGTGGTTTTCAAATTTTTCCGGATGATGACTGTGGGCGACTATAGCAAAAGGCTGCTAACTTAAGCAAGGAAGTGGTAATTGAAAGCCGCGAAAACCCCAATAATTCCTACCACTCGTTTCTTCTCTAAGCTTCGAACGCAAGGCCCTCACATCACTAATCGCATATGGGTCGCAACGTACCAGAAAACAAGAACGGTCAACGCGATCGACGCAAATAGCAAGGCGAGAAGAAACGCAACGATGATTGAGACAAATAGCCAGTCGCTCGTTCGTCCGCGACGCGCCTGTCCGGCAGAGACGATTGCGCGACGGCGAAGCAAATTTATGTTTCGAATGTTTGGCTTCCACCAGGCGCCGAACAAATCACCGGCGAAAGGAATCAACCCACCAACAAAATAAATGGTGATGTTCAGGGCCATCCGCAGCAGGGTGATTTTAGGAACTCGGTAACGGACTGCCGAAACCAGGATGTAAAGCGCAACGATGGTCGTGGCAACATCGCCGAACTCGGGAATTAAATCGATAACTGCATTCAGTCCAAACCGCCAACCGAGAATCGGCACACGAAACTGGTTGTCCATTAACTGGCTGATGACTTCCAGCTCGCGTTCGACTTGAACCGCCGTCGGGCGCATGACCGGGCGGGGCGTTCGTCGTGCAACTTCGACCTGCTGATAAGCGTGCATTTGTTTTTCTGCTTACTGCTTACTGCTTCTTTTCATCTGATTCTTGTCATTTGCTGCCAGAAGAACTTACCTACTTTCGCAAATGCGGTGAAAACATTCTTATCGCCTTTCGCCATCCCCGCTCGCGTCGGTAGGCCCAGCTCAGCCGCCAGCTTTGCATCCGGCGGTGCAATGTCTTCGTCACCGCGTTTGCTCGAGAGCCAGCGACTAAAAATACGACTAACAGCGCGTCTTTGTTCGACGGGCGCGCCAGCGATGAATGCTCCCCGCAGGTCATCCATATCCGCCATCTCCAGGGAGTTTGCGTCATAGTAATCGCGCAGGGATGCGAAAAACTTTTCGTCACCCAGCAGTTTTCGTAACGCTTCGAACATCAGCGCGCCTTTACTCGCGACGATCGCCGCATACTGAAATGAATTACGGTACTCACGCGCGGGGTGGCTGGCCTCCATGTCTTCGCCCCCAAAGGTGCGATAAAGTTTGTAAACGCCCCGGAGTTGTTCATCCAGGGCGGTCGCAGCCTGCTGTTCACCGTGGACCTCGCGGTAATAAAGCAACGCCGACCAATTCGCCAGCGCTTCGTCCAGCACGGGCTGGCGTGCGGGGTCGTTACCGACTGTCACCCCCCACCATTGATGAGCCACGACGTGTGCGACGGTCCACTCCAAACTCTCTTCAACGGATGCCCGCTGTTCGCGGATGACGTCAGGCATGTTGCGCATCGGCGCCGACTCGAAATCCAAATAGAACGCGCTGGCAATTGCGCTCAGACCAGTGAACTCTGCACTACCCATCGTAGCTACCAGTGGCGCGTCAACGATGCTCACGGTCTTAATTGGCAATGGGCCGAGACGCGCAGAGTAAATGCGAACTGCGTCCGCGGCGATGTTCAGCGCACGCCGCGCTACCACTTCGTGATCGGGCCTGAAGATCGACCGAACCGTAACGTCGCCGACCGAGCGCTGTTCCGAACGCAAATTCCGACCAGCGACGATGACAAAGTCGCGTGAGTTTTTGGCCGCAAAGCTCAGCACATCGGTTCCTTCTTCTTGTGTCAAGGAGCTCGCCTCAACCGGAGAAAACACTGCAACGTTTCGCGGGGCTTCAACCGTGACTTCATAATCGGCGACGTCCGTCAGGACCGCATCGCCAATGCTAAGATCAATTTTACGGAACCAATCGTCGCCATCGCGCGCCGCCAGCATTGGATAGGACGAACCGAGCATCATCACGCCGCGACACCGAAAGTTAGTATCGCGCGCCCGTCGCATTTCGCGCGTGCTGCGAATAGCGGCGCTGACCTGCTGCATAACATGCGTGACCAGGCCAGTTTCTTCCGGATCAATTTCCGGGACGCTGCCTTTGAACTTGACCTGGATCTCCGTCGACGCATTCGGCGCCAACGGTTCGCGCAGATTGATGTGCAGAGTGGTTTCCCGATCGTCGAGCCCAAAGTTCAAAATCGACTCATTCGCCACCGATCGCACTTCAGTTACTTCCAGACGCGGCTCGTCCGACGCTGGTTGTCCCAATTCGGTCTTCTCCGCTGGCGGCGTGTAACCAGGAACGCGCACATTTGGGTACAGATGAAAGAAAAGCGTTGATGTGGGATGATCGCCCCGATTTATCCAGCGCACGCGCTCCGTGCCGGTATAAGTGCGGTTTTCGAAGTCAAGAATGAGATGGATCTGATAGCGAATTCGTTTTTCCACCGAGGGCGGCTGGGGTGTTTGATTCTGGGCCAGGATCGACGATGTAAATAGCGCAGCGAGGATCAAGGCGAACAAGGATCTAACACAGAAGGCGCGGAGGCACCGAGGACACAGAGAATTCTGTGTGATCTCCCTGCTTTCTCTGTTTCCTCTATTGTTAAACCTGGCGCTCATTCACGATCACCCTGCGAATAATATCCCCACGCGCGATGTTATCGACAACTTCCATCCCGGAAATGACCCGGCCAAAGACCGTATAGCCGCCGTCAAGATGCGGCTGAGGTGAATGCGTGACGAACCACTGTGAGCCGCCCGTGTCTTTGCCGGACAAGGCCATGCCGACGGCGCCACGTTCGTAAGGTACTTCGTTAATCTCGCAGCGAATTTGATAACCCGGGCCCCCGTTCGTGTCGCCGCGCGGGTCGCCGGCCTGAATCACAAAGTTGGGCACGACTCGTGGAATCGTCTGACCATTGAAGAAACCCTTGCGCGCCAGCATGATGAAGTTATCAACCGTGAGCGGTGCATCTTCCGCCAGAAACTCGATCACGAAAGAGCCTTTGGTCGTCACGACCGTGGCAGTCACATGTTTGCCGATGCGCGCGATTGCCCGACGATAGTCAAGATCCGAGTTCCGCGTCCTCACCGTACCTATGCGAGTTGAGAAATCGCCTATGCCATTCGCTTTCAACAGCGCCACCGCTTTCCGCCGAATCAGATGGTCGGATGAATCAAGCGCAGTCTTGAGCGCATCATTTGCCGCCGCGCTCTTCTGTTTCGCCAGGGCATCCAGAATTGCCAGCGACGCGTCGTTCATCTCGCCTTTTTCGATTCGGGGCAGCTCGACTCTCAAGGCGTCAATTAGAACGCGAGCGTTGGCTTCATCTGGCGGAACTTCGCCAAGCAATTCCGCTGCTGTCGCGCGAACGATGACATCGTCATTCCCAAGATAGGTACGCGCCAAACCGCCAAGATCTTTCAGTTTGAATACTGCATAAGCAGTCAAAATGTTAGGTATGGCTTGCGGAGGTGTACGTCGATCGTCGAGCATCCTGCGCAACTGCAGTTGTGCCGCTGTGGCAACTTCGATTGGCTGTTGCGGCTTAATTCTGCCGAGCTCGCCTAACCCGGCAGCCCGCGCGGTAATACTGCTCCACGAGTAAAAGGTTTTTTGTAACCCGCTATTCGATGGAAGTTCAGCCGCAGACTCGAAACCCTTCAGGTACTGCACATATTCTCCGGGCGTCTCACGCGCGTGTGCTATTTCGTCTTCAGGAATGTTTTCGTTACTCATGGCTCGCACTGCGAGTGACAGTTCAATAATTGCCGCCGCCTCTTCGCCACTCGTTTTTTGGGCTGTTCCGGCGGGGATGAGGCCCAAGGCTGTTAGGATTTCCAAACCTTCGTTGCGCGCTCTTCCGCTCCCATTGTTCAGATGTGCAGTTTTGAACAATTGCACGCCGCGCCGACTTAGCTGAACTGTAGCCCGCTTGTCTTTCAGACCTCCCAACGCCCGAATCGCGCTGACGCGCACGCGCAGATCATTATCGCGAAGCGCACGATCGAGAAGAGCGTCGAATGACTGTTTGTCTTCCGTGGCGCCAAGCACGCGCGCCGCGTTAGCACGGACTATTGGATCTTCATGCTTCACAAGCAACTGTCGCGCTTCCTCATTACCATCTTTCAAACGCAAACGCGCCAGCGTGTTCAGCGCGTCTGCGACGATGCGTGGATCTGAATAGTTTAGAAATTGTTTGATGACTGGGCCTGCGCTATCGGGTTTGGCGCGCAGCGCGGCGGTCAGGCCCAGCAAGATTATGAGACGGTCAGGCATCGAGCGCTGGCCCGCTTCAAACTTGAGCGCGTTAAGAATCGCTTCACCGTAAACGCGCTTGCGATCTTTTTCGGAATCAGGCAAGGCCGCCGCGATCTTGCCCAGCGCTTCAATGGCTCGCCCGCGGACTTCCGCCTCGAACTCTGGAGCCCTCCCTGACGGTCGGGCTGGTGGCCCGAGCACTTCGATCAATGCGTCAGCACGAATGGGCGATTCGATCTCACCGACCGCAAACGCAGCCATCTGGCGCACGTCGTTATCGGAGTCTTTCTGCAGTAACTCAACCAGCGCAGTCACTGCACGTTCATCGCCGATGCGCCCGGCCGCCAATGCGGCGAGGTTGCGCACCTTCGCATCTTTCTCACCGAGCAACGACTGTAGATCGGGACCCCAGCGGCGCTCGTCTTCGGCGCGAATGATGCGCAGCAAAATATTTGCGGGAATAGCTGGTGAAGGATTATTTGCACGCGAACGTTGCGCGCTCGCGGTCGTTAGAAAAACGGCCAGCAAAAGCCCGGCAGAGAACAGTTTTCGGAGATCTGCAATTGGCATGTTCGGAGTGGTTAGGTTAAGGAATTGTACCGCTTGTATGACGATATTGTCGCGCGGGTTCCGCACACACGTGCTTCAGACTCAGCAGGCAGGATGCCTGCGCTTCCGCACGCAAGATGTGTGCGCCCCCCAGTGTGTGTTCCAATGCACTCCTGACGAAAACAAAAAGAGCGGATGATAGTCCGCTCCTTTTCATGTGGAATAACACGCAAGCAGTTTCGCGCTCACGCTCTCACTGCGGGCGGGAACGCCCGCACTCGAACTCGCTCGCTACCGCGAGCGCCTTCGTGCTTCGTTAGTGATCAGCTCGCCGCAGCCACCTTCTGAACTTCGGATTTCTTGTCCAACCCGTCGTCAGGTTTGCGGCCCACTGTGTCAGTCTTAATTGCGTCTAACTTCGGTGCGTTGATCACGTTGTCCCTGCGCTCAACCTTGGCGGGCTTTTCGGCGGAGGACTTTTGCTGAATCATCTTGGACGTTCCCTCGAAGACCGCCCCTTGCTCGATAATTAATGACGGCGTTTGAATATTGCCGCTTAGTTTTGACGCACGCCCCAACTCAATGCGCTGGCTCGCGATGATATCGCCGTTAACTATTCCCTGAATCGTGGCTACTGCGACGTCGATGTTTGCGTCAACCTGTCCACCCGCGCCGACGATCAACGTGCCGCTGCTCGAAGTAACGCGACCTGACAACCGCCCGTCAATGCGGAGCATAGCCTTAAAGGTAGCCTCGCCGGTGACGGTGGTACCGCTGCCGACAAAACCGCTGAGCGTTCCATCCTTGATTTCGCGCGCGATCGTTTCGCTTTCGGTTGAGGCCTTGGGAGATGAAGCAGGCTCGGTTGCCGGTCGACTGGGCGTCTCACCGGTTTGATAAGGGGAGTAGCTATGTGAAGCAAAATCTGAACTGGGCTGGGTCGGGTTCTTTTCTTCGTTTGGATTCTTTCCCATTCTGAGCATGAAACTAACCTCCGTGTATTGAATCGACGAAAAGTCGTCACAAATGCCGGTGCTGGTGACTACAGCACGCGATCCTTTAGCGATTTGATAACTGGCCGCGGCGACCAATCTAATCGGGGAAACCGCTCGTGAGCGGGGCAACACATAATAGACAAAGAGCCGCCGGGCTGTCCAGCATTACTTTGCCGTCAATGCCAATGCGGCGAGTTTATAGTCCCGCCTCAGATGGTTGCGAAAAGTCGAGTAGATTATTTCCCGCGATTTTGCGCAGCTTCCAGTAAATCTTCCAGGACTACTGTCGCGCGAAATTTCTCGAGCATTGCGAAGTACGAACCGTTCCTATCCAATGCCGCGCGCGGCACGAGCCCCACAATCTCGGCCCCCGCGATCTCGACTCCCAGCGCGCTGGCAGCCTCGCTCACCGCGTCGAAGGCGCGCGCCATTGTCGTCTGTTCATAATCGGTCAGGTTCATCGAAACCTGGACCAGGCCGCGTGCGCGTAACTCGAACCCGAGCGCTTTCACAAACGGCAAGCCGCCGTCGCGTTCGCGCACCCTGCGCGCGATGTGACGCGCGATAGCGACCTCGCTGGTTTTCAAATTAACATTGAAGGCAATCAGGAACGGCCGTGCACCTACAGCGATTGCGCCTGCTGTTTCGTGGAGTTTTGGGTGCCCTACGTCCGGGGCGCGATCGGGATTCGTTCCGATCTCTTCGCGAAGTTGTTCGAACCCTTTGCCGCGCACATTTTCAAGTCGCACGCGATCTGATCGCAGCGCTGCGCGCTCGTAGAAATAAACCGGAATGCCAAGCTCTTGCCAGATGCGTTGGCCCGCTTCGTGAGCGAGCGAAACGCATTGGTCGATCGTGACGTCACGCACAGGGACAAAGGGCAATACGTCTGTCGCGCCGATGCGCGGGTGTTCGCCCGTGTGTGTTCGCAGATCAATCAATTCCGTCGCCTTTGCCACGGCGCGCAATGCAGCTTCGACGATCACTTCCGGATTGGCTACGAAGGTGATAACCGAACGGTTGTGATCCGCGTCCATGTGTCGGTCGAGAACGAACGCGTCCGTGACCGATTCAATCGCGCGCGCGACCGCTTCGACAGTTTGCGGCTTGCGGCCTTCGCTGAAGTTTGGTACACACTCGACGAGGGAATGCATGAGAAGGCAGTAGGCAGTAAGCAGAGGGCAGAATTCAAATCGCGATTCATCGACAAGGTATCTGGATTGCTTATCTGCTCAGCTCGGCAAAAGATTAGCACTGCCTACTGCATGCTGCCTACTGCCTACTGATTTATGCCGAGTGATCGCTTCATCAACGAAGGCAAGAACGCGTGGCAAAGGCTCGAGCAATTATTGCAGCTTCTCGACCGCATGACCTTGCGACGGCTGCACCGAGAAGAAGTGCGCGAGCTGGGGCGAATTTACCGGCGCACGGCCTCAGACCTGGCGATTGCCCGCGCAGAGTCGCGCGACCCACGGCTCGTAAATTATCTAAACAGTCTGGTTATCCGGGCCCACGGGCGCATTTATCGCGCTGATGCCCAGGGCGGACGGCGCATTCGCGACTTTTTAACCCGCGATTTTCCGCTCTCGTTTCGTCGCACCTGGCGTTACACGGCGACCGCGTTCGGGATATTTCTTCTTTTCAGTCTGATTGCTTTTTTTGGCACTCGTCACGATCCGGACTTTTCTGAATTTGCCGGCATCAGTCCGTTCTTCCGCGAAGTTGTTATCAATAACCGGACGCATTGGTGGGAGCATCTGAACGAGGCTAACCAGATTGGATCAAGCCAAATCTTCACGAACAATATCCGCGTCACTTTCTACGCGTTCGCACTGGGAGCAATGTTCGGCGTTGGTACGTTGTATGTTCTGGCGTTCAATGGCGCGATGTTTGGAGCGGTTATCGCGCTCACTTACCGGGCTGGTTTCGGAAACGATCTATTGACGTTTGTGATAGGCCACGGTGTGATCGAGTTGTCATGCATCTTCATCGCCGGAGGCGCGGGACTCTTGATTGGCACAGCGCTGTTGATGCCCGGAGATCTTTCACGCGGAGATGCTCTGAAGTCGCGAGGCATGGAAGCCGTTCGTTTGATTGTGGGCTGCGTGCCGTTGCTTGTCGTCGCGGGAATTATCGAAGGTTTCATCTCGCCCGCCCCGATCAATTCGATGATTAAGTTCACCATCGGCGCTCTCACCGGTGTTGCGCTATATTCGTATCTGCTGCTTGCAGGGCGTGAACCGGTGGAACAAGGGTAAGAGGGGAAAAGGGTTTACCCTTTGTCCCTTTCCCCTTTTCCCCGATCTCTAGAGCAGACCCCGCTCCTTAACCCGCAAATATGTTTCCAGAAGTTTTGGGGCCAGCACCGCTGCCGTTACATCGAGCGCTAACCCACCCTGTGACTCGACGAGACGTAACGCCGCCTCCCGCTGATAGGTAATCTCTTCGGCGACGGATTGCCTGAAGAGATCGCCTTCGGTTTCGGGTGGTTCGCGTACTACGGCTTTCAGATCTCGATCCGCAATCGTTACTACCAACGGAAGATGTCGCGGCCGCAAGAGCTTCAATGATGACAGCAATTCGCGCGAGCCTTCTTCATCAACCAAATCAGTAAGGACGACCACAAGCGAGCGACGCTGGCTGTTGGCTGAGACGAACTCAAACGCTCGGGAATAGCTCGGCTCGATCATCTCCGGCTCGATCGCATGCAAAGCTTCCAGGGCCGCATCGAGGTGCTCGGCGCCGCGTTTGGGCGGGAGAAAAGCTTTAATTCGTCGGCCAAAAACCAGCAGCCCTGCATTGTCACCGGCGCGCGCGGCTGCCGACATCAAGGCCAGCGCCGCGTGTACGGCGGAATCCAGTTTCGTTTCGCCTTCGATGCGGGCAGTCATCAAACGTCCCGCATCCAGCGCGATCAGAATCGTCTGGTCGCGCTCCATCTGATACTGGCGTGTGACAAGTTTCCCGCGCCTGGCGGTGGCGGTCCAGGAGATGTGCCGCATCTCGTCGCCACGAACATAATCGCGCAGCGACTCGAAATCGCGCCCCTCGCCTCGCCATTGTGATTTGCGTCGCGCCGCCACGAACGAGCGCGCACCCAGCGCTTTCAATTCGGCCTCACGCGCACGTCGCATGTTCGGATAAACCTTGACGGTGACTTTTTCGCCGGCGAATGTTTCGCACCATGCGAGCCGCCAACGGGAAAGGTAGCGAACCGCAATGTGCCCAAACTCGAACAATCCACGTCTGGGCGGTGTCAGACCATAGACCAGCGCCGCGCTGGTTTGCGCATCGACATCGATGCGAGCTTCGCGCGCACCCGAGAGTTTCATCTGCGCCGGATATTCGTCTTTAACGATTAACGAAATCTCCTGGGGCGTAATGTTGGCGATCTCAACGCGCACATCGGTTTCTGCGCCGACGGCGAAGCGGCTGCCAAAATGCCGCTCAATGCGCACGCCATTGGGGAGCTTACTATTTCTCGCATCGAAAATAACGCAGGCTATTAAGGCGAGGTCATACGCGAGCGCCACCCAGCGCAGCATCGGCCGGCCCCAGGAAAGGGACAGCGGCACGAAGCCGATGGCCAGCAGGGCGTAGAAAAGCTTCGTGAAAACAAAACGCATTATCTTGGAACTTCAGCCGATTGCAGAATATCCGTGAGCACCGAATCCGGTGTCGCCCCGTCGAGTTCAGCTTCCGCGCGCAGTGTCAAACGATGCCGCAATACAGGAAGCGCAATATCGCGCACGTCATCAGGTGTGGAAAAATCACGTCCCCGAATTGCAGACAGTGCTTTCGAGCACAGCAACAAGGCCACCGCCGCGCGTGGGCTTGCCCCGTAATGGGCCGCCGGATGATCACGCGTCCGACGCACGATATCGACAACATAACGCTGAACACCCGACTCCATGCGCAAGTTGCGCACCTCGGCGCGGCATCGTGAGATAGCATCAGCCTCAGCCAGCGGCTGAATATCAACTTGATCCAGTCGGCGCGCGCTGAAGCCCGAATCCCAACGGGCTACCACCTGTTGCTCATCGTCTGCAGAAAGGTATGGAAGCAGAATCTTGAGCAGGAACCGATCGAGTTGCGCCTCCGGCAAGGGATACGTCCCCTCGTATTCGATCGGATTTTCAGTTGCCAGCACCGTGAACATTGGCGAGAGCGGATAGCCTTCGCCATCGATTGTCACCTGGCGTTCTTCCATTGCTTCCAGCAGCGCAGCCTGCGTCTTGGGCGGCGTGCGATTGATTTCATCGGCGAGCAGGATGTCAGTGAACACCGGTCCCCGTCGCAAGTTGAAACTGGACGTGGCCATATTGAAGACGTTCGTGCCGGTAATGTCGGAAGGCATCAAGTCAGGCGTGAACTGAATGCGGCCAAACCCGGCGTTGACTATGCGCGCCAGTGTTTTCACGGTTAACGTTTTTGCTGTTCCAGGCACGCCCTCGATTAGCGCATGGCCTTCTGCCAGCAGCGCCACCAAAATCTGCTCGATTGGCTCATCCTGGCCGACGATGACTTTCCGCAGTTCGTTTGTGATGTGTGCGATAGTCGAGGAAACGTATTCCGGCACGATGGCAAGGATGAAGGATGACGGATGAAGAAAGACCTTCCGCCGTTTGTCTTCATCGGTCCTTTCTACAATTGACGTGGTTATCGAGCTTTATGTTTTCTCATTTCTTTTCCGCCATTTGTCTCGCATCTCGCGAGCGCGTCCGCAATCCCAAAGACGATTCGATCTCGCGCAGACGCCTCGCCATTCGCAATGCTTCTCTGGCATTAGTGGGCGCGCCGTTGATCGTATCTTCACAGTTTCGCATCAGTGATTCAAGCTCTTCGCGGCTCAACCCTGATCGCGCCGCAACGCGTGCCGCTATCTCGCCGCGCGGACTGCTGTTGCTGAGGCCCGCGTGACGAACGAGCACGCGACGCACTCGGCCATAAATATTTTCGAGCGCAAGGTCGTGCGCCTTTGCGCGTTGTTGCAACTCAGCCATCGACGCGACGAATTCTAAACTCGATCTGCGATCGACGTGTGGCAACTGCAAGGCCCGCGCAAATCGCCGCCCGCGAGACCAAATCACTGCCAGGCCGATCAGGGCAAACTGGCCGCAGATCGCCAGTACTGGAGTACCTTCGAAGTATTGAATTAAAGCATTGTGAGTGGCCGCGCGGCCCTGATGAAACTCGTCGAAAGCGATTACGCCTCCCTTGGCGCCAACTATATTTACGGCCAGCAGCAGATTGTCAGCACGACCGATACCGTTGTTAGCCACGATGAATGGATCTGAAAGCAAAACGATGCGGCCTTTGCCATGCGGATAGTCGATAAGCAAGGCGCCGCGCTCCTGCGTGAAGTGAATGGCTGGCGCGGGAGAAAGTTTGCCTGGCTCCTCTGTGGAGATAATCGATTGGCGACCGGGTTGCGGGGTGGGATTTGCGAAAGCCTCGGATTCCTCGGCTGACTCATCAGCGTTTCCGCCAGCAGCTGGGTGTTCGGCGCTTTCCTTCTGATCACTATTTGTGTTTTTAGTTGCCGCGATTTCGATTGCTCCAGCGAAACGCGACGGCAGAATCGTCTCAACGCCGCGCGTCATCAAGGATGGCTGGGACGCCGCCACCGGCTTAACTCCTGAAGTCATCTGCTCAAGATTCGCGGGGTCAGGGTCAGACCATGGATAACTCGACACTTGGGTAGACACCGCCCATTCGCCCGACCTCGGCAACAAACGCCGATCAGGATTGCGATCGATGATTACCAGACGGCCCCCATTTTCAACCCATCGTAGGACTTCCTCGCTTTCTGTTTTGCTGAAAGGAACAGTTGTCCGACCGATGATTACCATAGTCGCCGGTTTCGGGCCGTTGAAACTCAAAAGCGATGAAGACGAATCGCGCCAGCGCGCCACCTGGTAACCCGACTCGCGCAAGAAATCGAAAAGCGCCCGCGTGCCTGTCGGGCCGGAATTGAAGGTGGAACGATCCGGGAACTCTTCGGAATCGGAGGTTTGTTCGACCTTCATGTAAGACGCGGCGTTGAGCGCGATAAGCACTCCGATTACTACGACCAGAGTGATGATTAGTGCGAGACGTTGGCGCATACTAGAGCAGTGACAAGTGATAAGTGACGAGTGACAAGTTTCTTATCTCACGCCTTGAAGTTTTCTGCGAAGGGCGTTCAGCATTTTCCTTAGCTCAACAATGTGGGTAAAAGCTTCTTGAGCTGTTGATTTCTCACAGTAGCCGAGTTCGACGGAGATAAGAAGCTTGTCACTCGTCACTTATCACTTGTCACTCGTCACTGCTTCTCGATAACGGTTACGAAAGTCGTTCCAATCATTTTCACCCGCCGGAACAAAGCCGTACCAATGAAGCTCAAAACTGTTCGTTAAACTTCGCATCGAATTGAATAGTGATGGACGATTGCGCACCGCGCCGAGGTAATCGCGATTAGTTTTGTGTTGAGCGAGACTAATGATCTTGCGATCGCCCAGCTCACACAAGAGCGCGATGTAGGCTTTGCGAATCGCCGCGCGCAGGTCGCCGCTGCGCGCTAACGATTCTGCTTGCTCCAGGAGGTCGTTGGAAGTTTGATCCGGCTCAAGACGTTCGCCCAGCACAATTCGTGGTGCGCGCTTTTTTTCCTTCTGGCCGCGACTGCGCAGATATCGCGGCACAAATTTCCAGACGAGAAAGGCGATTCCGGCGAGACAAACGACGATCACGACTATCTGCGCGATTCCAGAAAAAGCCCGCGCCGTGCCGGGTTGCAGCGGCTTGGTTTTGGGAAACAGGCTGCTTAACCAGCGCAGGAATCGCTCCCATAAGCGTTCGAGCGCGCTACCTTCAGCGGCGCCCTTGTGGTATTCCGGACGTCGCAGGATTTCCGCCAGGCGTGCTTTGCTTTCATCTTTGTCAGCGACGCTCGCTCCGTTTTTCATTTCGTCGAGCCGCTCGATGATCACAAGCAAGCGTTCACCGATACGCACGAGGATTTGCCCGCTTCGGCCCCTGTCGCCTTTTACCTTTTCATAATCACTGAGCGCTTCGTGAAGCCAACGATTGTCTACGGCGATGCTTTGTCCACTCAATAACACCGTTTCATTTGCCGGCAATTCAGCGCGCAACTGACTAATCGTTGACGCGACGAACTGATCTGGCTGCGATGGATTTCCATTATCGTGAACTTGCAGCTGCTGAATCGCGGTTAGCGCCTGCGAAACCCTGGACCGATAATCAGCGAGCGTGGCGGCGCTGGCACGAATGAAGCAGACTAGTAGAATCGAGACCGCAAAACTGATTGTCAGCACGTTCGACTTCAATTTAGTAAGAGCGGTCATCTCGCTTCGACTTAACGCAAGCCCAAAACTGAACCGGTCGACATTTGCATTGGCGGCGGCGGAACAAACTTCGGCGCTCTGCCCGTCACCAGCGCCGGAGCAAAAGGCGACACGACACCGGGAAGTTTTGGCATTTCGGGAAGTTGTCGCGCAGCCATCAGCTCGATGTCGTAGCCTTCGTGGCGCACGCGTTCGTCAACGTACAGCAGCGAAAGTCCCAGCATCCAGATCGGCGCCAGCAGGATATGACTGCATTCCAGGATGACTTGATAGCCGATCGTGTACCACGCGGGCCAGGTCATGCCGAAAGGCGATAGGTCTACGCCGTTCAAATAACCATACCAACCGAGTGGGATCATTAGCAGCATCAACGCGGAATACGTGGCAAACGCAGTGAACAGCGTCATCGCCATCAGCCGCCGCACGTTGCCGCTGGCCAGACCGAAGCTGCGGCCGACGGCTGAGGTAACACCCCTGCCTTCCACCAGCATCGCCTGCGGCACGTAAGCCATGCGTCCAGCCAGGAGAAAAAACAGAATCAATGCGACTGCGACTGCGGCAATAGTTCCAATTCCCCAAAACACGCCGGTCAACCATCCTGACAAAAGCGACATGAAAGCGAGGCCCCCGAGCATCAGAAGGGCGAGGAACATGTAAAACGCCATGAAGGCCAGCCAGGCGCAGAACCCGAGCCACAGCGCGACCAGAATGCTGGCGCCCAGCAAACTCCAGAAACGCGATTTGACCGCGCGATACGTGGTACGAAAACTGACAGGTTCATTCCACAACAGATGCGCTACGAGATTGCGCGTCGCACCGCCCATAACGATCAGACTGAAGAGCGAACCGCAGACGATGACTATTCCACCGCCGAGCAACATCAAGAGATATAGGGCCAGCCGCGCACTGCTGGGCGTAGCGCCAATTTCACGAAAGGCAATCGTGGTTATGGTCGAGCCGGCGGCCGAAACAAGGACAGGCGGTGCGGCGATACGAATCAGTGTCAGGAAGTGTCGGCGGTAGAGTCGCACTGCGCGATCGATAAGATCACCCGCACCAAGAGGAGCAAGGGCGAGGTCATTATCGTTTGGATTCATTCGGGGAATGATCCTCGTTTTGCGAGGCCGAATCAAGCTGCCTTGACGGCGGTTGGCAATTTTTGGACGACCTGTTTAGCGGCAAGTCTTTTCGAGCGGCAGGCGCTGCGATTATTGCTTATCCGGAACCGCTGCCTTGTTAAGTTTCTCGACAAGAGCGCGAGCTTCGTTGGCATACTCGCCTTTCGGGGCCAGGCGAAGATATTCCTGGTATTCGACGACTGCGCGCTGTTGTTGATTGAGTCGCAGGAGAATGTTACCGGCCAGGAGATGCCCTTCTGCAAAGTCCGGCTTCAATTGCAGGGTGTGACCGATTGCGGGTGCGGCTTTCATTACTTCGCCTTTCTCCCAATACAATCGACTGAGCGTAAAGTGCCCGTGCCAGTTCTTGTCATCCAGTTTGAGTCCGTCGAGCAAACTGTGCTCAGCATCTTCAAAACGCTTCTGTCGCCAATAAACCTCGCCCAGCGCCAGGAGAGCGATCGGATTGTCCGATTTCATCTCCAGAGCGCGGGCGAACGCTGTTTCAGCCTTTTGCCAGTCGCGCAGATCCATCAGCGCGGTTCCGAGCAGCAACTGAGCTTCAAAAAACTCGGGATAGATCGAGATTGCCTTCTGGAAATGGCTGATTGCATTCTGCTGATTCTTTTTTGCCAGCGCCTCACGCCCGCGAGCAAATTCTTCCCGCGCATTGGCGGGAATTCTCGCATCGATGACGTCAACAAAACTGCCATTTGCATTCGTGGTGTCTGTGCGATTAAGCGTGAAGACAAGATAGGCTTTGAATAGCAAGGTTAAGTCTGCCTCTTGCTGTGTCGCTCCAAAACCAGGCGCATTGATCACCACTTTGTAATAACCACGCTGCAGATTGGTAAAACGAAACCGTCCGCGAACGTCAGTATTTAGCTGATCGATCACGCCACCGCTGAATCTTTCCAGCCGCAACGTCACGTTTCTGGCAGGTTCATTAGTGCCGGCAACACTCACCTGGCCCGATACCTCAAAGGATTGATTACTGGGATTGTATGTATCGCGATCACGCTGGGCGCAAACAGATGTCGCCGCAAGCATAACAATCGGAATCGCGACGAAGCGAAAAGAGATACGCCACATCGGAATTGAACCTCAAAGAAGTGAAAGCCGAACGAAGCCAGAGAATAATGCTACTTAATTTGATTGAAAACAAGATTTCTATATTTCAATTCCGAGGAATTGCCGCGTTATCAGGCCCCCCGGAAAAAACTCTGGCCGGACGGCTTGCAAACCGCCCAGCCAGTGTTCAAAGGCATACCTTAATGCAAAGGCAGACGTTAGTGTCTGTAGGTCAATCCAAACTGGATCAACCGCGCCGGAACGGCCGTTTCGGTAATCTGCCCGAACGTGGACGTCGTGCCTATATCCACAGAGGACGGGAAGCGAAATATCGGATGGTTCCAAACGTTAAATATGTCCATCCGCGCCTGAAACTGATGACTCTCTTTGAACGTGAACGACTTGCTTAGTGAGAAGTCCCAGTTCTGCTGGAATGGCCCGCGGAAAGCATTTCGCGGAACATTGCCGAAGTCCTGCACGCCCGAGCCCGCCGAGTTTGCAACTGGTGGCGCTTTCGTGAAACAGGCAGGGTTTAGGAAGTGGTCCAATCGACTTGAAATTGGACCGGTGGTGTAAACATTTGAACAAGCGCCGCTCCACGTCGCAGTTTCGGCGCCATTGCTGATTCCAAAAGCGCCACCCGCGGTGCTATCAAATGTGGAGAATGGTAGTCCGCTTTGGTAAGTCACAATTCCGCTTATGGCCCAGCCACGGAAAAGTTGGTTGTGGAAAAGGCTAGCTTTGGGCACCGGAATATCGTAAGAGTAGCTGATCACTAAACGGTGTGGCCGGTCAAAGTCTCCGACTGCTCTGTTTGCAAGCGATAGACTCTGATTGTTAAAGATATTGGCCCCGCCCTGACCGTTACGGGTGGCGTTCAGCTCGTCTGTGCTCTGCGAGCCGCTGACATTATCAACAGTCTTGGACCATGTGAACGCGGCCTGGAAATAGAGACCACGGCTCAGCCGGTGAGACACCGTCGCCTGTAAAGAGTTGTAAGTCGCAAAGCCGATGTTCCCCGAGTAGCGGGAACCTCGCTTACGCGAGAGACCAACGATTTGATGTCGCAACTCTTCGTTGTTCGCTGTGTTTGTGGTGATGGTGTAGGTGACGCCGTTGATGTCCGTCACCGTTCTTGGGCTCGAAGGGCTGGCGAGCGTGGCAATAAAAGGATCCCAAATGCCGAGTCCGCCAACGTAGTGCGAGCCTACATAACCAAGCTCCGCGGCCCACCCCTTCCAAAGCTCACGCTGGATTGTTAGGTTCCACTGTTGAGTATAGGGAGTGTAGGCCTTACGTGGCACAGTCGTGAACGAAGCCAGGTTGATCGAGCAGTTCGTTGCACTACCACCATAATTAGCACACGCCACGCCGTCATCATTAACGAAAATCGGTCCGACGCCAGGGTCGTTTACATTGAGGGGCCCGGAGCCGCTGATTCGTCGTAGTCCGGCAAAGTGCGAACCCTGTGGGATGAAAGCCGTCGCTATAGCCGAGGGCGGCGGAATGCTGGCAAACGGGTTCGCCAACTGAAACGACGGCGGGTTTGAATTACTTGAGAGCGGCTGCACAGTAAAGGGTGCTGCCAGCGAGTTCTGCAGAATATTCTGATTCGAAAGGCGCTGGTAATATACCCCGTAGCCCCCACGCAGAATCATCTTTTGATTCCCTTCGAGATCCCAGGCAAAGCCTACGCGAGGACCCCAGTTGTTTCCATCGAAACAACTTGCCAGCGCGCAATCCTTTACGCCGGGCGTCCCCTTAAAACCACCTAGATTGACCTTGGCGGGGAATAAGAATGGATTCTTGCCCTGTGCTGCAAGTTGCGGATCAAAGATGCCCGCGCGAAACAGCTTGTCGTGGCCAAAACTCATCCCTTCCCAGCGCAGACCGAGGTTAAATGTCAATCTTGGAGACCACCGATAATCGTCCTGAATGAATCCCGCGAAATCCGTTGCCACGAAATTTCGCGCCGGATCGCCGAAGCCCGACTGAATGGCAGTGACCCGGCCCTGGAGGAAATTCTGGAATGCTGTGAATGCATTACCAGCGCCTGAAGTGGATCCGAATGTAAGCGCGCCCCGAACGGCAAAATTATTGAATCTGTTCAACTGATACTGGATGGCCTCGCCGCCCATGCGCAGGCTGTGCTTGCCTTTGGTCATCGAGAACGTCTCGACGACGTTGTACTGATTGGACACCGTTCCGCGATCATCGTTGACACCGGTCCCGACTTGAAACAATCCGGTGATTGCAACCCGATACATTCCCGGAAACTGGCTGCTGTTGCCGCGCGTGGCGCCAATGTCAGACAGCGAGATCGAGTCAGTAGGAATGTTGGCAAACAGGAAACGGCTGAACCCAAGCCGCAGTTCGTTTATTTTGCTCGAGCTGAAGACATGTGTTTGCGTGATAGAAAGGAAGCGATTGAATTGTGTGTCTGTGCGGGGAAAAGCAAGAGTGCTGGCAGTTCCATAACCCTTCGTCACGGCCCCATTGTCCCAAAACCAGCGCCCTGAGATTTTATCTTTGCCCTCGCGCCATGATCGGTCATAACTGATCGTGTACTGGTTATCGTAGATCGGCGAAACAGTAGAAAAGCTGCAGCGAAAAGTTCCAGTCGCAGTCGTAGGGAAAAGGCAACGATTCGTTGGATCCGCGCCTCCCGGCCTGGGAATGAGAAACTGTCCGGCGTACAGAGTACTTCCTACATTAAGAATCTTAACGGCAACCGGATCAATCTGTCCCGCTGTCAGTTGGACCGTTTGTCCGGGATAAGCGACTGAAGCCAGCAAAGCAGCAGAGGTTGTGCCATCAGGATTCGTTGGAAAGGCCTGAATAGCAGGGAAGAGAGCAGACGCATTTGGGTCAATCCCATTACGTGCGCGGACACCCTGGTAGTTGAAGAACCAGAAGCCACCCAGCTTTGGCACTGGGCCGCTGCCAGTACCGCCAAAGACATTCTGCAGCAAACGCGCGCGTTTGCTAATTCCAGTAGCGTTGCGAAACCACTCGTTGGCGTTGAGCGCATCGTTGCG
>Ga0070706_100001201_pt1 | contig 27719 bp, 25 predicted proteins | sample KBSK5501metaG_FD_65476 | JGI IMG/M metagenome (GOLD analysis project Ga0070706, IMG submission 65476) | Corn, switchgrass and miscanthus rhizosphere microbial communities from Kellogg Biological Station, Michigan, USA - KBS K5-50-1 metaG | ecosystem: Host-associated > Plants > Roots >... | reverse complement strand
CTTCCTATCATATGAAAAGGCCGCTAACATTAACTGGTTTTACGCTGCCGCGCACAGCCTCGTTGATATAACCGAGCGTTCGCCTTTCCGCCCAGCCCGCTGGGATTGGGGGTTCCATCTTCATAGTCTTCAAGCACTAATACCGGATTATTTTCAGGTCAGCCTTTTCATATTGGGCATTATTCTGATGCTTCTCGGTCGGCGGAAGGCCGCTTTCCTGGCTCAACCGCGCGTGGATCCCCTACCGCGCCCAGCCGCGGTCCGGCGCTGGATAGAGATCACCAGTTCGGTGGACAGCGTCGGCCGACTTGCATTCCCGCACTTGTTCGAGGCAGACGTCTGGGACAACCCGACATACGGTAACTCACTCCTTGACCATATCTCGTACTTCCGCCGGAGCAGTCCGGTGACCTGGTACTTGGCTTGCTACCTCTTTGCCCCGATTACGGGGAACGCAACGCCTCAGTTTCGCCGCTGGGCAAACTACCTGGATATCCGCGCTTGGAAGGCTCGGTCTCTTGCAACCGTCCTCGGCCTAGGGCTCCTGAGCGCCTACGCTATAAATCGGGTTCGTCCGTCTACACGCGGAATAGAATCGCTGGCCGCCCAGATAACACACCCAGGATATGTGTTTATCGGCTTCCTCATGGTTGCCACTATCAGCCCTGCGCTTACCATATACGACCGCTATCGTACATCGTTTGCTATGAGACATCGGCCGATCGATCCGCCGCCACGACTTAAAAGCTCGCCAGCAAAAGTACGAGACCTACTCTTTGTCATGTGGGCCGGTGCAGCAGTATTTGCCGCTGCCAGTGGTCACTACCTGGTAAGGTACTCGCCTATGACAAGCACAGAAATCCGCATTCTGCCGCTGGCACCGGTGGTATTGGGCGCCATGATATTCGGTCTGGCAGCTGCCCTGGCGGTCGGTTACCGTCCTCCTTTCCTGCTGTGGGCCAGTACTCTCGTCCTTGCTGGCTACTGGAGCAGCTATCTGCCTGGCGAAGGGCAGATCTTCGTATTCCTAGGCATCGAATTTACAGTGTTCACGATAATCAGCATCGCCAGCCTCAAAGCATTTAGTCACGATATAGAACTTGCCGATTCGGTATGGCCTGGCTATTACGCAGCGTCTAGGTAGGCCGAAGCCAATCCGGACGGGCCGTCCTCTCATCGGCAGAACTGGGCGGATGCGAGACGGCTAGATCCGATCGGAGCCTCCGCCGCGCTTGAGGGTTAGGCCCGTGCTCAGCAGTGTCCGCGGTGTGGCGAGACAAGGAGCGCCGTGCTCTGGGTGGCTGTTGCTGATGGGTTGGTGGCGGTGATGGTGATCTGGTATTGGCCGCATATGCCGGTGGCAGGGGCTCCGGCTATGACTGCTGTTCCGTGCCCGGTGTCGGTGAAGGAGAGGCCGGCCGGTAGTGGGCCGGTCTCGGTCAGGGCCGCTGCGGGGTAGCCGCGGGTGTGGATGGTCCGGTGCAGCGGCAGGCCTATTCTGGCTCTGATGGTGTGGATCCTCCGGATGGTGGGGGCCCTGGTGACGGTCAGGGTGAGTGTCTGGGTGGCGGTTCCGGCTGTGTTTGTGGCGGTCAGTGTGAGCGGGTAGGTGCCGGCTGCGCCGTGGGCGGGGGTTCCGGAGATGGTGGCGGTGCCGTCGTGGTGGCTGGTGAATTTCAGGCCTGAGGGCAGGCGGCCGGTTCTGCTGATCCACGCTGCCGGGTTGCCGGTGGTGGTGATGGTGAAGGTGAAGGGCATGCCGAAGGCTGCGGTGGCGGCGGGGCGGCTGGTGAAGACGGGCGGGTGAGATGTGGTCGCGGGGGTGATCGCGATGGCGTCGGGGAGGCTGCCCACGGGGATCGGCGTTCCGGCGGTGTTGGTGGCGGTGGCGATCGGGGTGACTGTGCCTGCGTAGAAGTCCGTGACGTAGGCGGTTTTGCTGTTGGGGGTGATGGCGATGAACCCGTTGCCTGTGATCGGCGGGCCGAGGGTGTTGGTGGCGGTGGTGAGCGGGAGCACCGCGGGGGAGTTGCCGCCCCGGTCGACGTAGGCGGTCTTGCTGTCGGGGGTGATCGCCAGGAAGTAGGTGTCGAACCCCACGGGGATCGGCGGCCCGGCGGTGTTGGTGGCGGTGGAGATCGGGGTGACCGTACCGGAGTTGAGGTTCGCCACGTAGAGGGTCGCGCCATCGGGGGTGATCGCCATCCAGTCCGGCCCGCTGCCCACCGCGATGGAGGGCTGGGGGGTGTTGGTGGCAGTGGTGATCGGGGTGACCGTGCCGGAGGTCCAGTTTTCGACGTAGGCGGTTCTGCCGTCGGGGGTGACCGTGACGAAGTTGGGGTTCGTCCCCACGGTGATCGGCGGTCCGGCGGTGCCCGCGGCGGTCGCAACCGGGGTGACTGTGCCCGTGGTCCAGTTCGCCACGTACAGGGTTTTGCCGTCTGGGGTGATCGCGATCGCGGTGGCATCCTGCTCTACCTGGATTGGGGCGCCTGCGGTGTTGGTGGCGGTCGCGATCGGGACCACCACGCTGCCGCTGAGAACATACGCGGTGCTGCCATCGGGGCTGAACACGATCCCGCTGGGGTAACCATCCACCCGGATCGGCGGGCCGGCGGTGTTGGTGGCGGTCGCGATCGGGGTGACTGTTTCTGAGCCTTCATTCAGGACATAGGCGGTCCGGTCATCCGGCGTGACAGCGATACTGCCCGGATCATCCCCCACCGGGATCGGCGGCCCGGGGGTATCGGTGGCGGTCGCGATCGGGGTGACCGTGTCCGAGCCGGAGTTGACGACGTACACCGTGCCTGGCCCTGGGAGCGAGCCCGCCGGGCTGCCATGAACTGCGGCTCGTGCAGCTGGCAGCGGGCCCGTGCCAGCCAGCAATAGAAACACAACTGGCACGACCCGGAACCGGAGCAGCACCCGCCGGGCTGCATCTGTAGTAGCAGGCATGGCTCCATCCCCCCAGGCGCGGCCGATGACCAGGCGATGCTACTACTCCTGGCAACTCGCAGTTACTGATTGTGAGCAGCGGCTGAGCCAGGCTCTCCGGGACTGGAAGCGTTTCACTGCGAGCGCGGCGACAGCTGCCTGATAAGGAACGCCGACGGCACCCGGCCCGCTGCCGCACTCGCATGGTCGGGTGACGCGCTCACTACTTGACGAAACTGGTCTTATCTCATCGCGGCAGAAGCGGATGTGTTGATAGGGGTCCATAGGCTCCTATCGAGATAAATTCTGGCACCTTGAGTTTAAAGCGGTTGCGCCTCGTGCCGAATAATCTTTAGTTGCGGATGACCGAAGAATTGATACGCAAGGGGAGTAACGGCAACTGAGTCGCCGCTTGCCTGAAATTCAGCACGCAAGCTTCGGACGAATTCCGCGGGAGAGAGTCCTTTCTCTAGAACTTGCTCGTAGAACCGGAGCGCGATTGCGCGAGCCTGTCCATCATCCACGCTCCAAAGCGGAGCAACGACGGCAGCCGCGCCTGCGGTGAGGAAGGCGGCACCCATCCCAGTGTAGGTCCCGAGCAGGGCGTCGCCCGTGCCCACTTGGCAGGCGTTGAGGAAGATGAGCGGACGGCTGTCGTCCCGCTGGTCCAGCCTGTAACCGGCAACTGCGACTGGTCCGAGGGTCTTTCCGTCTACTAGAAGAATACCGTCCTTCGACGCATCGCCCGAAGAGTAGCGACCGTGGAGGGCAAAATGGATCGCTTGGGCAAGTGGCTGACCTCTCAGGCATTTTCTGACGGCGGGGAGTACCGCAGCTACATCAGCAGCGCCATACTTATTGCGAAGCTCCATCGCTTCTCGCTCTGCATCCTTGATTCGAATGCGCCTTTCATAGCGACCAGAGACAACAGCCATCTGACCGAGAGTCAATTCGCTAGGTGGAGGCGTTTGGGGACGCTGATCTGCGAGCACCCATCTGCCGATGCGAACCTGTGCTCCCAGAATTGGCGGCACGTTCTGTCCATGTTGCGAATCGGGCCACAGAGGTGGGTCTGTAAGGGCGAGTTCCCACGGAACGAACGGCTCGTCCGAGAGGATCAGCACTGTCGGAACCTCGTCTGGCGGAGCCGCAGCAGCAACTGTTCGCAGCGCCGTCCAAACAGGTTTCGGAATTTTTTCGGCGATTATGCCCCCAAATCCGAGAATCACCTCCGCTATATCTACGTCCTTGGCTTTGTCATCGACCATTTCCAAGAGATACTCTGCGAACCGGCGTGGCTCATTTCCGATCCGCGTTTGGATTGGTTCCTCACGCGGCGCAACATCTGGGTTAGCGGAGGTGTAATGCCACCGCAGAACCCCTGGGGGATCCTGCGGGAATTGCTGGATGATGATCTCTAGATCGTTGCGAGGGCCAGTCGGCGGGGAGACGGTGGCTGTGCCGGCGGGCTCCGGCGGCACGACGCCTTTGACCTCAGACTTAGTACGTGCGACAGCGAATGACCGCACAGCCAGGCCAAGTGTCCGCCCAGGGACCGAATAGACCGCTTTGATCGTCCGCGCTGGTCGGTGTCGCTCGTTTCTGGGGACGGTGAGATGCAACGTGACTGCCGGAAGCCGTTCGTCGGGGCTGACTTGCAATGACTGCAGCCACGTCTCGCCACTACGGAGGACGCAGCCGGGCGCGACGACCAGGACGTCGACGACGGTATCCCCTGGAAAGAGCGTCATCGCGTCGCTCAACGCCTCGTCGTCCGGAGTCTCCGTCAGCCCGATCACAAGTTCGAACTCATGGTTCACGACGACAGCGTCGGGACAGTCGAGTAGCCCGTATACCTGACGCTCACCGTCTCCCGGACCCCGCGGCGGCTCATGCCATTGCAGGCCCTCAGGAGGCGGAGGCGGAGGCGGAGGCGGAGGATTCCATGAACCGGGCGGACGAAATCCGCCCCCAGACCCACCTCCAGTGATGCCAGGGGATATCGGTTGCCGTTCCGAGATGCGGATCCGTTCCTTCCGTTCCTTCCGTTGCTCTCTGGTTCGCCGCCGCCCGGTGGTCACGTGAGCCGAGCGTGGAATGCGGACCACGGACCATGACACATCGCCAGCCTGTGAACGGCTGGTGTGAGCAGCCCGCAATGCGGCGCGGAGTTTGTTCCGATCGTTACTGGAGACAACTACGATTTCCTCATCGTCGTCGGCTTGATCACCAGGGCGCTGAAGATTTCGATAAGTCGAAATGACATTATTTCCCGTCCGCAACGTGCGGATAGTAGGCTTGGGAGACGTAATAATCCGGCCTCGTCGGCGAACTACGCTTATAAAAAGCTGCGTAGATCCAGGATTAGTAATACTAATTTCTAGTCTTTGCCGGATTGCAGGCCCGGCAACATGCGTTGTGGAGATTAGTTTTACCCGAGGCGCTCTGATTCTGCGAGCAGCTACCGGAGGGATGGTTTTCATAGATACCTCGACAAATTACGAGTTAGCGCACGGTTGCTGCAGGCGCGTTCGTCGGCACGCTTTCCTGGTTTGAGCTCGGTTCTACTATCGCGGCGGTGAGAGCGCCGATGGCGAGCAGGGCGGCGACCGCGATGAGCATAAGCCCCCCAGCCATCATTCGCTGATCTCGCGGATAAGTCGTGCCAGGCGGCGGGAAAAGCACTTTCCAAGCATGCTGAATCAGAAATCCAAAACCTAATGTTGGCTCTGCCGCTCGCCTCCGCCGCCGCCCAGTGGGCTGCACGAGGCCGACCACGAACAACACGGCACCCATGAGGAACACCACTCCTGCAACGACAGCCAGGATTACGACGGCCACCATGTCCACCCCCATCCCTCGCCAACGAGGCGTACTGTCACAGTACTCCTTGAAGAGACACCCGCACCCCGCCCTCGTGATCGTCGTGGCTTGGCACCGTCTACGACGCTGGTCTGATCCCTTCCAAAATTAGCGAGGACAGACCCATTACGACCGACAACGTTGCAAAGCAGCTTTATGGCATGCACTGGCGGGGTTCCCGGGAAGGCGCTCACAGGCATGAGTGAGTGTAGGTCGCGCAGGGTGGCGTACACCGGCCATCCTTTTCACACGTGTCGGCCAGCCAGGTTGGCGACCACGTCCACCGGCGCGTGCCGGGGAGGGGGCGGCCTGGATGAGCAGATCGGGAACAAGCTGACACACGCCGGAATCGGCGGCTGGTGCTGGGCGGGATAGCGCTGACCCGGGGGCCCCGTGCTTAGGCTGGCGCCACGCAGCAACGCCAGCTCGCCGTGTTCCAGCAGGAGGAAGGGCCTGACATGTTGCCCCATGGCGCCGTGACCGACAGGCGAACCCAGGCCCGGCTCGGCGGGGCGGCGCTGAGCGAGGTACTGGCCGCCTTGTGGCCCGGTGACCGCCAAAGCTGCGGCACCAGCCTCGGCTCGGACAAGCCATCTTTGGCCATCGATGATCTGCACGTGTTCACCCGGGCGACCGTGCATCACCGGGCCTGCCGGGCGCCGGAGTGGAACGACAGCCGGGCCCTTCAAACGTCCAGCTCAGCCGCGCTGACCTGGCGCACCGTGGTGCTGTTATTGCCCTTCCAGGACGGCCGCCGGACGATCCGCGCGGCCGGGCTGCTGGTCAATCCTGCCCTGGAAGAAGTGTCGCTGACCGAAGATGCCAGCGGCTGGCACCCGTGCCTGGAACCCGCCTTCGCCGCAGCAGGGCTCACTCACGCCGCCCACGGCATGCCGATCGGCAACCCGGCCGCCGGCGTGACCGGCTACCTGACCCAGACCGCATTCAGTGTCGGCATCACCGGGTGCATGGAGCGATACACCTGCGCGGCAGCACCCGAAATCCGCGCGGCTGCAGCCAAGCTCGGCGGTTTCGTGCTCATCGTCACCCACGCCGCGGACCCACACCAGCTCACCCGGGGCAACCTGATGGACGCCTTCGCCTCACCCCTGACCCTGGTCGGCTGGGCACAGCTGTAACGCCATGCTCACACCGCAGGCCCCATCGCCGTGGGGTGACACCCACACCGACACCAACGGGCCTAGACGCTGCCATCCAGCGGCGACGCTCAGAGCACCTCATCCGGGCCCAGCGACCACGCTAGACACCTGCGGCGCCTTACCATTGCTCACGGACACTCACCAATGGCCACCTGCCTAACCTCGCGCGATGTCGGCTGACCTGCTGCGAGCAGGGACTTCACCAGCGCAGCGGCCCGGCGCCCCAAATACGCCCCAAGATTGGCCGGCGTGCCCATGGCGAGATAGCCAGGCCAAGGCGTCCTTCGTAGTGGTCTGTAAAACCGTCGGCTCAAATTCATTGATCAGTGCGAACACGGCTGCAACAGGTCTGCCGGATCTGTCAGCGGCGATGAGCGGCAGCGGCTGGTACGGGGACGCGGTCACTGCCGGTCCCAAATACGCCCCGAAGTTGATCACAGAGCGCAGGCCGAGAGCCGGGGGATTGTGTCGATGTGGCATCGGAGTCGGCGGGCCGCCAGCCGTTCCAGCGTGGTGGGACTGAGACCGTGGGGCCTGGATGCTCTGCATGAGCTTTGCCGTGTAGCGTATGAGGCTGGTTATTCATGCGTGTATGAAACGGGACATGATGCCCTCGGACGGATCAGCCCAGCGATTGCGTGTCGGAGCGGAACTCCGCCGCTTGCGAGAGGCTGCTGGGCTCTCGGGAGAACAGGTGGCGCGCCAGCTCGGTTGGTCGCAGCCGAAGGTGTCGCGTGTCGAGATGGGGCGGACCGCGTTCACGATCAAGGATGTAGCTGAGCTACTAGCCCTGTATGGCGTTGCCGATGATGTGCGCGCTGAGCTTCTTGCTGCGACGGCACAGGACACGGGTGAGCCAGCGTGGATCGTTCGCGCTGGGGGATATGTGCGCCGCCAGGCATCCATGCTCAGCCTTGAATCGGTCACAAAGAGGATTAGGCAGTATCAGCCGGTACTGGTACCGGGGCTCTTGCAGACCAGGGAGAACGCCTGGCACATCGCTAAGGCCATGGGCGCTAAGGAGCCCGATGCGATCGCGGATGGCCGTATGCGCCGTCAGGAGGTGCTGCTGCGCCGAGGTGGTCCCAGGTACGAGGTTGTGTTGGATGCGCGTGCGTTGTTGATGCGGACCGGGCCGGTGCATCTGCTGCACGATCAGGCAAGTTTTCTTGTGGAGCAAGCCAGGCGGCCGAGGGTCGATCTGCGCATCATCCCGATCGGTGCCGAGTCTTCCGTTTCCTCCACAGTCGGCTTTGCGATCTATGAGTTTCGTGCTGCTCAGAGCCCAGATGTGGTGTGGGTCGAGTCTCTTGCGGGGGATACCTACTTCGCCGCCCCGGAGGACGTGGCCCGGTACGCCGCAGCGTTCGAGGGGATGCAGGGTATTGCTCTGGGCGCGGAGGAGTCGATTAGCTACTTGGGGTGGTTCGCCGAAGAGGTCGACCGGTTCCTGGTTCGGCCCCCGACATGAGGAGGTATCGGAAAGGTGAGGCAGCCAGACTTAAGCGGAGCCCGATGGCGGAAGAGCACGATCAGTGGTGACGGCGGGTGCGTGGAAGTCGCGTACGCCGGAGGCGTGATCGGGCTGCGTGACTCCAAAGACTGTGGCAGCGGGCCCATCCTCATGTTCACTGAACGCGAGTGGTCGGCGTTTTTAGCTGGCGCGCGTTCCGGTGAGTTTGACCTAGGTGAGCTAGCTAGGTGAGTGGCGCTGTATGACGGCGAAGGCAACGGAGCGACCTGTCGTGTCTACGCGGCGGGTTGCTCCGTTGCTCGCTTCTACCGCCATCTCAGTCACCGGGGACGGCATCTTCATCGCGGCGGCACCGCTGTTGGCCGCGGCCTTGACGCGGAATCCGGTCGCCGTCTCAACCGTAACCGCCGGGTTCTACATACCGTGGCTGCTGTTTGGGCTCCCGGCAGGTGCGCTAGTTGACCGGTGGCCGCGCCGCGCGGTGATGGTGGCTTCCGATCTCGTCCGTGGCTGTGTGCTCGCTGGCCTAACGGCCGCGGTCCTGTTGCACTTGGTCTCTGTACCCGTCCTTGTGGCCACCGTGGCATGCGTTGGCACAGCTCAGTGCTTCTTCGATTCAGCCGCCCAGGCCTGCATCCCGGCCCTGGTCGGTCGTGATAAGGACAAGCTGGCCCATGTCAACGGCCGTTTCTGGGCGCTAGATACCGTAGGACGTGGGCTCGCTGGTCCTCCGCTAGGGTCAGCGGCCTTCGCGGTTAATCGCGCACTGCCCTTCGCGGCGGATGCCGCGTCCTTCTTTGTGTCCGCGACGCTCGTGCGGAACCTGCCTCACGTACCGGCCGCAGGTGGCCCTCACGAGAAGATCAGGACAGCGATAAGAGCTGGCCTGCACCACCTAGTCGAGACGCGTGATCTCCGTGTCCTGGCCCTCAGCATGGGCGCGTACAACTTCGCATACAACGCGTCCATGGCGATCTTCGTGCTTTACGCGCGAGAGATCCTTGGCGTACCGGCCGCAGCGTATGGCGTCCTTCTGGCTGTCGGTGCGGTCGGCGGCGTAGTCGCGGGCTGGAGGGCCCGCCCCTGGACCCGCTCGCTCTCCTACCGGCAGACGATGACGGCTGCGTGCGCTGCCCAGGCCGTCGCATGGGCTGGGATCGCTATCACCGCCAATGTCTGGATCGCGGGGGTGCTCCTCGCTGTTTCGGGTGCCGGTGCCTCCCTGTCCAGTGTCGCGGTCGGCTCTGCGCGGCAGGCACTGACCCCTGATGCTTTGCTGGGACGGGTGGTATCCGCGTTCCGGCTGTTCGGGCTCGGCGCCGCGGGGCTGGGTGCCCTCGTCGGAGGAGCCACTGCCAGCTTGTACGGACTCACTGCTTCCTTGATCCTTTCCGCCACTGTTCTCGCCGTGGCGGCCCTTCTGACCTGGCCCTTTGTGCGCCGTTAGAAGGCACTTCCAGATCGCTTGAGTAGAGCATGGTTGACCTCTCTTATTCATGCGTGCATACTCGTCTCATTCATGCATGCATGAATGAGACGAGAGAGCTGGACCGATGCGCTCCAAGTTTCACAGGGAAGATTCCGAGGACCCGTCCCGGTGCACGTGCGGTTACGTCTACCCGGTGTACTGCCGGGGCGGTCACCCGATCTTGCGTGCTGCGACGAGTGAGGCGATCACTGGTATGGCTGCCGCGGGGGTGCCGTTTGCCCGGATCGCCCAAGAGGCAGGCGAGAGCTTGCACACCGTGCGCCGGGTGGTCCACCGATGATCGAGCGGCCCTGGGCAAGAGAGCGGTCCGGGGACACCGCCGCACGGACCGGCCGCAGCGGGCCCGACGCGGGGCTCATGCACTGGCTCCTCACGGGGACCGCTCAGGCGCCCATATCCAGCAACGGAACTGGCCAGCGTTCTCAGGCTCAGCTCACCATTGCGGGCGGGGCGGGCCATGAGGCCGCCGCCGCACAGCGGAAGTTGCCGCGACGTGAGCGGCGCCGCGGCGCCCGCGGGGCGGCTCCCCGGCCGCCGGCGTCGTTTGGCCAGCCTGAGGACCGGGCGGGGACGTGGCTGCGGTTCGCGGGGGTGGCGGTCGGCCTGGTCGCCGTGGCGGCGGCGGTGGTGTCGTATGAGGCGCAGTGGCGGCTGGTGTATGCCGACAAGCATCAGGCCGGCATTTCCTATGTCCAGGCGGCCATCCCCGATCTGGGGTCGTTGGTGTTCGCGTGTTTCGGGATCGCGCTGGCGTTGCATGGTCGGCGGGCGATCCGGGCGCGGTTGCTGAACCTGCTGTGTGTTGGCATTTCGGTCACGATGAACGCGCTGGCCGCGCGGCGGGGGTGGACGGGGCTGGCGGTGTGGGTGATGGCGCCGGTGATCTACGCGCTGGCCTCGGACACGCTGATCGGCGTGATCCGTGCCTATGTCATTGCCCGGCAGCAGCGGCTGCGTGAGGCGCTGGCCGACGACGGGGTCACCCCGCTGCAGATCGTGGGCGCGGTGCTGTTGTGGCTGTTGCGCCTGGCTTTGGCGCCGCCCAGCACTTTGAAGGGTTTCCACGGCTGGGTGAAGAGCCTGCCTGCCGCGCCGCCCACGCGCCAGGCCGGTGACGGCGAGTGGCCGATGGCGGCAGGGGATCGGCCGAAGCCGGTGAGGGTGCCGCGTGAGCGCCCAGCCATCACCGCCCGCCGTGGCCCGCGTGGGGGGACCAAGCAACAGCAATTCCTGACCCTGGTCATCGCCCGGTACGGGCCGCTGACCGGGTTCGACCTGTCGGCGGTCTCCCGGGCCGCTGCCGAGCTGGCCCCGGAGGCGGCACTGCACCCGGGCACGGCCCGGAAAATCCTGCGCGCCCGTGTGCTCGCCGCCCAGAACGGAGATGCGGAGTGAAGTCGTTAACCACCCTCCACGCCGGGCTGGATGTGTTCCTTGCCCTGATCGTGTTGCTGCTGGTGTTCGCGCTGCTGTTCTGGTTCGCGAAGTGGGCGTGGTGGCCGTCCCGGCGGCTGCCCGGTAACCGGCTGCGGCATCAGCGGATCCGGTTGCACCTGCGGCTGCACCCCGGCCGCGGTCACGCCACCGTGATCGAGCTGTTCTGGCACTGGTCCCGGTTCGCCTCCTGGCGGCTCAGCAGCAAGACCCGGCCGTCGCTGCCGGCGTGGCAACGGTGGCGCGACTCCTACAGCCACAGCGTGTTCCTGGGCCGGGCGCAGTACCGGCACGGGGCGCGGGTGCCGGTGGAAGAGCACATCCTGGTGCTCAGCCCGCCGCGTAAGGGGAAGACGGCCTGGCTGGCCCGGGGGATCATGCGCTACCCGGGCCCGGTGGTGGCCACGTCGGTCAAGGACGACCTGTTCACCCTCACCTCCGGTATCCGCGCCGCCGGTGGGCCGGTGCACATGTTCAACCCCGAGGGCTACGGCGGGTGGCCCTCCACCTTGGCGTGGAACCCGGTCGCCGGGTGTGAGTCCGAGCAGGTCGCGTTCCGCCGTGCCGAGGCCCTCACCCACGCGGTGTCGGTGCAGGGCACCGATGACGGGTCGTTTTGGCAGGCGAAGGCCTCGCAGATGTTCGTGGCGTTGTTCCACGCCGCCGCCCTCTTGCAGGGGGATTTGCGGCTGGTGGCCCGGTGGGTGTTCGCCGACGACACCCAGGCCCGCGAGGTCCTGGCCCGGCATGGCGCGCATCAGATGGCCGCCTCGCTGCTGGAGCTGCACAACGCCCCGGCGGAGAAGACCGCGTCGGTGTTCCGGATGGTGATGACCAACGCCCTGTCGTTCATGGGCGACCCCGAACTGGCCCAATGCGTCCTCCCGCACACCGGGACCGGGTTCGACATCGCCGGGTTCCTCCGCGCTGGCGGCACGCTGTATTTGATCGCGACCGGGGATGAGGAGCAGTCCCCGCTGGCGCCGCTGTTCGCCACGCTGGTGAACGAGATCAAATACCAGGCCGTGCTCATGGCGCAGGCGTCCCCGGGTAAGCGGCTGGACCCGCCGCTGGGCCTGTTCTTGGATGAGGTCACCCAGATCGCCCCGGTGCCGCTGCACAAGTGGCTGGCCAGTGTCGGCGGCATGGGCATCCAGATCATCCCGGTGGTGCACGGCGAAGCGCAGCTGCGGGAACGGTGGGGTGACAACGGCGCCCAGGTGATCATGGACACGTGCGGGGCGAAGATGTTCTTCCCCGGCGTCACCGACCCCGCCACGTTGGATATGGCTGCCAAGGTCTGTGGCCAGGTGTCGCTGAAACAAAAGGGCCTGACCGGGGAGGACTACTACTCCCAGTTCGACGTCATCGACCCGGCCATGGCCCGGGAGCTGCCGAAATGGCGGGCGCTGCTGATCCGCGGCGGCCTGTCGCCGGTCATCGTCCGATGCCCGCTGGCGTGGCGGGCGCCGGAGTACCGGGCCGCCCGCCGCCGCGGCCAAACGGTCGCTGGGCTGGTGCCGGCGGCCGCGTACCGGTCGATCACCGACGCCATCCCCGCCGGGGCACTGCCGCCTGAGCCGGTGCTGGAGCCGGCCGGCGCCCCGGGCGACGGCGGCGGCTACCCGTGGAGCACCTGATGGGCGAACCCGCGGGCCTGAACGCCGCCCTCGCCCAAGGCACCCACAACGCGGAGCGCATCGCCGGGCTCGACGCCGCCGTGGCCAGCCTGGCGGCCAAGCTCGCCGGCCTGGGCACCGCCGTGCAAGCGGTCCAGGGCACGATCACCGACCAGGCCGAGGTGCTGCGCTCGGTGGACGGGCTGAAAGACACCGTGGACGAACTCGCCGGCCGGTTCAGCGCCCTGTTCCCCGACGGCGACCCCGGCGGCGCGTTCTACTCGCCCATCCCCACGCCACGGTTCTGGCAGCTGTCCGGCGAGGACCGGCAGCAGGCGATCGGCCGGCTCCGCTCCTGGGTGCGTGATGTGTACCTGCCGGCCTTCGGGCACCTCGCCGCCAAGCTGCCCGCGTGCTGGGAGCAGCACACCTTCTGCCTGACCGTCCTGGACGTCGCCAGCGAGTTGCACGCGGTGCTGTACCTGCAGGCGACCCGCAACCAGGGGCTGCTGGCGGGACAGGCCGAACTGCTCACCCGGCTGATGCCCGGCCTGGCCGCGCTGATGGCCGCCGAAGGCGCCCGCTGCCCGCACACCCCATCCCGCCACGGCTACGCCGCCAACGGCGCCCGCCACCCCGGGCAGCAGGCGGCAGCGCTACCAGTGCTTCCCACTGGCCGGGAGGGGCGGGGGTAGCCATGGCCGTCTACGTCGATGACATGAACATCCGGGCCGGCGTGCCCAACGGCGGGTGGGTGGTGCGGGGCCGGTGGAGTCACCTGTTCGCCGACACCGAGACCGAACTGCGGGCCTTCGCCGCAAGGATCGGGCTCAACCAAGCCTGGATCCAGCACCCCGGGCAGCCGCATGTCCACTTCGACGTGACCGGCCGGATGCGCCAGCGCGCCCTCGCGGCCGGGGCCCGGCCGGTGACCTGGCGGCAAGCCGGTGAGTTCTTCGCCGAGCGCGCCCGCAACGCCCTGGCTCGGGTGGATCCGCCCATCACCTCGCTGCTGCTTGTCTCCGGGCCGCGGGAAGGTGTCAGCAAACAAACCGTCCAAGAAGCGCTGGCGCCGAAGTTCGCCTCGACCGTCCTGCTCGTCGCCGGTGCCGCCAAGGGCGTCGACACCCACGCCGCGCAGCTGTGGCGCGATTGGGGCGGGCTGGTCGAAGAACACCCCGTCACCGCGCAGGAGTGGGACCGGAACCCGCGCGGCGCCGGGCACGACCGCAACGCCCGGATGGTCGAACGGGTCAAGGCCGCGGGCGGCAGCGTCCTGGTCTTTGACCTGCCCTGCACCCGGCCCGGCTGTCCCCGGCCCCAGCCGCACCACACCCACGGCACCAGCGGCTGTGCCCGCCTCGCCGAACAGGCCGGGCTGCCCGTCGAGCACTGCCAGGCCCCCGCCACGGACGGCGCGCAGCCGCCCGCCGGACGCACACCACCATCTGCCCCCGGCGGAAGCGGCGCCGGCGGCCAGGGCGGTGCCGGCCGCGGCCGGGCACTGCGGCAGGCCGCCCACCTGTACCTGGGCCACGGCCTGCTGCCCGTGCCCGGGTGGGGAGCCACGGCCGGCGGCGCCTGCGCCTGCCCGCGGGGGGCGGCGTGCCCGCGGCCGGGCAAGCACCCCCGGTCGGTGCACACCGGCCCGGGGGGACACGACTATTCGTGGAAACCCCTCACGTGCCGCACCCACGCCGAGGTCGAGGCGCGGTTCGCCGACGGCGGGCCGTACGCCACCGGGAACCTGATGCTCGCCATCCCGCCCGGGATGCTGGTGGTCGACCAGGACGACGACGACGGCGGCCCGCAGGCGATCGCCACCCTCGCGGCCCAGCTTGGGGACCTGCCCGCCACCCTGGCGCACGCGACCCCGCACGGGGTGCACCACATCTACCGGACCCCAGAAGGCTGGACCGGGCGGGCCTGGGTCGGCAAAGATGCCCGCAACCCCCTGCCACCCGGCGTCGACCTGCGGGTACCCGGGCAGATCCTCATGGCCGCCCCCTCCTGCGTCCCGGCCGGGGGCGGGCTGGCCGCCTACGGCCCGGTCGCCGCGGCCGCTGTCGCGGAACTGCCCGCCGCCTACGTCACGGCCTGGACCCCGCCCCCGCCCGAAACGGCCCGGCCGCGGCGGGCGGTGCCGGTGCCGCCGGACCGGGCCGGCACCGCGGCCTGCTACGTGCACGCCCGGGTCGACGGGATCGCCGCCGACCTCGCCGCACACGAGCCCGGCGGCCGCGGCACCGCCCTCTACACCGCCGCGCTCAAAGTCGGCTCCACCCTCGGCGCCGCCCGCACCACCCCCGGCGCCGGGCACGCGGCGGCCGAATGGACCGACCAGGCCGCCGAACAGGCGCTCATGGACGCCGCCGAGGCCAACGGGTACGTCGCCAAGCACGGCGCCGCCGCGGCCCGGACGGCGATTCGGTCCGGGCTGCGCAACGGTCTGCGCACCCCCCGGCCGCTCCCGGCCTTCACCGCCCGCCAGCCGCGGCGGCCGGGAACCGCCCGCACCCCCGAACGGGGAGCAGGGCAGGCACCAGCCGCAGGCACGCCCGCCGCTCGAGGCGCGGATGCCAGCCCGGGAACCAGCCCAGACGGTACCGCCGGGGCCCCGCGGGAACCCCACGGTCAGACGGCGATCGAAGAAGCCGTCGCCGCGGCGCTCACCGCCGCCGGGTACCCGGCCAGCACCCATCACCCGGGCACCGGCTGGGATGAGGGCTTCCGGGTGCACCCGCACCCCGGCGGCGGTGTTGCCATCGGGCATGAGGCCGCCGCCGAAACCCCCGGTGGCAGCACCGCCGGGGACCGGGTGCGCCAGATGACCAGCCGGTACGCCCGCACCCTCGAAAACGCCGGGTACCAGGTCACCAGCCCAGCCCCCGGCAGCCTCACCGTCACCCCCCAGCCCGGCGGCCAGCGCGCCGGTGCCGCCGTCAGCCCCGAGCGGGCCAGGCAGGCCACCCGGGCAGCCGTCGCCGCGGACGAGGCCTACCGTGCCCGGGAGTTTGACCGGGCCCGCCAGCTCATCGGCCGGGCCGCCGAACTGGACCCCGGCCGGGCAGGCCTGTGGGACCAGCACCAGGCTGAGATCACCGCCAAACAACTGTTCACCCAGGCCACCGCGGCCCGCGCCGCCGGGGACCACACCCGGGCCGAAGACCTCTTGGACCAATGCCGGGAACACGATCCGCGCCTGGACGCGCGGTGGCACCGGCACCTGACCGGCATCCGCCACGGCCACGTCACCCACCAAGCGGTCGCCCCGGCCGCCGAACGTGCGGCCGGCCACGGCCAGCAGCAGGACCGGCCCGCCCGGCCACAAGCCCGCGAACGCGGCACACGCCAGGGGCCCGGCCCACAATCGCGTGCCCGCCCCGCCCGGGCCAGCAGCCCTGAAGTGACCGGCGAGCAGGCAGACCCGCCGCCGGACAAGGCCGGTCACCGCGACCAGGCGGCCCCCGGCACGGCAGCGGGACCGGGCCCGCGGGCCCGGCACTCCTGGCAGCCAGCCGGGGAAGCCACGAAACGCTGCACCCGGGACGGGTGCGGTTTAGAGGCCACCCGGCGGCTGCACCCCACCGAACGGCGCTGGCTCACCGCCTACACCAAGGACGGCCGCACCCTCATCGCCGCCCGGGTCCCGCCGTGCGGCCAAGACCTGCCGCACGGCGCCCCCGCCGAGGAGTTGCGGCACCTGGCCACCGAAGCGGACCGCCAGGCCGGGCAGGCGTTCCGCTCCGGTGACATTGACCGCGCCTACCGGCTGCTCACCGGCGCCCGCGCCCTCGACCCCGGGCGGGGGGAACTGTGGGACCAGCGGGAAACCCAGATCCGCCGGGCAGTCGCCAGCGGCCAGCCGCGGCAGGCCTCCCACAGCACCGAAACAGCGCCCTGCCCGCACTGCGGCCGCGCCTACCTCCGGCCCGCCGGCGAGTCCTACCCGTGCCTGTCCTGCCAAACCCAGGCACGGCTCGAAGGTGCCGGGTTCACCGCGGACAGCCCCGGACTCCGGCAGATCGCCGCATGGAACCACGCCGTCTACCGCCGCGCTGACCGCCAGCAGCAAATACCCCACCAGCAGGCCGAGGCGGACCCGCCCGAGCCGGGGACGTCAACCACGGATCTGCCCGGCGAGGCGGTAGACCGCGAATCTGAAAAGGAGGCGTGCGGCTAATGGCGAACCCGCACCTGGCCTACAACCGCAACCGGGCCCGGCGGATCGCCCACGGCACCTGGCAGCCGTGGGCCGACCCGGCCCGTGTCCGCGGCCACGTCCGCCGGCTGCTGAAGACCGCCACCTTCCAGGCCGTCGCCGAGGCCGCCGGCCTCGGTGAAAAGACCGTGTGGGAGATCGCCTACGGCACCCGGCCTGTCATCAAAACCGGCACCGCCCAAGCGCTGCTCGCGGTCCAGCCCGCCGGCCTCCAGCCGCCGCGGGCAGACGCGAACGGGGCCATGTGGCGGCTGCGGTCGCTGATCGCGATGGGCCACACCACCGCGCGCATCACCGTCGCGCTGGGTTCTGCCAGCCACGTCATCGAGCCCCTGATCCGGGGGGACCGCGCCACCCTCACCACGGGGCTTCGTGACGACATCGGCCGGCTGTTCGACGCCTGGTGGGACAAGCGGCCCCCGCGGCGCACCCCGGCGGAGAAATCCGCCGCCTGCCGGGCCCTGCAACGCGCCGCCGTGCACAACTGGCCCTGCCCCGCCGCCCTTGATGAGGACGACCTGGACACCCCCGGCTACAAGCCCGCCGGGAGGTGGCGCTACGCCCGCGGCACCGGCATCGCCGCCGATGACCCGCTCGGCAAAACCACGACAAGGCAGCAGAACCCGGCCGGGTGCAACCGGCACCCGAACCAGGCCCGCAGGCCGGCTGAACCGAGGGAGGCCCGGCGATGACCAGCCCGGACGGCGGAAGCGACCGCTACTTCATCCCGTCACACGACCGCGAAACACGCATCCACGCCGGCCGCAGTTGCGGTAACGGGCAGGACGTCCCAGAACGCGACCGGAACTGGATCCCCGGCCAGCACCATCGGGCGCATGGCCACGGACGCGACCGGTTTCCCGCAGGCCAGCGGACCGGTGTCACCCGGATCGAGCCAGGCACGGCACCTCAGCGCTGGAGTGAGCCAAGCAGATCGCCGCAGCAGGAGCCAAAGGCCGGGAGCTGACGCTGCGCCAGCCGGTGCTTAGACCGAAGACCCCGGGCGCCGAGTTTCTCAGGCCGGGCACCCGGGGCCACCTCACCGAGAGGCAGGACCCATCATGCAAGACCACGAGCACATCACCGACAGCAAGGCAGGCGGCGGGCCGCAGCCGACCGGGAACGGGAACACTCCAGTCCTCACCTGCCCACAGCACGGGACCATGCGCACCGGCGGAACGTGCAGCCAGTGCCAGGCCACCGGCAGCGCCGGCATCCGGGTGCCGGGCCGCGAAACCGCCAGCCGGCAAACCACCGCCCACACCGAACCGGGCACGGCCCCTGATGCGATCGCCCGGCGGCACGAAGACATCGTGGCCAGCCTGCTGGCGGACGCGCAGACCCCCGGCGGGCAGGCGTCCGCCCGCGAGTACGCCGACACCGTCGGCACCTACGCGCACGACCCGAAAGAACTCGACGGGCCCGGCCTGACACCCGGAACGCCGCACCCGGATCCGTACCTGGCCGCCAAGGGCTGGCGCGTGAGTGACCACGGCATCTACACCCGCCACCGTGACGGCCAGCTCCAAGCCGAACCGGAGGCGTGCTGACATGAACCCGATCACGCTCCTCCAGCAGCGGCTGTCTGACCGCGTGCACGCCCGCGGCGACGCATTCGCCCAGCAGGCCGGGTGGACTGCCACCACCACGACGGGCCGGTTCGGGTTCGGCACCCGGGTGTACCGCGACCCCCGGTTCGCCCAGCCGCGAACCGGGGCAAGCAGCGCCGGCCCGTGGGCGCCGCGGCCCGCCGCGGCCCGCCAGCCCGCGCGCCGGGCCGGCCGGTGATGGCCCCGTCCCCCGGCGCGGGGCAGCGGCCCGGGTACTACGCCGCGGGGTACCGCCTCGGCCTCGCCGACGCCCGCACCGGCGGGTTCACCTTCATCTGCGGCGACCTGAAAGACCCCGCCACCGCCCAACGGGTCGCCGGCTATCAGGCCGGGCTCGCGGCCGGCCGGCGGGACCGCCACGCCGAACCCGAACCTGAGGCCGGCTCATGAGAGCCGGCCGCCCCGGCACCGGGCCCGCTGCCACTGCCGGGCCGCAGCCGGGCCCGCACCCGGCCGGCTGGGCCGGTGCCGGGTTCAGCCGGCCCGGGCCGGCCCCGCGGCCCGCGCCGGGCCGGGAGCTGTACCGGGCCGCACTGGAAGACGCCCTCGCCTACACCACCGACCGGGACGGCTGCGCCGACTGCGACGGTACCGCACTCTGCGAGAGCCACGCCGCCCGCGCCGCCCGCGCCGGGCTGTACCAGCGGGCGCTAGAGCAGGAGCTGGAGGCCGGCTCATGAACCACCCCGCCACCCCCACGCCCACCGGCCGGCCCGTGCGGGCTGCGCCCGCGCACCGCTTGTGAGGAGCCACCCAGATGTCCCAGACTGCCCCGGATCGGCGTGCCGAACCGCTGGCCTACACCGTGGACGAAGCCGCGCAGGCCACCCGGCTGTCCCGTGACCTGCTGTATGACGAGATGCGCGCCGGGCGCCTCGCTTACCTCAAGGTCGGCCGCCGCCGCATCATCACCCGCCAGCACCTGGACGCCTTCCTCACCCAGCGCGCCTCCTGACCCCGCCATCCACACCCCGCGCCACCGGCCCCGCGGTTATCCACAACCGGCGCCGCGCGGCCGCCGCGGCCCGGGCCCAGCGGGCAGCCTGGCCCGCACCGGCACCTGGAAGGAGCGCCCATGAGGCACCTCGCCACGGCGGCCGAGCATCTCGGCCAGGCCCGCGGCCTGCCCGCGGTGCTCGACGCCGCCTGCGACGCGTTCGAGGCGATCCTTCAGGTCATCGGCGATTACGAGGACGCCACCGCCACCGTGTGCGTGCCGTTCCTGCTGGCCGCCACCCACGCCGCCAACGGCCGCGACGCGGTGCTGTTCGCCCCGTCCCTGCCCCCCCGCGCCCGCCACCCCCCGCGGGCAACCCAGGAGCAGGAGCGGGGGAGCGTCGCCGGGATCAGCGCCGCCACGGCCGGCGTGAGCCGGCTCCTCGCCGCCCGGCTCGCCCACGCCGCCGCGCTGGCCGCCGGGGCCGACCGGGGCGCCTGCCACGACGCCGCCCGCCACGCCACCCAGATCCACGGCCTGCTCACCGGGCACGGCCCGTGACCGGGCGGCCCGCCTTCGGCGACTTCCTCACCGCCGCCCACCAGAGCCTGGCCCCCCGGCCCGGGCAGCCCCCGCCCGGCCGCGGCGACGTGGAGGAAGTGTCCCGCAGCCTGGCGCGGGTGATCACCCTCCTCACCCGGTACACCCAAGACACCGCCACCGCGTACCTCGGCATCCCCCGCCGCGCCCCCGCGCCGTCCACCCCGTGGGGCCGGGCCCGCGCCCAGGCCCTGCAGGCGCTCACCAGCTCCGCCGCCTGCCTGCACCACCCCGGCACCGGCCGGCCCGTCTGGCCCGCCCCGCCCTCGGCCAGCCCGCTGGCCCGGCGCCTCGACGAGCTGGCCACCGCCCTGGCCACCGGCCGGGACCTGCTGTACACCCACTTCGCCCCCGGCCCAGGCGGCGGCCGGGCCCACGACTCACCCTGGGCGCTGGCCCTCACCAGCGAACGCCTCCACCGGGCGCTACTCGCCGAGCTCGCCGCCCTCGCCCAGCAGGTCGCCCGGCACGGCGCCAACGTCGCCCTCGCCCCCGGGCCCGGCGTGCCCGCGGACCCCGGGCAGCGGCGGGCGCTGAACGGCGCCTGCCAGTGGCTGCACGTCTACGCCGCGTCCATCCACGCCGCCAGCCGGCAGCAACCGGTCCCCGCCGCCGACCGGGACCTGCTGGCCGCCCTCCCCGCCAACACCCTGCCCGCCCGCCCCGCCCGCACCGGCGCCCAGGACATCCCCGGGCTGTGCGACGGGGTGATCACCACCGCCGAACGGCTCCGCCACCTAGCCTGGCACTCGGCCCACCAGCCGCCCTGGTCCCCGGGCCTGACCATCACCTCCCTGCGCCAGGCCGCCGAAACCAGCACCCTCACCAGCCACCACTGCGCCCTCCTCGGCGGCCTCCTCGCCGACACCGCCGCCCGCAGCGGGCACCCCGCCGCCCGCAAGGACCTGGCCGCCGCCGGCCGGGCCGCCCGCCGGGCCAGCAGCACCTGGTACCACGCCGCCCGCGGGCTGCGCGAGGTCACCACCGACACCCGCGGCCAGGTCTCCCCGGCCGCCGCCGAAGCCCGCGACCTGGCCTGGTGGACCGGCCGGCTCGCCCACGCCGACCCCGCCTGGGCCCTCACCAGCGGCCCCCACACCCCCCCGCGCACCCCCCACGGCCTGGTCCCCGACCCCGGTCACCTCCCGCACGTGATCACCGCGGTGCACCAGGCGGCCGAAGCCATCGCCCTGCTCGCCGGCACCGAACACCACCACCTGCACGGCGCCCTCCACGCCCACAGGATCCTGGTGCCCACCCGCACCCTGTCCAGCGACTACGACATCCCCCGCCCCTACAGCCCAGCCCCCGAACAGTGCACTGGCCCACTGCTCGGGCGCTACCAGAACGCCCGGAAGGCCAGCCGCCAGGCCACCACCGGCATCGGCCGCGCCGCCCACGCCGCCGGCGCACCCAGCCGCGTGCTCGCCACCGCCCGGGAAATCACCACCGCGGCGCGCTCGGCCACCCCGGTCATGGACACCGGCCACCCGGCCCTGCCAGGCGGCCGGGAACACGAACCCGACCCACCCGGCCCCATGCAACAAGCCCTGCGCGGCCTCGGCGTCACCGACGCCGCCCTCCTCGCCCGCGGCGCCGACCTCGACCGGGCCAGCCAGCGCCTGCTCATCGACGCCGCCGACCAACTCCCACCAGCCAGCCACCGGCCACCGGCCACCACGCTGAACCGGACGGCCGCCACCGCCGCACTCCTCAACCACGCACTCGCCACCGGGAACCCCCAGGCAGCGCAGTTGCTCCGGCCCACTGAGGCGCAACGGGAACAACCAGGGCCCGAACCCGAACCGCAAGCCTGACGCCAGGTCCCATCAGGCGCACAACGTGTTATACGTCACTCCATATGAACGCGGCGTCATCCACTTTGACCACGGCCGAGACCGAAATGTTCTGCCCGGCGGCGACAGCTTCGTGAGCGTGGCGCCTGCCGAATCCTCCTGCCCGGCAGACCCCGGAGGCCTCAAGCCTGGGAGTAAGAATCGCGGAGAGTGACCGTTCTGCCAGTCCGCGGCCGGGGCGCTCGCGCGTATAACGCCGACTCGGCGCACAGGGTCGACGTGTTAATCATTGCCGCGAACGTACGCAGATCTTCCGGTTCTGTGTGCACAGCACCGAACGGTCCATGACATTCACGGCGGCTGCCAGCACATGCGACGTTGTTGCACTGGTCAGTGCCCGGATTGAGCCGATGGACACCTTGGGCTGCGGCCGGGCTGCGGCCAGCCGCCCGCCCCTGTCCGGGTGGCCACCGGGCTGTTCGGGGATCTTCGCCGACGACGTGAACGAACGGCGCGGCCGGGGCTTCTTCCTCCCCATGCTCTCCATGGTCGGACATCCTTCCGGGGGTGAACCCTTGATGATGGATGTCCGTCAAAGCGGGCCAGGCCCACCGGCGTGCGTGGCGGGCAAGGCGTTGGGGGGTCGTGCCGCGGCGGTTCACAAAGGCTGATCACTTCCTGTGGCGTCATAGCCTCACCGGCCGCTGCCACCGAAGCGCCGTTCATCAAGACCGTCTTCGCCCATGACTATTGCGGTCTTCTTCCGGCCGTTCAGCAGGTAGAAGAGGATGAGGTAGAGGAAGAAGCCGGCAAAAAGGCCGATCGAATACAGAGCGAAAAGACGCGGGTCGTGGAACAGGCCTGTAACTGCGCCCCCGCCCACGGCGCCGATCACCGTAGCGATGTCCGAGATTTGGGCGCCGCCGGTTGTTCTGATTAGCGTCCGGTAGGTGATCCAGCCCACGACCACACCGAACAGCAGGGCGCCCCAGTCCGTCAGGCTGTGCACGTCGTCTCTCCTCGGATCTGTCACGGCTTGGGTTCGAGAATGAGATCCATGGAGCAGAACGCTGTATACACCAGCCCGGTGATGTTGCCCTTCGCGAGGAAGTCGAACCTCGCTCGGCGTAGCGCTTGCCCGACGGTCATGGCCGAGTCGGCCATCAGGTGCCCGTAGAAGCCTTGCGCAAACTCGCTCGCCAACGGCTGGGCGACAGCTATCTCGGTGCCTATCACTCCGGCTGCCTCTGCTCCGGCAAAGGCGTCTACGAACGTGACGATCTGCTCGGGGGACAGCGCAGCCGTCTTGCACCCGTTGATGAACACCAGCGGAGGTACGTCTCGCCAGCGTTCTCGGTGCCACTGGCCGGCCGCGGCCCATGCGTTGAGATCTCCTGTGCCGATCATCTCGTCGTGTCCGACCTCAAGGTACGGGACCGACAGGTCTACCCCGCGGTCACCGAGCGACGCGGTGCGGCCGTGGCAGTAGAAGTAGATAAGCGGGAGCGGGGTGTCGATGGCGGATACGAAGTCGTCGCGCGAGTCGCAGTCGGCGAGTGCGAACCGCGGAGCAAGACAGTTACGCAGGTGGCGCAGGTGGCCAGCGGTGATGCTCTCGTCGAGGTTCAGGCTGCGTACGGTCGCGGCGCGTGCGCCGACAGGCACTGCGAGTGTGGTGCGGAGCCGTCCTCGCAGCACCGAGGGCGGCTGCTCAATCAGGTGCCTGAATCCCCAGAAGCCGAAGGGGCAGAGAGTATTGAGGGGGCGATGCTGTGACGCGAAGGGGCAACCCTCCGGGTACGTAGCCAGTACCGATCGCGACTCCGGCCAGTGCTTGAGCAGGTCGCAGGGAAACCACGGATCGCTGAGCAGGTGGGGGTAGTCGTAGACGATCGCCCACGGAAACACAGTGCTGGTGACGCGCGCGATCTGGATCGTGGCCGTCGTTGTGAGTAGCGGGCGCAGCACGTCCTGATCCGTGCCGATCGGCACGGCCTTCTCCCAGAATGCCGAGCCGAGGTAGGCCATTGTCTCCAGATCCTTCGTCAGCTGTTCGACCGGCGCGGCGTTGTCATCGTCGTATTGCGTCGTCTTTTCGTCGCGGCCGAGCGTGATGAGAGTAAGTTCCCGACGGACGGATCGGAGCACCTCGCTCGCCGCCGTCTCGGTCAGGTCGACGGTGACCGGCTGCACACCTTCACCCTTCACAAGGATGGTGTGGGTGCCCGCCTCGGATTCGTTGGTCAGCACGTTCAGCCGTCGGGGCGGGAGCGCCTCGGCGAGCGCGAGGTCGTCGGCGAGCGAATAGTCGACGACGCCGTGGATCCGCGTGGCCGACGTTGGATCGGCCCCGACGGCAAACACCAGGCGAATGGACTGGATCGCATTGTTGCGGTCGTAGACAGTGCATCGCAGGGATGCCGACCCAGTCCCGGAGCGAGTGCCGAACGGGATGTCGAGATACGGTCGCCGGTCGCGCGGGCGGCAGCTGTGCTCGATGCCGGTGCACGCGCACACCCAGCTCGCCCCGTCGAAGGGCAGAAACACCCGCTGGGCGCTGGTGTTGATGTCCACGTCGGTGCTGGCCACGACGACGTCGAACCACCAACCGCCGCTCGATGCTGGCACGAGATCGCGCAGGGGGAGCGGCGTCGGATTGACCACGACGGATGCGTCGGCTCTAATGCCCAACCAAACGCGTAGGAGATAGGAGGCAACCGGTGCGAGCGCCGTCGTTTCCGGGAGCCGCCCGCCGGACTGATCGGCGAGCATGACATTGACAACCCGCGGAGCGGCCACCTCGTCGAACGCCAAGCGTTCGTCCGAGGAATCGGCGACCAAGTCACTCTCGCCACGATCGCCACCATCCGCGGTTACGGTGCTGTTACGGATGTCGATCGGAGTGTAATCCCCGTATCCGAACATCTCCGAGGGTGGAGCGGGGCTTCCCCCGTGAAAGATCATCGGATCAGCTAGGTGGGCGGACAGGGCGGCACCGTCCGGTGAACCAAGTCCGGTGCATGGGTCCCATCCCGGGCCTGCCGCGTAGGCCCCGTTATTACCCTTAGTAATGCTGCGAAAGCCAGGCGTTGAGGTGCCGACGTTCACCCCCGCGTACAGCTGCTGCTGCATTGCCCCTAGCGGGCGCCCGCTAGCTTGTGCCAACCGGCATGTCAGTCCCGCCCACAGCGCCGCGACAGCGCTCGTGCCCCCAGCTACGGCGGCCTGGCCGTCAATAAGCACCCGATAGCCAGTGGCGGGATCGGCGTTGCCTGCCACGTCGGGGACGCCCCGGCCGCGCCGCCACGTCCCGGCCGCGTCGGGGACCCCCGCATTAGCCTGCCAGGAGGGCAGCGGGAACACGTCGCTTATCCCCCCACCAGTCGCGCTTTCAGTGCCGTCGTTCCACACGGTCTCCGAGATGATTGCGCCAGTGGTGGGATCGGCGTGCAGGGTGGTTCCCCCGCAGGCCAGGGCGTGCGGGCTGGAGGCGGGAAAATCGACGTGCGCTCGCCCGTCGCCGACGGCATCGCCGCTCCCGTTATTGCCTGCGGAGACACAGACGGTAACCCCGAGCGCGGCAGCGTCGGCAAAAGCCTGATGCAGCGCAGACCGGGTCTGTCCGGTCCAGGAGTCCTCGGGCTGTCCCCAGCTGATGCCAACTGCAGTCGGCGTGGGAACCGCGTGGACCGCTGTGGTCACCGCGTCGACGAAGCCCCGGTCGGTGTTGGGCGCGAAGTACACGACCTGCGTAGCTCCTGGCGCCACCGCGCCGGCGATCTCGATGTTCGGCACGACCTCGACGTCAGCGCCGAATGGATCCTGCCCGGGCGCGTTGCTGGCTCCATCCACGCCGACTGTAGTGACCGAAGGTGGCGACAACCCCAGAGCAGAGAAATAAAGGTCAAGATCGCTCGCAGAGAATCCGCCGCCGAGTTCAATGAAGGCGAGAGTCTGGCCGCTGCCGTCGGTGCCCGCTGGGAATCGGTATATCTCGGCCACCTGCGGAGGCGTGAACGATGCACGAACTGCGCCGTGATCAGCACGGCGCGCGTGGGGGCGTGCCTGCGGCCGGTCATCTAGGCCCAGCACCGCCAGCACGATGCCGTCGAGCTCGGCGGGCAGACGCAGCACACCCTCCCGATAGCGGTGCAAATTCATGCCCCCGCCTGCCATGAGCGGCGGAGAGGACACCCGCTGCAGCGATGCCCCGAAGGTCTCTTCCAGCATGGCAATGGTGCCGGTGACTATGACCCGTCGACCAGTCACATCAATACTTACAACCTCAATCCCGTACCGGACCAACACGGCGACGATCAGGTCCAGATCGGCCGGATCCGCCCCATATCTGGCCGACAGCTCATCCCTGCTAAGCACCGATGTCCCCGTGATGAGTTCGGGTGGCAACTCATCCCGCCGACGAGTAATGAGGGTGACCTCTATCCGCTCCGATGAATCAATTTCGCCCGCTACAACGCACCCTGACAGCGCGGCACGCTCGCTGCCAGGAAGCAGCACAAATCCCGCATCTGGCACCACCAGTCCCCACCTCCGCTCGCCAGCCTCGGAAGCCCGACATCGATTGTCTGCTTTTTGAACGGGGCACGCCAGCAAAGTGGCACCCGGGATGCGCTGCCGTCTGGCCACCAACCGATCGTGAGATTGGCGGGCAGCGGGTCGCATAGGCTCGCCGTGGGCGACGGGGTTCGCCACAAGGCTCGCTCCACCTCTCGGGCACCCGCTGATCTCCTTGCTAGCGCTCACGGGCTACGCATCGAATCCCAACGCTACATGGGCCCGACCTCCGCGCCGAAGGCAGCGGAACCGCTGCTGGCGACAACAGCGACACGGCTGGCTCCTCGGCCAGCCAGCCACCAGCCGCCGTGAATGATCAGGCCTAACAGACACCTTCTGCGATGCCCTTGCGCGACAAAGTCCACCCGGCCGCAGGTATCAACGATGGGACCAACTCCGGGCAAATCCTGGCTGCCACGGCTGTGTCAGGACGAAGGGAAGGGCCTGGGGCTGTCACGCTGCCACAGCGCGGGGCGTCGGCACCGGCAGCTTCCAGCAGGTTCCCGGGCTGCCACGCCATCCGTGGGCAAGCAGCCGAGGTTTCCGCTTGTGTCATCAAACTGGACCATGATCCTAACCGAGCGTGGCCAGAGACGGACGCTGTCGCCTGTGGAATGGCAACCGAACGCCGAATAGGGGTCAGCTGCGGCTCCCTCAGGAAGGCGGGAGTTGCGCACGCAGATGGTCCAGTTCTGTCCGAACAACAGACCGACGCCAAGCCCGTCATTGTGGTGTCAGCCTGATTGCTCGTGCACCGCCAGCCCATGCGAGGTAGAGATCGTGGTGATCTGGCTCGCCGTCCTCACTGAGGTGGATGTTGCTGAACTTCGCGAACGTGGGATTGGCGCGTGCCATGTGCGCGTACGCCGAGACGACCTCGGGCTCGGTCGTGGAGACCTGGACGCCGGCGCGCCGGCGCTTGCCTTTGAGCCTGATGGCGACGGGTTCGCCGGTGCGAAGGTTCCGTCCCCACCCGGACGACGTGCCGATCAGGAGGTCGTTTCCCT
>Ga0070706_100001200_pt1 | contig 27738 bp, 19 predicted proteins | sample KBSK5501metaG_FD_65476 | JGI IMG/M metagenome (GOLD analysis project Ga0070706, IMG submission 65476) | Corn, switchgrass and miscanthus rhizosphere microbial communities from Kellogg Biological Station, Michigan, USA - KBS K5-50-1 metaG | ecosystem: Host-associated > Plants > Roots >... | reverse complement strand
GTGTTCCAAAACTACGCGCTGTACCCGCACATGGACGTGGCGCAGAACATGTCGTTCGCCCTGCGGCTGGACGGTCGGCCGAAGGCCGAGATCGAGGTCAAGGTCGCGCAGGCGGCGAAGGTGCTGGGGATCGAGCATCTGCTCGCGCGCAAGCCGAAGGAGCTGTCGGGCGGCCAGCGGCAGCGGGTGGCAATCGGCCGCGCCATCGTGCGCGAGCCCCAGGTCTTTCTCTTCGATGAGCCGCTGTCGAACCTGGACGCCAAGCTGCGCGGCCACATGCGGGCCGAACTGGCGCTGCTGCACGAGCGCCTGGGCAAGACCACGCTGTACGTGACGCACGACCAGGTCGAGGCGATGACGCTGGCCAGCCGCATCGTGATCTTCGACAAGGGCCGCATCCAGCAGGTCGGCACGCCGAGCGAGGTCTTCAATGCGCCGGCCAATCTGTTCGTCGCCTCCTTCATCGGGACGCCCACGATGAACCTGCTGCCGGCACGGCTGGATGGCGAGCTCCTCGTCGGCACGGGATTCGAGCTGCCGGCGCCGGGCTGGCTGCGCAGGTGCGCCGGGTCCGGGCGACCGCTGACGGTCGGCGTGCGGCCGCAACACCTGCGCCCGGCACCCGACGGCGCGCTGGCGCTGCAGGTCGACGTCGTCGAGTACCTCGGCACCGAAAGCCAGGTCGTCGGCCGCCTCGCCGGCGGTGACACCGGGCAGGAACCCGCGCGGCTCGCGGCCACGTTGCCCGGCGACGCGCACGCCGGGCTTCACCGCACCGTGCGCCTGACGGCCGATGCCGAACGACTGCATGTCTTCGATGCCGATACCGGCGCCGCGTTGCGCGCCTGATCTTTTCCCCACGATCCACCGACAGCAAGGAGAGGAACCCATGGACCGCAGAGTCTTCGTCAAGGGCACCACGATCACGGTCTTCGGGGCCGGCCTGCCCTTCAGCGGCGTGCAGGCGCGCAGCCGCTACGCCAAGTACGCCGGCAAGACCGTGGTCTTCAGCATCCCCGCGCACCCGCACTACGATGCGATGCTGAAGATCCTGCCCGAGTTCACCAAGGAAACCGGCATCAAGGTCGAGACCGACAAGCTCGCGATGAGCCGCATGAAGGACAAGCAGCTGCTGGAGATGGCCAAGCCCAGCGGCGACTTCGATCTCGGCTGCTACGTCGTGATGTGGAAGGGGGAGTACGTTTCGAAGAACCTGATCCGGCCGCTCGAGCCCTTCTTCGCCGACCCGGCGCTCGCCGACCCGGCCTACGACATGAAGGACATCGTGCCCATCTACCTGGAGAACCTGGGCTTGGTGGGCGGACCGAAGGGATATCTGGCGGGCCCCGGTGCCAAGCTCTACGGCATTCCGTACGGCGCCGAGACCAGCGTATTGGCCTATCGGCGAGACATCTTCGCCAAGCACAACCTCAAGCCACCGGAAACCTACGACGACTTTCGCCGGCTGCTGCGTGTGCTGAAGGACAAGGAAGGGATAGGCGCGCTCGCCAGCCGCGGCCAAGCCGGCCATCAGGTGGTGCACGCCTGGTTGTTGCACCTCAATCTGCTGGGTGGCAGCGTGTTCGACGACAAGTGGCGGGCACGCTTCAACGACAAGGCCGGTGTCGAGGCGCTGAAGTTCCTTCAGGAGGTGGTCGCCACCGGCCCGGCCGGCATCCCCGGCTACGGTCAGGGCGAAAGCAACACGGCGTTCCTGCAGGGTCAGGCGGCGATGTACCTGGACAGCACGTCGATCGCAGGTCTGGTGAACGACCCGAGCAAGAGCAAGGTGGTGGGCAACGTGAGCTGGGCGCTGCACCCCAAGGGTGTGCGCCGCGCGTCGCAGAGCGGGGGCCTGGGGCTCGCGATCCCGACGAACGCGAAGAACGCCGAGGCTGCCTTCTTGCTGCTGCAGTGGCTGACCAGCAAAGCCCAGGACAAGGCCGTCACCATGGTCGGCGGCGCGCCGATGCGCAACAGCACGCTGCGCGACGACGAGGCGGTGCGCAAGCATCCCGAGTTCGTCGCCTTCATCGAGGCGCTGAAGCACAGCAACCCAGACTGGCGGCCCATCATCCCGGCGTGGGACAAGATCAACGTGCAGGCGCTCGGCGTGGGGTTGAGCGAGGCCCTCACCGGCAAGAAGAGCGCCGAGCAGGCCCTCGACGACCTTGTTCCGCAGGTCAACGCGATCATGCGCGAAGCCGGCTACAGGGTCTGACGTGGCGAGCGACCGATCCGCAACCGATGACGGTGACCGTCGATGAGAACGCCTTGCTGGGTGCCAGCCCTGTACCTCGGTCCCGCGGTCATCGTGATGGTCGCGGCCTGCCTGTACCCTGTCCTTTCGGCGTTCCAGCTCGCAGGCTACGACTGGGCCATGGGCACGCCCTGGTCCACCGCGCGCTGGGTGGGCTGGGACAACTTCGTCTCGGCGCTCTCGAACTCGCGCGTCTGGAGCAGCCTGGGCACCACGCTGCTGTTTGCAGCGCTGTGCGTGTCCGCGGAGATGGTGCTGGGGATCGCGCTCGCGCTGGCACTGGAGCATCCGGTGCGCGGCATGGCGTTCTTTCGCACCCTGTTCATCCTGCCGATGATGATCGCGCCCATCGCCGTCGGCCTGGCTTGGCGCTACCTGTTCGATGCACAGTTCGGGCTCGTCAATGCGCTGCTCGAGGTGGCAGGCCTGAGCGCGCAGACCTGGCTCGCGGACCCGACACTGGCCTTCGCCGCCATCGTCGTGGCTGACATCTGGCAGTGGACACCCTTCGTCTTCATCATAATGATCGCCGCGCTCGCGGGCGTCGACGGCTCGGTGATCGACGCTGCCCGCATCGATGGTGCGTGCTGGTGGCAGCAGGTCCTGCTGGTCAAGCTGCCGATGGTGATGCACGTGATTGCCATCACGCTGATGATGCGACTGATCGACGCCTTTCGGGTGCTGGAGGTGATCTACGTGCTGACCTTCGGCGGACCGGGCGACAGCACCGAGATCCTTGCGCTGCACATCTACAAGACGGCCTTCGTCGGCCAGCAGCTGGGCGTGGCGGCGGCGGTGAGCGTGCTGCTGCTCGTCGTGGTGGTGCTCTTGAGTTGGGGGGCTTTGCGCCTGTCCAACCCGATGAAGGGGGAGCCACGATGAACCGCCCCGCCTGGCTCGCTGCGGCCCATTACGCGATGCTGTGCGGGCTCGCCCTGCTGTGCACGGCCCCGATCGTGGTGATCTTCGCCACCAGCCTGCGCCAGCAAGTTGATATCTTCGCGGCACCGCTGAACTTCATCTTCACGCCGACGCTGGAGAACTACCGCGCGGTGCTCGACGAGGACAACTTCGATCGCTACCTCGTCAACAGCCTGTTCGTGGGGCTGGTCTCCACGCTGCTGACGCTGGCGCTTGGCTGCATGGCGGCTTACGGGCTGGCGCGCTTGCGCTTCAAGGGCCGCACGTCCATCGCCTACACCACGCTGCTGCTGCGCACGGTGCCGCTGGCAGTGCTGGCGGTGCCGGTGTTTCTGATCTGGACTGAGTGGAAGCTGGTCAACAGCCTGTGGGGTCTGGTGCTGCTGTACGTGGCGGTGAATCTGCCGTTCACGATCTGGCTGCTCTACGGCTTCGTGCTGCAGGTGCCTGTCGAACTGGAGGAGGCCGCCGCCATCGACGGCTGTGGCCCCGTGCGCGTGTTCACCAAGGTGCTGCTGCCGCTGATGGCGCCTGGCTTGGCGGCGGCATCGATCTTCACGTTCCGCATCGCGTGGAACGAGTTCATCCTGGCTCTCGTGCTCACCGACCGGCACACGCGCACGCTGCCGGTGGCGGCAAGCCTCTTCATCACCGACATCGGCGTCGACTGGGGACGCGTGATGGCGATGGGCAGCCTGATCGCGATCCCGCCGCTGATCTTCACCTTTGTCGCCGCGCGGCAGATCATCACCGGGCTGACGGCGGGCGCGGTCAAAGGTTGAGCCGACGGCGGATCGATGCCCCGCGTCCAGTTCCGATGCCGATGTGATAATTGCCTGCTTGTGGGCCGTTAGCTCAGTTGGTTAGAGCAGAGGACTCGACGGAGGGACCCTAAACGCTGCGAGGCGCATGGGTGCTTCCACGCGGGTTGCCCAGGGTAAGTTCACTCTGCCCTGGCGTAGAACTTCTCAAATTCGGTGAACGCTACCGCGGAGCACTCCGCCATGCCGACGCCGAGCGAAGCTCCTGATGGAGAACGTGTAGAGACTCGACGGGAAGGCCGAAAGGCAAGACAGAGTCCAGACCACGAACCGGAAACGGGCGGCGAAAGCCGAGGTGGTACGCATAATCCTTTGGTCGCTGGTTCGAGCCCAGCACGGCCTACCACCATCCGCCTCGATGCCTAGCTGGTCGATGCTCTAACCAGGGCGTTGCGGCGTAGCGTCCGCAGGAGCAGACTGCTCGTGTGGAGGGCGTTCCACCATGGCCGCGTGTGTCGGTGCTGCTTGCAACTTCGAGCGCGACTACGAGATCGCGCAAGCGCCATTGATGCGCGAGATCGAGCGTTGCGTGCGCGGCAGCGACTATGGAGGGACCAGCTGGACGACGCGCGCACAGGCCGGGCAGTCCGTCGCGCGACTCGGACTCGTCCGCGGACAGCGTCTCCTTGAGGTCGGGGCAGGTTCGGGATGGCCGGCGCTCTACCTCGCGACTCTGTCGGACTGCGACGTCGTGCTCACCGATGTGCCTCTCTCTGGCCTGCGCATCGCGCGGCAACGGGCCGCGAAGGATGGTATGGACGGCCGGTGCGACGTGCTGGCGGCCGACGGTGCGGCGCTGCCGTTCGCGGACCACTCGTTCGATGGCATCCACCATGCCGACGTGCTGTGCTGCATGGACCGCAAGCGCGAAATGTTGCGGGAGTGCCGGCGCGTCGCGCGCGCCGGGGCACGCATGGAGTTCTCTGTCATCTCGCTCGTGCGTGGACCCAAGGGGGACGATGAGAAGCGGCTGCTGTCGCTCAGCGGCCCGCCGCATCCCGATGCTGGAGGGGACTACGCGGTCCTGCTGGGCGAAGCGGGCTGGGAGGTGATCGAACGCATCGACGTCACTGCCGAGTTCCTTCGATGCATGGATGTTTTGCTCGAGGAGTCGCACACGCGCCGCAACGCGCTGATCGACCTGCTCGGCGAAGCCGAGTACGAGGAGCGGCGGGAGCGTCGCCACAGCACCCGCGCCGCAGTCCTTCGCGGCCTGCTCGCGCGTCAGATCTTCTTCACGCAAGTGGTCGGCGAGTCGGGTGGACTCTCATGAACCGCTGGATGTCGCCCCCTGTCGTGTTTGCAGTCGCTTTGGTCGCCATGTGGTGGATCGGCCGGCGCGTCGCGATCGGCAGCTACTCGTTTGCGCATCAAGCCGCGATCGGTATCGCCCTCGTCGTGATCGGCGTGGTCATCGTCGGTGTGAGCCTCAGGTCGTTTGCGGTGATGGGCACGACGCCCAATCCCACGCAGCCCCTGCAGGCCACGGAGCTGGTGACCTCGGGCGTTTACTCGCTGTCCCGCAACCCCATGTATGTGGGTGACGCGGTGATCCTGGCCGGCGTCGCCGTGTGGATCGGGAGCGTCATCAGCCTCGTGCCGCTCGCCGCGTTCGTCTGGTTCATCGACCGGTTTCAGATCGCCGCCGAAGAGAACGCGCTGGCGGAGATCTTCGGGGATCGCTATTCGGCGTATCGCAGCAAGGTCAGGAGATGGCTGTGATCCGCGTGCTGGAGGGGCGCCGGCGGCGCCGTTGTTCTGATCTTCACTTCGATGGAGGCCATGATGTCTGCTGAAGTCAATCGCAACGAGCTGGAATCCAAGGTCCAGTCGATGTACCGCGACGTGGCGCAGAACCCGCACGGCGAGTTCCATTTCGAGATGGGGCGTGCACTGGCCGAGCGCCTCGGCTACCGGCCGGCCGACCTGGACCGGATCCCGGCCGAGGCGATCGAGTCCTTTGCCGGCGTCGGCTACTTCTTCCACTTTCTCGACGACATGGAGGGCGCGCGCGTGCTGGATCTGGGCAGCGGCTCGGGCATGGACACCTTCATCGCGAGCCTCATCACCGGGCCGACGGGAACGGTCATTGGCCTGGACATGACCGACGAGCAGCGCGCCAAGGCCGAAGCGCTGCGTCGGCGGCAAGGCGTGCGCAACATCACCTTCGTCAAGGGCTACATCGACGCTGCGCCGTTCGAGGACAGCAGCTTCGATGCGGTGATCAGCAACGGTGTGATCAATCTCGCCGTCGACAAGCCGCAGGTGTTCAAGGAAGCCGCCAGAGTGCTGCGGCCCGGCGGCCGGCTGGCGATCGCCGACATCGTCACGGCGGTGGACCTGCCGGAAACCATCGCCTGCAACACCACGCTGTGGGCGGCCTGCATCGGTGGCGCCTGGCAGGTGGAACGCTACAAGCAGGCCATCGAGGCGGCCGGCTTGCGTATCGTGGCCGAGCAGGACAACGAGCAGTATCGTTTCCTGTCCGACAACGCCCAGGGCGCGACGAAGAAGTTTGGCGTGAAGAGCATCTCGCTGCGCGCTGACAAGGCCTGAAGCGCCGAAGGGCTCACGCTGGCCGGCCGCACCGAGACGGCCACCGACCCCGCGCCCGCAACGCCGCCCTCGCACTGCAACTTGTCCTCCCGCAGTGTTGGGCTTACGCATCGCCGTTGCGCAATGGGTCAACGACACCTGCAGAACCAGGCAAATCGGTTGCACTCGGCCTGGCGCCCGTGACTATCCTCGAGAGATAAGTGATGGGAGTCATAAAAGATGAAGCTCGAGTCAACTCGCGAAGGTCATCGCGGGATTGCAGGGTCGGGGCGTCGTTAGGCGTTCGGGCTCGACCGACCCATGATCTATAACCGCTGGTCGACGTCGCACATCGAGCCGAAGCTTCGCGTGGATTTCTGGCGCGACGCGAGCGAGAAGGTCAAGACGCCCATCACGCCGCATGTGCTGGTGCCGCGGGATTTCGAGGCCAAGCTCACGACGCGCGGCTTGGGCAACCTTGCGCTCAACCACGTCCAGGTGCTGACGCCGCACGATGTGCAGAGCACGCGCTCGGACCTGTCGCGCACCGAACAGCCCTGTCTGCTGGTCGAGCTGTACTTGCAAGGCTCGGCCGATGTCACTCAGCGCAATCGGAGCATCCGGGTCGTGCCGGGCGAGCCGTTTGTGCTGGACGGCCGACGTGAGTACCGGCTCGATCACCGGCATCCCGTGAGCATGCTGGCCCTGGCGGTCCCGTTCGCCGCGCTGGCTCGGCATGAGGGCAACGTCGACAAGCTGATCGCGCAGCACCATCCGAACAATCCGGCCGTTCATCTGTTGGCCGCCCAGATGAAGCTGCTCAGCACGTGGCCGATCACGCCCGAGGCGGCGGAGTTCCACCGTCTTTCCGATCTGCTGATCGGGACCGTGCAGGCTGTTCTGGATGGCGCGACCGATGACGAATCGAAGGGCGCACTGAAGGAGCGCAGCTTCCTGAAACGCAGGCTGCAGCAACTCATCGCGCAGGCGTACGCCGACCCTACGCTGGCGCCTCAGGTCGTCTCGGCGAAATTGGGCATCTCGGTGCGGACGCTGCACGCGCGCCTGGCCGGGGACGGCACGAGCTTCGGCGCCGAGCTCATGGCCCACCGGCTCGATCGAAGCTATCAGCTGCTGCGCACGACGAGGCGCAACGCCGTCACGATCGCCGAGATCAGTCGCCGCTGCGGCTTCGTCTCGGCCGCTCATTTCTCGCGGTGCTTCCGTGCGCGTTTCGGCGTGGCTCCCAGCGACGTGATGCGCTGCGGCTAGGCCCGAGGCCGAGCCAGTCTCGGCGTGGCCGCCGACGAAACCTTCTTTCGACGTTCGAGTGCTTCAGTGAAACAGTGGAGTGAATACGCGAGGCTGAGCGATCAGAAGAGTCGACAAAAAATGATGCAGGCCTACGTGATGCTTTGCATGTACCGGCGGGACCCCGAGGCCAACGTTAGCCGTCTTCAATGCGGGCGGGCGCCGGCCGATGGCAGCCCCCGCGCCGGCGCGGCGCCTGCCGTTCCCAGCGTGAAATGAAAGCACGCGCCCTGATCGACGGCGCCTTCGGCCCAGATCTGCCCGCCGTGGCGTTGCACGATGCGCTGCACGATGGACAGGCCGACACCCGTGCCTTCGTATTCCTCGGCGCGGTGCAGACGCTCGAACGGCACGAACAGCCGCTCCGCATGGGCGGTATCGAACCCGGCGCCGTTGTCGCGCACGAAGTACACATGCTCGTGGTCCCGGGCTTCGCAGCCCACCTCGATCAGCGCGCGCGGCCGCTTGCGGGAAAACTTGTAGGCGTTGGACAGCAGGTTCGAGAACACCTGCCGCAGCAGCTCCGCGTCGGCCAGCGCCGGCGGCAGGCTGCCCGCCACGTCGACGCGGACGTTGCGGGCGCTCTGCTCCAGGCGCAGATCGCCCAGCACACCCCGCACGAGCGGCACCACGTCGACCACCCGACGCTCGATTGGCTGCTGCCCGACGCGCGACAGGCGCAGCAAGTCGTCGATGAGATGCCGCGCCCGCTCGACGCTGCCGTCGATGTGACCCAGCACCCGCCGGGTCTGCTCGGGCAGCGGTTCCGGCAGCAGTTGGCGCAGCAGCTTCGTCAGCCCGTCGATCCCGCGCAACGGCGCGCGCAGATCGTGCGACACCGAATAGGCGTAGGCCTCGAGATCGCGGTTGGCTGCTTCCAGCTCGGCCGTGCGCTCGCGCACGCGCCGCTCCAGCGCGGCGTTCTCCAGGCGCAGGTTGCGCATCGCCAGGGCGCGCGCGAGCACCGGCAGGATCGCGCTGAGCTTGAAGGGCTTGAGGATGTAGTCCAGCGCACCCGATTGCATCGCCTGCACCGCCGACGCGATGGTGCCTTCGCCGGTCATGATGATGCCCACCAGCTGCGGGTCGATGCTCAGCGCCGAGCGCAGCAGGGTGATGCCGTCCATCTCGGGCATCATCAGGTCGGTCAGCAGCAGATCGCAGGGCTGCTGCGCGAGCGCCGACAGCGCGACGACGGCGGACGTGAAGCCCAGGGCCTCGTAGCCCTGGGCCTTCAGCGTGTTGCACAGGGCCGTCATCTGGGCTTCCTCGTCGTCCACGATGAGCAGGCGGGCTACGTTGTTGTTGGACTGCATTTGGCGTTGACTCCTTGCGATATGGGCGGGCTCGTTCAGGCCACCACCGCTCGAAAACAGCGCGCCAGGGCTTCGAGCAGTTCGCGCAACTTGGGTGGCTTGCTCAGCACGCCGTCGACATGCGGCGGGATGTCGCCCTCGGCGACCAGCCGCTGCCCCCACCCGGTGAGCAGCAGGACCGGCGTCTTCGCAGACGCGTGCTTCACCGCGGACGCGACCTTGCATCCGTCGACGTAGGGCATGCCCAGATCGGTGATGACGGCATCGAAGGGGGTCGCCAACCGCTGCGCTTCGTGGAACGCGGCGATGCCCTCCTGGCCGCCGCCCGCCGCGGTCACCGAGTGGCCGCTGGATTCCAGGGCATCGCGCAGGGACTTGAGCAGCAGCGGGTCGTCGTCCACGACCAGCAGGCGCAGATGCGCGGGGAGGTCGGCGGCCGTGGGCGGGGACTGCGAACCGACGATGGGCCCGGTCGCGACGGCGAACTTCAAGGACACCGTGGTGCCTGCCGCAGGTTTGCTGGCGATGTCGATGTCGGCGCTGTGCCGCTGCACGACGCCGTAGACCATCGCCAGCCCCAGCCCGGTGCCGCGCTCGCCCTTGGTCGTGAAGAAGGGCTCGAGGCAACGTCGCCGCGTGCCCTCGTCCATGCCGACGCCGGTGTCGATCACATCCACCTGAACGCTGCGCGGCGCCGCGCCCGCATCTCCATTCGAGGAAGCCTCGTCGGCCATGCGGGTGCGCAGGGTCAGTACGCCGCCCTCCGGCATCGCGTCGACGGCGTTGAAGATCAGGTTGATGAGCGCCTCGCGGACTTCGCTTTCCACGCCCATGACGTCCGGCAAGTCGGCGGCGGCTTCGATCTCCATTCGGATCACGATGCCGCGCTGCTGGGGCATGTCGCTCCAGCGGGCCCGGGTGAGGTCGGCAACCTGCTGCACCAGCTGATTCAGCGACAAGGGCTTCAACGTCAGCTGCGGCTCGCGCTGGCGGTAGAACTCGCGCATGCGCGCCACCGTGGCGCCGACATCGCCGATCGCGCGTTCGATGGTCTGCAGGTAATCGCGGGCACGCGCGCTGAGCGTCGTCTCCTGCTCCAGCAAGGCCTCGGTGTAGAGCGCCGCGGGCGAAATGGCGTTGTTGATGTCGTGGGCGATGCCGCTGGCCATCTGGCCGAGTGCGCGCAGCCGTTCGTGCTGCAGCGCCGCCTCCTGCGTCTGGCGCAGATCGTCGTAAGCCCGCTGCAGTGCGCTGTAGAGCTGCGCCTGCTGCGCGGCCAGCGCCACGTGCTCGCTCAGCTGGCGCAGGAACTCGCACTCCGCCGAGCTGAAGCTGCCTTCCTGGCGGCGCGCCGCGAGCAGGACGCCGAACACCCGGCCCTCCGCCATCAGCGGCGCCGCGACCAGCGTGCGCAGGCCGCCGCCGACCAGCCGCCGAGGGAACGGGTAGGCCAGCCCGCGCAGGTCGGGCTCGTGGACGAGATGGCCCTGCACGCATTGCGACAAACCGTTCCGGTCGATGTCGATGACGGCCCGTTCGGTCATCACCAACGCCGCGGCCACTGCCCGGCTGCGCGCGCCCACCGAGATCACGGTCAACGCATTCGCGGTGCGGTCGTAGTCGCACACGCAACCGAAGTCGAGCGGCAGCTGGTCTTCCAGGCGGCCCACGACGGCCTGGAAGATGCTCTTCAAGTCCTGGCGCTGGCCGATGGCGCTGGTGATCTGGTCGAGCAGGTTCATGCGCTCCAGCTGGGCGTTCAGCTTGCCTTCGGTGCGCCGGCGCTCGCCGATCTCGGCCTGGAGCGCGACGGTCCGCGCCTCGACGCGCTGCTCGAGCTCGTCGCGCGACCGCAGCAGCGCCGCGGACTGCGTCTCGAGCGTATCGGCCATCGTGTTGAAGCTCGCGCCCAGCTTGCCGAGCTCGTCGTGCCGAGTGCGCGTCACCCGGGCCGACAGCGAGCCGCCGGCCAGAGCCTCGGTCGCTGCCGTCAGCGAGCCGACGGGCTCGAGAATCGACGTGGTCAGCCACGCGCCCGCCAACAGTGCGAACAGCAGGCAACCGCCCGCCACGGCGAGGCGCTCCTGCGTGATCAGGGCGGCCCGTGCCTGGACTGCCGCTTCGGTGACCATGTAGAAGGCGGTCCACTGCGCTGTCTCGGGCCGGCGCGCGACACCGTAGATCCATTGATTCGTCACCTCGGCATAGGTGCGGAACACGGTCTTGTCCACCGATGGTGCGCGCGCCCGCTCGAAGGCGGCAGGGAAGGACCTCACGGCGGTCGCGAAGTCGCGGGTCTTGTCGCCGAAACGGCGGTCGGCGACGAGCCCCTCGATCACCTCCGGAGCTAGCGGGCCGCTCGGGTAGAAGAGCGTTTCCTGGCGGCTGCTGTTGGCGATGCGGATGCCGTTCTTGTCCAGCAGCAGCGCGAAGCTGCCCGGCCCCATCAGCGCGTTGTTCGCCTTGAACGCATCCCACAGCGCGGCGCTCCGCACCCACACGACGGCCAGGCCGATCAGCGTGCGATCCGGGGCGAGGATCGGCGCCATGTGCGCGATCGATGCCACGCTGCCGACTTGCGGCTCGCCGACAAAGGGGTCGGAGATGACGAAGCTGCCGCGCATGGCCTCCCGCACGTAGCTGCGCTGTGACAGGTCGACCCCGACCAGCGCCGATTCCGAGGCGGCCCTGACGACGCCGGCCGGGTCGAGCACGGCCACGCCGCGGATATCGGCGCCGCTGGCCGGATAGGCGTTCAGCACGGCCTGCAGCTCGGGCGTGACGCCTGCTGCCGGCGTGAACCGCGCTCGGCAGTACCCCAGCACGTCGGGATTGCGCGCCAGCACGTCGGCGGCACGCCGATAGCCGCGGTTCATCGCATCGAGCTCGCGCACGACCTGCTCGCTGCGCGCCTCGAGGTCACCGGTGGCGTCCGCGGTCAGCTGGCTGCGGGCCTCGCGGATGTCGACGAACCCGGCGACGACGAGCGGGACCAGCGACGCGGTGATCAGCAGCCCGATCATCTTCGCGCGCAGCGGCCAGTCCGCGAATCGAAACCACGGCCTCAACGGCAATCTCCGTCGATCGCGGGGCGGCGCCGAGCCGGCGAGAAGTTTTTTCGCCCCAAGTCCCTCGGGCCATTTTGGAGACGCTGTGGCGCGATTCCTACTGGCAAGTCTTACAGGGTCGCCGCTGCGTCGCGAGCGCCGGCAAACTGTGGGATTGACTCAGTGGCGGTGCGCGTGGTGGGCATCGGGCACATGCGGGTGTGCGTGCCGCAGCGGCGCGTGGCGGTGCCGGTGGCTGTGTTCGCCGGCGGGCATCGTCGGGTGCGCATGGTCGTGGTGGCCGTCGTCGTGCCGGTGCGCATGCTCGTGCTCCAGCGTGTCGTGCGCGTGCTCGTGCGCGTGCGACTCCATCAGGTGCAGCGCGACGCCGGCGAGCATCAGCGCACCGCCCGCGGCCATCCCCCAGCTCAGCGAGCGGTCTCCCAGCGCGACGGCGAGCACGGCGCCGATGAATGGCGCGAAGGCGAAGACCGATCCGGTGCGCGCGGCGCCGAACGCACGCTGCGCCAGCAGGTACAGCCGCAGGCTGAGCCCATAGCCGCTCGCGCCGATCGCCACCACCGCGAGCGCGGTGCCCCAGGTCGGCAGCGGCTCCTGCGCCGCCCAGGCCAGCGCCGCGGTGACCGCCGCCCCGAGCAGCGATTTGCCGAGCACGACCTGGCCGGGGTCGCGCTCGGCCAGCGCGCGGGACAAGGTGTTGTCCACGCCCCATGCCGCCGTCGCGGCCAGCACCGCGAGCAGCCCCAGCAACTGGGTGCCGCTGCTGCGGCCGCGGTCCAGCACCAGCACGATGCCGCCGGCCAGCAACAGCCCCACCGCGGCCCAGACGCGGTGGTCCATCACCTCGCGGTAGAGCGCTCGCGCGAGCAGCGCGGTGAACACCGCTTCCAGCGCCAGCATCAGCGAACCGCTGGTGCCGCTGGTGTGCTGCAGGCCCCAGGCCAGCGCGACCGGGCCGATGCCCGCGCCGAACAGCGCCATCCAGCCCAGCCGCGGTAGATCAGCGCGGCGCAGCGCCGCCTCGCGCTCGACCGGCTGCCGCAGCAGCGCGCCCATCAGCGCCGCGCCGCCGTACAGCAGCGCCGCGGTCGTGAAAGCGCCCAGCCCTTCGCCGGCGCGCTGCAGAAACGGTGTGCTCGCCCCGAACAAGATCGCGGCCAGCAAGGCCAGGAGGGCGCCGCGCAGCGCGGGGAAGTGGGTGCTGGTCATGAGCGGGATTGTCTCGTCTTGGCGTCGCCGGGCAAGCGGGCCGACGCGCGGTCTGCCGTCGAGCCAAGGGTGATGCAGTGGTGATGCAGTGGAAGAGACTTCGATTCGGCTTCAGGTCGGCGCCGGTTTGGCCGATATCGCCAAAAGCCGGCCACGGCACCTCAGGGCCGTGGCCTCTTGCGCATTGAATTGCGGCACCGCACGCCGATGACCGAACCTGCATCCTCAACCGACCACGGCGCATGCGGCGACGATGCTTCGCTGGTGCGCGCCATGGCCCGATCGCCGGACATCGTGGTGCGCTACGACCTGGCGTTGCGCCGGGTGTGGGCCAACCCGAAGTACGAGGAGCTCACCGGCCTCTTGCCCGGGCAGTATCTGAACCGGTCGCTGGAGGACATCTCGACGCTGGCGCCGCAGTGGGCACGCGAGCTGCTGAAGTGCCTGAAGCGCACGCTGGCCACCGGCCAGCCGCAGCAGTGCGAGTTCCAGTGTCCGAACGCCCGCGGCGAGATGCGCTGGCTGGCGATGTGCGCGTCGCCGGCGTGCGACGACGACGATCGAACCACCGGGCTGATCACGATCAGCCGCGACATCACCGAGCACAAGCTGGCGCAGGCGCAGGCGCTGCTGCGCGAGCGCGAGTTCCGCACGCTTGTCGAGCAGTCGCCGGACTACATCACGCGCTACAACCTGCGCGGCGAGCGCGTCTACACCAATCCGGCGGTGCGTCGCCTGGTTTCGGCGGCAGATCTGCCGCTCGGTCAGTCACCGCGTTCCGGCACGGTGATCATCGAAAACGAGCAGTACCAGCGCATGATCGACGAGGTGCTGGCGAGCGGCTCGCCGTGCAGCGCCGAGATTCGGGCGCGGGTGTCCGACGGCAGCATCATCTGGCTGGACATGCGCGTCTGCGCCGAGACCGACGAGAACGGCGCGGTGGTGTCGGCGTTCGCGATCGGCCGCGACATCAGCGCCGCGGTGGCGCTGCGCGAAGAGATCCGCCGGCAGGCCCGGTCCGATCCGCTGACCGGCCTGCAGAACCGCAAGGCCCTGTACGAGCTCGGCCCGGCGCTCGTGGACCAAGCGCGCCGCCACGGGCGGCAGCTCGGCGTGATGCTGCTGGACGTCGACCGCTTCAAGGAAGTGAACGACACCCTGGGGCACGGCGTGGGCGACGTCCTGCTGCGCCAGCTCGCGCAGCGCATACGCCGCGCCACGCGTGGCTACGACACGCTGATGCGCCTGGGCGGCGACGAGTTCGCCTTGCTGGTTCCCGACGTCGAGGGCACGCACATGCTGGCCGGGATCGCCGCCAAGATCCGGCGCGTGTTCGCGACCGCGTTCAACCTGGGCGCGGGGCCCGCGTTCGTGAGCGCAAGCATCGGCATCGCGGTGTTCCCGTCGGACGGCGAAAACATCGACGCGCTGCTCGCTCACGCCGACATCGCGATGTACCAGGCCAAGCGCGCCGGGCGTGGGCGCTACGAGTTCTACCGCTCCGAGTTCAGCCATCAGGCCAACGAGCGGCTGGCGCTCGAGCGCGCGTTGCATACCGCCAGCACCGGCGAGGGGCTGGAACTGCACTACCAGCCCAAGCTGTGGCTGGACGGGTCCGGCCTGGCCGGCGCCGAAGCGCTGCTGCGCTGGCACCACCCCATCCTCGGCATGGTGCCGCCCGACCGATTCATCCCGATCGCCGAAGATACCGGGCTGATCGTGCCGATCGGCCGCTGGGTGATCCGCGCGGTGGCCGATGCGGCCGCGCGCTGGAACCGCGGCCGCGCCCGGCCGCTGCGGTTTGCGCTGAACGTGTCGACCCACCAGTTCATGCACGACGATGTCGTGCTGGTCGTCCACCAGGCCCTGGCCGGCACCGGCTGCCAGCCGCAATGGCTGGAGGTCGAAGTCACCGAGAGCCTGCTGCTGGACGACAGCGACAAGGTGCGGCAAGCCATCCAGGCCCTCACCGCGATGGGCGTCACGGTGGCGATCGACGACTTCGGCACCGGGTATTCATCGCTGACCTACCTGGCGCGCTTCGAAGTCGCGTGCCTGAAGATCGACCGCCGCTTCGTCTGCGACATCGACAGCGAGCCGCGCCAGCGCGAGCTGCTCAAAGCCTTCATCGCGATGGCCAAGGCCTTGCGCATGGAGCTGGTCGCCGAGGGCGTGGAGACGACTGCGCAGGCCGAGTTCCTGATGGCGCAAGGTTGCGCGCTCGCGCAGGGGTTCCTGTTCAGCGAGCCGCTGCCGGCGCAGGACTTCGAGCGCGAATGGCTGGCGGCGGATGCGATCGAGGACGCGGTGGGCAGCATCGGCCCCGGTGCCGAGGCGATGGGCGAGATCACACAGGCGTAGGCCGACGATTCAGCTCGTCCCGCCGGCGCTTGCCGGTCGAAGGTGAGTCGTTGCGCCGGGCTTGGCCATCAGGCTTGCGGAGCCTGCGGCGATCCAGCGCCGGATGTTCAGTGCGTCGCGCCGGCTGACCGACCGCCGCGCGGCGCCCATCAGCACGACGACCACCGTGCGCCCGCCGGTCTGCACGCGCATGGCCAGGCAGTGGCCCGCCTCGTTGGTGAAGCCCGTCTTCGACAGCAGGATGGTCCAGCCGTGCGAGCCGACCAGCGCGTTGGTGTTGCGGACGATCCAGGGCCGTCCGTTCACGATCACCGCGTGCGTCCGCAGGCTCGTGGCGCGGGTGATCGCCTCATAGGCCGCAGCGGCGCGCAGCACCTTGATCATGTCCTGCGCGCTCGATCGGTTGTCCGGCGACAAGCCCGTCGGATCCTCGATCAGCGTGTCGGCCAGGCCCAGCGCGGCGATCTTGCGCCGCATGGCCGCGCCGAAGCCGACCATGCCGCCGGGATAGCAGCGGGCGAGCGCCGCCGCGGCACGGTTGTCGGACGCGATCACCGCCAGCTCGATCAACGCACCGCGCGACGCCACCGCGCCGATCGGAACACCGCCGCGCGTGCGCTTCAGCAGGTCCCGGTCGGCCTCGGTGATGCGCAGCTCTTCGTCGGCGTCCTGCAGCGCATCGATCACGACCATCGCCGTGAGCAGCTTGGTCAGCGAGGCGATCGGCGCGGCAGTCGATTCGTCCTTGTGCAGCAGGACCTCGCCGGTCGCTTCGTCGATGACGATGGCATGCGTCGAGCGCACGATGACCTCTGCGCGGGCGGTCGCGCACGCCAGCACCAAGGCGAATCCCAGCGTGACGGCCCGCAGCATGGCCTTTCCCCATCTACAGCGGCATCGGCAGCGTGGACTGACTGGTCCGCGCGGCGTTCGCCAGCGCCAGGCTGATGCGGGTGCCGATGCCTTTGAGCTTCGCGAGCTGCGGCGGCGTCCACCTCATCGAGTCCTCGACCTGCGTGCAGGTGAAGGCGCCGAACAGACGGCCGTTGATCGAGAACGACGACGCCATCAGCGACCGCACGCCGTTCACGCTGAGCTGGTCGCCGAAGAGGCCGGCGGTGGCAGGGTGGCTGCGGACGTCGACGGCGAGCACGTGGCCGGCCCGCTCGAGTGCGTCGAAGTAAGTGCCGACCTGCAGGCTGCTTTCGTCGGGCGCGACGACCATGCGGTCCTGGCGGCGGTCGTAGATGCCCAGGCAACGCAGCAGGTGGCCGTCGGCGCCTTCCTCGAACAGCCAGATGCCGGCGCGCGAGCAGCCGATCGCATCCGCGATCAGACGCGTGCATTCCTCGATGAAGCGGTCGTGATCGATCTCGCGGCGGTCGAACCGCCCGCACAACGTTTGTACGTCGAGAGCGTGGGCCATGATGACGGATTGTCCCGGTGGCGGCAGCGCCTGGAAGCCCGGAGATGAGGGGCAATCGGGCCATACCTCGGCGGCATCGAGCGGCACCGTTCGGCACAACATGGCGGCGGGCACATGCGGTGCCCCGGGAGCCGACTATGTTTTGCGTCCACCACCCCATTCCGCACGAGGACTGCCCACACTGCCTGACGACGATCGCGGCGATGCGCCCGACGGTGTTCGCCGAACTGGCCGCCGCGGAGTTGGGCTCGGGCATCGAGTGCTGCCCCAGCTGCGACCGTGTCTACGACGAAGCCGTTGCCAAGTGCCCGCAGTGCGGCGCGCCGCATCCGTCGACGGCGCCGGAGTTCCCGGCCCAACCGGTTGCGGACTTGGGCGACCTGACCTTCCGCGACCTGGCTGGCGCGAGCGGGCGAAGCGGCACGCCGGCTGCCGGCTCTCGCGCCATGCGTTGAGGGAACCAAATCACAGCAGCGTCACGCCCGGCAGCGTCAGCAGCGAGGTCTCGCGCATGATGCGCACGAAGTCCCCCAGGTACGTCCGGTCGGCCAGGCGCTGCAGCGTCGCCGCATGCAGCCGGCCGATCAGCCCCTGCTCGCCGATACGCTGGCTCGCCACGTAGCCTCGGTCGAGATAGCTCTTCACTGCCCACAGCGGCAGGGCCGCCAAGCCGCGGCCGCTGGCCACCAGCTGCAGCATCGCGACTGTCAGCTCGCTGGTGCGGCGCGCCGGCGCGACGCCGGCCGGCTGCAGCACGCGCCGCACCAGGTCCAGCATCTCATCTGGAACGGGGTAGGTGATCAGCGTGCGGTCCGCGAAGTCGACGGCGGCGAGCCAGGGCTTGGCGAGCAGCGCATGCCCCTTGGGCAGCAACGCGACGATCTCGAAGCTGAAGAGCGGGTGGAACACGACGTTGGATTCCGCGGCATCCGCCTCGGAGACGATCGCGACGTCGGCGCGGTCCTGGTGCAGCAGGCCGACCGGGTCGGCCTGGAAGCCCGAGACGATGTCCAGCTCCACCTCGGGCCAGCGGGCGCGGAAGGCATCCATCGCCGGCATCAGCCAGTCGAAGCAGGTGTGGCACTCCACCGCGATGCGCAGTGCGCCTGCGGCGCCGCTGACCAGCCGGCTCACGTCGCGCTCGGCTTCGTCCACCTGCGGCAGCACCGCGTCGGCCAGGCGCAGCAGGCGCTGGCCGGCCACGCCGAAGCTGACCGGGCTGGACTTGCGCTCGAACAGCGACGCGCCGTAGTGATCCTCCAGCGCCTTGAGCTGGTACGACAGCGCCGACTGGGTCAGGTTCAGGAGCTGCGCCGCGCGCGACAGGTTGCCGGCCTCGCGCAGCGCGAGCAGCGTCTTCAGGTGGCGCAGCTCAAGCGGCGACTGCATGGAGGGCATGAACGGGGCTCAGGATGATCAGAAGAAAGTTTCGTTTGAATCGCCGCGAGGGCTTGTCGATCATTGCAAGCTGTATTCATTCATTCTCGGCTTGACCATGATCCGTACTCATATTCTGGGCTTTCCGCGCATAGGCGCGCAACGCGAGCTGAAGTTCGCGCTCGAGCGCCATTGGCGCGGCGAGATCGGTGCGGATGCGCTGGAGGCGACCGGCCGCGAGCTGCGCCGCCGTCATTGGGCCATGCAGCGCGACGCGGGGCTGGACCTCGTGACCGTCGGCGACTTTGCGTATTACGACCACGTCGCGAACCACATCCAGATGTTCGGCTGCGAGCCGACGCGCTTCGGCTTCAGCGGGCAGGAGCCCGAGCTGGCACGCTACTTCACGCTGGCCCGCGGCGCCGCCGCCGGGCAGGAGCATGGGCACGGGCGCACGCACGATGGTGCGAGCGGCTGCAGCCACGTCGCCGACACCGGCAAGCCGGCGCTCGAGATGACCAAGTGGTTCGACACCAACTACCACTACCTCGTGCCGGAGTTCGACGCGCAGACCACGTTTCGCCTCGCGTCGCGGCGCCTGCTCGATGAAGTCGCCGAAGCACAGGCGCTGGGCTACCCGGTCAAGCCCGTGCTGCTGGGGCCGTTGACCTTCCTGTGGCTGGGCAAGGCCAAGACGGCGGGCTTCGAGCGCCTCGATTTGCTCGACGCCCTGCTGCCCGTGTACGTCGAGCTGCTCACCCGCCTGGGTGCGGCCGGCGTGCAATGGGTACAGCTCGACGAGCCGATTCTCGGCCTCGACCTGCCCACCGAATGGGCGCGGGCGTACGAGCGCGCCTACGCCGCGCTGCAGGGGGCCGACATGTCCATCCTGCTCGCGACGTACTTCTCGCCGCTGGAGGATCACCTCGCGCTGGCGTGCCGGCTGCCGGTCGCCGGTCTGCACATCGATGCCGTGCGCAACGCGCACGAGCTGCACGCGGTGCTCGACGCGCTGCCGGCAGATCGCGAACTGTCGATCGGCATCGTCGACGGCCGCAACGTCTGGCGCACCGACCTCGACCGTGCGCTGGCGGTGCTGCATCCGGCGTCGCAGCGTCGTCAGGGCCATCTGTGGGTGGCGCCTTCGTGTTCGCTGCTGCACGTGCCGGTCACACTGGCGGACGAGATCTCGCTGGACCTGGAGCTGCGCAGCTGGCTGGCTGGCGCGCAGGAAAAGCTCACGGAACTGAGCCTGCTGAAGCGCGCGCTCGTCGACGACAGCCCCGTCACGCGTGCCGCGCTGTTCCCCGCCAGCGCCGCGGCGGCCGCCCGTGCCGGCAGCACGCGGGTCCGCAACGCCGCGGTCGCGCAGCGCGTGGTGGAACTGCCGCCTGATGCAGATCGCCGATCCACGCCGTTCGCGATTCGCCAATCGCTGCAGCGCGCGCGCTTCAAGCTGCCGGCGTTCCCGACCACGACGATAGGTTCGTTCCCGCAGACCGCCGAGATCCGCTCGGCACGCGCGGCGTTCAGGCGCGGCGAGCTGTCGGAACAGGCTTATCGCGAGGCGATGCAGCGCGAGATCGCGCATGCCGTGAAGGCGCAGGAAGAACTCGACCTCGACGTGCTGGTGCACGGCGAAGCCGAGCGCAACGACATGGTCGAATATTTCGGCGAGCAGCTCGAAGGCTTTGCGTTCACCGCCAACGGCTGGGTGCAGTCGTACGGGTCGCGCTGCGTGAAGCCGCCCATCCTGTTCGGCGACGTGTCGCGCCCGAAGGCGATGACGGTCGAGTGGGCCGTGTACGCGCAAAGCCTGACCCGGCGCCCGATGAAGGGCATGCTGACCGGTCCGATCACGATCCTGCAATGGTCCTTCGTGCGCGACGACCAGCCGCGCGCGCAGACCGCACTGCAGATCGCGCTGGCCATCCGCGACGAGGTGGCGGATCTCGAGGCCGCCGGCATCGCCGTCATCCAGATCGACGAGCCCGCGATCCGCGAAGGCCTGCCGCTGCGGCGTGCGCAGTGGCAGCGCTACCTGCAGTGGGCGGCGCGTGCCTTCCGCATCTCGGCCAGCGGGGTGGCTGACACGACTCAGATCCACACCCACATGTGCTATTCGGAGTTCAACGACATCCTTCCGGAAATCGCCGCGATGGATGCCGACGTCATCACGATCGAGACCAGCCGCTCGGACATGGAATTGCTGCAGGGCTTCGGCGACTTCAAGTATCCGAACGAGATCGGGCCGGGTGTGTACGACATCCACTCGCCGCGCGTTCCGTCGCGCGGCGACATGGTCCGGCTGATGAAGAAGGCCGCGGCCGTGATCCCGCCGGAAAACCTCTGGGTCAACCCGGACTGCGGCCTCAAGACCCGCGGCTGGCCGGAAACCGAAGCGGCGCTGCGCAATATGGTCGAGGCGGCCAGGGAGCTTCGCGGCGTGCTTTGATCGGCGCGTCGCACGTCACCGGTGTCGTCACAAGTGGCGTCACAAGTGTCATTTGGAGCACTTGTTGCCGGCGATTCGAGAGATTTCGCACGCGACATCGGCCGAGAACGGGCATGAGTGTCATTTTGTGCGTGCGATCTTTATCAGAGATTCGTTAATGATCTTGAACTGAGCACCGATAACAGCGGGATCGCCGACTGCGATTCGTCCTGATCCCGCATGGCCTACCTCGCCCCCCGCTACGACCCCGCGCTGCTCAGCGCATCGATCCTGATCGCGACGCTCACCGCGTACGTGATGCTCGATCTGGCCAAGCGCGTGCGTTCCGGCGTGCAACACGTGGCACGCGGCTTGTGGGTCGGCGGATCGATCGCGCTGGGCACCGGCCTGTGGGCCACGCACTTCGTCGGCGCGCTGGCCTACACGTTGCCGATCGCGCTGGGCTACACCGAGCGGCTGACCTTGCTGTCGTGGCTGGCCGGCGTTGCTGCCGCTGCCGTCGCCCTGCGGGTCGCGGGCGGCTCGGCGCTGACCGTGCGCCGGCTGGCCGGCGGTTCGGCGGCGATGGGGCTGGGCCTGTGCGTGATGCACTACACGGGGATGGCGGCGCTCGACATGGCGCCGGGCATCGTCTGGAACCGCGCCCTGGTGTCGGCCTCGGCGCTGCTGGCGGTCGCCGCATCGGCGGCGGCACTCGTCCTGTTCTTCCGGCTGCGCCGCGTCGCCGAACCGCGGCGCCGCGCCGTGCTGCAGGTCGCCGCGGCGGCCGTGCTGGGATCGGCATTCGCCGGCATCCACTACACGGCGGTGGCCGCGGCCGGCTTTGCGGTGGGCTCGGTGTGCCTGAGCGCCGACGCGCTGGGCGGCAGCACGCTCGGCGTGCTGGTCATGCTGGCCTCGGTCACGCTGCTGATGCTGGCGCTGATCGCCTCAGGCATCGAAGGCCGGCTGCACGGCAGCATCGGCCGCCTGGCGCGCGAGCTCGAGCTGTCCCATCACGAGCTCCAGCATCGCGCCGCGCTGCTGGCGCAGGCCGAGGAGATCGCGCTGATCGGATCGACCGAGACGCTGCTGGCGACCGGCGAGACGACCCTGTCGGCCGGCCTGTGCCGCCTGTTCGGCGAAGCGCCGATCGGCGAGCCGGTGAGCGCGCAGTGGCTCTGGGACCGCGTGCCGGACGAAGAGCGCCAGCTCGTGAAGTTCGTGCGCGAGTCGGTCCAGACCGACGAGCCGTTCGAGTTCCAGCACCGCATCGTGCGCCGCGACGGCGGCATCCGCACGGTGCTGCACCGCGGCCGCATCGAGCTCGGCGCCGACGGCGCGCCGCTGCGCCTGCACGCGACGCTGCAGGACATCACCTCGCGCTGCGAGGCCGAGCGCGCGCTCGACGACCTCGCGCATGCCGACCGCGCGACCGCGCTGCCGAACCGCCATGCGTTGTTGAACCGCCTCGGCGAGGCGACGTTCGCGGCGCAGCGCGACGAGCGGCTCGTCGGCCTGCTCGTGATCGGCATCGACCAGTTCGCGCTGACGCACGAAAGCCTGGGCCATGCGGCGAGCGACCAGCTGCTGCGCGCCGTCACGCAGCGCCTGCTGCACCTCGCGCCGGGCGCCGGCATGATCGCCTACATCGGCGGCGGCGAGTTCGCGCTGCTGATGGACGCGTCCGACGCCGACGAAGCGGCGGCCCAGGGCATGGCGCGCATGCTGGTCGACGGCATCGCCGGGCCGTTCCAGGCCGGCGACACCGAGATCTTCACGACCGCGGCGGTCGGCGTGGCGCTGTGGCCCACCGACGCGAACGGCCCCGACGAGCTCGTCGACCACGCCTGCGTCTCGGTGCGGCGGGCGCGCGAGCTGGGCAGCAACCGCGTGTGCTTCTACACGCCGGAAGCGAACGCGCGCGCGGCGCTGCGGCTGGCCAACGAGGCCGGCCTGCGCCACGCGATCGCCCGCAACGAGCTCTATCTGTGCTACCAGCCGCAGGTCGACCTGGTCACCGGCCGCATGACCGCGCTCGAGGCGCTGGTGCGCTGGAACGACGGCACGCGCGGCGAGATCTCGCCGGCCGAATTCATTCCCGTGGCCGAGACCACCGGCCTGATCATCCCGATCGGCGAGTGGGTCCTGCGCACGGCCTGCCGGGACAGCGTGCGCTGGCAGGCCCAGGGCCTGCCGCCGCTGCGCGTCGGGGTGAACCTGTCGATGCGACAGCTGCAGCAGCCCGACCTGGTCCAGCGCGTCCGGGCCATCCTGCAGGAGACCGGGCTGGACCCGCACCACCTCGGCGTTGAAGTGACCGAGAGCATGCTGGTCGAGCACGTCGAGCACGTCGCGCAGACGCTGTCGCAGCTCAAGGCGATCGGGGTCGAGATCGCGCTCGACGACTTCGGCACCGGCTACTCGAACCTCGGCTACCTGAACAAGCTGCCGATCGACGTGCTGAAGATCGACCGTTCGTTCGTCCACGACGTCACCGCCTCGACGCAGGACGTCTCGATCACCCGCGCGCTGATCAGCATGGCGCACGGGCTGAACATGAAGGTGCTGGCCGAGGGCGTCGAGAACGAGGGGCAGCTCGCACTGCTGGTCGCGAGCCACTGCAACCAGTTCCAGGGCTACTTCTTCAGCCGGCCGGTGCGCGCCGACGCGATCGAGGCGATGCTGCGTGAGGACAAGCGCCTGCCCGAGCACCTGCTGGTGCGCGAGTCGCGCAAGCGCACGCTGCTGCTGGTCGACGACGAGGAGAACATCATCGCGTCGCTGCGCCGGCTGCTGCGCCGCGACGGCTACCACATCATCACCGCGAACAGCGGCGCACAAGGGCTGCAGCGGCTGGCCGAGCACGAGGTCGACGTGATCGTGTCGGACCAGCGCATGCCGGGCATGACCGGCGTGGAGTTCCTGCGCCGCGCCAAGGAGCTGTATCCGCAGACGGTACGCATGACCTTGTCCGGCTACACCGAGCTGCAGTCGATCACCGACGCGATCAACGAGGGCGCGGTCTACAAGTTCCTGACCAAGCCGTGGGACGATGAGCGGCTGCGCGCGCACGTGCACGAGGCGTTCCGCCACAAGGAGATGGCCGACGAGAACCGCGAGCTCGGCACGCGGCTGCAGTCGGCGAACGACGAGCTGGCGGCGGTCAACCAGCGTCTGCAGCGCCTGATGGAGCGGCAGCGCGAGCAGATCCTGCGCGACGAGCAGCGCCTGCTCAGCGCGCACGAGCTGCTCGAAGGAATCCCGACGCCGGTGATCGGCTTCGACGTCGAAGGCGTGGTCGCGTACCTGAACGCCGATGCGCACGAGCTGTTCGCGCCGGCCGAGTCGCCGCTCGGCCGCGCCGCGGCGCAGGCGTTGTCGCCGGAGCTGGCCTGCGTCTGGCGCGACGGCGACGGCGAACACGTGTCGGTGCGGATCGGCGGGCGCCACTACCAGGCCGTCTGCCGCCCGATCGGCGACCACCCCCACAGCCGCGGCAAGCTGATGGTCCTCACCCCGCATGGCCCCCGCCCGGCCCCTCGAGTGCACTGAGCCATGAATACGCTTTCTCCTTCCGTATCGGCCGCTGCGGCCGGCGCTGCGCGCGGCGTCGTTCCGATGCCTGTCCAGGCGCCGAAGGTGCCGGGCAACCCGCCGGCGACCGGCCCCCAGTCGCCGCTCGATCTGTCGACGGTCGGCGATCTGCCGGCGCTGCCCGCGGCCGTGCTGGAACTGCTGCGCCTGCTCGGCAGCGACGACGTCGATCCGCGCACGCTCGCGGCCAAGATCGCGTACGACCAGGCGCTGACGGCCAAGACCCTGCGGATCGCCAACTCGTCGTTCTACGGCGTGCAACGCCATGTCACGTCGGTGCCCGACGCGATGACCGTGCTCGGGCTGCGCGCAGTTCGCGCGCTGGTGACCGCGGCTGCGCTGGTGGGCAGCTTCAAGCCGCCGAGCTGCCAGGGCTTCGACTTTCTCGGCTTCTGGCGCCACGCCATCCACAGCGCGGTCAGCGCGAGGCTTGTCGCCAACGCGATCGGCGCCGACGGCGAGGTGGCGTTCACCGCCGGCTTGCTGCACGACATCGGCCAGCTCGTGCTGGCCAGCGCGTTCCCCGAGCGGTTTGCGCAGGTGTTGGCCCGAGCCGGCGGCGACAGCGAGATCGCGCTGCAGGACGCCGAGCGCGCCGTGCTGGGCCTGGACCATGCGGACGTGGGCGCACACCTGACCGAGCGCTGGTATTTCCCGAGCCAGATCGTCGAAGCCATCGGCCATCACCACCGCAGCTGCGCGCCCGGCGCGGTCGCCGAGCTGGCCCGGATCGTTCGCGTTTCCGGCGTGCTGGCGCATGGCCTGGAGGTCGGCCAGATCCCCGTGGTCGCGCCCTCGTGCGCCGAGCTGTGGGCCGGCTTGGGCCTGGCGCCCGCGGCCTGGTCGCAGATCGCGGGCGAGACCGCAGCGCAGGCGCAATCGATCTGCGCCGCGTTGCTCAACTGAGTGAGCCCAGTGAACTGAGTGAACTGAGGACAACGATCATGACCGTCACCGACACCACGCCGCTAGGCGCCGCGCTGACCCAGCAGCAGGTGCACGAGCTGGTGCTCGCGCACGAAGCGCTGAAGGAGGCCAACGGCCGCCTGTCCGAAGCGCAGGACAAGCTCGTGCAGTCCGAGAAGCTCGCGTCGATCGGCCAGCTCGCCGCCGGCGTCGCGCACGAGATCAACAACCCGATCGGCTACATCTTCTCGAATTTCGGCACGCTCGAAAAATACCTGGACGACCTGTTCGAGATGCTGGCCGGCTACGAAGCCGCCGAGCAGGAGCTCGCCGGCACGCCGATCGCCGCGAGGCTCAAGGCGCTGCGCGAGCACGTCGAGCTCGACTTCCTGAAGGACGACATCCCGACGCTGATGGCCGAGTCGAAGGAAGGCATCACGCGCGTGCGCAAGATCGTGCAGGACCTGAAGGACTTCTCGCGGGTCGACGCCCACCAGGAGTGGAGCTGGGCGAACCTGAACCAGGGCATCGACTCGACGCTGAACATCGTCAACAACGAGATCAAGTACAAGGCCGACGTGGTCAAGCAATACGGCGCGCTGCCCGAGGTCTACTGCCTGCCGTCCGAGCTGAACCAGGTGTTCATGAACCTGCTCGTCAATGCCGCCCATGCGATCACCGCCGAGCGCGGACTGATCACGATCCGCAGCAGCATCGACAAGGCACGCGGGACCGTCTCGATCGAGGTCGCCGACAACGGCTGCGGGATCCCGAAGGAGAACCTCGGCCGCATCTTCGACCCGTTCTTCACGACCAAGCCGGTCGGCAAGGGCACCGGGCTCGGGCTGTCGCTGGCTTACGGCATCGTGCGCAAGCACCACGGGCAGCTCGAGGTTCAGAGCGAGGTCGGCGTCGGCACGACGTTTCGCGTCAGCGTTCCGATCGGTCGCGAGGGTCAGCCGTGACGGCCGAAGCGCTGCTCGCCGCCGCCGCGCCGCAAGCCGCCGCGGATCCTGGCGTGGACGCCGCCGCGGCGCCGGCGTGGACCGTGCTGTGCATCGACGACGAGCCGAACATCCTCTCGGCCATCCGCCGGGTGTTCCGCGGCACCGGCTACCGCATGCTGACCGCCGATGGCGGCGCGCAGGCCCTGCAGGTGCTGGAGCACGAGACCGTGCACCTGGTCATCTGCGACATGCGCATGCCGGTGATGGACGGCGCGCAGCTGCTGGAGCAGGTGCGCGGGCGCTGGCCCGCGATCACGCGGATCCTGCTGACCGGACAATCCGATGCCGCGTCGACGACGGCGGCGATCAACCGCGGCGAGATCTTCCGCTACGTCAGCAAGCCGTGGAACGAGGACGAGCTGCTGACCGCCGCGCACGAGGGCCTCGAGCGCCAGGCGCTGCTGCACGAGAAGGAGCGGCTCGAGCGCATGGTCGCGCGCCACAACGACGAGCTGACGCGCCTGAACGCCGGCCTCGAGCAGCAGGTGAGCGAGCGCACGGCGCAGCTCTCGGCGGCCAACGCACGGCTCGGCAAGAACTACCTGAGCTCGATCAAGGCGTTCTCGAACCTAATCGAACTGCGCGGCGGCTCGACGGCCGGCCACTCGCGCCGCGTGGCCGACCTGGCGCGGCGCATCGCGGTCCAGATGAGCCTGCCGGCAACCGAGGTCCAGGCGGTGTTCGTGGCCGGGCTGCTGCACGACATCGGCCACGTCGGCCTGAGCGACGCGCTGCTCGCGTGCCCGGTGCCGCGCATGACGCCCGAGGACAAGATCCAGTACGAGAACCATGCGGCGCTCGGCGAACAGTCGCTGATGGCGCTCGAAGACATGCAGCCGGTCGCGATGATCGTGCGCTCGCACCACGAGCGCCACGACGGCCAGGGCTTCCCCGACGGCCTGGCCGGCGGTGCGATCCCGGTGGGCGCGCGCATCCTCGCGCTCGCCGACACCTACGACGACCTGCAAAGCGGCCGCGTCGCCCGCGCCGAGCTGTCCGTCGACGAGGCGCGCACGCTGATCCGGCGCGGCCGCAACACACAGTTCGACCCCGCCGTCGTCGACGCCTTCCAGGAACTCACGCGCGAGCAGCAGGCGCCGCCGTCGTTCGTCGAACTGTCGATCGACCACCTCAAGCCCGGCATGGTGCTCGCGCGCGACCTGCGTTCGCGCGAGGGCATGGTGCTGCT
>Ga0070706_100001199_pt1 | contig 27740 bp, 28 predicted proteins | sample KBSK5501metaG_FD_65476 | JGI IMG/M metagenome (GOLD analysis project Ga0070706, IMG submission 65476) | Corn, switchgrass and miscanthus rhizosphere microbial communities from Kellogg Biological Station, Michigan, USA - KBS K5-50-1 metaG | ecosystem: Host-associated > Plants > Roots >... | reverse complement strand
AGCGTGCGATACCGGCCGCCGCCCGATGGGCGTCTAGCCGGCACCGCCGGGGGTGATCAGCCCGTGCTCGTACCCGTACACCACGGCATGCACCCGGTCACGGAGGCCGAGCTTGTCCAGGACGTGACCCAAATGCGTCTTAACGGTCGTCTGCGCTACCACAAGTTCACGCGCGATCTCGGCGTTGGAACGGCCCCGCACAACCAGGTCCAGCACCTCACGTTCGCGGGGCGTGAGCCTGCTCAGCTCGGTCGGCTCACGGGCCGTGGCCGGGCGCCGGGCGGTGAATTCCTGGAGCAGCCTGCTGGTCACCGCGGGGGAGAGCAGCGCTCCGCCGTCGGCCGCGGCGCGGACGCCGAGCAGCAGTTCCTCTGGAGGGGCGTGCTTGAGCAGGAAACCGCAGGCTCCGGCGCGCAGCGCATCATAGACATACTCGTCCAGGTCATAGGTGGTGAGCACGACGACCCGCACGGGCCGGTTACAGGGTCCGTCGCGGGCATGCTCCCGGACGATGCGGCCGGTAGCCGCCAGGCCGTCCAGCACCGGCATCCGGATGTCCATCAGCACCACGTCGGGCTTCAGCTCGCGGGCCAGCAGGACGGCTTCCTGGCCGTCTCCGGCCTGCCCGACGACCGACAGGCCCGGCTGGCTGTCCAGCAGCGTGGCCAGGCCGGCCCGGACCATGGCCTGGTCGTCGGCGATCAGGACCCGGATCTGGCTGGGCTGCGTCATGTCGGCCCGTTCGCGCTCCTGGCCGCATGCGACGACAGGCCGTCTCCCGCGGAGCCGTTCGATGGGGAGCCGTTCGATGGGGAGCCGTTCGATGTGGAGCCGTTCGATGTGGAGCCGTTCGATGTGGAGCCGTCATACGGAATCGCCCCGGTGACCGCGAAACCACCGTCGGCCCCGGCGGCGGTGTCGAGATGGCCGCCGTACAGTTCGGCGCGCTCCCGCATGCCCCGGATCCCCCGCCCCCCCGGCCTGGCCGCCGGACCCGCGGGCTGGCGAGCCAGCGGGGAAGGCGGGTTGGTTACCTCGATGCCGAGTTCGCCACTCCCGTAGCGCAGCGTCACGCGCACCCGCGCTGCAGGCGCGTGCCTGGCGGCATTAGCCAGCGCCTCCTGGACGATCCGGTACGCCGATAGCTCCACGCCGGGGGACAGTTGGCGCGCGGCGCCCTCGATCACGAGATCTGCCGGGCCGCCGGCCCGCCGGATGATGTCCAGCAGGTCGCCCAGGTCGCCGAGAGTAGGGGCCGGGCGGCGGTCAGGATCAGCGTCCGGCTCGCGCCTCAGCGCGCCGAGCAGGTGATTGAGTTCGGTCAGCGCTTCCCTGGAGAGCTGTTCGATGTCCCTCAGTACCTCCGCCGGGTTCTGCTGAACCGCTGAGCTGCTGGCCGGTTGTGCGGCCGACCCGATGGCTCGCTGGGCGGCGTCGGCGAGCCGGGCCGCGCCAGCCTGGACGGCGATCGCCGAGAGTTGGTGAGCCACCACGTCGTGCAACTCGCGGGCAATGCGAGTGCGTTCGGCCTGGTGCGCCGCCTCCACGGCGGCCGCGCTCTCGCTGAGCCTGGCGCTGCTCTCGCCGCGCCGGGCCGAGGCCGCATCACCAAGCACAAACGCGGCGCCGAGGAGCGCGTAGGGCGCCCCGTTCAGGCGGTATCCGCCGTGGTTGGTCACCACCACCACGACGGCACCGATCAGCGAAACCAAGCCGAGCCACCGAGCATAACGCCGCGTCGTTCTGCCGTAGGCGCCCAGCCCGTACGCGGCGACCAGGACCGCCGCGAAGGCCGAGATCTCGTCACGGCTCAGTGCGGCCCGGATCGCGAGTACCCCGGCCGCCGCCCCGAGCACCGGAAGCGGGAAAGAGCGGCGCCAGCAGAACGGAACCGACATGGCGAATGTCAGGGCGAGGCTGCCGAGGACATTGAGGGCTGATCCGCCGTGGCCCGGTGGCTCCCACCACCACGGCACGTCCGGCAGCCCCCAGACCAGCAGGCCAGCCGCGATGAGCAGGTCAACCCGTCGCGGTACCGCCAGCTCCCTCCACCGTGGCACGCGCATGATCCGACTGTATGGCCGGGTCACCGGGGCGTCATCCGCTGACGTCCGCGCGCTGGAAGACCAACGCGGCTCCTGCCGCGCAGGCCAGCAGCAGCGCGCACAAGCCGGTCAGGCCCGACAGGTGGCTGGGCGGCGAGCCGCCCGCGTTGATGAACCGGGACCAGAAGTTGGTCGGCAGCGCGGTGATGGAAGCCAGGCCGGCCGGGAAGCCCATCCAGCCCTGCACCCAGGTGGCCGGTGTCCAACTGCCTATGCCCGGCAGCGAGGCGGCGACCAGCATGGCCACGAACGCAGCGGCCGTCGTCGCCATCGTGCCGATGGTGTTCCGGGTCGCCACCGCGGCGAGCAGGCCGATCGCGGCGAACACCGCCAACACCAGCAACGAGCGTGCTCCCTGTGAGCTGGCCAGGGTGAGCGCGCTGCGCAGGGACTGGTGGGGATCCGGCAGGTGGTCTAGGCGGCTGACCACCGGCCCGGCAACGGCGAGCGCAGCCCAGCAGGCCGCGACCAGCGCCACGCCCGCCAGCCAGAGGCTGACCAGCTTGGCCGCGAGCACCTGCCACCGGCTGCCGTGCTGGGTGAGCAGGTTCTTCATGGTCCGGCCGGACCACTCACCCCCGAGATGCCCCCCCGCGAGCAGCGCCAGCGCCAATGCCCCGGGCAGGGAAGCCAGCAGGCCAGCGGCCTCAGCCCCAGCGGCCACCGGGTTCAGCTGGGCGGCGATGCTGGCCGGGCCTGCGTCGATCAGCTTGATGCGGCTCCGTTCAGCCGCCTGGGCCCGCGCGCACGCTGGCCCGGCCGGAATGCTCAATTCGGCGCAGGACGAAAACGGGCCTGCCCGGCCCTTCGCGTCGTTAACGGCGTTGGCCGTGCCACCGATGGCCAGCAGCACGCAAAATAGTGCCGCAGTTCCCGCCACGCTCCAGGTCAGGGGCCTGTTGAGTTTGCTGAGTTCAGCGCGAAGCAGCCGCACGGCGGGCCTCCTGGGTCGTCTCGGTCAATTGCAGGAACGTCTCCTCGAGCCCTGGGCGCTCGACGAGAACCTGATGTGCCCAGACACCACCACGGCCCAGCACCTCGTTCACCTCGCGGCCGCTGGAGGTCCCCACCACCAGCCCTTCCGGCCCTATGGCCTGCACCGGCCAGCGGTCGAGCAGCGCACGGGCGGCGGCCTGGTCGCCGGCGCTCAGGATCACGCGCACCCGGGTCCGTGCCGCGGCGAGGTCGGCGACTCGGCTCTGCTCTACCAGCCGGCCGCCATCAAGAACGGCGACCTCGTCGCAGACCTGCTCGACCTCAGCCAGCTGGTGGCTGGATAGGAACACGGTCGTGCCGTCGGCGGCCAGGGACCTGAGCAAGGTGCGGAATTCCTTGATGCCGGCCGGGTCCATGCCGTTGGCGGGCTCGTCGAGCATGAGCAGCGACGGCCCCCGTAGCAGCGCGACGGCCAGCCCGAGCCGCTGCCGCATGCCCTGTGAGTACGTCTTGATCTTGCGGTCCGCAACCGCGGCGAGCCCGACCCGGTCCAGGACCGCGGCTATCTGGTCGCTGCCAGTGGGCAGCGGCGGCCCGCAGAGCGCCAGCACCTGCAGGTTGCGCCGCCCGGTCAGCCACGGATAGAACGCAGGTTCCTCGATCATCGCGCCGACGCTGGCCAGCCCGCCGGGGTCGGGCACCTGCCTCCCGTTCAGCCATGCCTGACCGGCGGTCGGCTGGATGAGGCCGAGCAGCATCCGCATGGTTGTGGTCTTGCCCGCCCCGTTGCGGCCGAGGAAACCGAAAACCTGCCCCGCCTCGACGGTGAGGTCCAGGCGGTCGACCGCCACCGTTGATCCGTAGCGCTTGCCCAGTCCCCGGCACCTGATGACCTCCGGCACACTCGCCTCCGCGGCGCTCGCCCCTGCTGCGGCATCGCAGGACCCCGCCCACGATAGGAGCGGGCCGGGCAGGCGTCGTCAGCGCCGAGACGAATCTGGCCTCGTCCAATGGACGAGGCCAGGCCGGTCAGCGGCGGGGATGCGCTCGCTGGTCAGCAGCGGGGCGCACCCCGTAACCGGCGGCGGCGCTGAACACGATCAGGCCGAACAGGAAGAACGTGACCACGTGGGCGTAGGTGCAGAACAGGCAGATGTTCCCCAGCGTGATCACCTCGGTGTAGACGAGGTAGAGCACGAAAACGATGCCGATGATCACCGAGGCCAGCCGGGCCCACCGGATGACCGGGAGCTTCGCCCGCCACGCCCATGGCGTGTTGATCGCCGTCATGAACACGAAGAAAGCCAGCCCGAGCACGGCGACGGGGAAGATGCCGAACACGATCGACTCGGGGCTGGTGGTGACCTTCGCGCAGTTGATCAGACCCTTGCCCGAGCAGGCGAGGATGTTCGAGGTCGTGTAGTGCGCGATCGTGAGGTAGACCGAATCCCCGAGGCCGATGAGCGATAGCAACAGGGTGGTGAGCTGAAGCCACAGCGGCGCGATCAGGGTGCCGGATTCCGTCGCGCTGGACTCGGCGTCGCGGGCCGGCGCGGCCGCGGTGCGGGACTGGCCCCGTCCCGGCCGGGCGTCGTCACGCTGGCCTTGGCTGATGCCCGACGGCCGGGGCGGCCCGCCGTTCGGCCGGGCGGCCTGCGCGCCGGACTTCCCCCGTGCCCCACCTCCGCTGGGCTGCGCATCGGGCCTGCCGCCCCGGGTGTTGCTCTTCTTGGCCGAGGCCCCAGTGCTGCTTCCGCGGGCCGCCGCCCCCGGGCTGCGGGCCTGCTTGGGGCCGGCCATCAGATCTGTCCCTGCAGGCTCTTGATCGGTGCCGTGCAGACGTTCGCCGGCTGGTCGTTGGTGAGCTTGCAGATGGTGGCGGTGATCAGATTCGCCGAGCCGCCCGCCCCCTGCGCGATCGGGCTCGACTTGTCATTCAGCGCGGCGGCGATCTGGGCCCAGGTCTTCCCCTGCAGCACCGCCGGGTTATAGGTCACCGCATTGATCAGGTATTTGTTACCGAAGTTGACGAACGGGATGTAACCTTTCGGGTCGTACTTCTGCCAGAGCTGACTCTGCGCCGCGGTGGGCTTCTGCAGCGGCGTGTTCCTGTCCTGCGTGGTCGTCTCGACCGGCGTGAAGGTCAGGTACTTGCTGGTGTACGTCGACTTGTAGAACGTCACGGTGGGAACGCTCGCGGGCGTGTCTGTGCTGCTGGAGTAGATGCCGTGCAGGCCCGAGAAGGTGCCGAAGCGGCTCAGCGCCACGACCATGGGCCAGCGCTCCGTCGCGCAGTACGGGCAGTACTCCGCGCCGATGTACAGCACCTCGGGCTTGCCGCCAGACGTCAGCGACGAGCCAGAGATGGACGTCACGGACTTCGTGGCCGCGGTGCCGGCCCCGATCGATTCCAGGGTGCTGGCCGGGACCGTGGTGATGTTCTTGACGACGCTGGCGGGCAGGGCCGTGCCGGTGGACGAGCCGGCCGAGGCCGAACTGGACGCCGGGTGGTTGGTTGCCTTGATGACGATGAAGGCGACCACCACGACGACGACAGCGAGGATGCTGCCCGCGGTGATGAAGACCCGCCTGCGCATCTCGGCTTTCCGCGCCGCCGCCCGCTGCGCCGCTATTTTCTCGCGGGCGTTCTCTCGCCTGATCCTGGTCGCCTTGCTCATCGCCTGTCCTATGAATGGTTGCCGTCGCATCCTCGGCCGCAGTCCATCGTAGAGCGCCCCATCTAATGAGGGTGCTCCGTTGGTGCGTCGAAGGAGTGCACTGATCCGTTCCCCGCAGCCCAGGCAGCGATCTGGGCCCGCGAGGTGAAACCCAGCTTCGCCAGGATATTCGCGACGTGCCGTGCCGCGGTAGCCGGGCTGATCACCAAGTCGTCCGCGATGCCCTTATTGCTGCGGCCACGGACGATGAGCGTCACGATCTCAGACTCGCGTGGCGTCAGGCCGGCCAGCCGGGACAGTTCCGGCGACGCGGCCGGCTCGCCAGCGGGTTCTTCATCGGCGCTGCCCGCCTCGCGGGGGGTGAGCGCCATGGCGACAGCGGCGTCGGCGGTCATCGCCCGGCCCTGGGCCCATAGCTGGGCCACGGCGGCCTCTCCCAGGCTCCGGGCCGAGGCCAGGGGCCGCTGCTTGCGGGCGGGCGAGAGCGGCGGGAAGCCGGCCGCTTCGCGCAGTCCCTCGGCGGCCGCGGTCAGCTCGATGGCTACGTCGGCGTGGCCCTCCCTGGCCGTCAGCGCCGCGAACGCCTCGAGCGCGCGGGCCACGCCGAGGCGGGAACCGGTGGAATGGCTTAGTCGCAGGCTCTCGGTCAGATGCTGCCGGGCCACGGCGAGCTGGCCCTGGTCAAGGGCGACGCGCCCGATGCCGGCCAGGCAGCGGGCCGTCTCCGGCCGTGAGTCGATCTCGCGCAGCGCGGGCAGCGCCGCCCGGTAGCAGTCGAGAGCGCCGGCCGGATCTCCGCGCAGCCGGGCCAGGGAGCCGAGCCCCAGCAGCGTCCGGGCGACGCCCCACTGCTGATCGATGCGGCGCATCACGCCGAGCGCGGCTTCGCCGAGTTCCTTGGCTTCACGCAACCGCCCCTGCACTGCCGCCAGCGCCGCCTGGGTACCCAGGGCATACCCCTCGTTCCAGCCGTTTCCTGCGTCCCGCGCGATCGCGAGGGCCTCGGCCGCGTCCGCCTCCGCCTGGCCGGTCTGGCCCGCCTGCAGGCCGGCCTCGGCGAGGAGGTTCAGCGCGGTGGCCGTCGAGATCGCATCGCCCGCGGCCCGGCACAGGGCCAGGCCCTCCCGCGCCCACGTCACCGCCGCCGTGGACTCGTTGGCCAGAGCGAGCTGCGCCCGGCCCACCAACGCCGCGCCGCGCACCTGGGCAGGCACGGGCTGGTTGAGGGCGAGGAAGCGGCCGAGCCAATCGGCGCCCTCGGCGAACGAGCCCCGGGCGATCCAGCTGGGCCGGACCGCGGTGCAGATCCTCAGCCCCGTCTCCGCGTCGCCGTCAATCAGGCAGCCGCTCAGCACCTGGCGGAGATTGCCGATGTCCACGTCGTACCTGCGGAAGACATCGACCACCGCCGACCATGGGGCCGGGACGACCGCCATCCCGATGGCCTCCGCACGCTGGACGAATCGCAGCGTGTAGTCCCGGAGCCGCAGGTGCACGGCCACGGCCTCGCCGGAGGAGGCCAGCCTCTCGGCCGCGTAACCGCGGATGGTGTCAAGCAGCCGGTACCGGGCCTGGCCGAGCACCTCAGGCTCCACTACGACGAGGGACTTATCCACCAGCCCGCTGGTCAGGTCGAGCACCTCGGCGGCGGGCAGGTCGGCGTCGGCGCATACCTGCTCGGCCATCTCCAGCGACCAGCCCGCGAACACCGACAGCCGCCGCAGCAGCGCCTGCTCCCGCGCGTTCAGCAGGGCATGGCTCCAGTCGAGCGTCGCGCGCAGGGTGCGCTGGCGCGGCGGCGCGGTGCGGTCCCCGGAGCCGAGCAGCGCGAAGCGGTCGCCCAGACGCGCGGCGATCTGCGCAGCGGACAGGGCGCCAGCGCGGGCCGCGGCCAGTTCGATGGCGAGCGGCACGCCGTCCAGGGCCCGGCAGATGGCGGTGACGGCCCGCGCATTGAGCTCGGTGAGGGCAAAACCGGGGCGCGCGGCCATGGCCCGGTCCGTGAACAGCCGGATCGCCTCGTAACGGGGCAGGTCGGCCGGGTCGGCGATGGTCATCTCGGGAGGCACGGACAGCGGGGGGACCTGCCTGACCACCTCGCCGGGCATGCGGAGCGGTTCCTGGCTCGTCGCCATGATGCGCAGGGCCGGAGAGCTGGCCAGCAGCCGCTGGCACAGGCGTGCGCACGCTTCGATCAGGTGCTCGCAGTTGTCCAGCGCGAGCAGCATCCGCCGCGGCCCGAGCGCGTCGGCGAGGGTGTCAACCAGCGGGCGGCCCGGTTCCCCGACCACCCCGACGGCCGACGCCACCCGCGAGACGACCAGCTGGGGCTCCCACAGGTCGCCGAGTTCGACGAGCCAGACCCCATCCGGGAAGTCACCGGCGACGGTGCTCAGGACCTGCAGTGCCAGCCGTGTCTTCCCGATACCGCCAGCGCCGCAGAGCGTGAGTGCGCGCGTGCCATCGAGGACGCGGCGCAAGTCGGCCAGTTCTCGTTCCCGCCCGATGAACCGATTAGGTTCCTGGGGCAGGTGAACTGATATTTCCGTAGGTGTCATTGGCCTGATGAATGATTATGCCGCCTACACCTGGCTGGCGCCATGGCCGGCTTGGGCCGGCGTATCTCGGCCCAGTGAGAGAACTGTGATATCGGCGGCTATTGATATTGCTGATGTCAGCGCCGCCGGCGGCGGGCCAGCCACAGGCGGGTGCGGTAGGGGACCGTCATCGCGCCGCCGGGGAAATACGCGCTGAGAACCTCGTTGATGCCGCGCAGCAGCCGGTCACGTGCCGGTGGTGGAAGCTGGGCTATATAAGACTTGCTGCGTTCTTCGGTCATCCACCGCGCCATGTCGAGCACGCGGGTCCACCGGACCATGACGGCGGTGCCGTCCTCGAAGAGCCCGGTCTGCGCGATACCCTCTTCGCTCCAGTCGGTGTTGCGGTGGTGGCGCCGGTAGCCGGGGCAGGCCGTCTCCATCAGCTGCTGGTAGGTGTCGAACCAGGGCTCGCCGTCCGCCCAGGCGTGGCTCCACCACGCCGTCCAGTGCCCGCCCGGGCGGAGCACCCGGGCCACCTCCCAGCTGGCGCGGTCCGGATCGAACCAATGCCACGACTGGGCGAAACACGCCAGGTCTATACATCCAGAACGGATCGGCAGCGCGTTGCCGTCAGCCAGCAGGCAGCTCATTCCGGGGCTCCGGGCCAGGGCCCGCCGCAGCATCATCTCGCCCAGGTCCAGCGCGATGGCCCGGGCACCGCGGGCGGCCAGTTGCCTGGTGGCGATGCCCGTCCCGGCCCCCGCGTCCAGCACCAGGGCACCGGCCAGCGGGCCGGTGGCCTCCTCCAGCGCCGTGTACAGCCCGTCCGGGTAGGCAGGCCGCCCGGCATCGTAGTCCGCCGCGACGGGATCGAACGGGGACCTGGCGGCCATCACAGTCAGTGGTCTGTCTAACGACACATGGGCTGTCTAACGACGGCCCATCGTCTTGGGCGTAGTCACCTTGTCCGGGGCGATCTTGAGGATGACCCGGCCCTGGGGGCCGATCGGGTTGCGGTAGTCGGCGCCGACGTACTTGCGTGACAGCTCGTCAATGTGCTCACGTGCCTCTTCGCCGGTGGTCGTGCCGACGACCCGGCCGCGCACCTCCGCCCAGTCCCACGGATCAGCGGCGGAATGGATCAGGACCGTGATCCGCGGGTCCCGGCTGACGTTCTTCGCGCGTTGCCGCTGCGGCTCCGTGTTCACCAGCACGTGCTCACCGTCGGAATCCACCCAGGTGAGCAGGGCCTGCGGCTGGCCACTCGGCATCAGGGTGACCACCGTCGCCAGGTTCTTGCCCTTGGCCAGCCGAACGGCGTCCTCATCAAGCGGCACGGTATCTCTCCTCGTTATGAAGCTCGGGCCGGTCAGTGGCCGTACACGGGAATGATCAGCCCGCGGGCGATGGTGTGGAAGCGCAGGTTGAAGCCGGCCACGGCGGGGGAGATGTCCGAGTCGACGCCGAGGTCGTCGGTGTCCAGGGCATGCACGGCGAACACGTACCGGTGCGGCGGGTCGCCGGCGGGCGGCGCCGCGCCGCCGAAGTCCTTGGAACCGTAGTCGTTTCGCACCGAGATTGCCCCCTTGGGCAGCCCGGAACCGCCGCCGCCGCCTGCGCCCGCGGCCAGCTCGGTGACGGAAGCCGGGATGCCGAGCACCAGCCAGTGCCAGAATCCGGACCCGGTCGGGGCGTCGGGGTCGTAGGCGGTCACCGCGAATCCCTTGGTTTCCGCGGGGAACCCGTGCCAGCGCAGGTGCGGGGAGATGTTGGCGCCGGTCATGCCGAACCCGTCGTACACCTGCGCTTCGCTCATCTGCTGACCGTCGGTGACGTCATCACTTTCCACCGCGAACGAGGGGACCTCGGGGTGGAAGTCGTACGGCAGGGGTGCGCGCTCGCTCATAGTCTGTCTCCCGCTCGCTTCCGGGGCGCTTTGGGGCGCTTCAGCTCGCTCATGTGTCTCCTCAGTGCCGGATGGCCGCGTCGCCATGCATACGCTATCCACGACCCAGCCGGGGAGCGTGCTGCATCCCGCGAAAACGCCCCCGCGCTTCGTGGTCCGCAGCGGTTGCTTACTATGGACCATGCCCCCAGCCATCGAGCGGTCGAACGTGTCCGCCAGCACGTCGGGGGGGCCCCGCATGGCCGGGACCCCGCCTGAAGAGGTGAAGTCGAGTTCGCTTCTGCTGAGGCGGGTGCGCGCCGTTGACGCGGCGGCCATTGCCGGTGCCGTCCAGGCGAGCCTGGATCATCTGCGGCCCTGGATGCCATGGGCGAGCCGGGAAGCCGCCGACCCGAGAGCGCAACTAGCCCGGGTCGCTGAGGCGGATGAGCTGTGGGATTCCGGGACTGATTTCATCTACTCGGTGCTCCTGGCCGGGAGCCGCACGCTCATCGGGGAGATCGGCTTGCACCGCAGGGCCGGCGACGGCGGCATCGAGATCGGCTACTGGGTTGACGTGCGGCACTCTGGACGGGGCCTGGGGACCGAAGCCGCTGGAGCCCTGACCCTCGTCGCGCTGGCGCTGCCGGGCGTCACCCAGGCCGAGATCCACTGCGACGAAGCGAACCAGGCGAGCGCCGCCATCCCACGCAAGCTGGGCTACCGCCTCGACCGCATCGACGATCACGAGCCCGAGGCACCGGGGGAACGCGGCCACCGGATGATCTGGGTGATGGAACAGCCGCCTCAGCGGTCGCGGGCCAGGAGCCAGGGAACGCCCCGGTGACCCGCCCGCCGAGGTCCGTTGCGCTGCTCGCGGCCGCGCTGCTGGCCCTGGCCGCATGCGGGACCGGCGCCGCCAGCGGGAACCCGGGCAGTTCCGCCACGGGCGCCCAGGCGCAGGCGGCCGCGGCCAACCCCGACCTGGACCCGGGCAGCTCACTGGGGGGCCGGGCGGCACCGGACTTCCGGCTGGTCAATCAGTTCGGCCAGCCGATGTCGCTGACCCAGTTCCGCGGCCAGGTCGTGATCCTCGCTTTCATCGATTCGCAGTGCACGAACGTGTGCCCGCTGACCACGGTCAGCATGGTGGCAGCCAGGCAACTGCTGGGCGCCGCCGCCAGCCACGTGCAACTGCTCGGCATAGACGCGAATCCGCAGGCCACGAGCGTGGCCGCGGTGATGGCCTATTCGCGTGCCCACGCCATGGTCAACCAGTGGGATTTCCTTACCGGGTCGGCTGCCCAACTGAACGCCACCTGGAAGGCGTACAACATCGCCGTGCAGATCCAGCAGGGCATGATCGATCACACGCCAGCGCTGATGGTCATCGACCAGCGGGGCCGTGAGCAGAAGATCTACCTGACCCAGATGGCATACGCGAGCATCATCCAGTCAGCGCAGGTACTCGCGGCCGAGGTGGCCAGCCTGCTGCCCGGCCACCCGCGGCTGGCCAGCCAGGCGTCGCTCGCGCACATCTCCGGGCTGGCGCCCACGTCCGTCGCGAACCTGCCGGCCGTCCCGGTCGGCTCGGTCACCCTGGGCCCGGGGCGGCCGCACCTGGTCATGTTCTTCGCCACCTGGGTAGCGGAGACGTCCGATCTCCGGGGCCAGCTGATAGCGCTCAACGCCTACCAGCAGGCGGCCCGCCGCGACGGGCTGCCCGGGCTGGTCGCGGTCGATGAGGCCGCTACTGAGCCGGCCCCCGGTTCGGCCCGTGACTACCTGGCCCACCTGGGCGGCGCGCTGAGCTACCCGGTCGGCCTGGACACCGCGGGCCGGCTCGCCGACGGCTACGGCGTGGCCGATCAGCCCTGGTTCGTGCTGGTCTCCGCGTCGGGCACGATCGTCTGGAAACATGACGGCTGGCTCCCGCCCCGGGCCCTTGAGACCGCGGCCCGCAAGGCTTAAAACCGATGGCAGAACGGGACTGGCGGGCCTGGCACGACGACTATGACGTGCCGGGTTCTGGGCTCGCCCGGAGGCTGGCCGCCGTGCAGGCCCGCATCAGGGACGCCCTGGACAGCGCGCCGCCCGGGCCGCTGCGAGCGGTCAGCATGTGCGCGGGCCAGGGCCGTGACCTGATCGGCGCACTGGCCACCCACCCGCGCGGCCGCGACGTGACCGCGCGCCTGGTGGAACTCGACCCGCGCAACGCGGCCACGGCGCGCGAGGCGGCCGCCGCTGCCGGGCTGCCCGGCGTCGAGGTGGTGACGGGCGATGCCGCGCTGACGGATGCCTACGCCCGCCTGGTCCCCGCGGACCTCGTCCTGGCCTGCGGGGTATTCGGCAACATCACCGATGAGGACATCGAACGCACCATCGGCTGCTGCGCCCAGCTCTGCGCGTCCGGCGCGACGGTGGTGTGGACGCGCGGCCGGTGGCAGCCCGACCTGATCCCGCAGATCTGCCGCTGGTTCGCGGAGCAGGGCTTTGACCTGCTGTGGCTGTCCGGCCCGGAGGTAAAAAACGCCGTGGGCGCCCACCGGTTCTCGGGGGAGCCCACGGCGTTCGCCCCGGGCCTGCGCATGTTCACCTTCGCCGGCTACGACGTGCTGCAGGGCCGTGAGCTATGAGGCCGGGAAATCACGATCACCATCGTGGCGCCGAGCGGCACGGCCAGTGCCGCCGCGGCCACACCTAGCCAGCGGCGCCGCGGCGGCGGGCTGCTCGCCCGCGACCACAGGATGGGTTTGAGCATGGCGGATTCTCCTTCCGGGTGACGCGATTAGTCCCGCTCCCCGATCTGGCCCCCAGCGCAGCCGCAGCTGGCCCGCACAACGAGATGGGTGGGCAGCACCCGCGAGAGCCGGGGTGCCGCGGTTCCTTCGATCCGGGCGAGCAGCCGCTCGGTCGCCAGGGTGCCGAGCTCGCGCAGCGGCTGGCTGACCGTGGTCAGCGCCGGGGTGACCATCCGGCTGGGGTAGATGTCATCGAATCCGGTGATCGCCACCGCGCCGGGCACCTGGATGCCGGCCTGCTGGAACTCCCGGAGCACCCCGATGGCCATCTGGTCGTTGGCGCAGACGACCGCCTCGGGCCGGGACGGCCGGGCCAGCAGCACCCTGGCTGCCGCCGAGCCGCTGGCCTCGGAGAAGTCTCCCTGGATGACGGGGTCGGCCGCGCATCCGGGCGTGTCGCGGACCATGCCGTCGAAGGCCGCCAGGCGCTCCTGGGCGTCGGGCGCGTCCGGCGGCCCGCTGACGAAGCACAGCCGCCGGTGCCCGTGCGCCCGCGTCAGGTGCGTGACAAGCGCCCGGACGCCGGCGGCGTTGTCGACCGCGATGACGTCCAGTTCGCGCTCGTCACGTGGTCCGGCGATGAGCACGATGGGCACCCGTTGGGCCAGGGCACGAAGCTGGCTGGCGGGCATCACTTCCTCGGCCATGAGGAGCCCGTCCACCTTGCCGGACAGCGACCGCACCCGCCGCTGGAACTGCTCGCCGCCGCGGCCGAACGCCAGGAGGAGCGAGCACTCGCTGGGGCGCAGCACGGCCTCAGCCGCGTGCACAATCTGGTCCACGAACAGGAGGCTGTTGTGCTCGATATCGATCTCGTCGAGGCCGCGTTCCAGAGCCACCAGGCCGATGATGTCCTTGCGGCGTCGGGACAGGCCCTGCGCTGATCCGTCTGGCACGAATCCGAGCTGCTCAATTACTACGAGAACGCGCTGGCGCGTTTCTGGGTGAACCAGATTGGAACCATGCACGACACGCGAAACGGTGGCGGTGGAGACGCCAGCCAGCCGCGCGACATCATAAACCGTGGTCATGAGACATCCCTGGCTCACGAACAGCTTGCGGCTACTTTGTAAGCGGTTACATACGGACGTTTCGGTGGTTACGATAGACAGGGATGTAAGCGGTGTCAATGGCCGGTCGCCGACATCGACGACCATTCCCGGTTCTGCGGGATCGCTACCAGCGACTCAGCGATGGTCCGCTGGCCGCAGCGGGACACTGCGCCCGGCCGCAGCCCAGGGATTCGGCGGCAAGAGCTGGCTCAGCTAGGGCGGGTCCCGTGGATCGGCGTGCGCATCAGGCCGGTTAATGGCCGAGGATCGGCACCGGCATACGAATCAGGTTCAGCCGGCATTGCCTGGCCTTCACGATCAACTCCGCGGCCGGTGCCTTCAAGGCCGGGCCGCATCGCTGCCCGCCGTGGGAACTGGCCCCGATGAGCAGGGCGCAGGCCATGGCGGCGAGCGCCGCGGGGAAGAACAGGATCGCCTGCGTCCACTCCGACCGCCGCCTGGCGAAGCGCCGCACCGGGGCCATGCGCCAGGAGAACCACGCGCGGAGCCGGGTGAGCCGGGCCCTCAGTTCCTCTATGCGCGGCATCTCCTCATCCCGGGTGAGCTTCGTGAAGATCACGAACAGTGCCATCAGCCGGGGATCGGAGTCCCGCAGTCTGCCTTCGATCCTGTCCAGGACCCGCTGCTGGCTGGACGGCAGGCTCATCATGATCTCCGATCTGCCCGGGTGCTGGTCGGCGTGCTGCCATCCGGGTACGGGCTGTATTCGCCCCAGGCTACCCGCCGCCTATTACCGCCCGTCCAGCGCATCGGCTATGTCACCCGGCGGTAAGGGCCAGCCCCTTCGGCCGTCCGCCGATGTCCGCCGATTTAGTCGCTTTTCCGCCTTGACCGCCGGGGGTTCCGGGACCTGTTGTGTGGGCGACAACATGTCGGAAACCGTTTGACTCTGGGCGGGCATGATGGATGCTTCTGGCGGTGGCAGGCCACGAGAGCCGGAACCGGCCGGCACTCCGGATGGCCCGGGCGCACGGCGCTGGCTGCTCTGAGCGTCCTGCTGGTGGCCATGGCCACACCCACCGTGGCTCACGCCGCGGCCCGCGCTATGAAGCGCTGGACGAACGGTCGCGGCAGGCGTTCCGCCGCCTGATTTTCGAGGATCTTCTCCTGCCCAGGGACGCCGAACGGGCCCGTGCCGCCCTCGCGGAATGCCAGGCCGCCCTCCGCTAACATTGCATGATGAGCGCTCGCACCTGGATCGAGTCCTGGCCGGTCTACCGCCAGCTGACCGGGCAGGATCGGCTCGGCCTCGGTGCCGCGACCAAGACCGCGCGCAGCGCTGGGCTCCGGCCGCGGACCGAGACCGCCGACAAGTGCGTGAAATCGGTCTGCCCGTACTGCGCGGTCGGCTGCGGCCAGAACGTCTACGTCCAGGACGGCAAGGTCACTCAGATCGAAGGGGACCCGGACTCGCCGGTCAGCCGCGGCCGGCTGTGCCCCAAAGGCTCCGCGAGCCTGCAACTGACCACCGGCGACGCCCGCCAGTACCAGGTGCTCTACCGCCGGCCGGGTGGCACCGACTGGGAGCGCCTGGATCTCGACACGGCGATGGACATGATCGCCGACCGGGTCATCGACGCGCGCCGCCAGGGCTGGCAGTGGGAACACGAGGGACGGCGCACCCGGCGGACCCTGGGATTTGCCAGCCTGGGCGGCGCGACCCTGGACAACGAAGAGAATTACCTGATCAAGAAGCTGTTCACGGCGCTGGGCGCGATCCAGATCGAGAACCAGGCCCGCATTTGACACTCCTCCACCGTCCCCGGTCTGGGGACTAGCTTCGGGCGCGGCGGCGCGACCACGTTCCAGCAGGACCTGCAGAACTCCGACTGCATCCTGATCGAGGGCTCGAACATGGCCGAGGCGCACCCGGTCGGCTTCCAGTGGGTCATGGAGGCCAAGGCCCGCGGCGCCACAATCATCCATGTCGATCCCCGGTTCAGCCGGACCAGCGCAATGGCCAACCTGCACGTGCCGATCCGGGCCGGAGCGGACATCGCGTTCGTCGGCGGCCTGATCAACTATGTGCTGCAGAACGAGAAGTACTTCCACGAGTACGTACGCGCGTACACGAATGCCCCGGTGATCCTGACCGAGGACTTCGCCGATACCGAGGATCTCGGCGGGCTGTTCTCCGGGTTCGACCCGGAGCACCGCAGCTACGACTGGGAGACCTGGCGCTACCAAGGCGATGAGCACATCGCGCCGGCCAGCGGCGCCCGCGGCATGCACCCGCGGCACCGGCGGGAGGTACAGGAGGCCGCCCGCGGTGAGGCGCATGGCTCCGGTGGCGCCGCCGCCCACCCCGCACCGGACTCCGACGAGACGCTGCAGCATCCGCGCTGCGTGTTCCAGGTGCTCAAGCGGCACTTCGCCCGGTACACCCCGGAGACGGTGGCGCAGGTCGCCGGGGTGCCCGAGGAACTGTTCACGCAGGTAGCCCGGCTCATCACGGAAAACTCCGGCCGGGAGCGCACTACGGCGTTCGTGTACAGCCTGGGCTGGACCCAGCACACCGTGGGCGTGCAGTACATCCGCACCGCGGCGATCCTGCAGGCGCTGCTCGGCAACATGGGCCGTCCCGGTGGGGGAATCCTGGCGCTGCGCGGGCACGCCTCGATCCAGGGGTCCACCGACATCCCCACCCTGTTCGACCTGCTGCCCGGGTACCTGCCGATGCCGTTCGCGCACCACGGCCGGGACAATGACCTGGACAGCTACGTCGAGGCCGAGAAGGTGGACAAGGGATTCTGGGCGAACACCCGGGACTACATGGTCAGCTTGCTGAAGGCGTACTGGGGCGACGCGGCCACCGCGGATAACGACTTCTGCTTCGACTACCTGCCCCGGCTGACCGGCAGCCACAGCACCTACGACACGGTCCTCCTGCAGATGGACGGGACCTGCAAGGGCTACTTCCTGTTCGGCCAGAACCCAGCGGTCGGCTCGGCCAACGCGCGGATGCAGCGCATGGGAATGGCCAACCTGGACTGGCTGGTGGTCCGGGACCTGGTCCTGATCGAGAGCGCCACCTGGTGGAAGAACGGCCCGGAGATCGAGACCGGCGAGATGCGCACCGAGGACATCAAGACCGAGGTGTTCTTCATGCCCGCCGCGGCGCACACCGAGAAGAGCGGCAGCTTCACCAACACCCAGCGGATGCTGCAATGGCACCACACCGCGGTCGATCCGGCCGGTGATGCCCGCAGCGACCTGTGGTTCAGCTACCACCTCGGCCGCCGCATCCGGGAGAAGCTGGCCGGCTCCGCCGACGACATGGACCGGCCGATCCTTGACCTCACCTGGGGCTACCCGACCGGGGGAGCGCAGCAGGAGCCGGATGCCGACGCCGTCCTCGCCGAGGTCAATGGCCGGGACGCCGATGGCAAACCGCTGTCCTCCTACACCCAGCTCAGCTCGGACGGGTCCACCGCCTGCGGCTGCTGGATCTACTGCGGCGTGCGGGCCGGCGGGGTGAACCAGGCCGACCGGCGCAAGCCCGGCCGGGAGCAGAACTGGGTGGCCAATGAGTGGGGCTGGGCCTGGCCGGCCAACCGGCGGGTGCTCTACAACCGGGCCTCGGCCGACCCGGACGGCCAGCCGTGGAGCAAGCGCAAAGCGCTGGTCTGGTGGGACGCCGAGGCGGGCAAGTGGACCGGGCACGACATACCCGACTTCGTCGCCGACCGGCCGCCCTCCTACCGGCCACCGGAAGACGCCGTGGGCGTGGCCGCGATCTCCGGTATCGACCCGTTCATCATGCAGGCGGACGGCAAGGCGTGGTTGTTCACCCCGGCCGGCCTCGTGGACGGGCCGTTGCCCACGCACTACGAGCCGCAGGAATCGCCGCTGCCTAACCTGCTGTACAGACAGCAGCACAACCCGATCCGGCAGATCATCGCGCACCCCGAGGACAGGTTCCAGCCCAGCGGCGACCAGCCGGGGTCCGAGGTGTTCCCGTACGTGACGACCACCTACCGGCTCACCGAGCATCACACGGCGGGCGGCATGTCGCGCTTCCTGCCCTACCTGTCCGAGCTGCAGCCCGAGTTCTTCTGCGAGGTCTCACCGGAACTGGCGGCCGAGCGGGGCCTGGAGCACATGGGCTGGGCGACGATCATCACGGCCCGCAGCGCCATCGAGGCCCGGGTGATGGTCACCCGCCGGATGACGCCGCTGCAGGCGGGCGGCAGGACACTGCACCAGATCGGGCTGCCGTGGCACTGGGGCCCGAACGGCTATACCACCGGGGACGCGGCCAACGAGCTGGCCCACATGTCCCTCGACCCGAACGTGCACATCCAGGAGGTCAAGGCGCTGGCCTGCGACATTCGCCCAGGGCGGCGGCCTCGCGGGCCGGCCCTGCGTGATCTTGTCCGTGAATACCAGGAACGCGCCGGGATCACCGCTGACACCGGGACGGAGTTGTGAGATGAGCACGCGATGGTCGGACCGGCTGGCCGAGGAGGCCGACCCCGCGCGCCCTCTCGATCCAGCGGCGCTGGCCGGGTACGCCGACCACCCGGCCCGGATGGGGTTCTTCACCGACACGTCGGTCTGCATCGGCTGCAAGGCATGCGAGGTCGCCTGCAAGGAGTGGAACGCGGTGCCCGAGGACGGGCTCCTGCTCACCGGCATGTCCTACGACAACACCGTCGGTCTGGGCGCCTCGACCTGGCGGCACGTGGCGTTCATCGAGCAGATTGCCGCCCGGCCGGAAGAGCAATCCGGCCCGGCCACCGGCGACGCCTCCCGTTGGCTCATGTCCAGCGACGTGTGCAAGCACTGCACCCACGCGGCCTGCCTGGATGTCTGCCCGACGGGGGCGCTGATGCGCACCGAGTTCGGCACCGTGGTGGTGCAGCCTGATGTGTGCAACGGCTGCGGCTACTGCATCCCGGCCTGCCCGTTCGGCGTGATCGACCGCCGCGAGGAGGACGGCCGGGCCTGGAAGTGCACGCTCTGCTACGACCGGCTCAGCGGTGGCCTCGAGCCGGCCTGCGCGAAAGCCTGCCCCACCGAATCCATCCAGTTCGGCCCGGTGGACGAGTTGCGGGAACGGGCGCAGCAGCGGGTGAGCGACCTGCAGGACGCGGGGGTCGCCGGGGCGCAGCTGTACCTCGATCAGCCCGACGATGGCATCGGCGGCGGGGGTGCGTTCTTCTTGCTGCTTGACCGGCCTGAGGTCTACGGCCTGCCGCCGGACCCGGTCGTCACCACCAGGGACCTGCCACGGATGTGGCGGCATGTGGCCACCGCGGGCGCCGCGCTCGCCGTCGGCGCCCTGCTGGCCAGCATCGGCAGGCGCTCCGGAGGCGGGGCGTGACCGGCCGGGAGGGGCGGCCGGGGGGCCGGCGCGGCGAGCAGTCCATGGTGCCACGGGCCGAATTCGAGTCCTACTACGGGCGCCCGGTGCTCAAGGAGCCGGTGTGGAAGGCCCCGGATGTGCCCGCCTACCTGTTCCTCGGCGGCCTGGCCGGCGCGTCCTCGGCACTGGCGGCTTCCGCGCAACTGGCCGGCAACCGCGAACTGTCCCGCGCGGCCAAGACGGCGGCCCTGGGAGCGATCAGCTTGTCCGCTGGGGCGCTGGTCCACGACCTCGGCCGGCCAGCCAGGTTCCTGAACATGCTGCGGGTATTCAAGGTGACATCCCCGATGAGCGTGGGCTCCTGGCTGCTCGCCGCCTACGGCCCGGTCGCGGGTGCCGCGGCCGCCGCCGCGGTGACCGGGCGGCTGCCCCGGGCCGGCGCAGCCGCCACCGCGGCGGCCGGCGTGCTCGGGCCCGCGATCGCCACCTACACCGCGGCGCTGCTCGCTGACACCGCGGTGCCCGCCTGGCACGACGCCCACCGCGAAATGCCGTACCTGTTCGCCGGGTCCGCGGCATCCGCCGCGGGCGGCCTCGGCATGCTGGCCGTCCGTCCGGCACACGCGGGGCCGGCGGTCAGGTTCGCAGTGCTCGGCGCGGCCGTTGAGCTCACCGCCAAGAGCCTGCTGCTGCGGCGGCTCGGGCCGGCCGCCGAGCCGTACCAGGCCGGGCGGCCCGGGAAGCTGATGGAAACCGCTGAGGTGCTGACCGCGGCGGGGCTGGCCGGAGCGGTGCTGGCGGGCCGGAGCCGCGTCGCGGCGGCGGTATCCGGCGCGGCGCTGCTCACGGCTTCCGCGCTTACCCGGTTCGGCGTCTTTGAGGCGGGCCGCGCCTCGGCCCGGGACCCGAAGTACACCGTCGGCCCGCAGCGGGAACGCCTCCGCCAGCGCTTGCCGGGCTAAGCGCGCCCGGCGCTCTAACCACCCGGCGACTCTGCCTTCGTGGGCGACTCTGCTTTCGTGGGCGGCTCGACTTTCGTGGGCGGCTCGACTTTCGTGGGCGGCTCCACGATCCGCATGTCGATGTCCTGGTCAGCCAGGCGCTGCTGGGCTTGCGCGTAGAGGTGGTAGGCACGGCGGTCCGGTTCGTGCAGCGGTGGCGGGAACAGTGTGCGCGGCCACAGCCGCCGGGATTGCACCACGGCCGCTTCCACCGCATACAGGGTGAACTGGGCCTGCAGGTAGAGCCACGCGATCAGGCCGAGCACCAGGCCGAACACGCCGTACAGCGATGAGCTCCGGGCCAGCGTGTGCGCGACCAGGTAGCTGCCGAGCAGCTGCAGGATCTGCCACACGATGGCGGCCAGCACGGCACCCAGGAACAATTCCCTAGCCGTCACCTCCCGCGCGGTGGCCAGCCGGAAGCCAAGCCAGAACAGCCCGATGTTGAGCAGCAGCGATACCGCTATCGCTCCCACGTACGCGCCCGGGCCGGTCAGGACGTTCGTAGCGCCGCCGGCCAGGCTGGACAGCAGCGACGTGGCTAGCACGCCTGTGCCGACCACGATGATCATCGTGACGCTGCGCAGCGCAGACCATGGGAAGGCGGGCCGTCGCGCGTAGGGCACGCCCCACACCGTGTTGAGCGCGTTCTGCGCGGCATTCGCCACGCCCCGGGTGCCGAGGAAGGTCAGGATGATCCCGATGGCCAGCGCCGCGCCGGTCTCGTGCAGCGAGTGCACGTTGGCCTTCAGCTCCGGGCCGATCACCGGGAACTGCCCGAAGGCGGAGTCCAGGACCTTCTCGCGGAGGGCCGGGTTATGGCTGAGCACCAGATCGAGCACGGTCACCAGGACGAGAAGCAGCGGGAAGATCGACGCGAACGCGTAGTAGGCGATCAGCGCGGCGAGGTTGCCGGCCTGATCGTCACCGAACTTCTTCCACACCGCGACCGGGAAACCCAGCCAAGGCCATCGCTGCTGGAGCCGGTCCACGGAGTGGAGAACCTTCTCCGCGGCGTTCATCGCGCATGAGTACTACCCGCTGGACGCGCGTTAACCCTGGCTGTGCAGGGTCCACGGCAGTGCGGTGCGGGGGTGGCCCGGCTGGACCGCGGCCAGGCCGGGCACCGGCCGGAGGCCCGTGTCCGCGTCGCGGCTGCTCAGCACCATGCCGGGCAGGATGCTGGCCGTGTTCGAGGCGATGACCCGGCCGTCGCCGCTGGCCAGGACCGCGGGGCGGCCCAGCATGGACAGCCCGGGCAACACCATCCGCTCTACCTGCTCGGCCAGGATGTCCGCGGCGGCGACACCGGCGAAACGTCCCGCGCAAACGACCGGCGCCGACACCGTGAACGTGTACTCGTGCGTGCAGATGTAGTCCACGTAGGGGCCGGCGACCGAGTGCTCGCCGGTCCGCTGCGGCTCGCGGTACCACTCCAGAGTGGTGTAGTCGTAGAACTCGGCGGACTCGGGGTCGAGGTCCACCTCCAGTTTCTCCAGTCCCTGGCGCCCCCACCACCACTCGATGCACAGGGGTGCGTCGGCCAGCACGTCAGGGGCGAGCACCACGCCCGCGCCGGCCGCAAAGCCCTGGTGCCGCCGCAGGACCTCGGCCACCAGCGGGCGGAGCGCGGCAAGATCGCCGCGCCGTGGCGCCCGGCCCGCGGCCCGGGCCGCCGCGACGATGGCCACCATCGCCTCACCCACCTGCCGGACGGAACCAAGGACCTGCTCGACCTGGCCGCTGATGCCCGCCAGCAGGCTCGCTGCCAGCTCGTTCTGGCTCGTCATGGCTCGCATAACCCGAGCCGAACCTCGATCAGGCGCCCGGTCTCCGCCAGCACGTGCTGCTCAGCGGCCCGGCGGGCTTGCTCGGCGTCGCGGTTCTCGATGGCATCGATCAGTGCCTCGTGCTCGCCGGTGATCGCCGTTACGACGTCGTCGGGCACTGGCAGCCAGACCAGGTCGCCCACCTCGGACCACAGGTCCATCTCCGCCCGGGTGAGGCGCGGGGATTGCGCCGCCGCGGCGATCTCGATGTGGATCCGGGCGTCGGCGCGCCGCCGCTCGGTCAGGGTCGCCGCGCCGCGCAGCCGTCCGGCGTACTCCCGCAGTGCGGCCACGTCGGGCGGGAGTGCGCGCTCGGCGGCGAGTTTGGCCGCCGCGCCCGCGACCGCCGCACGGTGATCGCCCATGTCGCGCAGTTCATGGATGGACAGCAGGTGCAGCGGGCGGACCAGACGCGCGGACTGCGGCTCTTGCGGCGCGCGGACGAAGGAGCCGCCGCGCCGCCCGCGCCGGGTCTCCACCAGGCCCATCTGCCGAAGCGAGGCCAGCGCTTCGCGAAGCGTGACGGTGGAGACGCCGAACTGGCCAGCCAGATGACTCTCCGCAGGCAGCCGTTCGCCGTCGAGCAGGAGACCGAGCCGGATCGCCTTGGCCAGCCGGCGAGCCACCGTCTCGGCGCGGCCGCCCTCATCGAGGGGCGCGAAGAGCGCGCGAGCCCGCACGGTGGTCAGCGCGGGAGGTGGCACGTCCGGCTCCCCTCCCCGGTAGCTCCCGGCGGGCTCCGTCGCGTTGGCAACGGGCTGGTCACGGCGGGGAACCAGTCGCGCATCAGGTGCTTGACAGCGTAAACATCTATTCCTGTAGGTTACCTGGCAATGGCCGCCACTACGGCAGTGGCCACACTGCGGGAGGGCGGGACGGCGGCGGAAATGCGGGAAGAGGCAATGGCAGCCGGCGGCAGGGCTCTGCCTGCTGACGCCGGAGCGCCCGGCGCTGTGCCTGCCCCGGCTGCGCCTGCTGTCCGGCTCGTGGGGCTGCGCAAGTCCTACGGTCAGGTCGCGGCGGTCGCGGGGGTCGACCTCCAGATCGCCGAGGGTGAGTTCTTCACCATGCTCGGCCCGTCGGGCTCGGGCAAGACCACGCTGCTCAGGCTGATCGCCGGCTTCGAGCGGCCCGACGCGGGCTCGGTGGAACTCGGGGGCACGGACGTGACCCGCGACCCCCCCTATGCCCGCGACGTGAACACCGTGTTCCAGGACTATGCGCTCTTCCCGCACATGAGCGTGCTGGAGAACGTCGAGTATGGCCTGCGCGTCAGGCGGGTGGCCAAGGCTGACCGGCGCCGCCGGGCGCAGCAGGCCCTGGAGATGGTGCGCCTGACCGGGCTCAGCGGGCGCAAGCCAATCCAGCTCTCCGGCGGCCAGCGGCAGCGCGTCGCGCTGGCCCGGGCGATCGTCAACGAGCCCGAGGTGCTGCTGCTCGATGAGCCGCTGGGTGCGCTCGACCTGAAGCTCCGTCAGGAGATGCAGGTCGAGCTGAAGCGGATCCAGCGTGAGGTCGGCATCACCTTCATCTATGTCACCCACGACCAGGAGGAGGCGCTGACCATGAGTGACCGCCTGGCCGTCTTCAACCAGGGCCTTGTCGAGCAGGTCGGCACGCCGATCGACGTCTACGAGCATCCTGCCAGCGAGTTCGTCGCGGGCTTCATCGGCATCTCCAACGTGCTGGAGCGCGGCGGGCGGCATGTCACGATCCGCCCGGAGAAGATCCGCCTGCTCGCCGACGGCGAGCAGGCGGCGCCCGGCAGTCACGTGGAGAGCGGCCGGATCGAGGACGTCGTCTACCTCGGGATGCTGACCCGCTATGTGATCGCGCTGGCTGAGGGCGGGACCCTCACCGCGGTCCGGCAGAACATGGAGACCGCGGCGGCGGAGGCGCTGGGTGCGCGAGGGCGGGCGGTCAGCGTCGCGTGGCGCGATGAGCAGACCTACGAGGTCAAGGGCGAGAACCGGGCAGGCGCGGCACTGGCCGCGCCAGCGGCACCGGATGACCCGCCACTGGCCCAGGATGAGGGGAAGGAAAAGCCATGAGGATATGGACCAGAGGGGGAGCGCTGCTCGCCGCGGCGTCGGCCATAGTGCTGGTCGCTGGATGCGGTTCGTCGGGTAGCACGTCCACCAGCACGTCCGGCGGAGGAGGTACGACGGCGGGCCTGACGCCTCCCGAGGCGGGCAAGGCGGTGCCGACATCGGTCGGGAAGACGGAAGGCAAACTCAATCTCATCGCTTGGGAGGGGTATGCCCAGCCGCAGTGGGTGAGGCCGTTCGAGCAGGCGACCGGCTGCCAGGTCAGCACGAAGTACGGGGGATCGTCCAGCGAGATGGTGTCGCTGATGGCGAACGGCGGGGGCGGCCAGTACGACCTGGTTTCGGCCTCGGGGGACGCGGACCTGCGGCTGATCTACGGCGGCGACGTGAAGCCGGTCAACATCAACCTGATCCCGTCGTGGAAGGACTTCCACCCCTTCCTGCAGTCGCCGCCGTTCAACACGATCGGGGGCAAGCATTACGGCGTCTCGCTGCAGTTCGGCCCGAATGTGCTGCTCTACTCGAAACCGACGTTCCCCACCGCGCCGACATCCTGGTCGGTGCTCTACAGCAAGAAGTACGCGGGCCAGATCACCGTGCCGAACAACCCGATCCAGATCGCGGACGTGGCGCTCTACCTGTCCAAGACCCAGCCGAGCCTCGGCATCACCGACCCGTACGAGCTGACCCAGACCCAGTTCAACGCGGCCGTGAACCTGCTCAAGCAGCAGCACCCGCTGGTGAAGAAGTACTGGGACCTGGCCTCGCAGGAGATCTCGCTGTTCCAGAGCGGGACCACCGTGGTCGGTGCCGCGTGGCCGTACCAGACGAACACCCTCGTCGCCGCGGGCGCGAAGGTCGCCGACACGATCCCGGCCCAGGGCGCGACCGGCTGGGCGGACACCTGGATGCTGGCCACGAACGCGCCGCACCCGAACTGCGCGTACAAGTGGATGCAGTGGGCGACCACGCCCACGGTCCAGGCCCAGCAGGCCGTCTACTTCGGTGAGACCCCGGCGAACAAGCTGGCTTGCCCGATCATGGACTCGATCCAGAAGGGCGCCTGCGCGGCCTACCACGCGAACGCTCCCGAGTCGTACTACCAGACGATCAAGTTCTGGAAGACGCCGCTGGCCCAGTGCGGCAACGGCAAGAATGACTGCGTCCCGTTCCAGCAGTGGGTCACCGCCTGGACGCAGGTCGTCGGGTAGCGGGCCGCTCGCATGACGGTGACCACGGTCCGTGAGGGCCGGCCCGGCGCGGGCCGGCCCTCCACCGGGGGATCGGCCCGCGTCTCGGCGGCGCTCTGGCGCCGCGCGTGGCTGCGGGCCACCCTCACCCTGACCCCCCCGCTGGCCTGGTTCCTGGTGATCTACCTGGCCTCGCTGGCGGTCATGCTGGTCACCGCGTTCTGGACCGTCAACCCGTTCACCAACACCCTGGTCCACAGCTGGACACTGGCCAACTTCCGGCAGCTATTCACCAGCACCTACCTGACGATCATCGGGCGCACGGTGGGAATGGCGGCGATCGTCACGGTCACCGACGCGCTGCTCGCGCTGCCGTTCGCCTACTACATGGCCCGCATCGCGTCCCGCCGCGGCCGCCAGTTGCTGTTCACCGCGGTGCTGCTGCCGCTGTGGGCCAGCTACATCGCCCGGGTGTACGCCTGGATCGTGATCCTGCAGAAGGGCGGCACGCTCAGCTGGGCCTTCCAGAAGATCGGCCTCGGCGCGGTGAACATCGGGTACACGAACATCGCGATGTGGCTGGTCTTCTCCTACATCTGGCTGCCGTTCATGATCGTGCCCGTCTACGGCGCGCTGGAGCGGATCCCCGATTCGCTGCTGGAAGCGTCCGGCGACCTCGGCGCGCGCAACTGGCGGACGGTGCGCAGCGTCGTGCTACCGCTGGCGCTGCCCGGCGTGGTGGCCGGCTCGATCTTCACGTTCTCGCTCACCCTCGGCGACTTCATCACCCCGCTGCTGGTGGGCGGGGCCAGCTCGAACTTCATTGGCAACGTCATCTACTCGAACATCGGTACCGCGGGGAACCTGCCCTTCGCGGCGGCGCTGGCCGTCGTGCCGATCGTCATCATGGTCTTCTACCTGCTCGGCGCGCGGGCCCTCGGCGCGTTCAGGTCGCTCTGATGGAGGGGCGGCTGGCCCGCATCGGGCTGCGGATCTGGGTCGGCGGCGTGCTGGCCTTCCTGTTCGTGCCGATCGGGATCATCTGCTTCTACGCCTTCAACTCCTCGAACGTGCAGAGCTGGCCGATCCGCGGGCTCAGCGTCAGGTGGTTCTCGGTGGCGTGGCATGATCCCCAGGTGCGGGCCGCGTTCGTGCTCTCACTGAAGGCCGCGGTCTTCGCCACGGTGCTGGCGCTGCTGCTCGGCTCGGCGGCGGCGTTCGGCGTGCACCGCTTCCGGTTCTTCGGCCGCGAGTCGGTCTCGCTGCTGCTCGTCCTGCCGCTGGCCCTGCCCGGCATCATCACTGGGATCGCGCTCAATTCGGCGTTCCACTTCGCCGGAATAGGCCTGTCACTGCTGACGATCATCATCGGGCACGCGACGTTCTGCATCGTCGTGGTTTATAACAACGTTCTGGCGCGGCTGCGCCGGGTTTCCGGCTCCCTGTACGAGGCCTCCGCCGATCTCGGAGCGCACGGCATGTTCACCTTCCGCACCGTCACCCTGCCGATGCTGTCCACGGCCCTGATCTCCGGGGCGCTGCTCGCCTTCGCGCTCTCCTTCGACGAGGTGATCGTCACCACCTTCACCGCCGGCGCGCAGAACACCCTGCCGCTGTGGATCTTCGGCGCCATCCGGCTCGGCCAGAACCTGCCCGAGGTGAACGTGGTCGTGGTCGCGGTCCTGCTGCTCACCGTGGTACCGGTGATCATCGCGGCGCGGCTCACCGGCGGCGGCGGGATCACCCGTGCGGGCGCTGGTTCCCCAGCGCCCTAAGGGCCGAAAAAACTCACGAAGTACATCACTCCGAACGGATCCCCGGCGTACATCACGTCCGCCCGCAGCGCGGCGCCGTGGGTGGCGCCGGCCAGCACCTGCCAGGCGGGACGCCCGGTGGCCAGGAGTTCGCGGGCCAGGGCCGGATCGATGGCCTCGAGCGCGTGCAGGTCGCCGGCCCGCAGCGCGCGCTCGACCTCGGCGTCGAACGCCGCGGCCCGCTCGTCGAAATGGCCGGGGGCCCGGGGGCCGCGCATGGCGCTGCCGTCGGCCATGACCAGCAGGCCGGTCCGCGCGGCGGCGTCGCTGATCTCTTTGCCGAGCTGCCGGCAGCCGGCCGGCGGCTCATCCTGGCTCACCGACTGCAGCCGCCGGGCCCCGGCGTACCCCGCCTGGTCAAGCAGGTAACAGCCGAGTCCCACGGACGGCGGCACGCTGCTCCCGGTTTGCTGGGCGCTGCCGGTTTGCTGGGCGCTGCCGGTTTGCTGGGCGCTGCCGGTTTGCTGGGCGCTGCCGGTTTGCTGGGCGCTGCCGGTTTGCTGGGCGCTGCCGGTTTGCTGGGCGCTGCCGG
>Ga0070706_100001198_pt1 | contig 27773 bp, 22 predicted proteins | sample KBSK5501metaG_FD_65476 | JGI IMG/M metagenome (GOLD analysis project Ga0070706, IMG submission 65476) | Corn, switchgrass and miscanthus rhizosphere microbial communities from Kellogg Biological Station, Michigan, USA - KBS K5-50-1 metaG | ecosystem: Host-associated > Plants > Roots >... | reverse complement strand
GTCCGCCACATTACGTGTATCTCGTTCCGGCCGGAATCCGAGGGAGCTCCCTCATGATACGAGCCGGCGGCATCCGTATCGTCCTTCTCACCGATGCGCCCGGGCAATGGGTCCGGGCCGGAGGAAGGGAGAGGCAGATGCGTGGCTTCCACTGTGTAGACCCGTCACACGGCCGGATCGATTTCACCGGGGCCGACGACGCGGAGCTCTTGAGACATGTCAAAGCACACACCGCCAAGGCTCATCCCGACCTCACCGACACTCAGATTCGCGACATGCTCGCCGGCGCCGAGTGGTGGCGGACGATGGCGACGACTGGAGTGAACTCGGGATCGTCGCCCGCGGCGTACGACAAGTAAGCAGCATCGCGGCCTGCAAAGGAGCGAGGCGAAGCCTCGCTCCTTTCGTTCAGGCAGGAAGCTTTCTCTCCCCCGTCGAAGCCGGTCGCATGCGGCGCGCGCTCATCGCCTTTGCGGTCCTGGCCCTCGTTGCGACGATCAACCCCGCGGGCGCGCAGTGCGTCGGCGGCGGCTCGGCCCAAGCGCGCCTCGCGCTAAACGTCTGCTCCGACGGCTCCTACAGCAGCACCATCGGCGCGCGCGATCTGCAGGGCGCGGTTAAAGCCGGCGCCAATGGCCTCGAGGTCACCAACGTTCCGTTCATCGCCGACGACGTGACGCTCGGCCCCAACGGTCCCGGCCTCGGCAACTCGGAGCTCGCCGGTCCCACGGCCATCGACTCCTCCCTCGGCAACGGCGGCCTTACCGCCGGGCTCACGCCCGAAGGAACGATCGCCGTTCTCTCCTGGCCCAACCCGAGCTACTTCAACCAGATGGACTACCTCACGCTCAACCGCGGCGATCCGAACCTCGGCGCCGCGAAGAATATGGGCGCGTTCGCGGGCCTCGACGTTGCGACGGCGCATGGGCGCGCATTCAGCTGGTTGCGCGACTGGCCTTCGACCCAGTCGTACCTGAGCGGAACGTCCGATGCGCTCGTGACGACGTTCGCCAAGAACGGCATTACCGTCACACAGACCGCCGTCGTCTCGACCACGTCCGACGTCATGACCATCCGCTACAAGGTGCAAGGCGCGCGCGATCCGAAGCTCGTGTTCTTCGAGAACCTCAACCCCGCCGACCACAAGATGCCGTTCCTCCCCGGCCAGGATCAGTTCGGCTTCATGGCCAACGACATGGCCGCACAGTGGCAGGACGGGATGCTCGTGCACTTCCGGTACGACGTCGATCCGACCAAGCTTCTCAACGTCGCGGAGGGATCGACGGGGGCCGCGCGTGACACGCTCGTTCGTGATCTATCGGAGATGGGCAAGCCCGGCGTGTTCTTCGCGATCACGTCCTCGCCGGCTCCGGTCGCCCACCAAGTCGGTGCGGACGTCGGTGGGTTCGGTGACGGCGACGCGTACAACGACGCATCCGCGCGCGGCGCGAGCTTGTCGGGTGCGAACAGCGCGCTCGGACAGGTCGACGCGGCGATCAGCGTTCCGTTCAAGCACAACGTCGCCGACGTGGTGATAGCGGCGGCCTCGACGACCGTTGCGGCGACCGACGCCGCGCGCGCAACCACATTCGCCCGGACGCTCAACACCGAAGAGCGTTACTGGACGAACTGGCTCGCTCCCGCGCAGCTGCCGACGTCGTCCGCAGATCTGAACGTCGACATGCGCGCGCTCATGGCGGTGGCGAACGCGACCGACCGCTCGGGCGGATCGATCGTTGCCAGCATCGCGCGCCAGTCGCCGTACTCGGAGGACTGGACTCGCGACGGCGCGTTCTTGAACTACGCGCTCGATCTTGCCGGCCATCCCGAGATGGTCGAGAAGCACAACCTGTTCTATGTGCGCGTGCAGCGAGCGAACGGGACGTGGGGAACGATGTATTACGCGGACGGCGAGGAGGGCGGGCCGTTCCCGTACGAGTCCGACCAGCAAGGCTTCGGGACGTGGACGCTGTGGCAGCACTACGTGATGTATCCGTCTGCGCGTTACTTGCAAGAGGTGTATCCGGCGATCAAGGCCTCGGCGAACTGGATGACGCTGTACGCGGAGCCGACGGGCAGACAAGGCCCGGGCATGGAAGACGACAACTTCTTCCCGAGCGACGGATTGCAAGGCGCGGTCACGCAATGGATGGGTCTGCAGTCGGCCGTTCGAGCAGCCGGTGTGATGCACGATGCCGCCGACGCGGCCAAGTGGAGTGCGCGCGCGGCCACACTGAAGGCGACGATCCTGTCGAAGTATTGGGGGCCGAGCGGCTCGTTCTCACCGGGATCGCCGGGCATCGCGCAGAACCTTCTGTACGAAGGCGATCCGAACTCGGCCGCGTGGATCATCTGGCCGGCGGGGCTGCTCGATCCAGCGGTGCCGGCGGAACGCGAGAAGCTGTTCATCTTGGCTCGGTATCTGTACCAATACATGAGTCAGCAGATCGCGACGGCGCCGCAGCTGTTCTACGAGCAGAAGGCGATCGCGTCGCTCGGCGTGTACCTGGGGATGGGGTTCAACTTCATCTGCGGTTGCGACCCGGGGAAGGTGCGGGAGTGGAGCGATCTGTATCACGGTGTGCTGCGGACACCGACGTGGCACTTCGGTGAGCAGATATGGAGGACAGGTCCGAATACGTGGGTGGATAGGGTCGACATGCCGCACGTGTGGTCGGGGGTGTATGTCTATTTGGATGCGATGGCGCTGACGCGTCCGGAGCTGGTGCCGTACCGACCATGGTTGTGAGCGACAACCCCGTCACCGGTTTTGAAGAGCACCGGCCCTTGTCTGCTCAGTTGGTCGCCGTGAATCGCAGTGGTCCTGAGTAGGGCGTTCAGTCCACCCCGTCAAACGGCGTCTTCCCCGTTAGCGGGGGTTGACGGACAGATGGATGGACAACCCGCGGGGGAACTAACGCTGACGGGTTGAAGAGGGCCGAACCCCCTCCCAAGTCCCGACGCCCTTCATCCCTTTGACTTGATCGGATGGCTTGAACCGTTCTGCCATATAACATATATTGCAAACATGACAGATAGTGCGATAGCCGCTACCCTCCGATCGATCCGTGCGACCCTCGGCCTTACGCAGGAGCAGCTCGCGGGACGTCTCGGTGTGTCTTTTGCGACCGTCAACCGCTGGGAAGGCGGCGCCAACATGCCTCAGAAGGCAGCTCGCGACACGATCGCGGCCCTGGCTGCCGAGGCAGGGATCGATATCGACGACGCGAGTACTGATGCATCAGCCGGAGCCGCGGCTCAGATTACAGGCCGACGGACTCGTGCTAGGTCGAGTGCCCCTTCCACGAAATCGATGGAGCAGATGCTTTGGGATGCCGCCTGCTCGATCCGCGGTGAGAAGGACGCAGCAAAGTTCAAGGACTACCTGTTGCCGCTGTTGTTCTTGAAGCGCCTGTCGGACGTATTCGACGACGAGATTGAGCGCCTTGCGGAGGAGTACGGCGACCTCGATACAGCGCTGGAGATTGCGGAACAGGATCACGACCTTCTGCGTTTCTATCTGCCACCTCAGGCGCGTTGGGCTGTGATAAGCGGACGCGCTCCGTATGCATGGCCGGACGACGATCAAGGTCGAAGCACGCGCCCGAAGGACATTGGCGAACATCTCACAAAGGCCGTACGTGCTGTCGTGCGCCAAAACCCATCACTGTCGGGCGTGATCGACGTGGTTGACTTCGCGGCCGAGCGGAACGGCGAGCGAGATATCAACTCCGCAAAGCTTCGCGAGGTAGTCGAGACATTCTCCGATCCGCGATACCGTCTCGGTCTTGCTGATGTTCAGCCGGATTTCCTTGGCCGTGCCTATGAGTACTTGCTTCGGAAGTTCGCGGAGGATTCGGGGCAGAGCGCCGGCGAATTCTTCACCCCTACCGAGGTCGGTTTCCTGATGGCGCACATCTTGAGGCCAAAGCCCGGCGAGGAGTGCCACGACTTCGCGTGCGGTTCTGCAGGGCTACTCGTCAAGCTACAGCTTGTCGCACGCGAACTCGATCCGACAAGCAAAGTGCCGCTCAAGCTCTATGGCCAAGAGCTCACAGCGGAAAGCTTCGCGGTGGCGCAGATGAACGCGATCATTCACGACATGAGCATCGAAATGGCGCGCGGCGACACGATGATCAACCCGAAGTTCAAGACGGCGGACAGTAGGATTCGCACCTTCGACGTAGTCGTAGCCAATCCAATGTGGAACCAGCCCTTTAACCCGGACATCTTTGCCGAAGATCCGTTCGATCGGTTTCGCACGCAGGGCGGGATAACCACTGGGAAAGGGGACTGGGCCTGGCTTCAGCACACGCTCGCCTGTCTAAACGAACGAGGACGCGCGGCTGTAGTCCTTGATACCGGCGCGGTGACGCGCGGTTCTGGCTCAAAGAATGAAGATAAGGAGCGCAACATCCGCAAGTGGTTTGTGGACCGTGATCTGATCGACGGCGTAATCCTCTTGCCGGACAATCTCTTCTATAACACTTCAGCAGCCGGCGTGATCGTGGTGCTTTCCCGGCGCAAGACGGCTGCGCGTAAGAACAAGATAGTTCTAGTCAATGCATCGAAGCGTGTTCAGAAGGGGCGACCGAAGAACTTCATAGCCGAAGATGTTATCCGTCCGCTTGCGTCGGCCTACCTTAAGGGCGAGCCGCTAGAAGGTGAGATCGCGGTGATCACGCGCGAGCAAGCCATCGCGGCGGATTACAACCTGAGCCCAAGCCGATGGGCGGGAAACGCAGGCGTAGAAGAACAGCGGCCGATTGGTGAAATCCTTGCAGAACTTGTCCAGCTAGATGAAGAGGCGCGAGATATCGACACAACACTGGCCAAGCTGCTAGCTGGCGCGGGTGGGATGCAGTGATTCCGGACGGGTGGCGTGTCGAGCGTCTTGCGGATGTCGCTGATTATAGGGCCGGTCGTACTCCTTCACGAGCTAACCCTTCCTTTTGGTCAAACGCGAATGACGGGATTCCTTGGGTCTCGATCTCGGATATGACTGAGTTCGGCACGCTCACTAAGACGAAAGAAAAGATCACCACCCTTGCCTTCGAGCGCGTCTTCCGCGGCAACGCCGTGCCGGCCGGGACTCTTATCATGAGCTTTAAGCTGACGATCGGCCGCGTTGCGACCCTGGGAATCGATGCCTGTCACAACGAAGCAATCATTTCTATCCGGCCGAAGCCGGGTGTTGATCAGCGGTTTCTCGGTTACTTCCTCGGGAGTGTGGATTACAGAGCTCTTCAAGATCGAGCGGTTAAAGGGAACACACTCAATCAGGAAAAGATCGACCGGATTGAGATCTGGCTTCCTGCTTTGGAAGAACAATCATCAATCGCTGATGTGCTCGACCTACTGAAGCGTTCCGTCGCAATTCAGGACGACGCGCTCGCCCAAGCGCGACAACTTAAGAGCGCGACGATGCGCAATATATTCGCATGGGGACTACGGGGAGAAGCGCAGAAGGAGACTCTTATCGGTCCGATGCCGGAGAGTTGGGAGCCCCGAACGATTCTAGAGCTTTGTGAGATCTGGAGCGGCGGAACGCCTCGCAAGTCAGTCCTTGAGTACTGGGGCGGCGATATCCCGTGGGTGTCGGGCAAGGACCTTAAACGTCCTTCGCTCGATGATGCCATCGACCACGTTACTCCCGAGGGCGTTGCCGCCGGAACTCGTCTTGCGCCAGCTGGGGCGGTCTTTGTCCTGGTTAGAGGGATGGGACTCGCAAAGGACCTGCCCGTTGCTCTGATCAATCGGCCGATGGCTTTCAATCAGGACGTCAAGGCTCTGATATCGCGGGGTGCCGTCGACGGATCGTTTCTCCGGTCTGCAATCTACCTTGGCAAGGAGCGACTTCTGAGCCGGATCGTTCCATCCGCGCATGGCACGATGACGCTGAACCTCCAGGACATCGAGACGTTCGAGGTACCTTGCCCCTCTAGTCGAGCCGAGGCTGAGGAGATCGCGTCTGTGCTCGACGCCATCGATCACAAGATCGATCTGCATCGCCGCAAACGCGCTGCCCTCGATGAACTCTTCAGGGCGCTCCTACACAAGTTCATGACCGGAGAGGTCAGCTTGGCAGAACTCGATCTCTCGGCACTTGCGCCCAAGCGGTCGGCAAAGGCGGGCGTGTGAGCGAGCTCAAGATTGGCGAGGCGCTCACGGTCCAGTTCCCAATGGTTACGCACGCAGCGGATATCGGGTGGACGCCGATCACGCCCGAAGTTGCTAAGCAGAAGCGTGGCGGCGAGGCGGGGATGATGTTCCGTGACGAGCTTGAGATAGCCCTCGCCAAGTTCAATCTGTGGATGTCCGCGGATGCGATCCGCCAGGTGATCGAGAAGCTGGAGTCTATCTCTCCCACCGTTGAGGGCAACAGAGAGATGCTCGCTTGGCTCCGTGGCGAAAAGCAATGGTACGACGAAGAGGAGGGGCGTCATCGGCGCGTGCAGATTATCGACTTCGAGCTGCCGACTGCGAATTCCTTTCACGTCACCTGGGAATGGAAACTGAAGCCGCCTGCCCGCAAAGGCAACCGAGCCGATGTGATGTTCGTCATCAATGGCGTGCCCGTCTGCATTGTTGAGCACAAGAATCCAAAAGATGGCCGCGCAATCGATCGCGCGGTGACACAACTCAAGCGTTACGAGAAAGAGACTCCCGAGCTGATCGGATCGCCACAGCTCTTCAATGTCACGCACTTGCTCGATTACTGGTATGGGGTTACGTGGAACGCGAATCGGCGCTTTATGGCGCGTTGGAAGCAACAGCCCGAGGAGACCTACAAGTTTGCAGTGCAGGCCTTCTTCGAGCCGACCGAATTCTTGCGAACGCTACAGCACTGGATCTTGTTTTACGTCGAGGACGGCGAGACCCGGAAATCCGTCTTACGGGAGCACCAGCGTATTGCGATCGACAAGGTCGTCGCGCGGTGCGAAGACGAAACGAAACGGCGAGGACTGGTATGGCACACGCAGGGTTCGGGCAAGACCTTCACCTTGCTCACCGCTGCGAGGCTGATTCTGGAAGAAAAGGAGCGGTTCAAGAACGCGACGGTCCTCCTCGTAGTTGATCGGACTGAATTGGAAGGCCAGCTCAAGGGGTGGGTCGAGAAACTCCTCGGCGAGATGCAGCACCAAGACATCCCCGTTTGGCGAGCCAACTCGAAAGCTGAGGTTGAAGAGCTACTCAAGACGGACAAGCGCGGTCTCATCATATCGATGATCCATAAGTTCGAGGGCATAGACAAGGATGCCAACTCCCGCGAAAACATCTACGTCTTCATCGACGAGGCGCATCGGTCTGTCGCCAAGGATTTAGGGACCTACATGATGGCGGCGCTGCCCAACGCGACCACCATCGGGTTCACCGGCACGCCGATCGCCAAGACCGCGCAGGGAGAGGGGACCTTCAAGATCTTCGGTAAAGAGGACGAGCAGGGTTACCTGGACAAGTATTCGATCAGCGAGTCAATCGCCGATGAAACAACTCTGCCGCTCCGACACACAATGGCTCCCAGCGAGATGACCCTGCCGGCCGAACAACTTGACAAGGAATTCTTCGATCTCGCTGATGCGGAGGGGATCACCGATATTGATGAACTCAACAATGTTCTGGATCGTGCTGTAGGCATCCGCACTTTCCTGACCGCCGACGATCACATCGAGAAGGTGGCCGCGTTTGTTGCCGAGCACTTCAAAGAGAAGGTATACCCCCTCGGCTACAAGGCGTTTTTAGTTGGCGTGAATCGTGAGGCCTGCGCGAAATACAAGCGCGCTCTTGACAGTCTTCTCCCACCGGAGTGGTCGGAAGCCGTCTACACGGAGAACTCCGCCGACATTATTGAACGGCCGCTCGTTGCCGAATTGCAGCTCACCGATGAGCGCGAAGCCGACGTGCGACTACTGTTCAAGAAGCCAACGGAGGACCCGAAAATCCTGATCGTCACGGACAAGCTTCTGACGGGGTACGACGCGCCTATCCTGTACTGCATGTACCTCGATAAGCCTATGCGCGACCACGTCCTCCTCCAAGCGATCGCGCGCGTAAATCGACCTTACGTTGACGCCAACGGCGTTCAGAAGCGAGTGGGCCTCGTGGTCGATTTCGTGAGCGTGTTTCGAAACCTGAAGAAGGCACTCCAGTTCGATAGCGCCGACGTCAGCGGAGTGATAGAGGATCTCGACCTTCTGATGGACGATTTCCTCGCGAAGATCGAGCGCGCAAAGGCGGATTACCTCGACGGCGAGAAGGTGGGGAGCGCTGACGAGCAGCTCGAAAGGCTCGTTTACGGTCGTTTCCTTGATGCCGATGCAAGGAAAGCTTTTTTCGATGCCTACAAGGAGATCGAGTCTCTTTGGGAGATCTTGTCGCCCGCTCCGGAACTTCGCGATTACATCCCAACATATAACCGGCTCAGCCAGCTCTACATGACAGTGCGGAACGCCTACGCCGAGACGGTTGGTTATGTCGCGGATCTTGCATACAAGACGGCGCGACTTGTTCAGGAGAGCGCTGTTCAATACGGCCTCGGCAACGTGACCAAGAGTGTGATGTTTGACGTTAAGACGCTCGAAGGACTTCGCGGTGAGCCGGGCTCCGACGAGGGCAAGGTGTTCAACCTTGTGCGCGGACTTAAGGCCGAGCTCGACGCTGAACCCGACGTCGCACCCGTGTTGCAGACCTTGAAGGATCGGGCAGAGCGCATCCTCAAGGATCTGGAGAATCGCAATACGACTGGGCTCGCTGCGCTGGACTTACTGTCAGCGCTGGCTCGTGAGAAGGAAGAAGCAATCAGGGAAGCCGCGGATAGCGGGCTGTCCAAGCGTGCGTTCGCCGTGTACTGGAGGCTGAAGGACGACGACGCTCTTCGTGGCGCAGGCATTTCCGTACCTGACCTCGCCGGTGAGGCGGAAGCGCTCCTTTCCCGGTTCCCGAACGCTGACGTGAATGCCGATGAACAACGCAGACTGCGTGCTGCCCTATATCGCCCGTTCCTCGACCTGGACAAAGAGGCTCGCGGCCGCGTCGTCGATACCGTCCTTGAAGTCCTGCTCGATGGTGACGCGGATGCGAACTACTGATCAACGACGGGCAGCCCTCCTGCCACGCGTGGAGTACTGGGCCAGCCGCCTCAAGACGGAACCTCGTATCGTGCGCGTGCAACATATGACCCGCAAATGGGGATCGTGTTCAACGAAGGGCACTCTCACTCTTGCTGATGACCTCGCTGACCAGGACAGCCGCTTCCAAGACTTTGTCATCGCACACGAACTTCTGCATCTGCGGGTGCCTAACCACGGGAGGGTCTTCAAAGCTCTTATGAGTGCCCACGTCCCGGGCTGGCAGAAGTTCTCGGATCTTCTCCACATGAGCAACCCGGATCCAGGATACGAAGGGCTATGTCATGCCGAGCGGCGATGATGGGATGAATACGATCCTGGGGAGGCTGGTCTAAACGTGTCCGACATCGTCTTGTGGGACGACAATCCCTCGGAAGTTGATCTCCTCGGATTCGATGCTGTCGTTGTGCCTGTCATGGAAGCGATCGGATCAGCCAATCTCGATCCCGTAACCATTGGAATTCATGCCCCCTGGGGCGGCGGCAAGTCGACGGTTCTCCGGCTGATCTCCGAAGAGATCGGGAACAGCGCGGACTACCTCGTGGTTCGTACCGATCCGTGGGAGTACGACGATCAGACGGATGTCAAGGGCACCGTCATCGGAGAGGTCCTCGGCGCACTCGGTGAACGGTTCGCTGACACCGAGGGATTCAAAGACAAGACGAAGGGTCTCCTCAAGCGGATCAGTTGGTCGCGGGTTGGCATCGCGTTGGCGAACGGCGCGCTATCGATGAAATGGGATGCGGAGAAGCTGATCGAGGCCTTCACGCCGCGGACGAAGGAGGCCCCAGATTCAATGACGGGGTTTCGGACCGAGTTTGCAAAGTTGCTGGATGGCCTTGAGATCAAGCGGGTCGTTGTCCTCGTGGACGATCTCGACCGCTGCCTGCCCGGAGCTGTGACTGCGACACTCGAAGCGATCAAACTCTTTCTCTCCGTCAAGAAGATGGTGTTCGTCATTGCTGCGGATCAGGACATGGTGCGGGATGCAATTGCCGTTAGCGTAGACAGCGCGACGCGGGGCGATCGTTTCGCAACCCGCTACCTGGAGAAGATCATCCAGCTCCCCGTATCGCTTCCTCGCCTTGCTCCGCACGAGGCCGAGGCATACACCGCTCTCTTGCTGGCGCGTGCGCCCTGCCCGGACGACGAGAAATACAATGCCCTCGTCGCGCACTGCACCAAGCGGCGCAACGAGCAGCGACATCCGCTGATGAGCGACCTTGACTCGCTCCCGTGGCGACCGGAGGACAGCCTCTTGCTGCTCGCCGCCCAGCTTGCGCAAGGTTTGGGTTCGGACAAGGTCTCGAATCCTCGCGAGATCAAGCGGTTCCTCAACGCCTTTGCGGTCCGTCGTCATGTCGCCGCAGCTCGCAACATCACCGTGGACCCAGCGGTGATCGGCAAACTCCTCTTGCTCGAAGACCGCTATCGGGACGACTTCGACACCCTTGCTGCCACGGCCGAGAGTGAGCGTGGAGCCTTGCTCGATGCATGGGAGGAGTGGGCTGACGCATCGGAGGCTGCCAATGGAAAGCAAAGGCCGAAGGGGATCTCTGAAGGAACGCGAGACTGGGCGGCGGCAGAACCGAAACTGGCTGGCGTGGAGCTTGGTCCCTACATCACGCTCGCAGCAACTCTCGTGTCGGCATCGCTAGGTGGTGCGCTGAGTGACGAGATGATGGCACTTGTCACACGTCTACTCGGGGACTCGGAAGCGGATCGCGCCAATGCGCAAGAGGCATTGGCGAAGCGGCCTGTAGCTGATCGGCGTCAGGCGGTCGGTGCACTCGTTAACCGCGCTCGTCGTGTGAAGGACACTACCCCTATCGTCGACGCGCTGATAGGGATTGCAAAGACAACTTCCGAGCTTGCTAACGAGATCGTCCTGGCGATCTCACAGGATTGCTCGCGAAAGATGGAACCCGCGGCTGTCGCTTCACTCTTCAGTTCGGGTGTCGACCCCCTTGTCGCTCTCGTCACGCAACTCTCCACGGACCCGGGCGTCGAAGCAGATGTCCGTGAAGCCGCGAAGCAGATTCTCGAATCCTGATGGGAACGTCGGGCGCATACGGCGGCAGTGGCAATCAGGCGTGGACCACGGCGCGCGAGCTTCTTGATCAGCTTCCGGTGACATCGGCTGACGCTGGGTCGAGCGATACCGATGGCAGCGACGGCGATGAGTCCGACGCGCTCGCTGCACTTGCCGGAGCGCTCGCCGACGCGCTTGCCGGCGACGACTCAACCCTTACGGTGGTCGCGCCCATAGCCACTCCGCTCTCAAGTCTCTTGCCGCGCAGATCTGCCGGCGGAGGAGGCGGAGGCGGAGGAGCCGGTGGCGCTGGCGGGACAGTGCGGGGCGAAGGCGGATCGGGACGAGTCGGGGGCGGATCGCGTCGGTCCGTGACAGGAAGTGTCGCACGCGGCGGCGCGGCGATTGGAGGGGCGTACGCACTTCGCGCCGGTGATCGTGCCGCTCTAGCGGAGATCGGCCTTGACCTCGATGCATTGCGTGCGATGGGACCGCGTTCACAATGCGCCGCCATCCTTGCTGCGGTCTTGGGTGAGGCTGGGCATCCTGATGAGACGGCGCTTCGCACGGCGGCTGCTGAACAACTCAAGGCGATCATCGTTTCCGGCACGCCTCCAAGCGAGGCGGATGCGCTCCGCGGTTTCATCTCGGCATTCGTCTTCCAAATGTGTCTGGTCGAGTTGCGTGCGAATCTTGCGAAGGGCGTAATTGATGTCGCTACGGCGACACACAAGGAAGGTCGTCTCCGGCGGTATCTTGACCGACGCGTAGCCGGACTCACGATTCCGACAACGGGGGCCATGGGAATTGCCGACTTCAGCGCTCAGGCCGACAAGCTGGCGCGCGAAGCGATCGCTCTACTGAGGGCGAAATGACAACCTTCGAGCTTCTTCCCGAAGGCGCCACGCCATCGCTGTCCGACGCGGAACATTTCTGGTGGCCCGCTTCAGCGGGATCTACTCCATCCGTAATCGCGGATACCGACGCGTGGCTACGAACAATAGGAGAGGTGCCGACGGCGAATGTCGATTTGGTGCGTATCGCTGCGGCGGCATACATGGCCGATCGCCGATCGGGACGCGGTGTCACGTTTAGCCGCACGATCTACCTTCACGTGCAAGTCATTGACAGCGAAGGGCTCCGAGCCGTCGTCGACGAGATCGCGGGCTTGCTGTTCTGGCTGACCGGCGATGAGTGGCTCCTGACTTTGTCCAACGATGGCCTTCCCGTTCCGCCAGTCACACGGGATGCACCCGCGCCGGTCAGCGCAGTGGCTTTACTCAGCGGCGGACTCGACTCCTTCTGCGGCGCGGTGCTCGCCGGTCCAACGGATCGGCTTTTCCTCGGCCACTGGGACAACCCCACCATCAAGGGAGCGCAGAACAAGGTCGGCGCATGGCTGAGGGATCTCTACGCTGATGACTTTGCCTATGAGCAGGTGCGACTCGTTCAGGCCGGCAAGACCAAGGACTCGTCGAGTCGCAGTCGATCGTTCCTCTTCATGACCCTGGCCTCGGCTCTGGCTGAGGCGCACTCCGCCGGCGTCGTGGAGATCCCCGAGAATGGATTCACGAGCCTCAATCCGCCGCTCGGTCCCGAGCGAGGTGGAGCGCTCTCCACGCGTTCGACGCACCCAACAACCATCGTGAGATTCAACGCGCTCTTGGACGCACTACACCTGAGCGCAAGACTGAACGACCCGTACTCGACCATGACGAAGGGTCAGCTCGTGGCGCGTGCGCGAGACGTCGGAGTTGGAGACTTTGGGGCTGGGGCCGCCGGCACCTTGTCATGCGGAAAGCTCGATGGCCGCGTCTATAAGGGTGGGAACCAGAATTACCATTGCGGTCGCTGCTTCCCATGCATCGTTAGGCGCGGTGCCATCGCAGCGGCCGAGATGCAAGACGACACCGTGTATCTCTCCGAGACTCTGACGGGCGAGCCGCTCATGAAGCTTCGCAGCAACCGCGCTAACGATGTTGCCGCGGTCAGCCGGGCCATTGAATTGGGCTTTGCGGAGGAGACCCTCATTGCGATGGGGCCATTTCCTCTTGGATATGACCTCGACGCTGCGATGGATCTTTGTCTTGCCGGCTTCGGGGAGATGGCCCGTGTCAACCTCGATTAGCGAAGCCCTCCCGCCGCTTGACTGCCACGCGCACATTGCGCCCGACGTGACGCAGGCTCAACTCGACGCGCTTGGTGATGCAACAATCTTCTCGGTGACGCGCTCGATTAGTGAGAGCAGTACCGTCGCCGACCGCGAGGATCATTGTCTGGTATGGGGATGCGGCGTGCATCCCGGTGTTGCGGCAGCGCGAAGCGCATATGACGAGTCCGCGTTCCGTGCGCTGGTCGGTCGCTTCGCGTTGGTAGGCGAGGTGGGTCTTGACCGCCGCGCAGGTGCTCTCGATGAGCAGATACGGATCTTCCGCTCCGTTCTGGCCTCGGTAGCGAACGAGCCGGTGATCATCTCTGTTCACAGCGCAGGGTGCTCCGACGAGGTGGTCGACCTGGTGAAAGAGGCCCCGCATCCAGGCGTCGTCCTGCATTGGTTCTTGGGCGATTCAGACAACGCCCGACGCGCGGCCGACATCGGCTGCTACTTCTCCGTGAACAGCGGCATCCCTGATGAGGTCCTGCAGCGGCTTCCAACCGACCGGTTGCTGCCCGAGACGGACTTCCCCGCGACGTCCCGTCGTGGAGTCCGTGCACCTGGAGACATCTCCAAACTAGAGGCGCGGCTTGCTTCCCTTCGTGGCGAGACCATCGAGCAGACTCGGTGGCGCTGGTATCGCAATCTCCGAGCACTTGCCGTGGCTTGCGGTGCCATTGAACGGCTCCCGGAGCATCTGGCTGATCGGCTGCTGGCGACATAGCAGTCGGTCGATGCGATTTAGCCGCTAGCGGGAGTCACGCCGGGTTCTTGATGCTTCGATGCTCGCCACCGCTACTAAGACGTGGTCGATGAACTCCAATCCGACGAGTACGCATGCGCGCTCTAACCGGCAGGTAATCGCTCGATCGTCGAGGGACGGTTCGAGTCAGCCCGAGGGATGATTGTGAGCAATGACGACTCGCCTCACCAAGCACCGAGACTGTTGGAGGATTTGGCACAGGGGCATGATGTCAGGAAGAGTCGCTTCTTTGCCACCAGCTGCTGGCATGGGACCCCGCAAACACCCTCCGAGCCAATGTGCTCTAGGTGCAGGGTCCGACGAGCCACCAGTCGATATGTACGCCGACGCCGAAGGCATGACCTTGGGGAAGAGAGCCCTCCTTGACTTGGCCCAGCGCCTTGAAGATCGACAAGAAGGTCTTTTGGAATTCCGCCCGCACCGCATCGGCTGACCCGAGGCGTGTAAATGCGCTGTTCACTTGGGACCCATACTTTACGACCTGGCGCAGCTCCCGTCGGATGGGTGAGAGAGGATGAGTGGCTAAGACGGCCGCATAGACTTTTGTATCACCTGAGAGTGCGCGCGCCTTGGCAAGATCGGCGGCTATTGCAGCCGAGTACCAGCGGATAGCTACCTGTCTCCCGCCGTCCAGTGAGTAGAGAGCCTTCGCCTCTAGTAAAAGTGCCGGCGTATTGTCGATGTTCAGAACGGCAATGTCAGTGCGCTTCCACTCACGAGCAACTCTTTGCTCCGGCAGACGTGATTGCAGACGCCAGGCGAGCTTGTCGCGAACCACGTGCTCAACCTTAGATGTGAGCGTGAGATACGCCAGTTCGTCAGGGTCGAAGTGATCGCCGAGCCCTCGCATCTCCTCGAGAAGTACCGCGTGCAGGCCCACCGAACATGATCCTAACCCCGCCATCAAGACGACCTCCGTGGAATCCGACTGGGGCGTGCCCTGACACTCCTGCGTGACGAGGAACATGCGTGCCACCAAGCACGCCTTTTTCTGAAGCGGGCCCGACCCGGGCTGCGGGGTTTCTGCATGTGGCATGAGCCAGAATGCAAATAGGGGCCGTTTCCGGCCCCTATTCACTCCCCACTTATTGCTTAGACGCGCGCGATCAGTTCGAAGCGCTCGACATTCTTGATTTCAGCGCCGAGCTTTTCGGTTGCGGTCTTGCGGATCTGCGACGCAGCAACTTCGCTGTCGTCAACGTGCTTCTCGCTCTCGAACACGGTGAGCGTAACCATCTTGCCGCTCTTCCGGTCCGCGAACCAGTAGCCGCTCTTGAAGCCCGGCAGAAGCTTCGAGGCCGGGATGACGTCGTTCTCGATGACGCGCTTCGCGTCTTCGAGCTTTTCGGGTGAACCTTGGATCGTTGTTAGGCGTGCGAACATGTGGTGCTCCCTTCGGTTGTAATGCCACCCTCGTCGATGTTGCGTCACAACACAATGGCCTTGCACGGGCATCTTTGCGTGAATGTCGCGAAGATAACGCCCAATCCCACCGTTGGTGGGGTCATCTCGCGGTGCTGAGTCTGTTGTTTGTAGTTCGCGTTAGAGTCGGCCACATGGAATTCGGCGCGCACCTTCCGCAGATCGGTTGGGATGCTGCTCGTCCGTTCACATTGGATGTGCTCGAGCGCTACGTCACCACCGCGCGCGCGCTCGGCTTCACGGCGATCAGCGCGAACGATCACATCGTGTGGAAAGGGTCGTGGCTCGACGCGCCGACGATGCTCGCGGCGTCGCTCCCCTTCGCGGATGGCTTGACGCTCGCGACAACGATCGGGCTGCCCGTCATCCGCGGGCCTGCTGTGTACGCGAAGACGATGGCGACGTTGGATCACCTCAGCGGCGGGCGCATGATCGTCGGCGTCGCGCCAGGGTCTTCGGCCGACGACTACGCGCTGGTCGGCGTTCCTCACGCGGAGCGTTGGAAGCGGTTCGACGAGTCGATCGCCGTGCTGCGTGCCATGTGGCAACCGGGCGCGCCGGCGTTCCGCGGCACCTTCTATTCGACCGAGGGGAAGTGGTGCGAGCCACCGCCTGCGCGTGCGGGTGGACCGCCGGTGTGGATCGGCAGCTGGGGTTCCGAGCGCGGCATGCGGCGCGTCGCGTCGCTGGGCGATGGGTGGCTCGCCTCCGCGTACAACACGACGCCGGAGAGTTTCACGAGCGGCCTGGCGATGCTGAACGGGCTGCTCGTCGACGCGGGCCGCGATCCATCGACGTTCGGGAACGCGATGGCAACGGGCTGGATGCACGTCGGCGACGACGCCGACGCGGTGCTGTCGGGGATGGCGGCGACGCTGAAGCGTCCCGTCGATGATCTTCGCGAGCAGCTTCCGATCGGGTCGCCGTCGCATGTCGCCGAGCTCGTCGCGCGCTACCGCGATGTGGGGTTGCAGCGGATGTTCGTGTGGCCGATCGGCGACGACCCGGTCGAGCAGCTGCAGCGTTTCGCGGACGCGGTGCTCTAGCGCGTTCTGCTCGTTCTTCCCATCAGTGCATCTAGAAAGACGCGGGCCTACCGTCGCGCGCGGCGGTGGGCTCGTGGTGTAAATGGCAGCACGCCTCTCTGCAAAAGTTGGCGGTGCGGGTTCGAGTCCCGTCGAGTCCACTCCCCACCTAGGGATCCAACGCCGGGAGCGGCCATGCAGAGATGGCCGCTCCGCCACGTGGCACTTGAAAGTCGTCTAGAAGATGGCACAATGAAGGAGCAGAGACGCGCCCGTACACCAGGGTCACCGCCAACTGCGAAGGAGCGAGGCTAGACCTCGCTCCTTTCGTTTTCGCTTGGCTGCTCGACGCTCGACCCCATTCTTCGGTGTCGCGACCGTTCGGTCCCTGGGCGTCCCACCGATCACGGCCGCGACGTCCGCAAGGGGCCTATCTATCAACATCCGTTGATGTCGAAATGCAAGTTGCCTGCGTAACGGCTTCCCACTCTTCCCAACCATCAATCGATATTGATAGGGAACCCCCACGCGCCTAGGTCGGCGCGACTGCCGTCGGCACCAGCTGCTCGGCAGACACCACGTTCCCTTTCAGCCGATACAGTCGAGCAGCCTCACCCTCCGCTTCGATCGCTCCCGCCTCATCGCCGCGCGCACGCAGCTCGACCGCGTACTCCAACAGCATGTCTGCGCGCAGATTCGGCATCTCTTCCGCCACGAGGTCGGCTGCCGTGCGCGCATCGCCCGACGCGGCCAGCGAGATCGCCCGGCCCGGGACGCCGAACGGCGCGCGCGCGACACTCAGCGCCGCTAATTCGCCCGCATCGCGACCCAGGCGCCGCTGCAGCAGCGACAGCCACCCCGCGGCTTGGGCGATGTTCTCGCGCTCGTCGCCTTTCAGGGCGATCTCCAACCGCGCGCGCATCGCGCGCTCGCCCGCGTCGAGGTCGCCGTCGAGCAAGGCCACCGACGCCTCCGCCGCTTCCACGAAGACCAGCAGGCGCGGCGCGCGCATCTCGGTCAGCATGACGTCGCGCGCACGCCGGATCAGCTGCCGCGCCTCGTCGAACCCACCCAGCATCGCCGACAACACGGCCCGCTGTAACAGGAGGCCCGGAGGCTCGGAGCCCAGGTCTCGCGCAAGCCGCTCGATCTGTTCGATCGCATCGCGCGCGGGCACCGCGCCGTTCACCAGCACCTCGCCGACCATCCAGCGTGCGGCCATCCGCTCGCGCAAGTCGCCGGCGCGATCCGCGCGCGCCATCGAGTCACGGAACGCGGCCTCGGCGTCGATCATCCGGCCTTCGCGCATCCGCACGCATCCGAGCAGGAACGCCGCGCGCGCGCTCCCCGCGTCGTCGTCCGCGAAGAACGCGGCGCCCGCGTGCGCCTCGGCCTCGATCGCCGACAGCGGCACCGGGTCCGGTCCGATGATGAACTGGATGCGCGCGTGCTCCAGTCGAGCAGCCTGTGCCGCGAACACGTCGTCCGCGTCGATGATGTCTTGCAACATGGACTGCGCTTGGGCGAACTGGCCAAGCACGAGGTGCACCTCGGCCAGCGCCAGCGCCAGCGCGATACGGCGCTCCCCCGGGATCCACGTGCCCATGCCGGCCGGCGTGGTCGGCCGCTCGAGCGAGGAGTCTTGACGCAGGATCTTCTCGTGCAGATCGCGAAGCCCCGGGCCCAGATCGATGCCCATCTCTTCGGCAAGTGTTTCGCGCGCGGTGCGGTAGGCGGCGAGGGCTTCAGCCTGCCGCCCTGCGCGGTACAGCGCGAGCATCTGCAATGCGCGCAACCGCTCGCGGAACGGATGCGCCTCGACGAGCGCGTCGATCTCGGCGACGAGGCCGGTGCGGCCGAGCGCGAGATCGGCGTCGATGCGGTCCTCCAAGGCCGCGAGACGCAGGTCTTCCAGCGCGGCGATCGCGGGCTGCGCGAACGGCTCGTAGGTGAAGTCTGCTAACGGTGGGCCACGCCACAGCGCTTCAGCTTCGTGCAGGAGTTGCGCGCGTTGTTCAGGTTCGGCGTCGCGCGCCTGGTCGAGCAGCCTCTTGAACCGCTCCGCGTCTATGTCTGTGGCGTTCAGCCGATACGCGTTGCCGACCGTTTCGATGGTGGCGCGCCCGAGCTCCAGGCGCAGCCTCGACACGAGGCCTTGCAGCGCGGTCGGGGCGGTGCGTGGAGGCTGCTCGCCCCAGAGGTCGTCGATCAGGCGGTCGACGGGAACTGCTTCGCCGGCGTGAAGGACGAGCATTGCCAGCAGCGCGCGTCCACGCCCGCCCGGCAGGCGCGCGCGGCGAGGCCCGTCGAGGACCTCCATCGCGCCGAGGATCCTGAACTCCACCTTGCGCCCCGCTGGACGGTAGCACGCAGCTTTAGCGAGTCGTTAGCGGCCTTGGGCAGGATCTGCGTCGACGAGCGAGGGCCGCTCGAGGGAAGGGGGACCGTCATGTCGGGGCCGTTCATCTACGTGGGAACGTGGACGATCAAGCCGGGGATGGTAGAGGCCGCGCGCAAGGCGCTGGCCGCGCACACGGAGCTCATCGAGCAGAACGAGCCGCGGCTGCTCGCATTCCATATCTACTTCGACCCCGACGGGTTGAAGGCGGGCGTCGTGCAGCTGCACCCGGATGCAGACTCGATGGACACGCACATGAAGCTGATCTCCGAGCACTTGGCATCGATGGACTTCATCGGCGAGATCCTGCATGAGCAGGCCTTCGGGACGCCGACGGACTCGTTTTCCGAGCTGCTGCGAGGATACGCTGACGCCGGTATCCCGGTGACCGTCCTGCCGGAGCACGAGGGCGGGTTTACGCGAGGAGGTCGGTGATGCTGACGGCCGAAGCAAGCGAGACTGTCTCGCGCGCGCCTTCAGAGGTGTTCGCGTTCCTGGGCGACGTGCGCAACGAGCCGAAGTGGCACACCGATGTCTTGGAGGCGACGTTGGTTTCCGGGTCGCCTTCGGTGGTGGGCGCCGTCTATGAGATCAAGACCAAGCCGACGATGGGTATCTCGGGCGGGAAGGTGACGCTGTCGGAGTATTCGCCGGCGAGCAAGATCGTCTACAAGGTGGACATGGGCCGGTTCCAGCCGACGACGACGTTCACAGTGTCGCCCGAGGGGTCTGGCGCGCGCGTCGGCCGCAAGGTTGAGATGGAGCCGTCCGGGATGATGCGGTTGATGGCGCCGATGATGGGCGGGATGTTCCGCAAGCGGAACCTGATGTTCGTGGCGAACCTAAAGCGGGCGCTGGAGAGCTAGTAGTCCCAGTCGCGCGTCAGGCGCTTCCACCTCTGCTGTACGGCCTGTGGCGACTTGCTCAGCAGCGCGCCAATGTAGTGCCATCCCCATCCCTGCCTGCGCGCCCAGAGCAAGAGTTCAACCTCGCTGCTGGCGATGAGCTTCTTGAGATGCTCCAGCGCCAAGAACGCGTGAAACCCACCGGCCTTGAGCCGCTTGAGCATCTCTTCGTCCGTGAAAACGAGATGGTGCACGAGCGCCGATGATGCCATCTTGCGCCGCGCGTGTCGTGGGTTGATAACCGGATCGGGTCATTTTTCCCTGCGATTTCGTGTGCGGCATCGCCGTGAAGTTGTCTCCTCGGAGCCTGCCTATCAACATGCGTTGATGTCGAAATGCAAGTTGCCTGCGTAACGGCTTCCCACTCTTCCCAACCGTCAATCGACATTGATAGGGAACCCCCGCGGGCACGCGTAATCGGAGACGCGCGCTACCCTCGTCCGGCGATGATCACGATCTCCGGCCTCGGCAAGCATTTCGGCGCGCGCGACCTGTTCCGCGGCGCCGACCTCCGCGTTGGCGCGCGCGATCGCATCGCCATCGTCGGGCCGAATGGGTCCGGCAAAACCACGTTGTTCGAGATGATCGTCGGCCGCCAGCAGCCCGACGCCGGCTCGATCAGCGTTGTGAAGGGTGCCGTCTTCGGGTATCTGGCGCAGGAGACCGACGCCCTGCGCGGCCGCAGCGTTCTTGAAGAGGTAACCAAGGCAGGCGCCGCGTTCGAGCACGCCGGCCATCGGCTCGCGGTTCTGGAAGAGGAGCTCGCAGCCACGCCGAAAGACCCAGGGCTGCTCGAAGAATATGCACGGCTGCATGAGCGGTTCGATTCCATGGGCGGCTGGTCGCTGGAAACGCAGGCGACGCAGATCTTGGCCGGGTTGGGCTTCAGCCCCGACCAGATGAAGCGCCCGACCGACGAGCTGTCGGGCGGGTGGCTCATGCGGGTTGCGTTGGCCAAGCTGCTGCTGGCGTCGCCCGACGTGCTGCTGCTCGACGAGCCGACCAACCATCTCGATCTGTCGTCGGTTGTTTGGCTCGAACAGTTCCTCCGCGCGTACGACGGCGCCGTCATGCTGATTAGTCACGACCGCGACTTCATGAACGGCATCGTCACGCGCGTCGCCGAGATCGAGCGCGCGGCGTTGGTCGCATACACCGGCGACTATGCATCCTTCGTCGAGCAGCGTGAGCTTCGCGCCCGCCAAGCTGAGGCTGCGGCGAAGAACGTCGCGCGTCGGCGCGGGCAGCTCGAGGTGTTCGTGAATCGGTTCCGCTACAAGGAGTCGAAGGCGCGCCAGGTGCAATCGAAGATCAAGATGCTGAACCGGATGGAGAAGGCGCCGGACCTGCCCACCACCGCGCGCGCGATGCGGCTGGGATTTCCGCCGGCGCCGCGCAGTGGACGCGTGGTGTGCGAGCTGCGGGACGTCGGTTTCGCGTATGGCTCCAACGTCGTTTACCGCGACTTGAACCTGGCGATCGAGCGTGGGCAGAAGGTTGCTTTGGTCGGGCCGAACGGTGCGGGGAAGACGACGCTGCTGAAGCTGATCGCGGGGGCGTTGACTGCGGCGTCGGGCGCGCGGGAGCTGGGCCATAACGTTACGGTCGGTTACTTCGCGCAGCACCAATTGGAAGCGCTGGACCCGACGTTGCGCGTGCTCGAAGAATTGGAGCGCGCGATCCCGCCGCGGACCGATGTGCGCGCGCGCGACCTGCTCGGCAGGTTCTTGTTCAGCGGTGACGACGTGAACAAGAAGGTCGGCGTGCTGTCGGGCGGCGAACGCTCGCGCCTGGCGCTGGCGAAGATGCTGGTGTCGCCGTTCAACCTGCTGTGTCTGGACGAGCCGACGAACCACCTCGACATCCAGAGTCGTGACGTGCTGGAGGACGGACTGATCGAGTACGACGGTGCAATGGTGTTGATCACGCACGACCGACACTTGATCCGTCAAGTGGCAACGCGGATCATCGAGGTCGTGGACGGCCGCGTGCGCTCGTTCGACGGGGACTACGAGTACTACCTGGAGAAGACGGCGCTTGAAGCGGCGCCGGAAGCGAAGCCGCCGGTGACGAAGACGTCCAAGCGCGAGGAGGCGGAAGCTCGCCAGGCTCGGTCGCGCGCGAAGTCGGCCGTGCGGAAGGTCGAGGAGCAGCTAGAACGGATGCACTCGGAGATGGAGACGTTGGGCGCCCTGCTGTCGGATCCCGACTTCTACACGAAGGGCGACGACGTCGGCGACGCGGTTCGAGAGTACGAGCGGCTGCAAGGCCAAGTGAGCGAACTGGAAGCGGAGTGGGAGCGCCTCACCGCCGAGATGGCCTGACCACTAACGCCCTCAAGCCGTATGCAGATTTGCATACGGCCCAGAGACACCTAGGGACTCGGGCTAGGACTCGCGCTTGGCGAGGGACTTTCCGAAACGCTAGGACTCGGGCTCGGCGACGCAGCGACCACCGTTACAGTGACGGAAGCAGTGCCCTCGCTGGTGTAGGGATTCGTCGATGAATCGGGACATCCGCCGGAGATCGCTTCGAACGCGATCCGGTACGTGCCCGGCTTGTCGTACGCGTGTGAAACCGTTTCCGTGACATGCCCCAGTTTCTTCTCGGGAGTGTCCCAACGTCCGAACTTCGATCGCAGCATCACCCCGAAAAGGACGTAGGTCGGGCCCCACTCGACCTGGTGGCAGACAATCTCCGCGTCGGGGTCCGTCGCCGCCCCATTCACCGTGACGGTTTCCCCAACAGTCAGCGTGGTGCTTGACGCATGGATCGTTATGTTCATCGGCGCATTCGACCCCGGAGCTGGATCCCAATAGAAGGCGCCGCAGGCCGGGTCGTAGCTGTTGATGCAGACGGGCGCGCTTGCGGTCGAAGAGGGCTGCTCAGTCGGAGTATCCGACGGCAGGTCGACCGGCGTATCGGAGACACTCGGCTCAACGGACGGAGTGTCGGTCGGCGACACTGAACCGCTAACGGCTGGGTTCACAAGTCCCGACGAGTGATTCGGGCCCCCGCCTTGATATGCGATCGCGATACCTCCGGCCAGGAGGAGTGCAACCACCGTCCCGCCAGACGCCGCGCGCGCAAACACCTTTCGCCGGCGCAGCGCCGTGCCGCGCGCATGCACACGCTCGAGGATCTCGCGTTCCCCGTGAACGGGCGTCACGTCGTGATCATCGAAGGTCAATGACTGTCCTTTCATCCTTGAACACAAGGCGCAGCGCCGCGCGCCCCCGCGTGACGTGCGTCTTGACGGTTCCAAGCGACAGCCCGAGCAGCTGCGCCACCTCCGCTTCGGTCAGCCCAGCGACATAGCGGAGCACGACGATCTCACGCTGACGATGCGGCAGCGCGCGCAAGGCGGCCCATAGCGCGACTCGCAGCGCCTGGGCGTCCTCGTCCTCGGACGGGGCCGGCGACACCAGCGGCGACAGCTTCCGCCGCCGGATCTGATCGAGCGCGACATTGCTCGCGACTCGAAGGACCCACGCTTCGCGGTACGGCAGCTCGGCGACGCGCTTCCAATCCGCGTACGCGCGGGCCATGGCTTCGGCCGCAGCGTCCTCGGCGGCTGCTCGATCGCCGAGCAACCGGTACGTCAGCCTGAACGCGCGCGGGAAAAGGGTGGTGAAGGCGAGGTCAAAGGACTGGTCCCGCGCGGGAGCGCGCTCGGTCGAAACCCCTGCCCCCGCCCGCTTCATCTGACTCCCCCCGGCCCGCTTCATCACGGGATCCTAAGAAGTAAACGAACGAGCAGCCTCCGCCAGATGACCTATACGGACGAGATCGCCTGATCTTCCTCGTCTTCCCGAACGTGCGGACGCAGGGTCAGGGTTCTACCGTCGCGCGCGGCGGTGGGCCCGTGGTGTAAGTGGCAGCACGCTCCCCTGCGGTGGCGAGAGGCGCGGGTTCGAGTCCCGTCGGGTCCACTCCCTGGCTTTCGTCGGGGGACCAACGCCGGGACGGTGAACAGGGATAGCCGTCCTGCCACCAGGCACTTGCACGATCCTTCGTCTATGCAAGAATGAAGACACCGCAGGGTGGGCCCGAACACCACGGGTTACCTCTCGCCGCGAAGGAGCGAGGTTTGGACCTCGCTCCTTTCGTTTTTTCGAGTGCGACCGTCGACGACCTCAGCCGCGGAAGCGCCAGCGGGTCGCGCCGTACGGCTCCGCCGTCGCCGTCCCGTACGCGGTCGCCGCCACCAACTCGTACAGATCCCAGGGCCCCGACCCCGCGCTGGGCGCGCTGTATTCAGCCATGATCGCGCCGTTCTCTACGCGCGCCGGCCACCCCTGCGCCACGTAGCGTGCAGCCAGATCTTGCAACGTCGCGTCATCGGTAACCTTCGATGCCTCGCCCTCCACGATGACATCCATGTTCGCCAGCGCCACCGAGATCGCGCATCGTGGATCGTTGACGAGGTTGCGGCTCTTGCGCGTGCGCGGGCCGCTCGTGAAGTAGAACTTCCCATCGATCCACAGCGCGCCGACGCCGGCGATGTGCGGGCGCCCGTCCGGGTCGGTCGTTGCGAGCCAGCAGGTGCGATGGCCGCTGGTGTCTTCGAGCTGCGGGATCGCGCGCTCCCATGGAAGCGGGTCGTACCCATAGATATCCAGGTTCTTCTGATCGATGGTCATGGCGTCCTCCTCGATCCGCTGGCCCCTACCGTATCGTTCGGCCCATAACCGAAAGGCCCGCCAAAGCGGGCCTTTCGTTCTGCGCGGCGGGGCTCTAGCGGTGGCCCTGGTCGTGCGGCACGGTGACCGTCAGGTTCACCGTCTGCATCGAGTTCTCCGGCGGGCTTCCGCCCATGTCGGAGCACGTCACCTGGATCGTGTAGATGCGGCCGCCCTTGTCCGTACCCGAACGCTCCGCACGAACCTGCGCCGTCGTCGTCGCAGTGCCGGGATCGTTCGCGGTCGCCATGTTCCCGCTACCGCTCCAGTCGAGTCCTTGCTTGTCCGTCGGCTGGCCGGAACCCTTCAACTCGTCCGAGCCATCGCTGGCGGCTTGGTTGTCCGAGATCGGTCCGACCGTGATGCCGATCATGTCGCCGTCGTTGTCGGTATCCGAGTAGCTGATCGTGATCGTTTGCATCTTGTGGTTCGGCGGCCACAACGATGTTGGGGTCCATGTCACCGTGCCGTCATTGCACGGGACAGAACCGTTGCCACCGGACTTGTGCGATGCGGCACCGGCCGGACTAACGGCGGCTACCAAAACTGCGGCGATGCAAAGTGCGCGCGAAATGTTCCGGATCACGATGACCCTCCCTCTGGACTGGTTAGGTGTTAGTTCTTGGTGAACGGAAAAATCTCCTGCGTGATGGGAAATCATTCCATGTGATTGAGCACCACTCATCGCGTTCGGCGCAAGCATCGTGCGTGCTAGCCCACCTTGACCGTGCGTGGGTACAACCTTGCCTGCGCCTTGACCACCCACGATGCTGCAATCAGTGGGCGAGCTGACGGGGGCTGTCTGGATGCGCGCGCGCGCAGAGATGCGCGCGAGCTGGCGCGGCTTGGTGACCACGGCGATCCTGTGCGGCCTGTTCGGCGGAGCCATCCTCGCCATGTTCGCCGGCGCGCGCAGAACCGAAGGTGCGTACCCACGCTTCCTCGATCGCCGGCAGGCTTCAGACGTCATCCTGCTCGATCAGACGGTCTACGCGGACTTCTTCTGGAAGCCCGACTTCGAGCGGCTGAAACGTCTGCCCTACGTCGCGGCGTGGGCGCCGGTCCTAAATGGAGGATTCGACAACGACAGTTTCATCTCCGGCACCGATACCCGTTACTACGACGTCGTCGATCGCCCGCTCCTCCTCAGAGGCCGACTGCCGCGTCCCGATAGCACAGACGAGATCGCGGTCCCCCATTTCGCCGACAACTACCTCGCGACGTTCCATGTTGGCGATCGCAAGGCGCTCGACATCGGTCGCCGGTCGGTGATGGTCACGGTCGTCGGTGAGACGGTCCTTCCCGGGGAGCTTCCTCCCCAGCCCGAGCTCGGCTGGAGTCTCGCCCTATCGCCCGCATTCATCAAGCGCTACCACGATGATTTCAACGGAGGGACGACCGGCCTCGCTCTCCGCTTCAAGCACCGCAGCGACATCGCCTTGTTCGAGCGCGATGTGCGCGCGATGACCGGGGGCAAGATCGTCGCACCGATCGAGCAAGAGTCTCACTCGCGCGCGGTGCAAGGTTCGGCGAACCTGCAGTCGTCGGCGCTACGGCTGCTCGGCCTCTTCATGTCGATCACGGCGCTGCTCATTATCGCCCAAGCGCTAGTGCGAGAAACAACGCTGGCATCGGACGATCTGCCGACGCTGCGCGCGCTGGGTCTGACCAGAACACAACTCTTCAGATTGGGCCTCGTTCGCATCGTTCCCGTCGCGATCATGGGCGGCCTTCTCTCGGTCATGATCGCCTGGCTCGCATCTCCGATCTTCCCTCGCGGTTCGATCCGGCTGGCCGATGCGCCCGTCGGACTTCGGTTCGACACGCTCGTGCTTGGGATCGGAGGTCTCGGCGTTGTAGTGCTCGCGATGCTGCTCGCCGTCTGGCCGGCGTGGCGCGCGTCGCGTTTTGCCAACCGTGCCGAGCGCGCGCCGGCGCGGCCCTCGCCGATCGCATCCTTACTGTCGCGAAGGGGCGCTCCGGCTCCGGCAGTAGCCGGCGCGCGCCTTGCGCTCGAACGCGGCGGAGGCCGAACCGCAGTTCCGATCGTGTCTTCGCTGATCGTCGTCAGCCTGGGGATCGCGTCCTTCGTTGCGGCGACGACCTTCGCGAGCAGCCTGCAGACGATGATCGATCGTCCCTCGATTGCCGGAAAGACGTGGAACGGCGTTATCAACGTCGGCTTCGGCAAAAAGGACCCAGACCAGATCGGGCGCGCGATCGGCGATGACCCGGCTATCGAAGCGCTCGCGTTCGCCGACGCCGGTGCGCCGCTGCGCCTGTTCGCCGGCCAAGGCGGTCACGGCCCGGCACGCGGGATCGCGGTCGCAGGCTTCTTCGTGCACAACGTCAAGGGCTCTCTGTTTCCGCCTATCGTCGAAGGACGCGAGCCACGCAGCCCGGACGAGATCGCACTCGGCGCGCGGATGATCCGGGGGCTCGGACTTCGGCTCGATCCCGCGCACCCTCCCACTGTGGTCATGCGATTCGAAGGCGCCGGGGACCGATCAATAACCCTTCGCGTTGTCGGGCGCGCGGTGATACCCCCACTTGGGAACTTCGGCCAGTTCGGCTACGGCGTCGCGTGGGCTGACGTGCGAACGATCGCGCCCCTCATCCCCTCATCCTTCGGCGCACCGACGGTGAGCGACCTCATCGTTCGATGGCGGCCAGGAGCCGACCGCGAAGCCGTCGTCAAGCGTGCGAACGCTCGCTTCCACGAAGTCGTCCTCGGAACCGACCTCAGCTCGGGAAGGCTTGCGAGCGCCGTGAACTTCGGCGGCGTGCAGAGCGCGCCGGTGATGGTAGGCGGGGTGCTCGCAGCGCTGGGACTGGCGGCGCTCGCCCACGTCATGGTTACGGCGGTCCGCCGCCGGCGGCGCGACATCGCGATCTTGAAGACGATCGGTTTCGTGCGCGGTCAAGCGCGCCGAGCCGTCGCCTGGCAAGCGACAATCACCGTCGTCGTTGCCGGCATCATCGGGATACCGATCGGGGTCGTGGCCGGGCGCTGGCTATGGCGTTTGGTTGCAGACGGGCTGGGGGTTCTCCCTGTCCCCCGGGTACCGCTTCTGATCGTTGCGGTGCTGCCGGCAGCATTGATCGTGCTTGCGAACGTCATCGCGCTGTTGCCCGCGCGATCGGCCGCGCGCACGCGTCCGGCGCTGGTGCTGCGGAGCGAGTAGCGCGCGCGTTCGTTGCCCACCTCGAGGAGCGGCATGGCCGCGGGTCATCCTCACCCTCAACGAATCTTGTTTTGGTTG
>Ga0070706_100001197_pt1 | contig 27787 bp, 25 predicted proteins | sample KBSK5501metaG_FD_65476 | JGI IMG/M metagenome (GOLD analysis project Ga0070706, IMG submission 65476) | Corn, switchgrass and miscanthus rhizosphere microbial communities from Kellogg Biological Station, Michigan, USA - KBS K5-50-1 metaG | ecosystem: Host-associated > Plants > Roots >... | reverse complement strand
CGGAAGGGGTGGGATTCGAACCCACGGTACGGTTACCCGTACGCCTGATTTCGAGTCAGGTGCCTTCGACCAACTCAGCCACCCTTCCATCTGTGAATCAGGGTTCGCAAGATAGACGTGCGCTCCACGCGCGCAAGACGATTTAATCTCGGCACAACAGAACATTTGGCCGAAGCGAAGTGGCGAGCTTAAGGCTTGGACTGAAGATCGGCTTTGCCCGTCTGAAGATTCACCGGTACTGATACATGCTCGTGAACGATCAACCATTTGCCGCCGCTTTTTCGATAGACATCGGTAACGCGCACGGTCACGTCCCTCGATCCGCCAGCTTTCGTTTTCCCGAGAGAATGCTGGAAGCTGCAGCTGTAGGCTAAGTTTCCGTCGACATTGACCGTAAAGTCCTTAACCTCAAATAACGTAAACGGACCATCTATCGAGGCAAAGAAACCCTGCCAGTCCTTTTTATAGGCGTCCCAGCCGACGTACTCGCGGCGAGGTACAACGTCGAAAAAGACCAGGTTCTGAGAATGCTCGTAATTCTCCATGACCCGGTCCACGTCCTTAGCTTTGAACGCATCGGCAAAGCGTTGCTCCAAGGCGCGAATTTGAGCCTCATCATTTGGCTCTGCGCAAAAGATTGTGCGAACGCTGAAGAACAGAACCGCAAACGCGGTCACGACCAGCAGTGATCCTGAAATACGTGATACTCGAGACATAACCTCCTCCGTGTGGCGTAAGAACTTGTTCGAAATAAGTCAGTCGATCGAATATGTTCCGGCCGCAATCGGAAATCCCGCGTCTGCGGCAGAGTCAAAAAAGAATTCAAAACCGAAGATCGCAAAGGTCACGAAGGTAAAACGTTCTTTGAGACCGCGCCCGCAACGCTTCGCGTAGCGATGCGGGCGGGTCTTTGCGGCCTTCTGTTCAATTCTCCTTCTGTATTCCCAAACTGCTTGGACGAATATGTTCCGGCCGCGGACCGATTCCGATAAACCGCGCACCGATTCGACGAAAGAGTGGCGCGAATAAAACTAAGAATTTTCGTTCCGGCCAGGACAACGAAATCGCTTTGCCAGACTTGTCTCCAAACATCTGACGATGAATAAAGACCTGCATTTGCTGAATTAACCGCGTGGGGAACTGGCGACGACGTTGCACCAGGGCCAGATCTTCCGTTGTGCATGCGTTACGAAGGATTTTTTGCGCAAGCAGGTTCGCGGTCGCGACGGCGTCTTGAATGGCAAGATTGATGCCGACCCCGCCGGCCGGCGACATAGCGTGCGCTGCGTCACCAATACATAACAGGCCGGGCCGATGCCATTGCCGCAGACGATTGATCTGGACAGTCAGCAATTTAACCTTATTCCAATCGTCTAACTGGTTCACCGCATCACGAAACTCGGGCGCGATCGAGACGATCTTTTGGCGAAATGCTTCGAGGCCGTCTCCCTGGATCTTTGCAAATCCACCTTTTCGAATGATGAACGCGACCTGAAAATAATCGCCACGGTCAATTGTTACCATCGGCTGCCCGTCGTGGATCCGGCCCAAAAGAAACGACTGGGTGTTTCCAGGTTTAGCGAGCCGGAACCATAACACATCGATCGGCACACCAAAGTTTTGGAGTTCTAACCCCGCGCCTTGGCGAACGACCGAATGCCGCCCGTCTGTGCCGAATACAAGGTCCGCCCGGACTTCAAACGGACCGTTTTCTGTGTTCCCGCGCACACCGACAACGTTGCCATCTTCAAGGATCAGATCTGTCACCTCGGATTTCATTTTCAGGCTGAACGACGGAAACTGTTTCGCGTGCGACGCTAAAAAATTCAGAAAATCCCATTGCGGCATCAGTGCGATGAATTTGCAGCGCACCGGCAAATGCGAAAAATCGGGACCGTCTACCATTTGGCCTTCGACTAGGAGCCGAAGATGCGGGAGTTGGGTGTGCGGCAGTCGCAGAAAATCGTCAAGTAATCCGAGCTCGCTCAGGAGCTCCATCGTCGAGGGATGAATTGTGTCCCCACGGAAATCACGGAAAAAATCGGCATGCTTTTCCAATACAAGAACTTCAATACCGGAGCGCGCCAGGAGAAACCCGAGCATCATCCCGGCTGGACCGCCGCCGACCACACAACAACGCGTTTTGATCTGGTTCATGGCGAACTTTTATCAATTCTTTCTTTTGCTCGGTCGGGCCATGCGGTCAGTATACAGACTACTGCCGACCAACCCATGGCTATTCTAGACCTGATTCTCGGCCGTCCGTTGTCTTCCGAAGAAGACAAAGACGAGCGTATTGATTCGTTCGCGGGAATATCGGTTTTCGGTCTTGATGCATTGAGCTCCGCAGGATACGGCCCGGAGGCAGCGCTGACGATTCTCATCCCGTTAGGTGTAGCCGGACTGAAATTCAGTCTGCCGATCACCATCGCTGTCTCGTCGATCTTGACCATTGTCTATTTCAGTTATCGGCAAACGATCGCGGCCTATCCGGGGGGCGCAGGGACTTACACGGTTGCCAAAGAGAATATGGGCTGGCACGCCGGACTTCTCGGCGCAGTTGCGCTAATGATCGACTATACCCTTAATGTCGCAGTCGGAATCGCCGCCGGTATCGGTGCACTGATCTCCGCTGTTCCAGCACTCCAACCTCACACCCTCCTCCTTTGCCTGGTCGTTCTTGGACTCCTCGCATTCATGAACCTTCGAGGGTTACGCGAGGCCGGGCTCGCTTTCATGCCGCCCACCTATTTGTTCATCGGCTCTCTCGGCCTTGTGGTAGTGATCGGCGTAGTTAAATCGGTTCTGGCCGGAGGACACCCGCAACCTGTCGACCCATTGCCGGCGCTGCCACCGGTGCACGAACAAATCACTTTGTGGCTGTTCCTGAAAGCTTTCGCTGCCGGGTGTACGGCGATGACCGGAGTCGAGGCTGTTAGTAACGGAGTTCAAGCTTTCAAAGAACCTGTCGTCGCCTTCGCTCGTCGGACGCTCACCATGATCGTTGCGATCCTGATCGTGATCTTGCTCGGAGTGGCTTATCTGGTTGAAGTGTATGGAATTACAGCGACTGAGCCGGGTAGTTCGACCTATCAAAGTGTCCTTTCCCTTTTGACTGTCGCCGTAGCAGGGCACGGACTCTTCTACTACGTCACGATGCTCGCGATTTTGCTCGTGCTTTGTCTGTCGGCAAACACTTCTTTTGCTGACTTTCCTAGAGTCTGCAGCGTAATTGCCCGAGACCGTTTTCTTCCGGATTCTTTTGCCGTTCGCGGTCGCCGGTTAGTTTACACCTACGGGATTGGCGTTCTAACTATTCTGGCTGCGGCCCTATTGATCGCTTTCAACGGCGTCACCGATAAGCTGATCCCGCTCTTCGCAATAGGCGCTTTCCTTGCATTCACACTGTCGCAGGCCGGGATGGTTCTCCATTGGCTGAGATCAAACGATCCGGGCGCGCGTGTCAGCGCGTTCATTAACGGTCTGGGCGCGGTCGCGACCGGTATCACACTTGTGATCGTGATCGTCACCAAGTTCACGGAAGGCGCATGGCTGATCATCCTCGTGATGCCAATTCTTTACTTCTTCATGTTTTCTGTTCATCGCCATTACACGAGGATAGCTCGCGAAGTAGCCATTTCCGGTACGATCTACTTGCGGCCACCCCGCGAGATCATCGCAGTCGTCCCCGTCGAAAACCTGAACGTCCTGGCTGAAAAAGCGCTGCAGATCGCATACGGCGTATCCGAAAGAGTCCATGTACTTCACGTTCGAGACGAGAACAGCCCTCGCGATTTCGCCGCTGAATGGAGAGAATATGTTCAGACATCGCTGGACACCTCCAAGCTGCCAAGCGCGACTCTGGTTGTAATCGACTCACCCTATCGAAAAATCATTGCGCCGATCCTCGACTATATTTGGGAGCTTGAACGCAGAAGTCCGAACTTCACCATCGCCGTGATGGTACCCCAACTGATTGAGACCAAGTGGTACTACACATTCATGCACAACCAGCGAGCAACCATTCTGAAGACCAGGCTGTTATTGGAAGGACAAAACAGGATCCTGATTATCAATATTCCCTGGAAACTGGAGAAACGGAAACGGTAGGATTGGATGGGTTTATCTCGTTCTCGTCCTCGTCCTCGAAAGACGCTGCAGAGCGTTGCAAGAAGCCTTAGTCCAGCGCTTTGTGGGAGGTGACTGCTCAACAGAGCAGGTAACCTGAAGCTTAATCGAGGACGACGACGAGGATGATGTTCGTCTGTAAAAGACGTCGACCTGGAAGGTCAACCCACGGTGAAGCTGGAAGCTTCGGCTATCCCAATCCTCCGGATTGATCACGCCATTGGCGGGTTGAGCTTCCAGCTCGACCGACCAGCGTTAACTACCTCACTAGTCCCCCGCCGGAATTATCCCGGCATTCTCAACCATGAGGATCGTTGTTCGCTCCGGGGCTCGAGTCTTATGCAGGACTCCTTTTGGGACCACGTAAGCTTGACCAGGTGCAAGATCTACGACGCGGTCTTCAAAATCGATAAACAGGCGACCCGCGACTACATAAAAGAATTCGTCGTCACCGGTGTGTTTGTGCCAGTGATATTCGCCTTCAATCACTCCAACGCGCACCACAGAATCGTTAACTTTGCAAAGCGTTTGGTTGTACCAGGGAGTTTGAGAGTTGGCCAACTGATGAACATCAATCACCTCCATCGGTTGATGCAGGATATTGAGCCGAGTTTCGTAGGGGTAAATGGCTTCGGACGGCATACTAAAAGAACAAAACATAAGGCTGTCTTTGCGCAAACGGCCGGATCGGCCCCTTCAGGGCCGATGTCAACCGTCTACGGTCGACCGTCCACAGTTGGATAGCGGACTCTGTAGGGAGCGTCGCACGCCCTCTACGTCGAGCTAGAAGCTCAACCCACGGTCAAGCTGGAAGCTTGGAAACCAATCCTCCGGATTGATCTCGCCATTGGCGGATTGACCTTCTAGGTCGACGTGGAATACGCCGCGCTCTCTAACGGTGGACGGTCGACGGTGGACGGTAGACGGTTAACGTCGGCCCTGAAAGGGCCGACTGGTAAGGGCCGATCGCCTACAGTGGCCGCTTCAGGTCCTGAAACGTGAGCGACGCTGAGTTCAGGCAGAAACGAAGCCCGGTTGGTGGCGGACCATCGTCAAACACATGGCCGAGATGGCCGTCACAACGCGCACAGAGGATCTCTGTACGTTCCATGCCGTAACTGTTGTCCTGCTGGATGAGTACATTCTCTTTGGCAATCGGCTGAAAGAAGCTCGGCCAACCGGTACCGGAGTTGAATTTCGCGCTGGACGCAAAAAGCGGAAGGCTACAACAGACGCATGAGTAAATGCCTTCCCGATGATTGTCGAGCAGGGTACCGCAAAACGCGCGCTCGGTTCCTTTCCCGCGCGCAATCTGGTACTGCTCCGGCGTCAATTGTTTACGCCATTCCTCATCGGTCTTTACTACCCGATCAACAAGCGTTGGCTCGGTCATCTTACCATCCGGCCCAAGCAACCTCACTTTAACCTTTCCGACAGACGATTGTTCAGCGCGTACCATACCTGCAACTGTTCCGGCTAAAGCCACAAACGTCAACCGCACGAAAGTTCGCCGACGAATATTCATGGTTCTGCAGAGTCTTAACCTACGAGCAACAAAGAGTCATTTTATTCCACGCCTATTCGCTGCTATAAATAAGATTAGCATGCGCTGGCTGCTGTTCACCCTATCAATTTTGTGCTGTTCAATCTCCGCAAAAGCGATCGTGCTTTTTCAGGATCGCCACCTGGAAGCCGATGGCTCTCAACTGACCTACAGTTTCGAATCCGATCCGCCTGCTGCGGCGAGTATGATTGATCAGAAGCGAGCAGCGAAGATTGGAACCGACTGGGCCACTCACTATTACCGGCTGTCCGATCCAAAGCTGCTTAGCGCGAGCATTGTTAAAACCCCGGCACATTTCTGGCTGATCCGATTGACCGGAGCCATCTCTGATCGCCGCCAAGTTGTTTACGCGGTTGTGCTACCCAACGGCTCCACCGTCGATCCGAAACCTACGACGGTGAGCCGTAGTGTTGCAGACGGATCGGATTTCCTCCAGCCGCCCAAAGGCCCGGAGATCCATGGAGAGATCAGTCTGTTCTATGGTACGGGTCGAGGCGTGATTAATCCCGACTACTACGATCCGCTTTTCCACTCCTGGTCGCCTCTGATTGAGAACCGATACCGGGTTCTGCACGGGACCGGCGATCCGTTCGAACGTTAATCCACTGACCAGCTTAATGCCCGACGAGACCTACGATGTTGCCATCGTTGGCGCCGGCTCCGCTGGAACGAAGCTCGCGGAGCAGTTGCGAGTCCATGCGCCAGATTTGCGCGTGGTGTTGTTCGACCGGCGCTCTGAGTTAGCCGACCCTCCGCGCGTCATCCACGCGGACATCGTCGATATCGAGGCGGGTCGCGCGAATCTTACCCTGGTCACTAATAGCGAGCAGAACTACTTCGCTCGGAAGGTTGTGCTCGCAACTGGACAATTTCCACCGGGTGACCCCTCGACCAAGGACCGCGCCTTTCACCGAAGCGAACGTTACCTCACTGTTCCTCTCCAACCCGACTTCTTCGAACAAATCCGGCCGGAGGATGAGATTCTGATTCTCGGCTCCGGTAAAGTGACCCTCTCGTTATTAAGCGATTTCAAAACAAAGGGAATTGGCAACACCGTTCACATCGTTTCGAAGACCGGCCTATTCCCGCAACCACAGGAGCAAGGGCAAAGCACCAAGCTAGATTTTCCTGCGCTGCCGCAGCGGCTTCGCTCTCTGGTCAATACCATACTTGAAAGAGCGCGTACCGCCGGCGCTCAGGGCATCGGCTGGTATCCAATCATCGAGACGCTTCACCCAAACCTTCCCTTTATCTGGAGCTCGCTAACAGTGCCGGACCGAAAACGATTTGTCCGGTATATCCGGCCTTATTGGGAGCTCGTCTTCGGCCCGGTTCCTCGCGACCTGCTCGACTTGGCGGACACAATGCTCGAGCGCGGGCAAGTCGTTGTCTATGGAGGGCGTATCCGGGAAATCGTCGAGGGCGAAAACGGGTTCGATGTTTCTTTCTTTGACCGGGCCTCTCGGGGAACTGAACAACTGCACCCGGCTTGGATCATCAACTGCACCCATTCGGAGTGCAGCTACCGCAAGTTGGACGCTCCGTTGCTGGTGAATCTCTTCGCACGAGGATTGATCCATCCTGACCCACTTTTTCTTGGTCTAAACACTGCCGCGAATGGCGCGGTGCTCAACTATCTCGGCCAACCTTCGACTTCCATCTTTTTGTTCGGCGGCACAACAGAAAGCGTCATCACAGCCCAACCTGCAGAACTGCAAACGATGGCCGCGGGTCTTGCGCAGGAATTGGCTACTTCTCAAGAGCAGGGTCGGGCACCGGCCGCAGTCGAAAATATCATCATCATCTCAAATCGTGGTCCCAACGATTTCGTGTGGAAAGATGACCAATGGGTCCCGAAAACGTCGACTGGCGGACTGGTAAGCATGATCGAACCGCTCGCGCGCCGGTCCGATGTTACCTGGTTCTGTTGCGTGTCAGAACCTCCGTCCGCCGCCGAATCGCGCGGCGCCCTGTTTACTACGGTGGCAGATCAAACTGACCCGGACTACAACCTGATCGCCGTGCCGCTGCCATCAGTGGTCTACCGCGCTTACTATGGTACCATCAGTAACGAAGTGCTCTGGATGTTGCAGCATCATCTCGTCGGGGAGATCGGCTACTCATCGATCAACGAGCATCGACAGCGGGCGTGGGATCAGGGTTACCTGGAGGCCAATCGACGGTTGGTAAAGGCGGTCAGAGCTTCTGGGATTCGGCCGCGCGCGTTTCTTGTACAGGATTATCACTTGTACCCACTGCCGGCGCTCTTGCGAGAAGCGTTTCCGAAGACGCCTAGTCTTCACTTCACCCATATCCCGTTTCCCGATCCGGCCACTCTGAAATTGATTCCCAAAAGCTGGCGAAACGCCATTTTGTCCGGACTGCTGGGCGCTGACCTTATCGGCATGCAAACGGAGTGGGACACCCGTCCATTTCTCATGTGTTGTGAAGAATTGCTCGGCGCGGAGGTCGATTATGCCCGAGGAAAAGTTCGCGCCCCCGACGGTCGCAAGGTACGCGTGCGAGCTTTCCCCGCCAGCACCGACCCGGAAGCGCTAAATCAAACGATGGGTTCGCCTGCTGTTGAAGCAGCACGATCAAGGCTCGCTCCAGACCTGGCCGGCCTCAGCATCATCCGTGTCGATCGACTTGATCCGAGTAAAAACCAATTAATCGGATTTGAAGCGTTTGGACGCCTGCTTGAAATGCGGCCTGATCTTCGAGGTCGAGTCCGTTTTCTCGCTTTTCTGGTACCTTCTCGTACCGACCTGAGTGTCTATCGGGATTATCGGGACGCAGTTTACGCAACGATCGAAAAGGTAAACAACCGCTTCGCCGGCGAATTCCAACCGATAAAAGTCTTTTACACCAATGACCGCGAACAGGCGCTCGCCGCGATGGAACAGTGCGACGTCCTTTTCGTCAACTCGCGCGAAGACGGTATGAATCTGGTCGTAAAAGAATGGGCGATCGTCTCCAAGCGGCCCGGCGTCGCGATCATCTCGGAAACTGCTGGAGTAGCTTCCCAAACATCCGAAAGCGCCTTATTAATCTCTCCACTCGATATCGAAGGCACCGCCCAAGCAATGGCTGAGGCACTCGAAATGCCAAAGCCGGAACGCGCTGCCCGGCTAGACATGCTTCGAAAAAGAGTGAAAGCCTGGACAGCCAAGGACTGGTTAGAAGCGCAGCTCAAAGAGCTCGGGATCGGGTGATCCGGTTTTCGGTTTTCAGTTTTCGGTTCGATGCCGGGGCAGCTGCATCATGGTCGAGCTGGAAGCTCAACCCACGGTGAATCCGGAGGATTCGGCCGAAGCTTCTAGCTTCACCGTGGGTTGAGCTTCCCAGCTCGACCGCCCAGTGCGTGAATGCAACCATAGTGAGATTCTTAAGTTGGCGCGCATGCGCGGCCGAGGGTTTGCCCTCCAGTCGACCAATCGCTTCGGTCACATCGAACTGAAAACTGAAAACCGAAAACTGGAAACTGGAAACGGTCGACGGTTCACCGTCGACGGTGGGCGCCCGCTTTAGGCGGGCTGCAGCTCCGGTCTGCCATGCACGATATATTCCTTCACTCTGGCTAGGACTTTCGGTGGAACGGCGGCTACGACTGCTACGTGGGAATCTTCGTAACCAATACTCAAAACGTTTGCCGCCCGATGCAGGAGCGACAACAAATCGGTCCGATTCAACGGAAGAGCCAGCTCAACCTTAGCGACTCGATCCGCTAACATGTCAGCCATTCGGTACAAAAGTTCTTCGATCCCTTCACCGGTCCGGACTGAAAGAAAAACAGCGTCAGGAAAATGAAGCCGAAGGGTGTGTATCGTTGCCTGGTCTTCAAGCCGATCAACTTTGTTGAGTACTGTAACCATCCGTTTCGAATTAGCGCCGAGCTCCGCCAGGACCTCCATCGTAGTCTCAAAAAAGTCGTAGACGTGCGGGTGGCTCGCATCCAGAACGTGGACAAGAAAATCGGCCAAGGTCGCTTCTTCGAGAGTCGCTTTGAACGCTTCGATCAAGCGATGCGGCAGGTTTCGAACAAACCCAACTGTGTCCGTCAGCAATAACCCTTGCTCAGAAGGAAGGTCAACGCGGCGAGTTGTTGTATCCAGGGTCGCAAACAGCTTGTTCTCAATCAATAGGTCAGCGCCGGTAAGCTTCCTAAGGAGCGATGATTTTCCAACGTTGGTATATCCAACGATCGCAGCGTGCGGCAGCGGAAGCCGTTCACGATGTTTTCTCTGCAGCGTGCGCCTTGAACGAACGAGTTTGAGCTCGGCCTTCAAACGGTCAATCTGTCGGCGGATCAGCCGCCGGTCGGTCTCGAGCTGAGTTTCACCTTCACCTTTCCCGCCGACACCACCTGCTTGCCTGCTCAGATGCCGCCACGCACGGGTCAATCGTGGCAACGAATATTCCATTCGCGCCAGATCCACTTGCAGCCTTGCCTCTTTGGTATGGGCGCGCTTTGCGAAGATATCGAGAATTACTTCCTGCCGATCAATCACTGGCAATTGGGAGAGTTCCTCCCAGTTGCGCTGCTGTGCCGGAGTCAATTCGTTGTCGAAAACAATAACGTCCGCTCCAACGCTGCGAGATTCGAAAACGATTTCTTCCGCCTTGCCAGTGCCAACAAGGTAGCGCGGGCTTAAATCCTGGACTCGAACCAGTTTCCGTTCTCCGATCGCAATTCCCAGGGTGTCGACCAAGGAATCCAGCTCTTCCAGAAGGCTGGCTGCCTCCTCTTGTTCTCCTGGATTACGGTAAACGCCGACCAGGAATGCTTTTTCTGCGAGCTTAGGTCTTTCTTTAATATCGAACATTTAGTTGAAAAATTGAGCTACGGAATCTATGACGCGATCGACTTGTTGGTCTGTGAGCTCCGGATAAATCGGTAACGCCAGACACTCGGCCGCAGCTTTCTCTGATTCGGGCAGGCTCATCTCGCCAAGATAGGCAAAACATTTTTGCTGGTGCAGCACGACCGGATAATAGATCTCGGTTCCGATCCCGTGCTCCTCCAGATGCTCGCGTAACGAATCACGCGCCGGTGTACGGATAACGAATTGATGATAGATATGGCCTTCGCTTCCCAACTGAGCTGCATATGGCTCAGATGGAAGCATAATTTTGCGCGCAAATTTCGCAAACGCATCTTTGTAACACTGCGCGATCTCCCACCGCCGTTTGGACCACTGTTCGAGATACGGAAATTTTTTCAACAGCACCGCAGCTTGGAGGGCATCCATACGAAAATTGCCGCCAATCTCAGAATGATAATAACGAGGATCCATTCCGTGGTTTCTCAGAATTTTCATCTTCCGTCCAAGCTCGGGATCCCGCGCCACAGCCATGCCCGCATCTCCGAACGCTCCAAGATTCTTGGTCGGATAAAAACTGAAAAAACCAAACTCGCTCATTCCACCTGCTGGTTCGATCCGATTCTTTGACGGATATTTCGCGCCCAATGCCTGCGCGGCATCTTCGATCACCGGGATTCTTCGCCGGCCGCATACGTCTCGGATGCCGTCCATATCGCAACAAAGCCCAAAAAGATGCACCGGGATGACACCTCGGATAAGCAGGCCATCTTTTGTCACCAATCCATTTGAAGCTTCTCTGCATTCACGCCCGAAAAACCTCTCCAGCTTTTCCGGGTCCACATTCATCGTTGCGGAATCGATATCCACAAACAACGGTTTCGCGCCAAGCCTGGCTACACAGCCAGCCGTCGAAAAAAAAGTGAACGGTGTTGTCACCACCGCATCGCCGGGGCCGATCCCCATTGCCATCAAGATCAGCAGCTGAGCATCCGTGCCGGAAGAGGTGGCAACAGCGGCGCTACAACCGCAGAGCTCGGCGATCCGTTGTTCAAACAACGCGACTTTCGACCCCAGGATGAATGCTTGTGCGTCACAAACCGAGGCAATCTCCGCCAGAATCTCTTCCCGCAACGACTGAAACTGCGTCTTGAGGTCGAAAAATGGTAACTTGGTCACTCTGCTAGTGTCCAAATTATCCGATGCTCGGCTTTAGGGCGCAAAACATTTTTGCGTAGCATCCGAATAACTTGCGGTATGCGAAGCGTCTATTGTGGTAGTGGGTGCAGCATTATCGTTTCTATGAACCCAACTAATATGAGACACATCGCACTGATTCTCGCCGGAACCGCCGGTTTAACATTTGCCGCATACGCTCAGGAGGAAAACCCAGTCGAAAAAGGGGCGAAAGCGACTGGCCAGACGGTGAAGCACGGTGTCCAAGCTACAGAGCGGACAGTCGGCAAGGGAATGAGAAAAGCCGGAGAAACAGTCGAACAGGCCGGCGAACCTAGCACACAGCGCAACGCTGCACACCATCGCCGGCATCGAAAAGCGGCCGCACATCCGTCGCCGAAAGCGTCTCCTTCCCCATCAGAAGCGGCTAGTCCGAGTCCAACGCCCGCCACGGAAACCGCGCCTACGCCAGCCGCGACACCGGCAGCTCCCGCGGCAACCCCGGCAGCTACCCCAACTCCAGCGACCGCGCCCTCACCAACCCCGACACCAGGCACTTAATCATCCGCAATAAGACTTTCCTTGCTGCCAAAATAGAATAGTAAAAAGGCAGGCTGCGCATTTGGGCAGCCTGTCCTTTTTTTACTGGTAGGGGCCTAAGGATGCGAAAACGACCGAGGACGAAAAAAGGGTCTGTCGTCGGTAGGGCTGAGCTTTAGCTCAGCCTCGTGCGTGTGGCAGCACATAGGGTCGCGCTATCTCTCACCTCGAAATGGCTGCCACGTACAAGAGGCTGAGCTAAAGCTCAGCCCTACCGACGATAGACCGCCCTCAATCTTCGGTCAGAACCTCCCCGCGCAGATCATACACCTGCGTCCCGGAAACGCGAACTTTCGCAAATTGTCCGACCGGTGCAGCGCGGCTGAGCAGCACGCGGGTATCGACATCGGGAGCATCACTTTCACTCCGCGCGACTAACGGTTCTTCGACCAAAACCTTGATTTCACGACCAATCATCGATTGCGCGTTCTTAGCCGCGATTTTTTGCTGGAGCGTCATAGCCCGCCGATATCGCGCGTTTTTCACAGCAGCCGGGAGTTGGCCGTCCATCTTGGCGGCACGTGAACCTTCCTCCTGAGAATACGTAAAAATGCCCAAACGCTCGAATCGAGCGCGCTCGATAAACTCGAGCAACGATTCAAAGTGTTCCTCTGTTTCAGCGGGGAAACCGACGATGAATGTCGTTCGCAAAGCGATCCCAGGAATGCCCTGGCGAATCGCATGAATCAGATCTTCGATGTGCTGGCGCGACGTCTCGCGGCGCATCAGCCGCAGCATTTCTTCATCGATATGCTGTAGCGGCATATCAACATATTTTGCCACCTTCGAACTGGCAGCAATCGCATCGATCAACTCCTGGCTCCAGTGCGCCGGGTGCGTGTAAAGCAACCGCACCCAGAAATCTCCGGGGATCGCCTCAAGCCGCTCCAGCAGATGAGTCAGGGTTGGCCCTCGCGCGGAATCAACCGGTTGCCGCGGACCAGCTTTCTCGCCCCAAAGATCCATTCCATAATAGGTCGTATCCTGGCTGATAAGGTTAATCTCCTTGATTCCCTCCTCCACCAGGTTCCGGATTTCGGTTTCAACTGAGTCAATCGGGCGGCTTCGATGGCGCCCGCGCATCTGCGGAATCACGCAAAAACTACAAGGATGGTTGCATCCTTCTGCGATCTTCAAATAGCTATAATGTTTTGGTGTTAAACGAAATCGGGGCGTTGTGTAATCTGGAATATACTGGGGTTTCGCAGTCACCAGGTTGAGCGGCGGACTGGATTCTTTCGCAACCACCTGACGGATGATCTTCCCGGCATCGGCGACTTGATCTAGGCCCATGAACGCGTCGACCTCAGGTATCTCGGCCGCGAGTTCCTTCGAGAAACGCTGCGACATACATCCGCTCACCACAAGTTTCTGCCCTGCCTTTTTGCGCAGCCCTCGACGCTGATGTGCTTCAAGAATGGCCTCGATCGATTCTTCCTTAGCCGAATCGATGAACGCACAAGTGTTAACAATCAGAACATCTGCGTCTTCGGCATCAGCCGTCACTTCCATCCCATGCGCAGCGATGTCTCCCAGCATGATCTCGGCGTCTACCAGGTTCTTGGCGCAGCCAAGACTGATCATGCCAACCTTCACGGGTCTCATCTGATCACCAAATCCTCCGAATTATTGACGACCAGCTGTCCGTCTTTCCGCACTTCAATCGCTCCTTTGTCGAGCACGTTGACCCAGAATCGTTTCCCTTCCACAACAATCGGCCGGCTATCCGGACCGGTGAACCCTTCAAATACCGGCTGCGTTCCTTCTGTATCTCTAGTCACTTTCACCCATGTGCGTTTGAGAACCCGCACCTCTAACGTCTTTTCAGGAGGCGCAGCGAGATTGTCTTTTTCAGCTGGTGAAGCCGATGCGCCTGGAGCGGAAGTTGCCGAAGCGGACGGAGAAGCATCAGCCGGCAGCGCTCTTCTCACCTCGACATTCGCTTTCTCCGGCGACGGTGCGGCCGGCGATCCTGGACTAGAAGCCGCTGGCGGACCGGGCACGGGCTTGACCGGCAACGCCTTCCTGACTTCTACCCCACCCTCCATCCGTTTTTCGTTCGGCGCCACAGCGAATATCGGGTTCTCCGAGCCGGTCTCTACCGTCGATGACCGTCCAGCAGCGGGCTGGTTCGCCGGTGCCGCGGTCGAGGCCTGAGGCAACGATCGGGGCGCTTCCGGCCGGGCAGCAGACGGTGTCGCCGCCTCCACAGCCAGTTTGTCCTGTGCGTCTATGCCGCGGTTGCTGCTGCCCCGGGAAACTCTATTAGAAAGAAACGACATCGCCGGAATCCCTACGAGCACTACCAGGACTAACCCTGCCACAATCCAGGGTGGAACACGAAACTCCTTCGGACGAAGCCTCGGCTTTATTGGAGAAAAATCGGGCGCAGGAGCCGAAGCAAGGTATTGATAATCCCCAAGCGAAATCGTCTTCGAAATGTGAAAATTCTCAAGCTCCTCTTCGATGTCGACCTCGAGAAACCGCGCGTATTTTGCCAGGAAACTCTTGGCGTATGTCAGATTAGGAAAATGGCCGTACTCGTCCCCCTCAAGATCAATGATTCGTTCCGGCCGAATCTTGGTCGCTTCGGCCACGTCATCGATCTCGAGTTTTTTCGCGAGACGCGCTCTCTGTAATCTTTTTCCAACCGAGTCTACCATCCCAACCGACTCCTTTGTTCCAGAAATTAGTTCGGTTCGGACATATAATACCTATTTATACTGCAGGATCCAGGTCCACCAAAATTTCTCGGGGTTTTGCCCCGTCGCCGGGACCCAAAATGCCCCGCTGCTCCAAGATGTCAACTATTCTCGCCGCTCGCGTATAACCCAGACGCAGGCGACGCTGAAGCATCGAAGTTGAGGCCCGTTTTTCCTGACGAATAACCTGCAAACACTTTTCCACTAATTCTTCATCTTCATCGCTGATCTCCTGGTCTGGAACAGCAGCCGAATCTAATTGAGTCTGGATCGAAGGATCGAAAATCGGGCTACCTTGCGCGGAGACAAAATCAACCAGCTCTCTGATTTCGTCGTCGGTTACGAGCACACCCTGTGACCGGACCAGGCGCGACGTACCGGGAGGTCGGTAGAACATGTCTCCCTGTCCCAAAAGCCGCTCGGCGCCATTTTCATCTAAAATCACTCGGCTATCGAGCGCTGAAGCAACTTGAAACGCGATACGGGTGGGGATGTTTGCCTTGATCACGCCTGTCACAACATCAGCTCGCGGCGTTTGGGTCGCAACGATCATATGAATGCCGGCGGCTCGCGCCATCTGGGTTATCCGCGCAATCGCAGTTTCCGCGTCGGCAGGCGCAGTTTGCATGAGATCGGCCAGCTCATCGACGATGACTACGACGTACGGCATCCGATCCGGTATCACAAGATCGTCATCGCGCGGCACCTGAATCAATTCTTGTTCCGGCTCACTTTCAGCCTCCGGTCCAAGCTCCTTCTTGGACTTCGGTTTAGGCCGGCTATTGAATCCGGTCACATTCCGCACGCCGACTTTGGCAAAGATCTTGTAACGATTCTCCATCTCATTGATCACCCACCGCAGTGCAAGCAAGACCTTCTTGGGATCTGTGACAACGGGCATCACAAGATGTGGAAGCGTGTCGTACATCTGCATTTCAACCACCTTCGGATCGATCATTACGAACCGAAGATCATCCGGGCTGAATCGGAACAAAATACTTGCCACAATAGCGTTCACACAGACGCTCTTGCCGCTACCGGTGGTGCCGGCAATGAGGCAATGTGGCATTTGCGCCAGGTCACCAAGGATGATTTTTCCGTAGACGTCTTTGCCAAGGACAACAGGAATTTTGTATTTGGTATGACCCCACTCTTCCGATTCAAGAATCTCGCGCAACGTGACCTTGACCTTGCGCGAGTTCGCAATCTCGATGCCAACCGTGTCTTTGCCAGGTATCGGCGCCAGAATATTAATTCGCTCGGCTCTGGTCGCCCGCGCAAGATCGCGTTCCAGGCTCGAAATTCTATCAACCCGAACACCGCGCGCCGGATAGACTTCGTAACGGGTAATCGTCGGTCCACGAGTAATGTCGCCCGGGCTGGCTTCGATACTAAACTGTTTCAGCGTATCGATCAGAACGTTCTGAATCTGTTTCAACTCAGCCGGATCGGCCGCTTTGCGCCCCTCCAGATCGATCGCGTCCAAAAGATCCAATGAGGGCAATTGATAGTTCTCAATATGCTTCCCTGCCATCTGCATGGCCGGTTCCTTCTCGGCCCCTTTACTACGAACTTCCGCCAGCGACGGCTTGGCCGGAAGCACGCTGGAAGCATCGATGATTCTCGGTTCCGGCCGGTCCATGATCTCTGGCTCTTCCGGCAACGCTCCTTTCTTCTTAAGCTCGCGTTCCTGCTTGCGGATCTCACGCTCGAGTTTCTTCTGATTTGCCTCCAAACGTCCGCGATCGTCCGCAGCCTCTAATCTGCGCCGCTCGTTATCGGCGATAATTTTCTGGAAAAAGTCTTTTGCGCCCTGGATTGATTGTTTGATCAAATGAATCGGTCGGATCCCGGTAAGCCAGATCAGGCTGACGACGTACACGACTGAAAGTGAAATCATCGAGCCGATCTGCCCGAGCGCGTTGAGTAGCAAGTACCCGCCAAACCAGTACCCGGTCCATCCTCCTGGTCCGAGGATGTTGAACTCCTGTTTCCAGTTGTGCATGAACCACGGTTGAAGATGAATCACCGAGGCGCCGCTAATCAGGAACAACAGCGCCCAAGGCAGTCTCTTGGCGACCCGGAAATTCGGTAAGAACAGTTTCGCGCCCCCGAACCCGAGGAAGATTGTTGCCACCAGGTACGACGCGGCCCCAAGCGTCATGTAAAGGAACCCGGCAACGATCGCGCCGGTCGGCCCCACAAAATTCTGGGCCGGATTATTGGGCGGACTCATGTAACTGAACCAGACCCAGGATGGGATATCTTTCGGCGTATACGATACAAGAGCCAGGAATAAAACGATTCCAATCCCCAGGAATACCAATCCCATTACTTCATTCCAGGCATTGTGCTTACGGACCCGCGCCATTTACTGTTGATAGAGAGTGTAAATCGTCGCCCGAACTTCTCACAAGTCTTTTGAATTTGCGAGCACGCGTCGTTATGCTTGTAGAAACCGTAACCCTATTTTAGGGGTGCAGGTTATCACGAAGCGAAGAAAAAACCTCTGATCGATCCCCGCCGATGACTTTATGATGGAGTGCCTGACTTTTTTGCCCCTTTACATGGAGCGTGTCTGGGGCGGCCGGAAGCTTGGTTCCCTTTTCCAGCGACCACTTCCAGCCGGCGCGGTCATCGGTGAATCCTGGGAGCTTGTCGATCGCGAGGACGCTCAAAGCATTGTTGCCAGTGGCCGATTTAAAGGATGCTCATTAGAGGAGCTTTGGACAAAACATCGCACCGAAATATTCGGAGAAGGTTATTCGCAACCTCGTTTTCCGATCCTGGTAAAGATCCTGGATGCTTCGCAACCGCTCTCGATCCAAGTCCATCCTCCTGCTCATCAGGCGGCCAATCTCGGCGGGGAACCAAAAACCGAGTTCTGGTATTTTGTTGATGTAAATCCAGGCGCAGGCATTTATGTCGGTCTGAAAAGAGGCGCCTGCCGGGAGGACTTCGCCGTCGCTCTCAACAAAGGATCGGTCGCCGAATTAGTCCACTGGCATCCGACCCGGCCCGACTGTTTTATCTTACTTCCGAGCGGACGATTGCACGCGATTGATGCGGGAAATGTCATTTTCGAAATCCAACAGAACAGCGATACCACCTACAGAGTCTTTGATTGGAACCGGCTGGGTCTGGATGGGAAACCCAGGGAGCTGCATGTGCACGAATCGCTTCAATCGATCGACTTCGATGATTTCGAGCCCTGTTGCGAAGAACATGCCAACGAACCGCTTGCCCATTGTCAGCATTTCCGAATCGATCGCTGGCGCCTCGATTCGCCTCGCCCCGCGAACGCCGAACCAAAGTTTTCAATCTTCCAGGTCGTACAAGGCGCTGTTGAATTCGGTTCAAACCGCTTTCACCGCGGCGATCTTTTCCTGGTGCCCGCGACAGCGCATAAAGCAGAAGTGGTCCCGAAGGACGGGTCAACCACCGTGCTGCGAACGCGGCTGTAGACAGGGTTTTCGGTTTTCGGTTTTCAGTTTTCGGTTTTGGGTTTTCGGTTAAAGCGAGTGCTGGTGTTAGTCCTAGTGCTAGGAAAAACAGATTTATCGCTATCGCCACGCACCCCAATCTGTGCCCGTTGGCGCCGCTGTTCCGAATCGCCGTTCTCCCTTCGCCGTCTCGCCGTCTCATGTGTTTCAGTTCTCGGCGTTGTTGGCAATGTCGGCGTTGCCGGCGTTTTCAGGCCCGGCGTTGATGTCTTGAATCCACAGTTCAATCAAGCTAGGGTCGGTTTGTGAAAGTTTTCACAAGGATCGCCTTCCCTGACGCTAGTTTGCCCAGGCTCCAACACGCGATGGAGCTCATCAATCCGCACCTTTACGCAGTCGAGGAGCGGATCCGCGAACAGGCCAGAGCATTTGACCCGGCTATTGAGGGATACATCGCTTATGCGTGCGGCAGCAGCGGCAAACGTCTGCGCCCGGCATTAGCGCTCCTTTCAGGGGCCGCCACCGGAACCCTCTGTCCCAGTCATGTTGATCTCGCCGTCATTGTCGAACTCATTCATCTGGCAACGCTTGTCCACGACGACATCATGGACAACGCAGAGATCAGAAGAGAGAATCCGACAGTAAATGCAAAATGGGGTAGCACGCTCGCTGTACTTCTTGGCGACTGCCTTTTCTCCCATGCGCTCAAGCTGGCTACCAGTTTTCCGAATACCGAGATCTGTCGCCGGATAGCCCACGCCTCGACTAATGTCTGCTCAGGTGAAATCATTCAGACCCGGCGCCGGTATGATCTGAATCTTTCTACCGCCGATTACTTTCAGGTAATCGAAATGAAAACTGCCGCTTTGTTCGCCGTGGCGGCGGAATTGGGAGCTTTCATCAGCGAGGCGAGCCCGGAGATCATCACGAAATTGAAGAACTACGGTCTGAAGCTCGGTACCGCATATCAGATCTACGATGATTGCCTCGACATCGCTGGTAACCAGGAAAAGGCCGGTAAAACGCTCGGCACAGATCTGCGCAAAGGAAAACTGACGCTCCCGGTTCTTTATCTACTTCAAATGGTCGACCGCGACGATCACCATCGGTTCGGCGAGGTTCTTCTCCGGAGTCATGCGAACGAGTTGGATATTGTCCGTGAAGAAGTAATTCGACGCGGAGCACTCCGTCGCGCTGTAGACACAACAAAACAGATGGTGGCAGAAGCACAGGCGGAGCTGAGCGAAGTCCCGGTGAACAAGTACACCCTCGCAATGAAAGACGTCGGCGAATTTCTGTCGAATATCGTTAACCAGTTCGCCGCGGCCGCGTAATGCCGCCGGTTCGGTTGCCCTTTCAGGGCAGACCATCATTCGAATCGCAGCCCAGGGCCTCAGCGCTGGGCTGCAGAAGTAAACCAAGATTTGCCCTGCAAGGGCAACCGTATTGGCGTGCCTGGTCTGACAAATCTAATTGACCGGTTTCCTCAATATACATAACCTTCTCTCTGTATGTTGTAGTTATGCACGGCATAACGATCCATGAACTACCGGAACAGGAAAAGCCGCGGGAGAAAATGCTACGCCGTGGTCCCGACTCGCTTACCGACGCCGAGATTGTCGCTATCCTTCTGAGGACAGGAATCAAAGGATGCAATGTTATCCAGCTGGCGCAACAATTACTCGATCGTTACGGAGGGCTAGCCCATCTCTCCAGATGTTCTGTGGCAGAGCTTTCCAAATTGAAAGGCATTGGACCGGGCAAAAGCGCTGCACCTCGCCGCAGCCTTCTCGCTTGGAAGCCGATTAGTCGCCGAATGCGCTGTCTCTGAACCACTGAATCAGCCAGAATCAATCTTTCGCCTTCTGGGACCGGAGATGCGATTGCTTGATCGTGAATCTCTTCGTGTCGTCCTGCTCGACGCCCGGTTTCGTCTAATCACGATTCGCGAAATCTCGCGTGGCACACTCAATGAAAGCGTCGCGCATCCGCGGGAAATCTTTAAGCCAGTAATCAGTCATTCCGCTTACGCATTTGTCATTGTCCATAATCATCCATCCGGCGACCCGGCACCAAGCGAAGCCGATCTCCGCTTAACCCGGCGCGTTGCAGAATCCGCCCGCATCCTGCAAATCAGTTTTCTGGACCACTTGATTCTCGGCACACCCGGCGACGGCCGGCCGGGTTACTTCAGCTTCAAAGAAGCCGGCATCATAGGATAATCGGCCCTTTCAGGGCCGATGTTATCCGTCGACCGTCAACCGTCGACGGTTGTTCAGCGCCTAACGCGCTCGATCAAAACAATGCGCGCGGGCTGAGTTCTGTAGCCCCTCCGGGGCCGCCTGCGCCGCCGACACCCAGTGCACGCCGAGCAAAAACGGTCGACGGTCGACGGTGGACCGTTGACGGATAACCGCAGTCGCGTCAGCGACTGCGCACAATAATCGCTACCGCCGCAATCACGATGGCCGCTCCGCAGAGGATCTGCAGATTGATCTGCTCTCCTGCCAGCATCCAGCCGAGTAACACCGCAACCACGGGATTCACAAAACTGTAGGTGCCGAACAGGCTCGGATGGCACACACGCGCTACCCAGACGTACGCACTGTATCCGATAATCGATCCAAATAGAACCAGGTATGCTAGCGCCCAGAGCGATTTTTGGCTGATCGCACTGAGTTGGAAATGTGCTCCCTCGCCCGTCATCATCCCGATTGCAGCGAGAATAATACCACCGCAAATCATCTGCATCCCAACCCATAGGATTGAAGATTCAGGGCGACACGCACGCCGCGAATAAAGAGATCCAGCCGCGAAAATCGCCGATGCAAACAACGCTGCCGCGATTCCGATATTCCAATTAGTGGTCGTCGCGCCGGCAATGTTCGGCCGAGATAGGATCGTTACTCCGACCAGCCCGACCAGCAGCGCAACAAATACGGCCGGGCGAGGTTGGGAGGTCACACCAAACCACCAGCCGAACAGAGTTAAAAAGATGGCAACTGTAGCGACCAGAAGTGCCGTCAATCCGGACGGAAGATAACGCTCCGCAAACGTCACACCTCCATTACCGCCAACAATCAAACAACCGCCAACCATGACCGCTTCAAGCCAATGACGCCTGGTCGGAGCCTTGGCGCCGCGCAGCCTGGCGAACAGGTACATCGCTGTGCCCGCGATAATCCAGCGGGAAGCCGCCATAAAGAAGGTCGGGATCGTTTCAATCGCGAACCGGATCCCGAGGTAAGTTGATCCCCAGAGAACGTAAACCGCTGATAAAGCAACCCAGATTGTAAGTTGGGAAGGAGCTGTCTGATGACGTGTACTAGCTGGAGTGCCGGCTGAAAAGACCGGCTTCTGCATCTGGATTCGTTCGGTCGGGTTACTCAAATGCCCTCCTCGAGATTTGGAATGAGTTTCAACTAAATAACAAATTGCAAGAATCCCGTTAGTCGCAAGTTAATTGTTGCCAAATTTCATTAATGCGCTAAATACCTACGCGTGATTCTTTACCGAGCAGAAGGTCGAGAAGAAATATAGAGAAAAACACAAAAACCTTTCTTATGACCTTTGCGATCTTCTGTTCGATTTTCTTTCGCGATGCTTGATCCGATTAACCGAAAACTGCTTGCACTGTTGCGCCGAGACGCTCGACTAAAATATGCCGATCTCGGAAAAGAATCTAATCTGTCCCCTCCCGCGGTCTTCGAACGAGTGAAGAAACTCGAGAAGAGCGGCGTCATCCGGCGTTACACGATCGAATTGGATCCGGATCCATTAGAGCTTGGCCTCTGCGCGTTCATCCAGATCCGGATAAGTCCCGGACCTCTAAACTGCCACGATATTGCTCGCGCGTTGGAACCATATCCTGAGATTCAGGAAGCGCACAGCATTGCCGGCGAAGATTGCGTTCTAGCCAAGGTCAGAACAGCGAACACCGCCGCTCTCGACGTTCTGCTGCAAAAGATCCGTGCCATTCAGGGTGTCGAGCGAACCCAGACAACGGTTGTTCTGTCTACCCAGTTCGAGCGTGGTATCACCCCGTAGGGGTGACAACGCCGACAATGCCAACATCGCCGGCAATGGATTAATACTCTTGCGAAGTTTTCTCAGTTGCCGGCGGTGACGGCGCTGGCGGCGATGTTGGCATTGTCGGCGCTTATTCTTGCGTAAGCAAGAACTGCTCCTTTGTATATTCAATGAACCGGTGAACCAGTGGTTCAAATGGTTCTTTGCGCCAGGCGACGCCGAACCGGATCTTCGGGCCGAAGGAACGAATTGGTATAAAGACGACCCCGGGCGCAGGGAGCCGGCTAATATGCTCGGCGAAGATCGAGATGCCAAATCCGGCAGCGATATATTGAACACCGGTTCTGGCGCGATCGACTTCCTGCACAATCTTCGGTTGAAACCCGGCTCGTTGAAATAGCCGTGCCAGCCAGGCCCGAAACCCAGGCGCGTTTTCCCGCATGGTGAAAATGAACGGCTCTTTCCGTAGTTGCTCAACGCGTACAAACTCGGCCTTGGCCAATGGATGATCTATCGGCACTGCAAGAACAGGCCTTTCTTCCGAGATACATTCCATCCGCAACCCGCGCGGCGCCTTATCATCGATCGCTCCAAGGAAAGCGACATCAAGCCGATGGGTCAACAGCGCCTCCAACTGCTCCGACGCGAGCATCTCGACCAAAGTTACCTCTACATCGGGATACTTTTGCCGGAACCGTTTCAAGACCTGAGGCATCGATTCATGCGTGTGCGAACCGATAAAGCCTACCGCCAATTGGCCGGTCTCAGCCCGGCCAACTCGACGGGCGTGCCTGGCGATCTCCTCGAGATCGGCGATCGTTTTGCGGGCGCCCAGTAGAAAAACCCGCCCGGCAGCAGTCAACTCGACTCGTCGGCTGCTTCGCTCAAGCAGCGGCACCCCAACATCTTGTTCCAAAAGTTGGATCTGAGCGCTAACAGCCGATTGCGCAACATGCAACGCAGCAGCCGCACGGGTGAAACTGAGCTCTTCTGCAACGGCAATAAAATAACGGAGGTGACGAAGTTCCATGGGGCGCACCTAGATGGGCGGACCTATAGTCCGCCGTTGGCCGTCGACAGTCCACCGTTAACCGTCGGCGGTTGGCGGCATACCACACATCTATCCCGCGTTGGGCGCGAAAACGACGGCGGCGACAGAGCGTCCCACCTAACGGTCGACGGTAGACGGAAGACCGGAAACGGAAAACCCGCAAGCCATCGCTTACGCAGATTGCAGCTAGCGCAACTAGCTATTTTTCTGATTAGTCTAGAAACTGTATTTTCGCGCATGCCTGCTTCTACCGCGTCCGAGAACATTGCAAGAATTTTGCCGCGGAGGACGCCGGTAGCTGGTCGCTCTGTTACGCGCCGGCGGGTACTGGCCAGCCGATGGGTTGCCCTGGCAATCATTCTGGTCGGTCCGTTCCTTGGCGTGATCGACTTTTTCATCGCGAACATCGGTATTCCGTCGATCCGAACCTCGCTCGGGGCCTCGTTCAGTGAGATTGAGCTGGTTATCGCGGGCTATGGATTGACCTATGCCGTTTGTCTGATCACCGGGGGTCGCCTTGGGGACATTTACGGCCGCAAACTGACTTTCATCCTGGGCATGGCCGGGTTTACGGCAACTTCGGCTTTTTGCGGCCTGGCTCCAACAGCCGGCTGGCTCATTTTCTGGCGATTAATCCAGGGAAGCGCTGCAGCGATAATGTTCCCGCAGGCGCTTTCCTTTATTCACGTCAATTTCACCGGATCAGCGAAACGGTTTGCCTTCAGTCTTTACGGCGCGATGATCGGATTCGGGTCGATTGTTGGGCAATTGCTCGGGGGATTCCTCATTCACGCAAACTTACTCGGGCTCGCGTGGCGCCCGATTTTCTTGATCAATCTTCCGATTGGTGTTTTGACAATTATTGCCGCCTCGCTGGTCCTCAAAGAATCGCGGGCGGATCACGCGCCCAAGCTCGATCTAGGCGGAGTAGCCATCCTTACCATCGGTCTTGCGCTGTTTGCTTACCCGTTCATGGAAGGTCAGGAACGGGGCTGGCCGCTCTGGGCCTGGATCTCTTTAGGCGCCTCTATGCCGGTGCTAGCGGCGTTTTACCTCTTCGAACGTCGCCAGTCGATGTTAAAGCGCTCGCCGCTGGTCGAGCCCAGGCTCTTCAATGATCGGGGCTTCGTAATTGGTTTGATCGTGACGTGCATCTATTTCGCAGGCCACACGTCAATGATTCTGGTCCTCAGTCTTTACTGGCAGTTCAGTCTGGGCCTCGATCCAATGCATGCCGGCTTTGCATTTGTTCCGTTCTCATTCGCTTTCCTGGTCGGTTCGGCGTTCTCGGGGAAATTGAATGGTCTTCTCGGACGCGGTTCACTGCACCTGGGAGCGGTCGTGCTTGCGGCGGGCATCATTGCTCTTGGGCTCCAGGCGAGCCAGACACCAACTCATCTGACGGCGACTTTCTTGCTGACCTGTTTCCTTTACGGGATCGGACGCGGCATCGTGACTGCGCCGCTCTATAACACGGTTTTGAGCGAAGTTCCGGAGTCGGATGCCGGAGCAGCATCAGGTGTAGCATCCACAATGCCCCAGCTTGCCAACTCTGTCGGTATCGCAGTAATTGGAGCAGCCGTTTTCAGCGTTGTTCCAAAACAGGGCGCAACCCCGGCGGATTACGCGCATGGATTTGTCCTCTCTTCGATAATCAATTTGGCAATGCTGCTCGTGGCAGCTCTACTGATCTTTTTGATCCCGAAGAGCCGAGGTAGAGACCGAGTCCGTGGCGAGGTCGCCGTCAAGGGATAAGGTGTGGGTGTATCGGCGTGTGGGTGTATCGGCGTAGCGGCGTGTCAGCTCTGACCCAAAAGAAAGAGAAAAATCTGCGGAATCGGTGAAATCCACCGTTTCTACCCTTCAAATTTTCGGTTAACCATGTCCGATGATTCATCCGACAGCCGTAATCGATTCTCGCGCTGAGCTCGAAGCCGACGTCGAGATTGGCCCCTACGTTGTAATCGAGGGAGCGGCGCGCGTCGGTTCAGGAACTTTAATTCAAGCCCACGCCGTTCTCTCCGGACAGGTCTCCATCGGTAAGAACAATCAGATCGGCTACGGCGCAGTGATTGGCTCTTTCCCGCAGGACCTGAGCTTTTTGCCAGGCACGAATTCCAGCGTGGAGATCGGCGACGACAATATTATCCGCGAATATTGTACGATTCATCGCGCTACCAAGGAAGGTTCGAAAACGATCATTGGATCACACAACCTTTTGATGGTCGGTGCACACATGGGACACAACAGCAAGATTGGGAATCACGTTATCCTTGCGAACAACGCGTTGCTTGGGGGCTATGTAGAAATCCATGATCGCGTATTTGTCGGCGGCGGAAGCGTTATTCACCAGTTTACCCGCATGGGCTCTATCTCGCTCTTGCAAGGTGGCTCTGCTGTCAGCAAAGATATCCCACCCTTTACCATTGCAGCCGGGAAGAACTCGGTTTCCGCGCTGAACGTTATCGGGCTGCGACGAGCAGGGTTTGGTCCGCAGTTACGAAAAGAAGCCAAGGCGGCATTCGAGCTCTTTTACCGGAGCGGGTTGAACGCCAGCGAATCGGTCGCCCGAGCAAAAGAACGTTCCTGGTCACCAGAGATTCGGCCCTTCTGGGAATTCGCAGAGAGCTCAAAGCGCGGCCTCTGTTCCCTGATAGCTTGGAAAGATGTAAAAGGAGGCCACGCGGCCGAAGAAGAGTAACCGCAGACGTGTCCAATCACCTCGTCAGGATCAGGTTGCCGTTTTCAACGCGGACATCTCGCACCGAACGGTCCAATTCGTATTTGTTGGCGAGAGACAAAGCGTGGTCAATCTTCGGCAAAACTTGGCTCGTGAAATCTGCTAGTTCGCGCTCTGCTAGAGGCTTGCCGTCGCGATCGACCTGGGAGACTTGCAGTTCGACGTCTTGACCCCGCAAGGAGGGCCGGACGACAAAATTGTAGTTCAAGTATTTGTTCGAAACGAAAGGCAAATTCACAGGCACACTACAATGGATTTCCGCCGTGTTCTCTTTGAGCTCCACGACGATCCCACGGTTCAAGATTCCTAGCTCGGGAGCGTTGGCCAGCAGCGCATTAACCTCGGCCTCAGATAATGTCAGGTTCCGCTCGTTCGGGTCTGAGAAAAAGTGATCAAACTTCTGCCTTGCTTCGTTGTACGCTTGGGAGCCACCGGCCACGGCGGGTAACACAACCGGGGTGCTGGACGACAGACTATTTAATTTGACCGTGACATTAAAGAGAAGGACTCCGATGCCAACCAGCAACAGCAGAACAAGCAGAGCGACTAAAGCGAAGAATATCCCCCAACAACCGCACCCGCGTCTTTCTCCAGGCATGATAGAAACGTTCTGCGATTACTCGCCAGAGTACAGAATCCGGCCGCACTGTTCGCACTGAAGAATTTCCAGATTGAGTTTCACGCGGTGGACGAGCGTCGAGGTATTCTTCATGTGGCAGCCCATGCAAACCTCGTGTTCCACTGGAACGACGGCGTTGCCGCCTTTACTGGCAAACAACCGCGTGTACCGGAACAGAAGATCGGGATCGATGCCATCAGCAATCTGCTTGCGCTCAGCTTCGGTTTCGCGGAGGCGCTGCTCGAGCGCCATATGTTTCTGCTGGAGGCCGGAAGATTGTCGCTCGGCAAGTGCGCTAGCGTCCTTAAATCCTCTGTCAGAGCTGACCACCTCGGCTTGGATCTTCTCGATCTGCTCCATCGCCTCGATCTCGTTGTCCTCGATCTGTTCAATCTCTTTTTCCAGACGCTGGATTTCGTGACCAAGCGCCTGGAACTCCTCGTTTTTTCGAGTTTGAAATTGTTGCGCTTTGTATTTGGCAATCGAATCGCGTCGTGACTGAGCGTCGATCTCGAGTCTCTTCTTCTCTACTTCCACCTCTCGCAGCTTATGCCGGGCGTGTTCGAGAGCCTCTTTGCTGGTGGATTGCAACTGATCAATCCGCTTTTCCTCTAAGGGAACCGTCGTGAGCTCGGCCCGAATTGCCCTGATATTTTGGTCCCGGTCCTGAAGGACCAGCAGTTGCTCGATCTCTTTTAGCATAACAGGAGACAGCAGACAGAATACAGAAGACAGAAGGAGAATCCAGCGTGCGATCGATCTACTGTCTCCCGGATCCCGGTATGCGTTGCCATCTGCGTTGCCATTAATAAATCTCAACCGGCGACCGCTTACCCGTCTCCGGGCTCCGCTCTTTTGCGCGTTCCGCGCCGAGGGTTGCCACACGCAATTCCCAAACCTGATCGTCCAGAG
>Ga0070706_100001196_pt1 | contig 27826 bp, 28 predicted proteins | sample KBSK5501metaG_FD_65476 | JGI IMG/M metagenome (GOLD analysis project Ga0070706, IMG submission 65476) | Corn, switchgrass and miscanthus rhizosphere microbial communities from Kellogg Biological Station, Michigan, USA - KBS K5-50-1 metaG | ecosystem: Host-associated > Plants > Roots >... | reverse complement strand
TTGCTCGCCCATGGATTTGCAGCCAAGATCGCCGGCGAGAGCTCAATCGCGAGCATCCCGAATTCATCCGATCTTATCAAGAGAATGCCCTTTTAGCGCCAATCCTTTCGTGACGCTTTCGATCTCCCTCCCGAAGTCCGTGACGCCGCTCGAGTCATCGATGCTATTCTGTTTGCGGCGGCTTCGGCTGCGCATCACTGGGCAGCCCGACCTGCCACAGTAGCCAATCCTCGCCGGTGGCGAGTCGCACCATCTCACCGGTCGGAGTTCAGGCTACCTGCTGGCGTTGCCCCCCCGCGCGGATCAACTAAATCCACTTCGAGCCGCGCTTCTTGCCCGGCTTACAGCCTGGATTTCAACCCGATCGAGCGGCTGTGACTGCGCTTGAAGGCCAATTTTTTCGAAACTTCCTGGCGAAAACGCCGCAAGCCTTGCTCAAGCGGTTAGTCGCCGAGCTTAGCGCCGTACCCACCGTTGCCAATGTGCATTTCGAAATGACTTTTGTCGGCCGACATAGAACAGAACAGCCGTCTGCCACAATCTCATTAAATTTATACCAAATAGTCACTCTGGACATTTCACGTTGCCTCCAAAACTACTCTTCTGACACACGAGACAACCATATAGAACCAAACATCGCTAACGATACGATATGAATCAGATTAATATCTTAAGTCGTCAGGTCGAGCACCTCAAATTGGATTGTATCACCGGCACCAGTGCGCGAAAGAAGCGAAATTTATGGCCATAGACTTCTTCGCAGGAGTGCCGGTCGCAGGTCATACCGGACGCTTTTTTGTAACCTATGCTAGTCCCGACGACATCGATGCATTAGGCCGCGCACAAGCTATTCTCGAGACTTGTGACCGTGATATGGAAACGCTTCAAGAGTGGTTCCATTCCGATTAGGGTGTTGGGGAGCAACGGACCAGAAAACCGGTATAAAAAGCCCAGTGGCATGACGTCCCCGGGGTTCGCTCGTCATTCTCGAGTCCCATTCACCGATCACGTTTTTGCGCTCTGCCATCTGCTGGGTTTTCGCTTCGCGCCGCGCCTGCGCCATCTGGGGGAGACGCGGCTGTTTTCCGTTGCGAAGCCATCTACTTATCCGGCGTTAGAGAAACTCATTGGCGGCACGGTCAACACAAAACAGATCAACGCGCATTGGGAAGAGATCCTGCGACTGGCCGCGCCCATCCAACAGGGCACCGTCACCGCGTCGCTGATCCTCCGTAAACTCGGGGCCTATCTCCGCCAGAACGCGCTCGCCATGGCCCTGCGGGAGCTCGGTAAGCTCGAACGCACATTATTCCTGCTCGAATACATCCGAGATGTCGAATTGCGCCGACGCATCCACATCGGGTTAAACAAAGGCGAGGCCCGGAACGCACTGGCCAGAGCGGTGTTCTTCAACCGGCTAGGGGAACTACGCGACCGCACATTGGAAAACCAGCAACATCGGGCCAGTGGCTTAAATCTGGTCGTGGCCGCAATCGTACTTTGGAACACGGTTTACCTGGAGCGGGCTATTCAAGCGCTCCGCAACCAAGGGCAGATGATCCCTGAGGCGTTGCTGCTACATCTCTCACCGTTAAAATGGGAACACATCAATTTGACCGGCGACTACCATTGGCGTCGCGACGGCGGCCTGCAAAATCGGAAGTTGTGACCACGCCGGACCGCCTTTGCACCGCCCGCGACCCTTCCTTAGCGTGCAATTTTTTACGAACCGGCAAGTGACCCCTAGAGTAGCATGTTCACTTCACAACTTTAGAACGGGTTCGCGCTGCTCGGCTCCGTTGGTCCGTTCAAGCGTGGCTGAAATTTCTTTGTAGGCGGGGATTTTAGCGAGAGGTGAACGGGCCTTTGGATCGACCAAGACGTTCCCTTCCGGCCAGTGGACTTCCAGCGTCCCAGTTGTGACCGGCGCAACAAGCACTTTTCCATCGTAAGTACCAAAGTCATTGTGCAATCGCACGTGATCGCCAGATAGAAGACCCAGTCGACGTGCGTCGAGCGGATTCATCAACACGCCGTCGCGCGTTGCCGCGGTACTAGCGTCGATATCCTCGTGGACCATGCTGTTGAACTGTTTGCCTCGACGCGTAACCACCCGAAAAGCTCCAGCCGGTAAGCTTATCTGCGGTAGGTTCACAGCTTTGAAGTGAGCCTTACCGTCCGCAGTGGAAAACTTCTGACCTGCGCACAGCATTGGGCCGCCATACTGGAAGCTGTCGCCTTTCTTTTTCAGATTCTGTATGCCGTCGTAAAAAGGAATCGTCCGAGCGATTTCTTCACGGATGGCTTCGGTTCCCGCGAAGGCAAGCTTGTCCGCCCACTCTGGCCGAACCCGTCGCGCAAGCTCCAGGAACACTTCCCACTCTGAGCGCGCTTCGTCGATCCGCGGCCCCGGAATTTCGGGGCTGAAGATGACCCGTCGTTCTGTACTGGTCTCAGTGACCCCTCCTGGAATCTCGTATCGAGTAGTGGAAGGTAACAGTATTACCGTGTCGTCCGGCTCAACCAACATTTGCGACGAGAGCACAATGTCCTGATGAACCCGGAGCGGAATCGTCTTAAGAGCGCTTCCGGTCAGTTCGGGATCGGGCATCACCTCCCGGAAATCTCCGCCCATCGACCAGAGCACCTCGAGTTCGCGCTGCAGAGCCAATTCGAGCATCTCCGGAGTGGTAAGTCCGGGTTTCTTTGGAACCGTAAATCCCCATTGCTGGGAGAACTTGGCTGCGTTCTCCTCATTGATTGGTAGTCCTCCCGGGAAGACAGTAGCGTAAGCGCCCATCTCGGCGCCGCCTTGGACACCCGAGTGCCCGCGGATAGGCATTAAGCCGCAACCTTCTCGGCCGACAAATCCTTTGGCGAGCGCCAAATTGATAATGGCATGAACATTGTCCTCTCCGCAGGTGTGCTGAGTAATCCCCATTCCCCAGACGAATACCGCCCGCTCCGCGTTTGCCACCAAGCGCGCAAAGTCCCGCGTCTGCTCTCGGTTGACCCCGCTGGCAGCCTCCAGCTCTTCCCAGGAAAGTCGCTCTACTAACGAACGGAGTTCCTCAAAACCGGCAGTGTGATTGCGAATGAAGTCGTCATTGAGCCAACCCTCCCCAATCATGTGTTTTAAAGTTCCGTGGAGAAAAGCAATATCGCCGCTCGCCTGAACCTGAAAGAAATGCTCTGCGATCTTGGTCCCGAAAAGCGCGCTCTCAACGTCGGAAGGAACCCAATATCGTTCCATCGCCGGTTCGCGGTAAGGATTAACCACCGCCACTTTGGTACCTGCCTTTCTGGCATAATAAAGGTACTTCATCATGACCGGTTGATTATTGGCAACATTGCTACCGAAAAAGACCACCAGATCCGTGCCGACTAGATCAGTATACGAACAGGTTGTCGCTCCCACCCCGAGAGCCGCTTTGAGCGCAAACGTACTGGGCGAATGGCAGACCCGCGCAGCGTTGTCGATGTTGTTCGTACCCAGGGCCCGCACCGCTTTTTGCGCCGCGTAATACGTTTCATTCGGCACACCTCGGCTCGTCATGTAGAAGTAGATGTGTTCTGGCTGACTTGCCCTTATCCTGTCTGCGATCAGGGTCAAAGCCTCTTCCCAAGAAATTCGGCGAAATCCCGGCTCTCCTCGCCGACGGATCATGGGGTATGGAATCCGGCCCAGTCCGCGCAAATCACGCGAGCGTTGAGACTGGAGAGCTTTGACGTTCTCCAATACCTCGCCATCTAACGCTGGCATCGTATTCAGGCGGAGTAATCGGAGCCGGATGTTACACAAGTGAAGACCGGTCACCGTCCAATCCTTGATCCCGCTAGTGCCAAGCGCGCAGCCATCGCAGACGCCTTGGTCTAAAATACGATATGCATAATCGAGGCTGTCACGGTTTTCCCAGATGGCTCGAAAAACTTCCCAGAAGTTATTTGGATGTTGCTCTCCAATACCAAAGGGTTTTGGGCTTGCCCAAAGCTCCGGCATCCAGCCAATCCGGACTGGTCGGATCGATCGCTGCACTTTCGCTTTCGCCATCCTAGGGGGAATTGCTACCTCTAAGGTTACTGAATGTTGTGAGGAAGAAAAGGGCAAAAGCGGCGTGAAGGGAGAAGCCTCAAGCTAGAAGCTAGAATCTGGAATCCAGAACTTAGAAGATCGGCTTCACGCCAGCCGCCGCAGACAGGCGATCCCCCACGGAATTGGCCGGCGCCCCTCTTGATCTTGTTCTTCGTCTGGAACGTTGGACGCAAGTCTGGCAAATTCTTTCCGAAATACTGACTCAGTCAACGTACTGAACATGCAACAGAACAATTACCAGTTACCGGAAGCTAAAGCGAAAGAGATAGACGCGCGTGTGCAACGGTTACGGGGGGATCAGGCGGTCGAGACCGCCAACAGATGACACGTCTGGCTCTGGCTTCGGAGGGTGTGGGACCAATATGGTAGCTGTCTACGATCCCGAAGCTTGTCGTCTCAAGGTAGGATCAAGGGCGAGCTTATGGAGCCTGGAAATATATGTTTCCCAGTCCCAGCCGTATTTCTTACAAGTCCGCTCTATTTGCTCCATCTGTTCCGGCGTGGCGCATAGCAAAAAGTTATTACGTCCCGCTTTGAAGGGAAGGCCGGCTGACATGGTGCATTTCGGTGACTGATCCGACAAGGGCCCTAACAGCGGAAGTCTCTGAGACGGTTCTTAGGGTACGATCCGCTATCCTGACCTTCGGGAGCAAACAAACGCGCCAGAATCGCCAATGCTAAACGCTGCGGAGCGCTCTGGTGAGATGCTCAACCGTTGAGAATTGACAAATTTGATCACCTGAGCCTATGCTCAACGGTTGTGGATATGAAATCTAAGTTTCTGTTAAGCGGTTCAGCCGTTCTTTTTTTGGCCTTATGCTCAACGGTTGGGCAATGCTCCCGGGCGAGAACCACGAAGGTGGTTGCTTAAGCTTCGCCTTGGCGTACTGCCAGGGTCATCCGGGTAGCCAATTGATCATCGCTGTGCATGATGCGCACTCCACGCATGCCAAGAACGCTCTGGAAGCCCATGTGTTCGTTTGCGACCACGGTTCCTACGCCGACAATATGCACCCTCGACCTACCCACGCGGCAGGGATGAGTCCGATTGGATTCCTCAATTGTAACGAAATGGGTGGTAACCGCAGCTTTCGGATCGATACGACGTGGCGTATTTTCCGCTCGATCGATTTCGATCATCAGACCGCAGAGGATCGGCATCTGATCGAGGTTTTAAAGTTGTCTGCGGGAGCCTAGAAGGTGTCGCCACGCTGGGAATATCCTTGCAGCCCGACCAACACTTACGTCATTCATGACCGCGTGAAATGCCCTCATTGCGGCCGGAAGATACCCGACAAACAAGTCAGGAAGTACGTCATGAGCCTGCAAGGTTCAAAGACGGGGAAGAGCAAGGCGCGAGATCCGGAAAAGATGCGGGCAGCTGCTTTGAAAAGGTGGGCAAAGGAGAAATAGCCACTTTGAATGGCAGAAACGTGCAAGCAGTGTGCAAGCGAAATAATTTCGGCCCAAATGTAGGGCGAGAATATTCGTGGTAAGTTCCTCAGCTATAGGCAATTGCACCCGGCATGATTCGAACATGCAACCTTCTGATCCGTAGTCAGATGCTCTATCCAATTGAGCTACGGGTGCGGTTGGAAGGGGGAAAGGGTAGCGTGGAGGGGGAGAATGTCAAGGTGGGGCGGGGGGAGAATACAGGAGACAGGAGACAGAATACAGGAGACGGGAGTCCCCGCCTTCTGTGCGCTGCTACTCGTGACCGTTGTCTGCTTTGTCTTGGCCATAGAGAAGGAAGGAGACGCCGCGGCCTCTTGGAGCCAGGGCTCGACGTTAGACCTCCTGTCTCCTGTATTCTGTCTCCTGTCTCCTTTCCGCGGCTACGGGTGGTTTTTACCCAGCGCTTTGCAGTAGGCTTCAAGTATGCGAATGACTTCGCCAAGAGCCCTGCGAAGCAATTCTGTATCTCCGTACTTTAGATCCTGGGCGAGAATCAGATAATAGTGAGTCTCTTCGGCGGAGCCCTGGGCAACGTTTAGGAGTCGCAGTTTGTCTTTTATTCCGCGTTTTTTGAATCCCTCGGCAACATTAGCAGGGATAGATACGCAGGCGCGTCGCAATTGTGATGTGAGACCAAACATTTCGGATTTTGGAAAGGATCCACTGAAACGATAGGTGGCAAGGACGAGCTCGTGCGCCTTCTGCCAGACGAGCAAATCTTGAAAGTTCTTTGCGGGTTGTTTCATGCGCACATGATAATAACATACTCCGCAGATGCAACAACATATTAGAACTATGCAACGATTAATCGTTACTCCGTTCGCCTCCTGTCTCCCGTATTCTGTCTCCCGTCTCCTTTTCCCTCAGTACGCCTTCGCAAACAACACCCGTCTCGGACTCGGCGCGCCGGAGATCACGCACTTCCCCGGCCTATCATCGCTGACTTCGGGGTCGAAGGGGATGCAGCGAATCGTAACCTTGAGCTCGTCTTTGATCTTTTCTTCAACCTCAGGACTGCCGGACCAATGGGCGAGAGCGAACCCGCCGTGGATCTCCGGTTTTTCTTCGTTCTTCGGGGTGAAGAAATCGTAGAAATCTGCCTTGGAATCGATCTTTACGGTGTACGTATCGCGAAGCTGCGTCGCGCGGTTCAACAGGTTTTGTTGAATGTCCGTAAGGATGTTGCTGATCTGCGAAACGAGTTCGCCAACCGGCATAAAGGTCTTTTCTTTCAGTCCCTGGTCGCGGCGCGAGACGGCGACGGTTCCGGACGCGAGATCGCGTGGGCCGATTTCGATACGGACTGGGATACCTTTCTTAATCCAGTCCCAGTTTTTTACGCCGCCGCCCATGTCGCGTTGGTCGACTTCGACCCGGACCGGTTCGTCTGCGTAGCGTTGTTCAATGAGCTGTGAACGCAGCTTATTAGCGGCTTCCAGGACGGTAGCGCGAGTTTCTTCTTTTGGTGTGATGGGGAGAATCACAACGTGCGAAGGGGCGACGCGCGGCGGGAGAATCACGCCGTCGTCATCTCCGTGAGTCATAATTGCAGCGCCAATGATGCGTGTGCTCAAGCCCCAACTGCTGGTCCATACGAATTCTTGTGTACCCGTTCTGGAAAGGAATTTGATGCCGGATGCCTTCGCGAAATTCTGCCCCAGGAAATGTGAAGTCCCGGTCTGCAGTGCTTTCCGGTCTTGCAGCAGCGCTTCAATCGTGAGCGTCTGCAGAGCGCCCGGGAACCGTTCGCTCTCGGTCTTTTCCCCTTGATAAACCGGCAACGCCAGGTGGTTCCTGGCAAAGGCCGCATAAACCTGGAGCATCTCTGTCGCTTCCTCAATCGCTTCCTGAGCGGTTTCATGAGCCGTGTGGCCTTCTTGCCAAAGGAATTCGGCTGTACGCAAAAACAATCGTGTGCGCATTTCCCAGCGGAAGACGTTTGCCCATTGGTTAATGAGCAGAGGAAGGTCGCGATACGACTGAATCCATTTGGCGAAGCTTGCTCCAATAATTGTTTCCGAGGTTGGCCGGATCACTAGCGGTTCGCTGAGCTCAGCAGAGGGCGCGGGATGCATCTTCCCGTCATCGCCCAGCTCTAGCCGGTAATGCGTAACGACGGCGCATTCTTTGGCGAAGCCTTCTACATGGGTCGCTTCTTTCTCAAAATAGCTGACTGGAATCAGGAGTGGGAAGTAGGCGTTCTTGTGTCCGGTCGCCTTGAACATCGTGTCCAGCTGGTGCTGGATGTTTTCCCAAATGCCGTAGCCCCATGGTTTGATCACCATGCAGCCTCGGACATCCGAGTTTTCGGCAAGGTCAGCTGCGCGAACAACTTGTTGGTACCACTCTGGAAAGTCTTCTGCGCGGGTGGGAGAAATCGCGGTTTTTGGAAGGGTTTCAGCCATTGGCAAATGAACGTATAAAATTAGTGAAAAATTCTGCGCCGCGCTCGAGCTCAGCAACTTCAATAAACTCGTCGGCGGTGTGCGCTTGTGCAATCGAGCCGGGTCCCAGTGCAATCGCTGGGGTCCCTACATTCGCAAAAAGAGCGGCATCACAGAACCAGCTTGCGCCGACCCGTTTCGAACCAAGGCCGGCGAGCCGGTTGATGATCGGATGTTCCGGATCAGTGAACAGCGGTTTAGAGTCTTTGATTGTCCTGATTGTTGCCGGGATCCGTTCCTCATCGAAAAACGTTTGGATATCGGAGAAGATAGATTCCTGGCCTGGCAGAACTCGAATATCGACTTCCGCCACACAACGATCGGGGACTACATTGATTTTGGTACCGCCGTGTATGCGGCCAATGCTCAGAGTTGGCGGACCAAGAACCGGATGATTCTGAGCAGCGCAGATTTTTGGGAATTGCTCCGAAAGCAGCCGGAGCGCTGTGTTCATCTGGTCGATTGCGTTAATACCTCTCTCCGGCGTTGAGGCATGAGCAGATTTCCCGGTAGTCGCGACTTCGATCCAGGCCGTACCTTTATGCGTGTAGACAACATCAAGATTGGTCGGTTCACCAGCGATGACAAAGTCAGCGAAATGGCGCGCGGCAGCGGCTTTCGCTCCAATCTGGCCTGATTCTTCGTCTGCCAGTCCGGCGAATCCAATGGCGACGTTCAGTTTGCGCCAATCTACCGATTTGAGAGCCCATAACATGGCAGCCATTGTTCCCTTGGTGTCCGAAGTGCCGCGTCCCCAGATCTTGCCGTTTTCGATATCGGCGGCAAATGGATCAACTGTCATACCGTGCACGGAGACAGTATCAAGATGCGGAGCGAACAGGATCCGCTGTGCGCCCGGAGCGGGCTTTGGCCAGAAACCGTACACGTTGAATCTGCCGGGCGCGACTTCTTCGTATTCAACAGCCGCGCCGATTTTCTCCAGAAAACCGCCTACGAAACGGGCGATCGGCTCTTCTCCTTGGCTATCGCTAGACGCAGACGGATTTTCGCTCGGTATCTGAACGAGAGCTCTGCAGAGATCGACGACGCTGGAGATGGAAGAGATGTTCATAGTCTGCTGCCGGGAGCCGGTGGCGGCTCCTGATGCCGCGCTTCACCGTATGCGACCGTATAGACGTTGCAAGCAGATGGCGTTCCGCGTTCCGGGTTTCGGGTTTCTAGTTCCGGGTTCCGGGACAGAGGCGGGAGGATCGAGCGGCATCGAGCGGCAGGATTGTGCGGCGGTTGTGCCGTCCGGGCCGCCCATTACACCGATCCCAGGTACCATTCCACGAATTTCGGGATGCCTTCCTGGATCCGGGTAGTTGGATTGTACTGGAGCAGTTTACGGGCCTTTGAAATATCCGCATAGGTCAGCGGCATATCGCCGGGAACCGGAGGGAGCGAACGGATACTTGCTTTCTTGCACAGCGCCGACTCGATTTCGGTAATCACTTTCTGGAGCTCAATCGTGTCGCTTTCGCCGAGATTAAAGACGTCAAACGGAGCTCCATCATACGTGATCGACTGAACCACTCCCTGGATTGTGTCGTCGATGTAAGTAAAATCGCGGCGCGCTGTGCCGTCGCCGTACACTTCGATCGGTTTTCCCTGATCAATCAGTTTGGTAAATTTGTGAATCGCCAGGTCAGGGCGTTGCCGCGGTCCGTACACGGTAAAGAACCGGAGGCAAACCACCCGGATGCCGTACAGATGAGAATAGTTGGAGCACAGATGCTCGCCGGCCAATTTCGTACCTGCATACGGGCTCAACGTCTGAATCAGCACCTGGTCCTCCCGGAATGGCACCTGTGTTGCAGCTCCGTAAACCGAGGAGCTTGAGGCAAAAACGAACCGGCCGACCCCGTGGGTCTTCGCGGCTTCAAGCAGGTGAAAAGTACCCAGAACATTTGTTGTCAAATAAAGCTCCGGCTGCTGGACCGAAGGCCTGACTCCTGCGCGGGCCGCGAGATGAACGATGACGTCCGGCTTTTCTTCAGCTACTGCTTTGAAGACTGCGTCTTTGTCTCGAATATCGAGGGAATGGAGCCGGAGCGACGGGAGCGCAGATTCGATATTTTTCCGTTTAATCGACGGATCGTAAAAATCGTTGAAATCGTCGATCACCGAGACCGTGTCACCTTTTTGCAACAAAGCTGTGACCAGATGTGACCCAATAAAGCCAGCGCCCCCGGTGACCAGTATTTTCATGCGACGATTTTTATGTGGCGAAGAAGGCGAAGCTGAGGCGAAAAAGGGCGGGAAGGCAAGCGGAATTGAACGCCGTCATCGCCGACAGCGCCGACATTGCCAACAACTGAAACGCCGAGAGCGCCGGGAAGGAAACGCCAGCACCGCCGACAGCGCCGACATTGCCAATAGCTGAAATGCCGGGATCGAGCGGGAACGGCGAGATGGCGCGCGCCCAGATGATGGCGTTGTCGGCGATTTCGGCGTTAAGATGGCGCTGGGTGTTCGGCGACAGGGCCTGGCGCCCTACAGCATCGAATAGCCGTTTCTGTTCAGATGACGGCGTTGTTAGCGATGTCGGCGGTGTCGGCGTTAAGATGGTGTGCGCTGGGTGTCGAAGGCAGGGCCTGCCGCCCTACAGCATCGAATAGCCATTTCTGTTCAGATGACGGCGTTGCCGGCGATGACGGCGATGACGGCGTTCTGTTCCCCGTTCGAGAGTTGACTCCTGTTCAGATGAATCCGAAAGTGGTGGGCTATGCCGGACGCTAAGAAGGGAATCGCCAGGATTGAAGTCCCGACTGATTCACGTGCAGCGAAAGGTGTGAGTGCACCGGAGCAGGAACCCGTTGCCACCGAGGAAAGAGGTGTTCACGCGCTTGTGTCGCGATCGGCTGTTGCAAAGCGGGATCCCTTGATTGTCCCATTAGCCGGGTTGGTTCTAGCTTTTTCCGTGGTTGGGCTTATTGTACAGCTGTTGATAGCGTTTGGCTGAGAGGGGGCCTTAGGACAAAGCAGACGCAACGCAACATGACAAATAATTCCGTAAATTCTTATGGCTACTGCAACTGTAACTGTAACTCATCTGGACGAAGAGAACTTTGACCAGGCAATCCGAGACGCCAAGGTCCCTGTTTTAGTTGATTTTTGGGCAACGTGGTGTGGGCCGTGCCAGATGATTGCACCAGTCCTGGACGAAATTGCAAAGGAACAAAGAGACGCCATTCGCATTGTCAAGGTGGATGTGGATCAGAACCAGACGATTGCTGATCGATTCGGGGTCAGAAATGTCCCGACTTTATTGTTTTTCAAAGGGGGCGAGGTAAGGGATCAAGTGGTCGGCGTGACAAGTAAAGCCGATCTCGTTTCGAGGTTGAATGCATTAAAATAGTAAGGTTCCGGCCCTGATCGGCCGATAGAGGTAACGTATGAATGTTCTTGCCTTTGGATTTGGGAACCTCGGCGGTCCAGATCTCATCATTATTCTTCTGATTGTGCTGGTTCTGTTCGGCGCAAAGAAGATCCCCGAGCTCTTCAAAGGATTGGGCCAGGGTATGAACGAGTTTCGGAAAGCCCGAGAAGAGTTCGATCGCGAAATTCGCACGGCTAGTCAAGATCCAAAGAGCCCGCCGCCAGCCGTCCAGCAACCGCAACAGACGGTTCCGGCTCAATCGAGCCCGCAAGGTCAGGCCAGCGGCGGTCAAGAGAACACGCCACAAAAACCTTCTTAAATTAAGTTTTTTCTCTTTTCAAAACAGGAAAAGCCCGGCAGATTGGCCGGGCTTTTTTTATGTGTTGGCGAATTGTTTTGCAGGGCGATGCTGTGTCACCGCCGCTTTGGCGTAACCCAACGATCGGTGGCTCAACGGCGGCGGTGACGAAGCACCGCCCTCCCGGTTTCTTTCGGTGGGACACGTTGGGTCCAGGTCGGGCGGGAGCCCGAACCCTACCGTGGTTTTTGGCAATCCTTCTCCTTTCGGTCTGCCTACAGGCGACTGATGCACAACAGGAGATCCGTTTTGCTCATTACAACGTCGAAAACTATTTGAAGATGAACCGGCGGGATGGCGGTGAATCGAGTTTCGGGCCAAAACCGGAGCACGAAAAGGCGGCGTTATTTCGGATTATCAAAGAGATTCATCCGGACGTTCTGGGTGTGGCTGAGATGGGGCCTCCGGCGCAGTTCGAGGATTTTCAAAAAAATCTGCGGGAAATCGAACTCGACTATCCGTACTCCGAATATGTGCAGGGTGCTGACCCGGAGCGACACATCGCGCTGGTTAGCCGGTTCAAAATTGTGGATCACAATTCGCAGGGCGATTTATCGTTCGATCTCAACGGGCACCGAGAACACGTAGCGCGGGGCTTTCTCGATGTAACCGTGGAGGTCACCCCCGGCTGCCGGCTCCGGTTTGTTGGAGCGCATTTGAAATCGAGATTACCAGTTCCAGCCGGTGAAGCGCTACTTCGCCGAAATGAAGCGAAGCTGTTCCGCCAGCATCTGGTGGAGGTAATGGATAAGGATCCGGCGGTAAACCTTATTGTGTATGGCGATTTCAATGAAACGAAAGATCAACCGGCGTTTCAAGAGATCGCCGGACCGAGACAGGCAAAAACGCATTTGTCCGATATCTGGTTATCGGATGGGCAAGGCGACCATTGGACCTATTATCGCCGGTTCAGCGATGTATACGATCGGATCGATTACGTTCTGGTGAATCAAACCCTATTGCCGCAGGTCGACCGGAGGAAGTCGTTTGTTTATCGATCGGACGATTGGCGGGAGGCGAGCGATCATCGGCCTATTGTAGTTACTATAAGAACGCCGGGAACGCCGGGATCGCCGTGAACGCGGGGATCGAGCGGCATCGAGCGAGAACGAGCGGGATCGCAATGGGAACTGAAATGGAGGTCGCAAATCCGTGGGTTCAGGTCGCGCGGGAGCGCGAACCCTACCGAGTGGCGTGATCACGCGCAAACTTCGCTCCCGGCGCTCTTTGTGTCTTCATCCCGTTCTCGGCGTTCCTGGCGTTTTCATCTCCGATGTCGGCGATGACGGCGATGTTGGCAATGACGGCGTTCCCCTTGCTATGCGTAACACCCTGACCTACTCTCTATGTTGGTCCCGCGAATCCCCGTGACCTTGGAGGGGTTCCGGGACAGTTTCGCGTCTGGAGATTCTATGTCGAATACTGTACTGGTCGGCGCACAATGGGGCGATGAAGGAAAAGGCAAAGTCATCGACTATCTCACGGAGAGAGTCGACGTCGTTGTACGGAGTCAGGGCGGCAATAACGCCGGACATACCGTCGTTGTTGGAGAGAAGAAATACATTCTTCGATTGATTCCGTCGGGTATTCTTCGGAAAGGGAAGCTTTGCGTAATCGCGAACGGAGTCGTGGTTGATCCAGTCGCGTTATGGGAAGAAATTTCTGAGCTAGGCGAGCAGGGTATCAAAATCAATTCTAAGAACCTGCTTATCAGCGAATCAGCGCACCTGGTGTTTCCGTTCCACAAATTGATCGACGAATATCGCGAAGGCTTCAAAGGGCGCCGCAAGATCGGGACTACGAAACGTGGGATTGGGCCTGCTTACGAAGATAAAGTCACCCGGATCGGGCTTCGTGTGGGTGACCTCCGGCGGCCGGCCCTGTTCGAGGAGAAATTGAAGAACCGAATCAAAGACGCCAACTGGCTGCTGCGCGAACTTGGTCTGAAGCCAATGAAATTCCGCAAGATCCGCGATCAGTATCTGGCGGTGGGAGAAAAGCTCAGCCCGCTGATTACCAACACTGTGTTGACGATTCACAAGGCGATGCTCGACGGGAAAGAGATCTTGTTCGAAGGCGCACAAGGGACATTCCTCGATGTCGATCACGGGACTTATCCTTACGTAACTTCTTCCAATACGACCGCCGGGGGCGCTTGTACAGGATCAGGGGTTCCACCAAACCGGATCGATCGGGTGGTCGGGGCGATGAAAGCGTACACCACGCGAGTAGGCGAAGGACCATTCCCGACGGAGAACGCCGAAGTCTCGAATCTGCTCCATTCGATGGGCCGGGAATATGGTGCAGTCACCGGCAGAGAGCGCCGGTGTGGGTGGTTTGATGCCGTTGCGACACGCTACGCGACGATTGTGAACGGCATCGATGAGCTTGCCGTCACTAATCTAGATGGGTTGGACTCTCTTCCCCGGCTACAGGTTTGCGTTGCTTACAAGTTAGATGGGAAGAAGGTGCAGACGCCACCGACCTGTGTTGATCAGCTTGCACGGTGTAAGCCGATTTACGTTGAGGTCCCCGGATGGCAGCAGGACACATCGGTTGCGCGTTCATTTGACGATCTGCCCGAAAAAGCAAAGGATTACTTGAAACGGATTTGCGATCTCACCGGAGCAAAATTGGCTTTGGTGGGAGTGGGCCAAAGCCGGGCCCAGACGCTTCCTGTTTAGAGTACCGAGAATGTCCACGAGAGTTCCCAGGCATATTGCTGTGATTATGGATGGTAATGGACGGTGGGCCAAACAACGCGGATGGCCCCGGAGCCGTGGACACCTGGAAGGCGCAAAAGCGGTTCGTCGCTGTGTCGAAGGATGTCTTGACCTCGGAGTTGAGTTCCTGACCCTGTACGCCTTCTCAACAGAGAACTGGCAAAGACCAAAGGAAGAAGTGGAGACCTTAATGGTTCTGCTTCAGAAATTCCTGAAAGATTACACCAGCGAAATGGCCGGCCGCGGCGTTCACTTCGAAGCGATCGGACGGCTGGGCGAATTACCTGCTGACTGTCAGCGACAACTGGACGAAGCGAAGAAAGCGACAATTGCTAACCATAAACTGACGGCGATACTGGCCGTAAATTATAGCGGCCGGGCAGAGATCGTGGACGCTGTTAAAAGGATCAGCGCAGATGTGTTACGGGGCGATCGTGCGGTCGACAAGATTGATGTGGATCTGTTCGCCAGCTATTTGCATACCGGTCAATGGCCCGATCCCGATCTGCTGATTCGCACTTCCGGCGAGATGCGGATCTCCAATTTTCTTTTGTGGCAGCTGGCGTACACAGAGATTTACGTGACCAAGAAATTCTGGCCGGACTTCGCGCGTGAGGATCTGGTGGAGGCGGTGGAGGAGTTCGCGCAACGCCAGCGACGCTATGGAGGGGTGTGAATGGGAGGAGTCAGGAGACAGGAGACAGGCGTGTCCGCCGGAGCTTTAGCGGAGGGGGAAGACAGGAGGATTGGGCTTGCGGTGGCGGATGGCTTTTGCGGAGCGATCGGCAACACTGCTTTGATTCGATTGCCCAGGCTTTCTGAAGCTTGCGGAAGCGAGATTTTCGGAAAGGCAGAATTTCTCAATCCGGGCGGCTCGGTAAAAGACCGGGCGGCGTTAGGGATTGTTCTCGAAGCCGAGAAATCCGGAGCGCTCAAACCAGGAGGTACGATTGTGGAGGGAACGGCCGGAAACACCGGCATTGGCCTCGCACTGGTGGCGAACGCGCGTAACTACCGGACGATCATTGTACTGCCTGAAACTATGTCTATTGAAAAGATTGACGGATTGCGCGCGATGGGAGCCGAGGTCAGGACTGTTCCGGAAAAGCCGTACTCCGATCTAAATAACTACATCCATGTTTCGCAGCGTGTTGCTGCGGAAACACCGAACGGTTTCTGGGCAAACCAGTTTGATAACCTGGCCAATCGTAACGTTCACTACCGCACAACCGGGCCGGAAATCTGGGAACAGACGAACGGCGAAGTCGATGGGTTTGTTGCATCGATCGGTACCGGGGGAACGCTGGCGGGTATCGGATTATTTCTGAAAGAACAGAATGCAAAGGTCCAAGTTGTATGCGCGGATCCGTATGGCGCGGCGATGTGGTCGTGGGTGAAATATGGACATACCGATATCCATGATGGCGACTCGGTAGCCGAGGGAATCGGCCAGAACCGTGTTACCGCAAATTTGCAAGGGGTGCCGATCGATGATGCCTACCGAATCGACGACCAGATCGCGACGGAAATGCTTTATCATTTGTTGCATGCAGAAGGGCTTTTTCTGGGGCTTTCCTCGGCGATCAATGTTTGCGGGGCGGTAACGCTAGCGAAACAGATGGGGCGCGGTAAAAAGATCGTAACGATTCTTTGCGATACCGGAGCGCGATATATGTCGAGGTTGTTTAATCCGCCCTGGTTAGCCGAGAAAGGTTTAACACCGGTTGCCAAGGGCCTGGAGTTTTTGGAGAGGTTGTAAGGGAGGAGACAGAATTCAGGAGACAGGAGTGGGGAATTAGAAGCGTTTGACCCGCGGTAGGGTCACGAATCGTTTTCTGCGTCTGAAGTGCAGAATTATACCTGGATCAGGCCGCGTTCCAGGGCCGTTGCAATTGCGCCGGTGCGGCTTGGGGCGCCGAGTTTTCGCAGGATAGTCTTAACGTAATTTTTTACTGTGTGCTCGCTCAGGTACAAGCTGTGACCAATCTCTTTGTTGCTCTTGCCTTCAGCCATGTACTCAAGCACCTGCAGCTCGCGAGGCGACAATTGCGGATGTGACATCGATTCGGCCAGTTTGGCGGCTGCTTCCGGCGAAAGGGATGATTTTCCGGCGAACACATCGCGAATCGTTTGGACTACTTGCGATGATTCCGCTCCTTTGAGCACGTAACCTTTGACGCCCGCCTTCAATGCTACCCGCAGGTCTTCTTCTTTTTCCGATGTTGTCAGCACCACGATGAGCGGGCGCGGGGATCGCGGCATCAATTCGTGGATAACCTGCATGCCGTCCTTCTTCGGCATTCGAAGATCGAGTAAAAGAATGTCGGGCAGAAGTTTCTCGTATAACTGGCAGGCGGCTTCTCCGTCGGCAGCTTGGCCGACGATTTCCAAATCGTTCTCCTGATTGAGGATCGCGCTCAACCCGTCGCGGATCAACGGATGATCGTCAGCTACCAGGATTCGTATGCGGTGCCCGGCTTGCATACCCTTAGATTGAAACACGCAAAGACATAACCATTCAACCCAGATTTCGAAGTTACCTTTTGTCAACATCAGAATCTGCCGCGTCAAGCATTGAGACAAAGTTGGCTCTTCCGAGCCTATACAAAAGGCTCATTGGGGGTCTGTGCGCCGGTTTGGCAAAAGTCTATGCTCTTGAGCTGCTCGAGGAAAGGACGCGACCCAGGCAGCGAAACCGTTTCGCGGCGCGAACTGAGCCCCGAGAGCAACCTGTATATGGTAAGAATCACCGACGTCTATCTACGATCCCAGATTGCTCCCTCTCTTAAACAAGGCGAAAAGAATGTTTCCGAAATTGTCAGGCAATCCTTTTGCGCAGCGGCAGAAACATTAGCGAGGATGCCGGAGAAGTTCGATTTGGCTGTTTTCGAGGAGATTGTAGACACTCTGCTTCGCTCGAGGCGTATCTACTTTTATGCAACGGGTCGATCCGGGTTGCTCGCGAGTGAGGCAGAATACCGGCTGGTGCGAATGGGGTTCGACAGTGTTTCGGTTCATGACTGGGACCAGATGAAAGTTCAAACGAGGTTGCTCTCGGCCGAAGATACAGTTTTCGCTTTCAGTCACACCGGGCGGAATCGACGAACGATTGACGGTGTCAGACTCGCTCGACAGGCAGGCGCAACAACCATCGGGGTGACAACACTCCCGGGAGCGCCGCTTCTGGACGTGTCCGACATCGGGCTCGCGTTGCCGCAACCGGGGCAAGGCGCTTTAAGCTCGCGAATTCCGGAATTGGCGTTGATCGATGCGTTGGCGACATGCATCGGGAGACGACACGGAAAACCTTCGCTCGCGGCTACTCGATGTGACAGCCATATCGAAACGATGCTGAGAGGGTAGGTCCAGTGTTCCATCTACGGTCTAAGGCGGGTGGCTGGGTGTTACGCCGCGAATCGAAATCGAACAGAACCTGTCGCGCCGTAGGCTCCTCCTTCGCTAAAGCTACGGAGGACACGTTGGCGGAGGTGGAAGACCTCGTAAGAGTTTGCCGGTAATAAGTAATTGTCTAACCTTTCCTGCCCAAGAATATTCTGGGGACGCATCGAACACCCGAGATGATGCTGAAGGACAAGGTTGCGGTGATCTACGGAGCCGGTGGTGCAATCGGTGGTGCTGTGGCACGCGCCTTCGCGGGCGAGGGGGGCAAAGCTTTTTCTCACCGGACGGCGCCGGGCACCGGTCGAAGCGGTCGCGAGGGACATCGTTTCCGCCGGCGGATCCGCTGAGGCGGCGGAGGTCGACGCTCTCGACGAACGAGCGGTGGACAAGCACCTACAGTCGGTGATCGATCAGGCGGGCCGCGTTGATATCTCGTTCAACGCGGTCGGGATGCCGAATGCGAAGATCCTAGGTGTGCCTCTGGTCGAGCTGGATGCCGAGCAATTCTCCCTGGCGATCACGACCTACGCTATGTCGTACTTCCTGACTGCACGCATGGCGGCCCGGCGGATGGTTGCGAATAAATCGGGGGTGATCATGACAGTCACCGCACTCCACTCGCGGACGGGTATCCCATTGGTGGGAGGCTACGGTCCGGCGATGGCAGCCAAGGAGGCACTCGCTCGAGATCTCTCCGCCGAGCTCGCACCTCAGGGCATTCGGGTGGTCGGTCTCCGACCACAGGGTATGCCGGAGACACCCACGATCAAGGATGCCTTCGAGCCTCGCGCCAAGGCATCGGGAATGACCTGGGAACAATGGCAGGAGCTGCTCGCAAGCAGGACCCACCCGCGACGGCTCATGACGCTCGCGGAGATGGCTAACATGGCGGTCTTCATCGCTTCCGATAAGGCGAGCGGGATGACGGGAACTACCGTCAATTTGACCATGGGCAGTCTAGATGACTAGCGACCCCAGGGCTGAGATCCAATGCCCGCTTCGCGGCGCCCTCTACCCCTGCTGAGCCACGCGTGCTTCGGGCTGCAGCGGCAGAACGAGTTCGATTGTTGTGCCTGAGCCCGGTGTGCTGTCGACGGTAAGTTTGCCTCCGATCCGTTGAGCCCGCTCGGATAATCCAGCCAGGCCGAAATGGGCGCCGTCGGTCGCTCCAAAAACAGTTGGAACATTGAAGCCGCAGCCGTCATCCCGCACCGTTAACTCAAGTGATTTTGGCGTGGGCAACGCGAGTCGAACCCAGATATTTTTCGGGTTTGCATGTCTGATCGCGTTGTTGATCGCTTCTTGACAGATTCGCAATAGCTCTTGCTGTGCAGCGACTGGAGCCGCCGGGACCCGGTCACAGGCGAGCTCGAGCTTCGCTGGTGAAATTCCTCCGAAACGATCGACGAGTCTGCGCAGCGCCGAAGGCAGATCGTCGGTAGTGGTCGAATGACCGCGCAAGGTCGCGATCATCGCACGCGCGTCTGCAAGATTGGAAGCAAGAATGAAGCGGATCGTTTTCAGCCGGTTCCGCAATGCCGAATCCTGGGGTACCACCTTATCAACGCTATCGAGCAGCATGGTCGCGCTTGCGAAGCCTTGAGCCAGGGAGTCGTGAATTTCGCCTGCGACGCGCACTCGTTCTGCAAGGACTGCCCTGAAACGCTCTTCCAGCCGTTTCCGGCGCAGAACGAATGCGGCCCAAACGCCGATCCCTGCAAGTCCGATGCAAAGCGCATAGAACCATTGTGTCGCGTAAAAATGCGGACGGACCACGAATCCGACTTCCGCGCCGGGATTACTCCAAGTTGCTCCGCCATCCGCCGACGCCTGGACACGAAAAGTGTAATGCCGGGGTCCCAAGTTCGTGAAGAAAGCCTGGCGCTGGTCGCCTGCATCAAACCAATCCCGGTCGACTCCGTCCAATCGATATCGAAAGCGGATCTTGCCAGCAGCAGCGAAGCCTAAAGCAGTGTAGTCGATTTCGAGCCGCTTTGCGCCCGGTTCCAGATCGATCTCGGCGCCTCTCATCGTTTCTCCGTCGGCGACAACACGCTGGACAAGGAGCGGACCCGGGCTGTTATGCAGCACCAGGTGAGCCGGATCAACGACCGTGAGGCCCTGACCTGAACTCCACCAGAGTCTGCCGTCTCGTGTCCGGCCAGCACTTGAACTCACGCCCGTGATCGTTGTAGAGGGAAGACCGTCACTAGGGCCGAAGCTCGTGCCGGAAATGCGTTTGATTTTTCCGGTGCGGAAATCCTCAAGCTGTTTTTTGCTAACCCGGAAGATTCCTTTTGAGGACGCCAACCAGAGGTCGCCGCGGCTTGGGTCCTCAGCCGCAATCGCGATGTCGTCACTTGGCAACCCATCTTTTTCAAAAAAGGTAAAGAAGCGCTCTCCGGTCAACCGAGAGAGTCCCCCGTTCTGGGTTCCAAACCAAAGGACGCCTTCCGAATCGAGAAACATCGTCTCAGCGGCGCGACCGCCCAGACCGTCTGTGAGCCCAAAATGCGTAGCCTGGCCATTTTTATAACGAATCAATTCTCGGTTTGTACCGATCCAGACACTTCCCTGGCGGTCGCAGGCCATATCCCAAATCGAATCTTTGATGTTGGCCAGCGCCGGCGGAGTAAAGAAACTGCCATCCTTGAAACAGGTGACTCCGCCAAAGGTGCCGATCCAAAGGACACCCTGAGGATCAAAGCGGAGAACCGTTACGAATCCACTCGGCAACTGATCCACATAGCGGATAAACGATTCGCCTTGGCGATGATATAGGCCATACAATGCCCCAAACCATAGGCTCTGGTCCTGAGGGTCACACGCAAACGTATAAATCGTTTTTTCTCCCGTAAACGAGGATCCGCTGTCATCGAACACCGGTGCAAAGTGATCCCGTCCTCGATAGAGCCCCTGATCTGTTCCAACCCAGACCTCGTCGTTCGCATCCGCTTGGACCATGAAGATGCTGCTCTCTGGAAGTCCGGCGCCGCGTCCGACAACCGCAAACGCACCGTCAGTAAAGCGATGCAAGCCCTGCGCATTGGTTCCTAACCAGAGATTGCCTTCCCGATCCTCGTAAACTGAATGGATATAGATGGGCATCTCTTGTTGTCCAGGATATCGCATCACGTTCCATCTGGAGCCGTCCCACCGGGCCAAACCGTTCGCTGTTCCTATCCAGATATTCCCGTCATGATCCTCTACGGGGGCAGACCAGACCTCCGAATCCAACCCATCCGCAAAACTAAAACCGGTGAGCTTTCCATCACGGTACGAATAAAGCGTATTCAGAGTCGCGATCCATAGGGTTCCCTGGCGATCGAAAGTGGCTCCCATAAGAAACTTGCCGAATAGGGCGGAGAGCCCCTGCTCAACCTCAAGCCGATTATCGCGAAATCGATAAGCTGATCCATTTCTCTGGATAACCCACACGACACCGCTCCGATCTACGAGGATGTATTCGTGCGCCACCGGGCGATTGGGATCAGGACTCTTGATCAGCTCTAAAGCTCCATGGCGAAAGCGATACAAACCCACGTCACCGCTAATCCAGATATCGTCTCCGGCGCGCGTCACCGCAGTAATTCGTGCACCATCCAGTTCGGTATTTTTGCCGATCAGCTGGAAGTTGCCTGCTTGATACCGGACCAAGCCGCCGTTGGTTCCGATCCAGACCGAGTGGTCTGCCCCTTCGGCTAAACAGTTCACCATGTCACCGGGGAGATTGCCCGAGGCTTTGTCGAATGCATCAAATCGAGCGCCATCGAAGCGCGCCAAACCGCCGTCCGTTCCGATCCAAAGATATCCGTCCTCAGTTTGCAGCGTGACCATCACGTCGTTGCTTGGCACCCCGTCCCGAGAGGTCCAGAACTGATGCACGAATTGGTCCAGGGTCTTTGCCGGATTCAAAGCCAACAGATGGCCTGGCGCGCAGAGCAGGAACAGGAAGGTGCCCAGTGCGACGGCAGCAAATCGGCAAACCCGTATCATTGGGAGAAAACTGTTGTCAGGAACGAGAAAAGAGCAAGAGTTCTTTCAGAGCCGGCACTTTAGCTGGAACGGGTCCGGCGCGAGGCCGGCCGAGTTAGAATCTTCTCGATCTGTTTATCGACACGGCTGGTTTCTTTTGAGGGATTCTTAAGCCGTACGGCGATACAAGCGGCAAGCGCGTCAATCAAAATGATCTCCCCCACTTTTGTGTTGAGCAACGACCCTTGAGGCTCGCTATGAAGCTCGAAAAGCACCAGCGCAATGTCACTCGTTTTTACCAAAGGGGAGCCCGGTTCGCTGGTAACACCGATTGTCGTAGCTCCAGCCTGCTTAGCCAGCATAAGGCAATCAACAGCATCGCGGTTCCGGCCGGTTTGACTGAATGCTAACACCACATCTTTCGAGGTAAGTAAGCTGGTCTGAATCGCCATCTGAATCGGGTCACGGATAGCGATGCAGTTAATCCCGAGACGAACGAGCCGGTACTCAGCGACGCCTGCTAAAAGGCTGGAGTTACCAGCGGCAAAACAAAAGACGTGGCGCGCGTCCATGAGAGCCGAGACTGCTCTTTCGAGTGACTCGTTCTTCAGTGTCTTCGGTGCTTGCGCCAGCGCGTGCGATTCTTCTTCGAAGACTTTGCGAACAACACCCATCAAAGTATCGGGCGCCGGTTTTTCCCGTTTCTCATCGGAAGGCAATGTAGCGGGAACCGAGCTGGCCAGCGCAACGGCGAATGATCGGTAACCGGAATAGCCAAGAGCTCGAACGAATCGGACGACAGTTGCTTCACTGACACCGCTGGCCCGGGCGAGTTGCGAAATGGATTTTCCGACCCAGTCACCTGGCGAGCGGAGAAGCGCGTCGGCGACATCCCGAACACTACCTTGGAGCTGCCCATAGTTTTGTTCGATCAACGTCAAACAAGATGACTGGCGCGACGACACGTCGTTGGATGAAAGCATAACTAAAGGGGAGAGGGTATCAAACCGGCCTCTTCGTGCCAATCAAATACAGAGGCTGCATGGGAGGCAGACGCTCGCGATAGCCAGCAAACTGCGCTATCCGTTCGGGTATGCTATTGCGGATTCGAGCCGTTTTTCCCTCCGATCACGCTCAGTGGGAGGCTTTATGGTTGGGCTACCAGACTTTCTACAAAACCAAGATTCCAGCGCAAACGACGGAAATCACGTGGGCGCGTTTCTTTGACAGCAACGAACCGATGTACGCGCTTGTTGCGGAAGAAGAAGGAGCGCTGATCGGCTTGGTTCACTACCTTTTTCATCGGAGTACCTGGACCGCAGGGCCATATTGTTATCTGCAAGACTTGTTCACGCTGGAAACCGCGCGGGGAAAAGGAGTAGGCCGCGCGCTGATAGAGGCAGTATATGCCGCTGCCAACCGGGAGGGCGCTTCGCGAGTCTATTGGCTGACGCACGAGACAAACGCTGAAGCAAGGAAACTATACGACAAGGTCGCGCAGAATTTAGGTTTTGTGCAGTACCGGAAAGATTTGTGAGTGAGAAGTGCCGGGAGGAATCTCGAATTTCGAATCTAGAATCTCGAATCTAGAATTCACAACTTGCTGGAGCCTTCGAACTTCTAGATTCGAAATTCGAGATTCGGAACAACGCATTCTCGCTCCGCCTCGCTGTACAGGGCCGCTTTGCTTGCTTACAAATAACTGCGAGACTGATATCAGGGCCGCAGATCTGGGCGCGCCATGATCGAGAACGGTCGAATGACGCACGGGCACACAAGCATTTGTTGGCGCCCTTCTGTCATCCCTTCAGGATGGTTCGCATTTAATCGAAGTACCAGGGGTTTTCCGGCCTCCGGCGGGATCACGCCTGGCTGAGATTTGTTGTCGCTTTGCGACATAGTAGGTAGATACAACAACCGAAGCATGGACCTCGTCATTGTTAATTGTGGACAGCTTGCGACGTTAGCTGGTCCACAACGCCCGCGCGTCGGTGGCGAAATGCGCGAGCTGGGTATCATCAAAGATGCCGCGCTCTGGATCCGCGATGGACGAATCGTTCGGGCAGGTCGCTGGAAAGAGATAGAAAGAGAGCTCGATTCCGATCACTCGGTGATCGACGCGGAAGAGCGCGTTGTTCTTCCCGGGTTTGTCGATGCGCATACGCACTTAGTGTTTGGTGGTAGCCGGGCGGACGAATTCGAACGACGCGCCTTGGGCGAAACGTATCAATCAATCGCAGCGTCCGGCGGAGGGATCTTATCCACTGTTCGGGAAACACGCGCTGCGTCCGAAGACGAGCTGACCGATAGCGCGCTCAGACGAATCGGGATGGCAATTCGGTCCGGGACCACTACCGCAGAGGTCAAATCCGGCTACGGGCTTTCGACTGAAGCGGAGTTGAAACTGCTCCAAGTCATCAGACGGCTCAACGATCAAGGCCCGATTACACTGGTGCCGACTTTTCTGGGAGCACACCAATTTCCGGAGGAATTCCGCTCGAATCGGGCAGGGTACATCGCTTTGATCATCAACGAGATGTTGCCACGAGTTGCTGCGGAGCGGCTGGCGGAATACGCAGATGTTTTCTGTGAACCGCACATTTTTGATGTCGAGACCGCATCGCAGATCATGAAAGCTGCTCTAGCACACGGCCTACGGTTGCGGATGCATGTGGATCAACTTTCTCGTTCCGGTGGGGCAGAATTGGCGGCGTCGCTTGGCGCAACGACAGCGGATCATCTCGAGCACACTGATGCGACGGGAATCGCTGCGCTGAAGGAGGCTGGAGTGCAACCGGTGCTGTTGCCGGGATCAGTTTATGCGCTCGGTTCCAGGCAGTACCCGCTGGCGCGCGAGATGATCCAACGTGGTTTAGCGGTCGTACTTGCGACCGATATGAATCCTGGTTCGTCGCCGACACCTTCAATCCCGATGGTCATCTCGCTTGCGGTAACCCAGATGGGTATGTCGGTTGCAGAAGCGATCAACGCGACAACGATCAATGCGGCTTATTCTCTCGGACGTGGCTCCGAGGCAGGTTCACTCGAGCCGGGTAAAATCGCTGATGTTGTGATTCATGATTGTTATGATTACCGCGACTTGGGCTATCTCTTCGGGATTGAATACGCGCACCAGGTTTTTGTGAAAGGACAATGCATCTATGCAAGATCGCGGTGAACGCGGTTGGCTGGCCGACTACGTTGTGACGCAAGGCGAAGTGCACTCCGGCCTGGCGTTGGTCGCCGACCAGAACGGAAAGATTCTCCGGCTTTCGCGTGATCGCGAGGATCTTTCTCGGGCAACCCGGATGGCTGGACGCGCGATTCTACCGGGCTTGGTGAACGGGCATTCGCACACCTTTCAACGGGTGATTCGTGGCCGAACGGAATTTCGAAGTACGCGCGAAAAAGACACGTTCTGGACTTGGCGGGAGAAAATGTACCGGGCGGCGACACTGCTGACACCGGAAGAAATCTACGACGCCGCTCGTATGGCTTTTCTGGAAATGGCGCTTTCGGGCATCACAACGGTTGGCGAATTCCACTATCTACATCATCAGACCGACGGCAGTCGTTATGATGACCCGAACTTGCTCGGCAAAGGGGTTATTCGAGCTGCGCGCGAAGTTGGACTGCGGATTAATCTGCTTCGCACCGCATACGTTCGTGCCGGGTTTCAGAAAGAGCCGAACCCTGGTCAGGCCCGATTCATTACTGGTAAGGCAGAAGCATTTATTGATGATACTGAGGCGTTGCGCATGTGGACGGCTAAGCACTTCCGAACAGAGGAAGTCGCCGTCGGAGTAGCTCCACACAGTCTCCGCGCGGTACCGCTGGACTACCTTCGCGAGGTGGCGCGGTATGCGAGCGAATCAAATCTGGTGATGCATATGCATGTCGCCGAACAACCTGCGGAAGTAGAGGCCTGCTCGGCAGAATACGGAGCGACGCCCGTCATCGTGCTGCACCGGGAAAAAATTCTTCGCGACCGATTCACCGCCGTCCATGCAATCCATATCAGCGATGCGGAGGCTCAATTGCTAGGTGACTCACGAAGTACTGTCTGCGCTTGCCCGACATCGGAAAGAAACCTCGGTGACGGCGCCGTGCCTGCGGAGAAGCTCCTGCAAGCGAAAACGAGAATCAGCCTTGGAACGGATAGCCAGATCCAGATCGATCTGCTGGAAGACGCGCGATTGCTTGAGTACCACTTGCGAATGGAGAAGCTTCAACGAGTTGTGTTAGCACCGGCCGGTTCGAAGGTGGAGCAGAAGGAGGCGCTGGCAACGTATCTATTTCGGGCGGCGACACAATCGGGAGCGGAGAGTCTTGGAATGCCGGTCGGCGATCTGTTAGAGGGCGCGAACGCAGACTTCGTTACACTCGACCTCTCGGATCCAAGCATTGCCGGGGCTGGTTCGGAGGCACTCCTGGCTAACGTTTTATTTTCTGCTGAGCGCTCTGCTGTCCGTGACGTTTTCGTTGGAGGGCGCCCGATAGTTACCGACGGCAAGCATACTGAACAGGAGTCGATCGTTGCCACGTTTAGCCGGATACAGGAAAAGTTTTGGAGAGGCGCCCAATGAAACAGGTCACGGTCGCAGAGGTTTTGTCTGAGTTGGTGTTGATTCCGTCGGTGTCGACGATGCCGAACCGTCCGATCATCCAATATGTCGAGAATTCATTGACGCGGGCAGACTGGGAAATAGTGCTCTATCCCTATTTCGACCAGGCGGGGACTGAGAAGATCAATCTGATCGCTACGACCGGATCGAAAAGTGACCCAATCGAATTAGCTCTGGTCTGTCATACTGACACGGTTCCGTTTGAGGCCAGCTGGACTAATGCAGTCAATCCTAAGGTGTCTCGCGGCAAGCTTTACGGTTGCGGCGCTTGCGATATCAAAGGATTTCTCGCATGCGCTTTGGCGGCGGTTTCTCAATTAGATCCGTCGCGGCTCAAGCGTTCCCTAGCGCTTGTCTGTACGGCGGACGAGGAGGTCGGGTGCGTTGGCGCCAAAAGAATTGCTGCTGAGAAAACAATTCAGCCTCGCTACGCGATTGTCGGTGAACCGACAGATCTGCATCCTGTTGTTGCTGGCAAAGGGTACGCGTTGGCGGCGGTAACGGTTAAGGGGCGCACCGCGCACAGCGCGTTTCCGAGCGAAGGGCGATCGGCTATTTATGATGCCGCTCGTGTGCTTCAGCGGATCGAGGCGCTCTCCAAGAAAATCGCCGGCGACCGGCACGAGAAGTTTGATCCTCCGTTTACTACGCTCAATGTTGGAGCCATTCAGGGCGGCACTGCAAAAAATATTGTGCCGGGCGAATGCCGGATGCTGCTTGAATGGAGGCCTGTCCCGGGACAGAAACCGGGCCTGGTTGCCGATCTTGTGGAAAAGGAAATGCGGGCGTTGAGGAAGGAAGGAGTGGAGGCGAGCATAGAGGTGTCGCGTCTTGATAGCGGGTTTGAGACTTCGCAAGAGAGCGAGATCGCGCGGTTGCTTGAATCGTTAAGCAAGCGGAAAGCTCGCACTGTCGCATTCGGAACTGAAGCTCCTTATTTCAATAAGCTCGGCGCAGAGACGGTTGTATTTGGAGCAGGGGAGATGAAAAGCGCGCATCGAACGGGTGAACATGTGAGGGTCAAGGATCTGGAAAGATGCGAGCGGATCCTGGGGCAGGTGATTGAGAGGCTTTGTTGCTAGGCGGTCGACCGTCGACCGTCAACCGTCGACGGTCCACCGTTATAGGACCGACGATGGAGCGAACGGTATTCATGCGCGCCGAAAGGAGCGCGGGATCCGCCGTGTGTTGCCCGTTTCAGGGCAAATTTCTGTTGCCCCTTCAGGGCAGATCGCCATTCCAATCGCCTAACCCAGGGCTTCTATGAAGCCGACTTTGTCAACACCCGTCGCGTAATTAATTATTCTTTGTTTTCTGGTTGGGTTTACTCGAAACTGGACGACAAAGTATCTGTGGCCGGCCCAGAGCG
>Ga0070706_100001195_pt1 | contig 27839 bp, 33 predicted proteins | sample KBSK5501metaG_FD_65476 | JGI IMG/M metagenome (GOLD analysis project Ga0070706, IMG submission 65476) | Corn, switchgrass and miscanthus rhizosphere microbial communities from Kellogg Biological Station, Michigan, USA - KBS K5-50-1 metaG | ecosystem: Host-associated > Plants > Roots >... | reverse complement strand
TAAAATTAGAATGAGGCGGAAAAGAACAGCTCCAGGCCAAGACTCCTCCGGTGTTCATGTCTGGCTCGTCTTTATGAAAGCCTTTCAAGCGCTTTTCCCCCACGCCGCGCAGAGCATCGAACGAACGAAACTGGGAGATTCCGATTTCCGGGTCCTGGAAGTCCTCCTGCATAAGGGCCCCCTCCCCGTGAACACCATCGGCCCGAAGGTTTGGCTCACCCCCGGATCCATTAGTGTGGCCGTCGATCGGCTGGTAAAAAAAGGGCTGGTTTCGCGCAAGGATCATCCGGACGACCGCCGGGTGCGCCGGGTTGAACTGACACCTAAAGGGCGGGCGCTGATTACCCGCGGCTTCGGCGAGCACGCCGCCGCGATGGAAGATGTGGCCGGCGTCCTTTCAAAAAACGAACGGCTAACGTTGCTGCGGCTTTTGAAAAAGCTGGGCAAACACGCGGCCGAAACTCGCAAGTAAACCGATCCCGTTGTTCGCCACCCTTTTCAAACCCCGCGGGTCGGCGCTCGATCACCTAATCCGACGTCGCTCTACCGCAGTGTGACGAATGTCAACGCGGAGGTTGAGCGTTCCGGAACGCCGTGTTGTTCTTCGAAGCACGATTCGAAGCTCTTCAGATCTACTGGAACCCGGGGCTGCGCGCCTTTCGGGGCCGCCCGAAGATATTGCACAGGCCATGCGATTGGTTCGTCAAGTTCGCGACCCGCTCGCAACGGCCAATACGGATCGCGCAAAAACTCGCGGGCCATGATCACTGCATCCGCCTGTTCTGTCCGAATGATGTGCTCCGCCTGAACCGGCGAAGTGATCATTCCAACGGCACCGGTCCTGATTTCGGCTTCGCGCCGGATGCGCGCACTAAAGGCCACTTGGTAACCGGGACCGACCGGAATTTTCGCGTGAGGCGCGTTACCACCAGAAGAACAATCGATGAGATCAACTCCCATGTGCTTTAGTTGCCCGGCGAGTTTCACCGACTCATCAATGTCCCACCCGCCGTCGATCCAATCCGTTGAAGAGATGCGCACGAATAACGGTAATTCTTTCGGCCACGTGGATCGAACTGCCGCAACAATCTCACGGCACAGCCGAGTTCGACTGTCGAATGATCCGCCGTAATCGTCCGCGCGTTTATTACTAAGAGGCGACAGAAATTCGTGAATCAGGTAGCCATGCGCGGCATGGATCTCGAGGACGCGGAAGCCAGCCTGGCAAGCACGGCGGGCGGCTGCCGCAAAACCAGCTACTACTTCTTGAATGCCATCACTCGTTAGGGCTTGCGGCATCGGATAGTTGTCGGTGAACGCTAATGCAGTTGGGGCGACGACCTTTTTCCAACCGCCTTCGCTTTCGGGAACTTTCCCCGGAGCTTCCCATGGCCGGCGAGTACTCGCTTTGCGACCAGCATGGGCCAGTTGCATTCCGGCGATGCTTCCTTGTTCATGAATGAAACTGACGATTCGACTCAGCATCTCGATGTGCCCGTCGGCCCAGATGCCGAGGTCCTGCGGGCTGATGCGTCCTTCAGGAAGAACGGCCGTCGCCTCAGTCAGGACTAGCCCGGCACCACCGACGGCGCGACTTCCGAGATGAACGAAATGCCAGTCGTTAGCGTATCCATCGCGGCTCGAATACTGACACATCGGCGAGACGAACACCCGATTAGCAAATTTTACTTCTCGAATCGCGAGCGGATCAAACAGGCCAGCCATGGTCAGAGGTCGGAGGGCAGTAGTCAGAGGTCAATAGTCACATGTCAGTAGTCCGAACATGACCTCTGAGCAAAGTTCAATTCAAGCCGTTGCGACAGTGGCGCAAAATCTCTGATCTGATTCAGGCCGTGAAATCATCGCCAAACATCGGCAGGCCGCTCTTCGATTCAGCTTTTGTCGCCTCATCTTGCAAGACGTCCCAGTGTTCGGCAAGGCGGCCGTTCTCGATCCTGACAATATCCGCGGCGACCCATGCAACAGGCCGGCCGGTTCCTGAGAAACGTCCGTGTACGATGACGTAGTCGCCCTCTGCGACGATGAGCTGATGTTCGTAACGCAGACTGTCGGGTGCGTTGCGGATCAAATTGAACAGTCCATCGCGACCCGGTTCGATGTGTGCGCTGTGCTGAACATAAGTGGGCGACCAATAGCGCTCAGCGGCTATGTAGTCACGTTTGTTGAAAAGGGTGTCGAAAGCCTCAAGAGCGAGTGCTTTATTTTTTTCCTGTTTGGTTGGGTTCATTGAATTTCTCCTCATAGTCGGTCGATGATTCTTCACATTGCGAGTTGCTCTGCTATCTCATCGACGCGATCGGGATAGAGCGCGACATGCCCCTGATCTGCGCAACGGCAGGAAACGTATCTTCGTATGACCAGACGGCATTGACGGACTTGTTTCCTCCAGCGGGAATGCTGTAATAACTGCAGTCACCTTTATAAGGACAGTAGGTTGTGTGATCCGTCCGTTCCAACTGCGAAAAATCAACGTCTTCACTTGGAATGTATTGAACGGGCGGATACGTCGCTTCGCGAACCGTCAAGGCGTTGCGGGTATCGGCAACCACACGGCCCGCGATGGATACGACAACGCGAGCGGGATTGCCCGTCGGGACGGCTTCCGACGGCGCGACATATTCGCTTGTTGTCTCTTCGGCGCGGCTGGTCGAAATGGTCGCGGTTCCGAGACCTACAGCAGCAACAGTAATTGGCGTGATCAGCTTTTTGAAGTTCATGGTTTTGGAATGATTTGGGCTTTGTGAATCTATCGGAACAGGATCTTCGCCATCATCCCTTTGTCTTCGTGACTTAGCAGATGACAGTGGAAGAGCGACATACCGCGAATAATTGGATCAGTGAAATCCATCACCAGATCCACCGAGCCGCCATAGGGGACATTCACGGTATCTACCCATACTGGATTTTTCACGGGATTATTGTCGACGGCATACACGAGGAAATGGACTTGATGGATGTGAAATGGATGCACTTCTTTGGTCGGGTTCATGACGCGCCAGTGCTGTAGTGAACCTATATTCACTGTCAGCATTGGACCTGCGTTCATTTCGAATTTCTGGCCATTTATGTAGAAGCCTTGTTTGTCTTCAGTGAAATTGACGACGAATTGCGGTTCACTGGCTTCGACGCGTTTGAGAACGGTGGGCGAGAAGGCTGCGTAAACTGGTGCACCGCCGAGCGGAGGGCGAGTTTGAGAATTTGATGTCTTTACCGAAACGATATCGGCCAAGACCATTGCGGGATTGAAATCCCCATCCGGACCGGTATCGAAACAGAGTGTGCGTAGCGTGGCGTGAGAATTCGCTGGTGGTCCGGTGACAATTGCTTCCACTCTCCCGGCCGGCGGAACCAAGACGTGGCTCATTGATCGCTTACTGACCGTCGGGTCGTGGTACGCCAAGGGCATGCCGTCAAGAGCCACTACGTCGAGCGGCACTGAGCCCAGTTCCAGATCGGCGTAGCGATCCGGACTCGCATTCACGATCCGCCAAAATTGGCGCTCCCCGGGTGCAATATCGATCTGCGGACGCAGAGTTCCGTTTACGGTGAAGGCTCGTTCCGGCTTCTCCGGCGCGGTGCCGCATTGCGTGGTTTGCATGGAAACGGACTCCATCACTCTTTTTTGTTCAGTAGCATCAGTGGGTAGGGCAAGATCGCGCAGCACCAAGATTCGCTCGCGCATGTGCGCCACTTCGGGAACATAACGGTCGATCCCTTCAACGACGATAGCTCCTGACATTCCGTCAAGATCCTGAACGTAGCTCTCACCGTGAGGGTGGGTGTGATACCAGTACAATCCTGGAGGTTGCTGGGGCGGCACCTCCACCGAATAATGCAATGTTTCTCCAGGCGGCGCGATCATGTCCAGGACATCATCCTGCGGCGCATTTGGCGAAACGTGCAGTCCGTGAAAGTGAAGATTCGTCATGTTCATGCACGGATGACCGACGCACTCTTCTCTCGATTGGGTGTCGAGCTCATTCTTATAGTCCACGTTCAGAATGCTTCCCGGCTGGACTCGAATCACCGGTGGCGTGGTGTTTCCTTGATAGCGAAATTCGGATTTGCCGATGGCTGGATCCGACGCCGCCACCAATGTCACCGGCGTGCTTGCTTGTGGCAACTCGGGAAGCATCCGGTCCTGCCCATTCGCCACGGCGAACAATCCGATGCTTGCTATCCAGCCAGACGTGCAGAGCACAAGCTTTTGCAAAGTTTGCATACAGAAAACTACCGGTTGGTGAGTGTCATTGCGATGGCGCAAGCGTGGGGTTTTAGGGTGCCACCACCGAGGTGATCCGCGCTCCCTCTTTGGCAATAGGGCGCTCGGTCGCGGTAAGAAAAAATAACAGAAGGAAACCAAGGTAACAAAGCGTCCTTAGCCGGGCGGCGCACTTTGCTGCGCCAAACTAACCACATGGCCAGCAGTTTCTTGTTTAAGAACCCTTCGTTGTCTTAGTTATCTTCTGTTAAAGCTCTTCTTCAATGCACGCCCTGTATCAAAAAGCAGGTAAAATTAGCCATGACGTAATCGGAGCGGCGATCGAAGTCCATCGGCGCATGGGATCAGGGTTGATCGAATCGATCTACGAGCGTTGCATGCTGCGTGAGCTTGAACTGCGCTCGATCCCTACGACCACACAGCAACTAGTGCGTATCGAATACAAGGGCCTTGTCTTCGATGAACCACTGCGTTTCGACATCATGGTGGACAACTGCTTGCTACTGGAACTAAAGGCTGTCGAAGCTTTGCATCCATTCGGCAAAGCGCGGCTTTTTAGCTACATGAAGCTGTTGGATATTTCGGTTGGGTTGCTTATCAACTTCCATGAACCCGTCCTCAAGAACGGCATATTCAGGATCATATTGCCTAGAGCAAATCAAACAAAAGGAAACGAAGGTAACAAAGTTTCTTTTTGACGTGGCAGCGGTGGATTCCAACACATGCACTAAGCATTGGCGCCGCAGTGTTGTTGCATGACAAGTCTTAGTTTATTTCGTTAGCTTCTGTTAACCTGTAGAAAGCATCAATGGAAGAAGACGAAAGCGTGTCCGTTTCAAAGCTGAATCAAGCCGCGACGGGTGGCATTGGCGACCGCTTCGGTCCGGCTGATGACATTCATCTTCGCGAAGATAGCCTTTACGTGCGACTTCACGGTGCCTTCACTAATAAAGAGGGCCGATCCGATCTCTTTGTTGCTTTTACCCTGGGCCATCAACTTGAGCACATCGATTTCACGCCCGCTCAACGTTTCGCCGCTGACGCGTTGCGCGAGTTTGGCGGCGAGGTGCACTGGCACGCAAGTTTCGCCGGCATGAACTCGGCGAATGCAATCCATCAATGCCTCGCGAGGTGCGTCCTTCAGGAGATAGCCTTTTGCTCCGGCCTGAATGGCACGGTAAATATCTTCGTCACCGTCGAATGTCGTTAGCACAATGAATCGCGCTTTGTCATCGCTGGAACGAATTTCTTTGATCGCGCCGACCCCATCGAGCTCCGGCATGCGTAAATCGAGCAGCGTCACATCGGGATGATGTCGCCTCCAAAAGTCGACGGCTTCGCGTCCATTGCTCGCTTCTCCGACGACGATCATGTCTGCTCTGCGCCCAATGAGCGATACTAAGCCTTCACGCACGACGCTGTGATCGTCGGCAATCAGCACAGTGATACGGGTTTTTTTTGTGTCTCCAACTTTCGCTGCTTTCTTCGCCGCAGTCTTTGGTTTCTTTGCAGGCTTCTTAGATTTCGCCGCCATTTTCTTTTTGGAGGTCATGACATCGATTCCCCGTTACAGGGCAATACCACCGTGATCTTCGTGCCTTTACTGCGCGAACTGGTGATTTTCAATTGGCCACCCATTTGGGCGACGCGCTCGCGCATTCCGGTAAGACCCACACCATCATTTCGATCTTTGACTTTGAATCCATCGCCGTCGTCCCGAAGTTCCAAACGGAGTTCTTTCGCCCTGTAGCTGAGGCGCGTTTCGAAGTTATGAGCATGGGCGTACTTGAGCGCATTGGTCAGGGCCTCTTGCCCTATGTGCAGAAGGTTCTCCTGCCAGGGCTCGGGGAGCTCTGGCAGTCTCCCCTGTGCTTCAAACCTTGTGTGAAGCGCGGTACCGACAGTGGTATTCTTAATAATACCTTTGAGCGCCTCCCAGAAATTTTGTTCTTGCAAAGCTTGCGGGCGCAACGCGTGCACGGACCGGCGCGCCTCGCTGAGACTCCGCCGCGCCAGTTCAGCCGCGCGATGTAAGTGCTTGTCCGCTTCTTTTCGGCAGCCGCAGGAAATTGCATCCTCGGCCGCTTCCAGTTGAACAATCACACCAGTGAAACCTTGTGCCAGCGTGTCGTGAATGTCCCGGGCCATCCGGTTTCGCTCTTCGAAAACCGCGGCGCGCTGGCCTTGCTCGGCAAACTCATTGAGTTGAATGGCAAGCATGACTTGATGGGCGAGTGCCTGGGTCAACTCGATTTCCTCCGGCCGATAAGACGCACGATCGACATGGCGAATGCCAACAAAGCCTCTGACTTCTCCACCCACCAAAAGTGGCACTGCGAGAAACCTCCTCGCGCCGTTTCGTTTCAAATGCTGACCCCATTCGCCGCTAACGCGCGGATCAGTCTCGACGTCATCGCAAACCACCGGACCTGCCGTGAAAAGCAGTTCCTGAACTACTGCGTTCTCTTTCCAGAATAAGGGGTTCTTAATGAATGGATGCTCCGGATCCGGCGCGGCCAATTTTCCGCCATCCGCTGTTGAGGAGCGCAGAATGAGTGAGTCGCTCGAATCGTCGAACAACCACAAGCTTACGCTTTGCGCGTTCAAGAGGCGGCCAATCGTACTCAGCATCTGGCCAATAAACTTCTCCGGCTCCGGCGCAGTGGCCAAAACATCCAAACTCTGCGCCAGCGCCTCCACTTGTCCGCGCGCCACTTGTTCAGAAGCACGCAGCGCCTCTTCGGAACGTTTGCTTTCAGTTATGTCGATAACGGTGCCCACGAACTCCACAAGGTGACCAGCCTCGTCACAAACCGGATGACCGACCGCGTGGATGTTCCTGATAACACCGCCCCGATGAACAATTCGATAGTCCGTTTCGAACTCCGCTTTCTCCCGAACCGCGTTTTCAAACAGCTGCCTGACTCTGTGGTGGTCCTCCGAACAAAGGCGCTGAAAGAATGTTTCGAATCGCGGCGGCCCGCTGTCCGGATCGAAACCAAGCACGCGATACGTTTCCTCTGACCAGTACCTGATTTCGCCCGTGGCAGGGGCCCATGCCCAACTGCCGGTATGGCTGAGCCGTTGTGCTTCAGCCAGATACGCTTCGCTCTCCCGCCGGGCTGCTTCCCCCAGCTTGCGTTGAATGGCGATGCCCGCGAGATGAGTGATGTGTTTAATCGTGTCCTGCTCAAGCGGACTCGGGCTGCGTGGCTCGCGATAGTACATAGCAAATGTCCCGATCACTTTGCCTTCGGAGGAAAAGATCGGCGTGGACCAACACGCGCGGAGCGAATGCGCCAAAGCCAGGTCGCGAAAATCAGCCCACAGCGGATCGGCAGCGATGTCGGACACAATTACCTGCTCGGCGCGGTAAGCAGCCGTTCCGCATGAGCCCACAGCAGATCCGATGAAAGCTCCGTCGATCGCTTCCGTATAGGTCTTGGGGAGATTCGGCGCCGCGCCATGCCGCAACTGCTTGCCATTTGAATCCATTAATAAGATCGAGGCAAGGACCCCGGAGGATTGCTCTTCCACCAACAGACATAGGTTATCGAGTATATCGGCCAGCGAATCGCCTTTGGCCACCATCTCAAGGAGTCGGTTCTCCCCAGCCAAAAGGGCCTCGCGCCGTTTACGCTGCCTAATGTCTCTGATGATCGCCTGGTAATGTCGGCCGCGCAGCGCTGATAAAGAAACCTCGACCGGGATCACGTCACCATTTTTCCGCAGGAATTTTCGCTCGAACCGAAAAGATCCATCCGCTTTCAACTTCTCAATTCGATGCCGAAATAAATGGAGTTCTTCCGGAACGTACGTATCGCTAACTGAAGAGCCTATCAGTTCCTCTTCCGGACGACCTGCCAGGTCGACGCCTGCTGGGTTCACTAACACATATTTGCTATCCGCATCGAGAACGCAGACGGCGTCGGGCGAAGCATTGATGAGATCCCGATATTTTTCCTCGCTTGTCCGCAAATCCGCCTCTGCCCGATCGCGTTCAATCGCAACTCGGGCCAGATAGGTCGCCTTCTCGATAACCTCGAGGTCGTGCGGATTCGGGCTTCGCGTTTCGCGCTCATAAATGCAAAAAGTTCCCAGGACTTTTCCTTCCGAGGACAATATTGGGTTCGACCAGGAGGCTCGCAGCCCGTGCCTTAATGCGGCAGCGCGATGCTCCGGCACTTCCCAAAGCGGATCAGTCGCAATATCGGAAACGATGACCGGGGATCCGCGATAGGCCGCCGTCCCGCATGAGCCGGCACATGGTCCAATGGGCAGTTTTTCCATCTGCTGCGTCCATCCTTTGGGAAGACTCGGCCCCGCCACAGAATCCAGATGAAGACCATCGGGACGAAGCAATAAAACAGAAGCGAGCGTCCCGGGACGGTACTCCTCTATAATCAGACACAAGACATTAAGTATCTCCTCCAGCGCAACGCCGGTGGCGATCATTTCGAGAAGACGCTTTTCACCGGCGAACAACGCCTCCCCTCGCTTGCGCTCGCTGATGTCGACTGTGGTCCCGATGTAACTTTCGACTTCGCCAGACGGCCCGAGGGCGGGTCGGCCTACTCCCTGCACATGCTTAGTAGACCCGTTCGAAAGGGCGATTCGAAATTCCATGTCGAATCCCCTTTTCTCGCGAGCCGCTTCATCGAGACCGCGCTCAATAAATGATCGATCTTCCGGGTGAACTGTTTCCAGGAATAACTGAAAAGATGGCTCGGTCTTCTCAGGATCGAAGCCAAAGATCCGATAATGCTCCTCTGACCAGGTAACCTTTCCGCTGGCAACATTCCAGCTCCAGGTTCCGGTGTGACTGATCCTCTGTCCCTCAGCTAAAAATGCTTCGCTGTGCCGCAGCTTCTCTTCCGCGCTCTTGCGTTCAATGATCTCCGTCTGCAATTCTTCGTTGGCACGCGAAAGTCTTTCGGTTCGTTCTTCGACTTTAGCTTCGAGCTCATCGCGCGCTTTCCGAAGCTCGTGTTCGCTGTCGCGTAATGACGCCTCGGCTCGTTTGCGGTCGGTGATATCGGTGCAGGTCCCAAACCATTTCTCGATGTTGCCTTCCTCGTCCCGAATCGGCACTCCGCGTGTCTTGAACCAACCGTAAACACCGTCCTTCCTTCGGACGCGATACTCCACATCGTAGGGCGCGCGCCCCGCGACCGAATTCGTCCAGAATTTTCGGGTAGGTTCGCGGTCATCGGGATGCAGCACCTTCATCCACTGCCAGCCGAGCAGCTCGGTTTCGGGCACACCGGTGTAGTCCGTCCATTGCGTACTGAAGTAGTCGCACGCGCCATCCCACGTGGCTCCCCAGACGAGTTGCGGTAGCGCTTCGGTCAATCCGCGCCAGCGTTGCTCACTGTCGCGCAGGCGATTCTCGGCGCGTTTGCGCGCGGTGCTCCACGAGCTAATGAGCAACGCGGCAAAAAGGAATGCGACAGTGTGGGGAATGTCCTGGGCACCTAATAGAAATTGGAGCCGCGGCTCGCTGAAGAAGAAGTTGATAGACAATGTCGACAGCAAGACAGCAAACAGCCCGGGTCCTGTGCCACCAAACCATGTGCTCAGTAGGACAGCTGGGAAATAGAGGGAGGTTCGTACGCCAAAGCCTTGCACCGGCATAGTAACGGCCGTGCAGATCGCGACGGATAAAACAGACAGACCGTACCGCCAAACGGCCGGTGCGACTCGTCGCAAACCAAGATCTGACTTCGACATTCTCCTGCCTCCGTTGTAGGAACACAATACGGCTTCAGGCCTTATGCCGCAGTCCATGCAAAGCAATCAAGCACCGTAACCGTGCGTTTGACGAGAGTCTATCAACCCTTCGGCTGGCGCGCCAGTTTGTTTTGCTCCCTCGAAAGAGGCACTGACAAATCCCACCACCGCTTGATGGTAACAGAGCGCACCCCCTGTTAGCATTAGAGAAACACGAAAATATCACAATGAAAGCCAAACAACGTGAAAACAATTTCAGAAGCAGGCTGCGCAAGCTCTTTCGACCACGCGCCCGCAGGCACGACCCCATGCTCGTATTTAACATGTCGATCTTTAATTTCACCGACGGCTGGAGCCGCACGTTTTCGAAATACGAATACGTGCGGTTCTACGCCTAACGAACCGATGCCAAATAAGGGGACCAGACCGCGGGCGATGGACGCGGCGGAGGGATCAATCGTGGTCAAGGCGCCAGTGGCCAATGTCTATGAACGCTGGCTGGCGTTTGAGGATTATCCGAAATTCATTACCGCGATCCAACGCGTGCGAAAACTGGACGCGAACCATTTTGTCGCCTCGCTTGGTTTCAACGGAAAGCAATATGAGACGACTCTTGAAATGATGCTGTGTGTTCCGGAGCGAAGACTGGCCTGGCGAACGCTGGCCGATCACCGTGCTCCCGATCATTTCGCCGCGGGAGTCGTTTCTTTTGCGTCGCTTTCTGACCAAAGCACGTGCGTGACCCTGAAGCTGACCTCGAGCTTCGGTGGCGCCGTCTCAAATCGAGTCGATAAATATCTGCGCAATTTCAAACGTTTAATTGAAGAGCAAATCCGCGAATCGGAGACGTCTGATTACATCGTCGAGGGCGCGTAAGAGCGCCTGCCAAGACAATGAAACTTTTTCCTTGGGTCATGGAATGGAGGTGCCGCTAAAGTTGTAACCAGAACGCGCCCAGGCCGGTCTTAGCTGCCACTGTGGATGCGATTTTGACGACGACATCGATGATCTTCACGCAGGTGCGCTGGTTCAGGGCGCGCTGCGCCATGATGATGCGGCGACTCGTGCTTGAGGATGAAGTCTACCCCGAAGGAGGGATCGCGGATCACCCCCAGAGTAGCAATCAAAAATCCCGCGCACGCGCAATAGCTCCAACGTGACTGCCAACGATAGCTTGGGGTGTGAAAGCGAAATGCCTTCTGACTTGAACCTTCACTGAGGAAATTACTATGCCTAACGAGATTCATTCCTACACCGAGCTTCAGCAGCAGATCCACGAAGACTTGCGCGTCCAGCATCCGGAATGGGTCGAACCCAACGGTGAGTGCCCCACGTGCGACTCCTACGAGTCGCGTTTGGCCGAGCTACTCGTAATCAGCCAGCGCTCAAACGAGGTGAGCGTACGCACGTCACCTTTTGCTAGCCGTGCAGGAGTTACTGAAAAGATCGATGAGTGCAATGAACATGAGACCGACAATTGAGATCAGTGAAGCGAACTTCGAGGCAGAAGTTTTGAAATCCAGTCAACCAGTGCTGGTCGAGTTTGCCACGGGATGGAGCCTTCCTTCCATGATGTTGGACGGAGCTCTGGATGACGTCGCCGCTGAGTTCGGCGATCATCTCAAGGTCGCCATGGTCAAACTCGATAGCAATCGCAACCTCGGCTTGTGGTACGGAATTCGATGCCTCCCAACGTTATTGTATTTCAGCGATGGGGAAGCGCGTATCGGGATTTTTGGAACAACGAGCAAAGAGGTGATTCTTTCTCAGTTGAAGCCAGTTATCAGTTCACGACCCACACCCGACCTCGCTTCGCTCAACAAAGACTGATGTGCCATGTGAAAGGGCATCGGTTGTCCAGATTCAGCTGAGTGTAAGTCTGGCGCGTTTATGGTGGCGTTCACTGTAGCCAGCAGGCGATTTACCGAATTGTACTAGGATTTGTACTAGACCGAGCTTTCGCTAGGACTCGAACCTACGTCAAAAATCCAAATTTCCCTCGTATAATCGCGGCTTGGAAGTTCACGTACGCACAACTGCGCACAGTTCGCGGGCCAAGTGGCTAGCACTTGGTACGGACCCTTCGATGTCGCAGCGATTGCGCCACTCGTGGAGCGCTTTGAGTCAGCGGCGATGGAGTCACAGTTCACGTTAGCGGCTCAACGAACGCTAGAGATTATCTCACGCGGGAGTTGGCAAACGGTCGATCATGCAACCGATGTTGAACCGGTGTTGGATTTTCTTGAAGACATCGGCCTGCAACTAACGAAAAATCAAATTAGCGATGAACTGGCTCACCGGTATTTCTTTCCAACAATTTACTTCTATTACTCAGCGCTCAAAGATTACGTCAAAGACCACCAAACGAAGTACGGCAAAGCGACATGGCGGTATACCGAGCCGCTTTTTGAGAGAACGTTCCTGATCGAACGAAGTGTAGACGATGAGGCACCACGCCACCCACCGAAACAAGAAATTATCGATTTCTTAAAGCTCGACGCTGAAAAGTGCCTGAAATTTGATAATCTTGGGTGTGTTGCTTGTTGACAGATGAGCCTCCAACAAACAGCGGGACTTCCCGCCATTGTTGCACTGCATCGATATTCGATGCACGCGAATCGAATGCGCCAGCATTTTGAAGCCGCTCTCAAACAGAATCCATCCAAACCGCGGCAGTTGAGTCCGAAGCCGAATATAACAGAAATCGCGGCAGTAATGACAGACGCAGTTCGCTATTCTGCTGACGACCGGGGAATGTTTATGTCGTATTGGTACGGAACCCTGTATGTGGTGATTGAAGGATGGAAGCAACTACGACTGTCCGATCCCCGACTCGACAAACTCATCAAGTCACCAAATGTCGGCCGGCTGAAACTTTATCGCAATGGCGTATACCATTTTCAGCGGAACTACTTCGATGATCGCTTTGCAGGATTCATGAAATCGAAGGATTCGGTAGCTTGGGTGCGCGAAGTTCATTCGGAATTCGGAAGATTTTTTCTGGAAGCTTATGCCCGACGGCAGGCAGAGAAATGAAGAGGCGTTCAATGAGGGAGAAGGCGTTCTCGTGCCCACACGCCGTGGCGATGACTTGATTGCCCAGGCGATGGTGCCGAAGCTTCATAACCTCATTAAGTTCTGAAGAACGATGGAAGTGCCGAATTACACCTATCCGTCTGATTCTAAGAGAGATGATCCAAACTGGAAAGATGTAACAAATGAATGCCAGGAGCTGATCGACGAGATACTCGCTGAAGCCGAAAAACTATTCGGTCCGCGAGCGAACAAGATGCCAGTGCGCGTTACAGAATTTAGCCGTGGGCCCCACATATGTATAAACAACGGAATAGCGTACATACGTCTTGGGCCAGGCGTTGGACCCAAAGGAGATCACCGGCAACTCAGGAGCCAACTGGCACTCGAGCTCGGCCATTTTGTGCTTTCCGGTTCTGACACGGCGGAGCCGACGTCATTAGAAGAGGGACTAACCGCATATCTCGCCGAGACCGTTGGGGGATGGCCGCCGCAGGACGATCCCTACCAGAAGAATTACAAAAGAGCCTATCAGCTTGTTAAAGCATTGTTCTCTGAAAAACCGGGCGTCATTCGCGAGCTTCGCCAGAGGTCGCAAAGCGTGCGCGGTATCTCCATTGATCAGATTCGTAAAAGTTGTACGGGCTTTGCAGAAGACGATGTAAACTTCCTCGCGAGCAAATGGAGCACGCACTGACGCACCCCCCTGGGTAGATAACTTTTAATCTGACGCCTCCCCCGAGGGGTTTGTTCCAACTCTCGCCATTTGCGTGCGCGGCATCTTCCAAAAATTTTCGCACACACTTTCGCACACAAAATTGAATTATTGCCTGGAGGAGAAATCAAGCGGCACGTAGAAACACGCCGAAAGTTGGCTAAACCTCCCCGAACGGCCAGTGCTAAAGAGGTTCCTTAAATGGGAGGCGTGTCCTCAGGTTTCGATCTGCAAGCAACTCGTCGCGAAGCCATTGAAGATCGATACGGGCGACCCCGGGACGACGAGGAGCTTTTGGACATTGGACACGCCGAACAGGCACGAATATTCTGTAAATGTACAGAGGACCTTAGCCGCGACCATTGTTGTGCTCATGCTGTTCGTTTATCTCCGGCGCGGGTGCTGTTGCGCCCGCCGGACATCGGCACAGCAGCCATTCATGCCGCGTTCGCTGGAACCGCTTTGCTTCTGGCCGGTGCTTTGCCATGATGTGCCAGAGCCGCCGCTTCAGATATGTCCCTTGCCGCACCAGATGATCTGTGAGGATTGCCATCATGCATTTGCTTCGTAGCTGTCGATTTGCCGTCTCGCTATTTGCACTCTTGGTCGCCGCCTACGCTCAGGACAAACCAAGCTTCACATCGCCGCTTCCCACAGGCCTGCGACTCGATCCCGTCGGCGATGTCGTCGAGCTCGGCAGTTTGCCGATCAACCTCGTTGTCGCGCCGGGCAACAAAGTCGTCGTCGTGCTCAGCGGCTGGCGGGAACAAGGCATTCAGGTCGTCGATCTCAAGACCGGTCAAGTCACGCAGACCTTGCTGCAGGATGGCGCGTTCTACGGCGCCGCCTTCGCGCCCGACGGCCAACACCTCTACGTCTCGGGCGGCAACACTGACATGCTGTTCGTCTATGCGTGGAAGGACGGTGCGGCGACGATCGAGAACAAGTTCGTGTTGGCGAAGGCAAAGACTAAGGACGGCACCGGCACCAGCTATCCTGCGGGCGTCGCCGTAGCGCCCAACGGAAAGTTCATCTACGTGGCGGAGAATGTCGGCGATCACCTCGCCGTTGTGAATGCCGCGACGGGCGAGATCGCGCAGCGCATCGCCACCGACCATTATCCTTATGGCGTCGCGCTTGCGCCGGATGGGCGGCTCTTCGTTTCCGCCTGGGGCGGCACGACCCTCTCGCAGTTCCGCGTCCTCGCCGACGGCACGCTGGCGTACATTGGTCGGATCGAAGTCGGACGCCATCCGTCGGCGCTGGCGATGAGCGGCTCGCGGCTCTACGTCGCACTCGCGGGCAGCGACCGCATTGCCATCGTCGACACGAAGCTGCGTAAAGTCTCCGGCTACCTGCACGACGCGGCGGCTGGCGCACCGCCCGAAGGCAGCACGCCCAACGCCGTCGCGCTGAGCTCCGATGGCAAGCATCTGATGGTCGCCGAAGCCGACAACAACGCCGTCGCCGTCTTCGACGTGGCCACCGGCAAGCTGCTCGGGCGCATCCCGACCGACTGGTATCCGACAGCGGTCACCGAAGTCGGCAATGAACTTTTCATCCTCTCCGGCAAAGGCCACGGCACCCACGCCAACCCAGACGGCCCCGTCCCGCTGACCAACTGGCCGGATGAGAAGCCCAGAGCCTACGTGCTGGGACAGTTGAATGGCAGCATGCGGGTGCTTTCTTCACAAATGACGCCGGCGCAGCTCGCCGCGTTCACACAGCGGGTCGTCGCGGCGAACAACTGGCAGCAGCGGCCAGCGGCGCGGCATTACCCGCCATTCAAGCACGTTATCTACATCATCAAAGAGAACCGCACCTACGATCAGGTGCTGGGCGACATCAAGGAAGGCGATGGCGACGCAAGCCTGGTCTATTTTCCCGACGTCACCATCACCCCGAACCATCACGCGCTGGCGCGGCGCTTCGGTCTCTTCGACCGCTTCTTCGCGAACGCCGAGGTCAGCTCGCAAGGCCACATCTGGTCCACCGCTGCCTACATTACAAACTACGGCGAGAAAGTGGTGCCTTCCGGTTACGCCCGCAAGCGTGCGGACATGGACGGCGAAGAAAGTGATGAGCCGGAGCGCGGGTTCCTATGGACGCTCGCGAACCACGATGGCGTCACCTTCCGCGACTACGGCGAAATGGTCCATGGAAACCCCGGCTGGCCGGTGACACAACGCGACCTCGGCGCCGACGTGAATCCCGACTACCTCCCGATGGATTTCGTCACGCCCGATCAGAAGCGCGTCGACGTTTGGATCGCCGAGTTCCACCGCTTCATGCGCGACGGCAACGTGCCGCAACTCGAGCTCATGTGGCTTCCGATGGACCACTTGGCCGCCGGGCGGCCGGGCAAGTGCACGCCCAACGCATGCATGGCCGACAACGACCTCGCGCTCGGCCGCATCGTGCAGGCACTCTCGCACAGTCCGTATTGGAAAGATACGGTGATCTTCGTCGTTGAAGACGACGCGCAGGCCGGCCCCGACCACGTCGATTCTCATCGCGCGCTGTTCTACGCCATCTCCGCCTACAACCGGCCTGGCACGGTGCATCGCTTCGCCAACACGACCGATGTGATGGCCGCGATCGAAGACATCCTCGGCATGGGTCGGCTCTCCAAGTTCGACTACTTCAGCCGCTCGCTCGCTGACATCTTCGGTGAGACGCCCGACCTCACGCCCTACGATCCGATCATGCCCAAGCAAGACCTGAATGAGAAGAATCCACAGAACACCGCCGCGCGCACGTCAGAAGGGCTGGACTTTAGCGCCCCCGATCGGGTGGACGATCAGGTCTACAACCGCATCCTGTGGCGGATGCTGAAGGGCGACGCGCCGCCGCCGGTCGCGCGCAATCACGCGCCCCTGCATGCGCTGGAGTCGAGCCGGTGAGTGCGCTTCACGTTTTGATTTCTCAAAATAGGCCGCGACGTAATCGGCAAAGAGAGGTTTGCGGCCGGGGATGGGAAGGTAATTCTCACGCCGCTCGTGCCGCTTGATCTCAAGCGGTTTGGCATTGCACGAGCGTCCAAAACATTGCTCTAGCACAAAGCTAAAATGGAGCGAAGCTCAATTTATAAGTCCTTCGGAATCAATGAGCCAGGGTGGCGAAATTGGCAGACGCACCAGACTTAGGATTCCGAAATCATCGATTTCAAAACAGCGCTTTTCATTTCAAAAAATAACTGATTTACGAGAGGAAAACGCGTTTTTTCACCTAAAGATTCGTCTTCACGAAGGACGAGTAGAAACATCGTCATTCTAGCACAAATTCTAGCACAACGGCGTTCGTCGCTTGCGGCATGGAATGCGCTTTGTGAGAAGCGCAGCGCGCACATCGCCTGGTTAACCAGGTTGAGAGCGTCCGCGAGCTTGTTCCGCCAATCTGACGAGCTGGAAACGCGTTTGGAAGCGCTGGGTGAGAGTCGCCACGTCGAGATTCGAAGTCGCGAGGACCGCAGTCTCTGCCGGTAATTCGTCGAGATAAAAAGCGAGACCTAAGCGCGACAGCAACGACCTTCCGAAAATGGGCAAGAAGCGCGCTTGCTGCCTTGCGCGCTTCTCCGATCAAGTCCGCGGGACGCTCCGGGCGGTTAGAGAGGAACTTAGAATGCTCCTCCAGTCGACCGGATCAAGTCTGTGACAGCGCTTGCTCCATTCAGGAGCGGCAGGATGGTCGTCAGCATCAATAAGCAAAAAACCACTGCCTCGCTTGCGAAGTCGTGATGCGCTTCGCGCGCGAAATAATCCTGGTAAATAGTGCGGAAGGGCGGCTTGCAATCACCTACACATCCACCATCGACATCATCGAGCGTCGCTGTTGGGTAATTATAGTCCGTCTTCCGGGACACTTGGCCGGTGCGCGCAGCGAGAGTGATCAAACGATATCGATGATTAATTCGGAATATTGGTTTCATGTTAACTCCTCTGCCTTCCCTAAGATCCTCGCCTTCATGCTTCGTTGCGCGCTGCTCAGCGTCTCCGTTGGCACCGCCTTCCGCATATTGCGTGATGCAGGCCTATGCTGTCCACTAGGGAGCGGTGCCGGCCCAATCTTGATCGGCGGCTGTAGCGATAAACTCAGGGACAACCTGGCAAAAAACGCCTGACGATCTGGGTAAAACATCTGACTAATGGTTGGGTGCATTTTGAGTCTCCGGTTGAACTGGACGGACAAACCGTCCGACTTACTGCTCAGGGCGTTTCAACACCGCTGAGGATTCCGCCGAGGTGTCCAGTGAGCGTGATCCCCATCAGCGTGAGCAGCGTCACTGCGAAATAAGCGACACGCGGCGGGATACCTTTCGCGCGGAGGCGCGAGCGCATCCAGCAGAGAAAGAAGATTAGCGACGCCGAAGTCAGCGCGCAGATCATATGCAGGAGTAGATTGCCTTTCAGCGTCGCTCCTTCGAGCTGCCATTGCCACGCTCCCAGGCCGGTGGCGATCGCCAGGGGGAGGGTGAGCGCGGCGCCGAGGAGATTGTAATAGGCGACCGATGCAAAAACCGGTTGCTTGCGCCAGATTGCCAGTACCTCGAAGACAGCGCTCGCGATAAAGAGCGCAATCGGAAAATGAATTATGACTGGATGCTGCGCGTGGCCTGCGAGGAGCGCGGCCTTCAGATCAAAGGGATTCGGAGAATGGGAAGCCGCGAGAAATAGTTTCATAATGTTCACGGGCCGCTGCTGCAGCGGCCCCCATAAGTAGGCATCAATCGAGCCTCGCTACTTCACGACCACAATGGTCCCAGTCATCTTCGGGTGAACTGAGCAAAAATAGCTATAAGTGCCGGGAGCGCCCGCTGTGATTGTGAACTCTTGATCGGTGTCGAGCGCAGAGGATTTCTTAAACTGCTTCTCGACGCTTACAACGGTGTGCGGTTCTTCGTCCCGATTGATCCAGGTCACCTTGTCTCCAGACTTCACGGTTATGCTCTGGGGATTGAAGGCGAAGTCTTTGATCTCTATTCTGTTTTGCTTGGTACTGTCGGCGTTCTTCATTTCGCCACCGAGCGCGAAGAGGGAGAGATTGAGGAGGCTCATACCGCACAAGAGCGCCGCCATTTTATTTTTGTGAGTAAGTGTAATCATAGTTTGAATAGATCTAGCTGAGGTTGGAATCGACGACGGCGAGGGCGGTTTTGCCTTGCTTATACTGAACGCTCGTTAGGCCGAGCAGGCTACGCAGCTTTTCGGCCGGTACTTTCATCGGTCCAGGCGACGGCGCCGTCCCCGGCGCTGGCTGCGGGAAGGCAGTAGACATCGCGGTGTGGAAAGTTACGTTACCTTCGACTTTCTGGAGCACCTGGTGGATGTGACCGTTTAGTACCGTCAGCGAACCGAAGCGTTTCAGATATCCTAGAGCGCGTTCGCTATCGCTTGTTCCCCAGCCCCATTGCGGATAAACCGCCCAGAGTGGGATATGCGCAAAGACAACAATCGGCGTGTCCGCGCCAAGGTCTTTCACGTCGCCCTCGAGCCATTCCAGCTGCTCGTCGCCGAGTTGACCCAGGCCGCCGGCCTGAAGGTCAAGGACATTGACCAGTGCAATGAAATGGACACCGTTTTTGTTAAAGCTGTACCAACCTGAGCCCTTGCCTTCAACGCTCTTTAAATACCGTTCACGGTAAAGCTTTCCGCCATCGTTAAGCACATCGTGCTCTCCGGGAACATAGAAAACATCCTTGGTTCGGCAGCTCTTCAATACCTCATCAAAGGTGTCGAACTCTTCGGGCTTCGACAGCTGCGTGAGGTCTCCGGTGTGGATAAGAAAGGCCGGCGGAGTGGGCATCGCGTTGATGCGATCGAGCGCAATCTTGAAGGTCTCCGTCACATCTTTGTTTGCGTCTTTGCTGAAACCGATGTGACTGTCGCTGATCTGGAGAAAGCTGAGATCCGTAGCCGCGGGCAACGAGTCTCCTGCTTTCGCGATTTGGGCAAGAGTTCTCGACGCGAGCACCCCGCCGCTTACGGTCCAAAGGAGGCCCGTGCCGGCCCATGCCATGCAGTGGAGAAAGCCGCGGCGATCGATTCCGTCGTGTTCGTGGTCGTGTGAAATGTAATCGGACATAATATTGGTTTTTGGTTTGGGTTGCTTGGTAGGTTGCCTTACACTTGTCTTTACTGACTCGGCCCGATTTTATTCCCTGAATCTTTCGCGGTGACGTTGGAAGTTACTGGATCCGTTCGGAGCTCCTTAACCCATCTAATGGATGCCGTAGCCACACCACTGCTTGCCACGCCGAAGGCTCGACGAACGTGGGGTCGTAGGACATGCTTACCCACGCGGGTTGCGAACGGCGCACCCGCCTTCACAAGCGACGGCGCGGCAGGCAACGCTGTGACTAACAGTGCTTCGCATTTATGAGATGAGTCCTACTGCCGTTCCTTCTTTGCAATTGCTTCCTTCCGACGCTTGTCTTTGCAAAAACGCAGCGCTCTTATGTCGGCCCGGAGCGCGGCGTTTAAGATTCCGAAGTACGGTCAATCACCATCTTCCCTGTCCGCCGCGTCCGCAGCGCGGGCGAGAGAAGTGATTAGGTGCATGAATTGAGCAGATTGGCCCCTGAAAAGCCCGTCTTCAATGAAGCTGTTGATTACGCCTCTTGCGTCTAACTGTCGTGGACCACTCGGACGAATGATTGCACAGGGAGGTAGGTTTGGACTGATGAATTCGCACGGCTCGGGCATGATCAGGTTGGCCTGCAATGTCTCCGGCTGACCCGTGGTCAAGTCTTTAAATGTCACTGTTGAATTGTTTATCGGGTCAAAATCGGTCAACGGAGTGGCGTTGCCCGCCTTGTCCTGCCAAGTCTGAAAGTGCATGATCTCGGATCCGCCGATACTGAGGAGGATTCGTAGAACTTCCAGATTGGTTACCTTCTGAGCCAGCGTTGCGTAGAGGCTGGTGCCGCCCTGTTCAATATAACCAAAGTGAAAGCCCGCGGTGAAAGCGATCGCCTTGACGTGGTCACTGGGATTGTTTGGATCGCCCACTTCGTTATTATTTCGGGGAATGGCAGTATGCTGCCCGCTTCTCAAACTCGGGACCGCATCCGGGAAGGTCGCACCGAAGTCAGGGTTGGTGGTGCTTCGGTAGCGAGTCCACCAGCTGGTATCCACCGAGAGCTGTTTAAGATTTGTAAGCCGCCCAGTTTGCGGGACGAACGAGACTTGGCTCGGCGCCAAGGTGGCGAAGTGCTTCAGGTCCACCTCTTGCTCGCCTTTGGATTTTAAATAGGCATTTAGGAAAGCAGCGTGACTGATCTCATCATCGGTATTGTCGGCAATGTACTGAGGCTGATCACCATCAAGAATGACCAGGCCAGCCTTATAGCCTGAATCTGGGGCATTGACTCCTCCAAGTTCGTTGTATTGCTTCCACAAATCGGTTTCGATCAATTCTGTGGCAGCAAGGAGCTGGAGAATCGCAGCATCTCCACGGGTAAGACCGTTGTTCTCTTTTTCGTTTTCATTCTTTGCCCATGCCTTGCCAGAACCGCTCAGTAAGGCGGCGCCGGGGGCGAGAAGGGCTGCGCCCAAGCCGAGATTTCGGAGAAAGGACCGCCTGGCTAGGCGGTTAGGCGCTGGGCCTGAGGGTGTTAATTGGGATGATTCTGTGGCCCCTTTGGCGCCGTTGTCAGCGGAGCGCTTGGTATCAGATTGCATAGGTTTATCACTTTCGTTTGTTTAGGTTTGGGTTTGTTTAGATGCTTGGCAGATTGCCTCACACCTTTCCAATACCGATCCGGCGGATTTTTATTCCAAAAATCTTTGAGAGTGAGACGTGAGCTTCTGGCGTTACCCAACCGCATCACCAGTAAGATTTCTGCGCCATTGTTTGGCGCCAGAGCGAAATTGGCGCTACTCCATTGGCCTGCTGTGATGCGACCTCCAGTTGCACTATTGATAGCCCTTTCGCTTCGTTAACCTCATCATTCCACTGACGCAGCCAAATTACCGCGTCGGCCCCTTCACGCGCCACTGCCTCCGCAATGGCGCGCCCAATGGAGTGTTTCCCACCGATTACAATCACCTTCTTTTCCCTAAGATCGATGGTCATAAGTCAGACATCTGTTCCTGGAGGCAATCCCTTATTCCTATCGAGAAACTTCTTAACCTGATCGTATCCGGCCTCGCCGCGCCGGATCTTGATCAACAGGCGGGCTAACTCATCTCGCCTGCGCTGAACGTCGAGCCCTTCCTGCGCCGCAGGTCCAGCTGAACGCAGTTGGTCTAATTCCTTTAATGCAGTGATAGCCGCCACTCGGATTCTTAGAGCGCGGCCATTATTACTATCTGGACCATTCTCGCCATTTTCCGAGTTCATAGATCGCAATTCGTCAGTTGCGTGCTAAGATCCTTTGCGCTTTTGTCTCCCAGAGATCCAAGTCGAGGATCACCTGCTGACCTTCCTTGATAACAACGCGCATGCCGGCATATCCACCTCGCTCCGACCGGGCTACAACGGCGTAGGTTCCAACAGGCAATGCGACGACCTCGGGGACTTCATCGTTCGCGAAACGCTTGTTTTTGACATTTTCAAATAGCCTTCCGTCGGTCGTATAGATGGCATATGGGCTGTGTGGAAAATGCCGCGAGTCGCCGTCCTTGAAGCGATCAGTAGCTGAATAGACCTTGAGATACCCTCGTGGTAACTCAGTTCGATAATCCAAATTTCCTGGTCTTACCGGACCGGGCGACAACGGATCATTGCTTCCGGCTTGCGCGACCGCTGATCCACTCAGACACAAAGCCAATAGAACAATCGGTAACGTGATTTTCAAAAACGACGAGCTAAGTGATTTCATGTATTTGGTATGGCTGATGTTTACTTAACGATGATTTTCCCCCTCATCCGTGGGTGGATAGAACAGAAGTAAGAGTAGGTTCCCGTTGTCACGAAGGCCTGGGAAAAGGTCTGACCAGGCTTCAATACGGTTGACTTTGTGAATTGGTTGTCAGCACTCGATACAACGTGTGGCACGTTGTCATGGTTGGTCCACGTCACTGTTGCACCGACTGAGATCGTCAATGTGTTTGGGGAGAAACTGAAGTTGTCGATAGCAACCTCAGTTTTTGTCGCTTTGACAGGAGCTGACTTTCCTATTCGGGAATCCTTGCCGTGCGTACTACTCAAAAGCGCCAGAGCAACAAACATCGCAAACGCCAGAGTGCCCGTATTTAAATGCTTCAGAATCGGAGAGAGTGCGGATACGCATCTGGGGGAGTATTTTTGATGATGAATTGGAGAAGCGAACATTAGATGAGTCTTTCCTAGGTTTGTTTTTGTGATGGTGTCATCGTTAAAATTGCTTTCAGTTACTCATACCGTTTTGCTGAACTAATATTCCCATCGTGTGAGAAGGTGTTTCGGGAAGCGGAGGTACTGGACGAGCGTCGGATATCGCAACGCAAGAAATCTGCACGGGCGCGCTTACTCAAGAAAGGATCCGACGCCCAGGATCCAAGTCACTCTCAGAGAACGCTACGACTTGTACTGCTACGAAGTTGGTGGCCGAGGCTACTGGCCCAACAGAATGTTTCTCACCGGTTGCGACGGCATTCTTTCCTTTAGGTTCCGGGACCCATAAGTCAATCCTAGGCTGTTGGAATCAATCCAGCGTCACGATGAAAAAAGCTCTTGATTAGATCGTACGCTCTTCCAGTGCTCCGGATCCTGATTAAGAATCGCGAGACGCCATCATCCGTTCGATGAACAACAAGATCGCATCCATGATGGGTGCAAGTTCTCTTCCGAAATGCGCGCGACCTCAGCGTCCAGCGCTTCTCGCGGCATGGTTCCGGTTGACCGCAATTGGTCTAATTATCTTATCACATCGGCGACCGCTTCGCGGATTTTCCGGACGCGATCCTCGTACTTTGGGTCGAACGCATTCCTCACTTCGGAGCCCATGCCAGTTTTCGTAAAATGGAGAAGTGAAAACGGCGTTAGAACTCCCGACGTGATGGCTGGTCTACCAGGTGCCGCGAGTGCTTGGTTCGAGTTAACAGTCTCGGTACGTCCGTTTGTTCCTTGTCCGGATTGAGGATGGTCCGCCACCCTGCGGTGATGATAATGAGCACGCGAACATATCCGCGGTCCTCGGATCGAGCCTCAATCGTATAAGATCCAGCAGGCAGCATCACAACCGCGGGAATTTCGTCGCTTGGGGAAATGCGATTTTCCACGTTCTTGAAGAACTTCCCGTCGCTCGTATAGATCGAATAGGGACTGTGCGCGTAATATGACACGCCACCATCGTCGAATTCATCGGTGGCAGAATATACCATCAGGTAGCCCTGAGGTAACTCCTCGCCTGCTTGCGTGACGGTTGGACCGCGAAAGCCCAAGGCCAGCTGAGCAATCAAAAGCGCGGTTTTCAAATAGGGTGAATAGGGTGAGCGAAGCGATGATTTCATGTAATGGATGTGATTGGATGTTTACTTGACGATAATTTTTCCTGTCATGTGAGGGGACATGGAATAGAAATAAGAGTAAGTGTCTGTGGTCGTGAAGGTGTCGGAAATGCTCTGACCAGTCTTCAAGACGGCCGGTTTCTTGAACTGATTGTCCGCGCTCGCGACCACGTGCGGCACGTAGTCGCGGTTGATCCAGGTCACTTTTAGGAGGGCCGGCAGTCTCAATGTGTCTGGTGAAAAGCTGAGGTTATCAAGTATGATCTCAGTCTTTGTAGCTTTAGTAGGAGCGGATCTTCTGGTTTCGAAGTCCTTTCCGCGGGTTGTAATCAAAAGCGCCAGAGCAACGAACATGACGAGCGCCAGAGTGCCCATATTTAATTGCCTTAGAAACGGAGAGAGTACAGATATGCACTTAGTGTGGCGGATTCGACGGTAATGGGGAGAAGAGAACATTATGTTGTGCCTTTCTATCGTTTTGCTTTCATTAGGAGCGATGCAGTAAATTGTTTTCATTAATCATACCGTTCTGCTTGAGCAAATATTCCCATTGAGGAAGGGAATCCTTGATCGGCAATGGAACCCACCTCATAAATAGGGACCGGGTGCGCTGAGTTCTGACGGGCGGCTGGCAAGACGCGACCAAGGAGGATAGTTGCGCTCTGCGACTGACGAGCAACGCCGCCAGGTCCACGTCAGAGCTCAACTCGCAGGTTGCTGCATCCTTAGCGCTGCTGCAGCGCTCGCCAGATACGTGCCTCGCCTCCCGTGATAACTGCTCTATGAGTAAACGATATAGGCCACTAGCCTTGGATCGCGCGATGAGCGATCAGGCGGCGTCAATGATGTGACGTTTGTGCCTCGAACTGCTGCTTAAAGGCCTGCAAATCGTTATTACTCACATCAGAAACAGCCCAGTAGTTGAAGTCCGAGTCAACCCAGTGCAAAAGCTGATAGCCTTGGCGTGTTATTGTCCTGGGAGTTCTGGTTTCATCGAGCGCTGCCCGCCAAACAAACAGGTTAATGAAATGTTTGCGTCTTTGATAAATCAACGCCGCTACTGGTCGGTTATCCAGATAGTCCAGACGGCCACCAATCAGAGGAAATCCTTCACTAGAAAGGTCGGGGACGGCGGGTGCGAAATCGAGCTTCGTGTCCAGCCAGGGTTTGACAGTGTGCTGGTCGGAGGAAGCGACGTCCGTGAGGTGGTTTGCCATAAGCGAACGCACATGACTGGCGATAAGCTGCGTCGCGAGAAACTGATCGTTGCCTGCTCGCTGCAATCGGGGCAGGATGTTCCAGGCAATAACGGCCGCAAAAACGATGGCTGCGGCCAGAGCTAGCCAATTCCATGAGGTTCCAAAAAGAATGGACGGCGATTCTGGCCGCTTTTTTGCGATTAGCGGCCGAGAATCTACCGGAATACGGCCGTTGCCTTTAGACCGTTCGGTGATCTCTTTTCGCAACGAGGATTGAATTTGCTCACGTAATTCTGCGGGCGCCTTGTAATAAGGGGTAGCGTTGCCAATTGCACGATTTAGCGAGCCATGCATCTTGTAAGCCTGATCGCATTTAGGGCACTCCCGTAAATGATGTTCGATTGTCTGGCTGGTAATGGGATCCAGTTCGCCATCCAAATAACCATCCATCAGTTTTGTAGCTTCCTCGCAGTTCATCTATTTCTCCTTACCAATCCGATTCGCTAAACATTCCTTAAGTTTGAAACGCGCGCGGGCCAGCCGCGACATAACCGTACCCGGCGGAATCTGGGCGATGTCGGCTATCTCCTTATAAGACAAGTCCTCCAGATGGCGCAGGGCCAAGATTTCCCGGAATTCCACAGGTAATTCATCCATTGCTTCCTTAATTAGTTCCGCATCTTCGCTATGCTCCAGAATCGTAGCGGGACTTATAGATTCCTGGCCGGATCCGTGTATTTCTTCATCAAATGTTGTGGTGAGGTCAACCGCATGGTTTTTCTTTAGCAATGTATATGAGGTATTTCGGACAATCGTGAGCAACCAGGCCCGGCCATTGGAGCCGTGGAATCCCCCGAAGGACTTAAATGCGCGCAGGTACGCCTCTTGCACCACGTCCTGCGCGTCCTGTTCATTGCGCAGCAGCCATCTCGCTAAATTGTGCGCAGCATCAAGATGAGGCAGCATTGCTTCTTCAAAAGACAGTAGGCTCTCGTTCGGAGCCTGATTCTGCTCTTCGCGTTTCTTCAGTACGACAAATTTCACAATCTTCTGACCTGATTCGAAACGTTCGAGCTGAAAAGCATGTTCTGCGTTCAACGATAAAGCCATAACATTTTTGAGAGCGTGATCTTCAGTCGGACAGAGCTGTAGTATTGGTTGCCATCGCTGAATCAGACTCGGATCGCACTGCTTTTATTCCCCGGTCTCTAAAAATATTGTTCGAACGAAGCCTCCTCGGCATTGCATCCGCTAGCGCGATCACTTTCTGGGAATATTAGTCCGCGATCGCGGTATGAATGAGTGAAACACACCTGCCGTTCAATCACACATTATTTATGAATCCAACGATCGCTAGTATTCTCAATCTTATGGGGCCGGACATGATGGTCATCCTTCTCATTGTTTTACTGCTGTTTGGCGCGAAGAAGCTACCTGAGCTCGCCCGAGGTATGGGCAAGGCGGTAAAGGAATTTAGTGCCGCTCGAGATGAAATTGAGAGAGAGCTCGGTAAGCCTCATGAAGGCGGTGCTGCGCAGCCTAAACTCCTGGACACGGAAGTCGAGCTGCCGTCTGCGCAACAGTCCTAGCGGCATCAAAGCTTCTCAAGTGTCGCCCGTAAGAACCTTCGTTAGGGGAGTTCAATGATCATTCGAGTGACTCGTAGGCCGCGCAAAAAACGAATCGTCATTTTGGGCGGCGGTTTCGGCGGAGTTTATGCCGCCATGTATCTTGAGAAATTGCTGGCGCGACGGAGTGCGGTGGAGATTTGCCTCGTTAGCCACGATAACTTTTTCTTGTTGACGCCGATGCTTCACGAGATCGCAGCGAGCGACCTTGACCTGCCAAACAAGCGGGTCCTGATTTCGCGCGGTTACCGCGACCACTCACAACAAGTCGACTATGATCATCTGGCAAATCCAAAGGTCGAGTGAGCGCGACGGTCAGCTCACCGCCGTGCTGCGCTTATGACTGCACTCTCACGACAACTTCCAGTCCGCGCCGCTTTTTACATTGGTGTTTTTGGTGCCGCGATTTTTGTGATCGCGCTAATCATCTGGCAAGGGGTCACTGCACATGGCACGCCAGACCCGATGCAACCGGACACGAGCTCAGCGGTAGCGTCCATGGATATCGGCATCCTCGTATTCCGCGAAGGACTCGAATGCATCCTGGTGCTCGCGGCGATCACCGCGAGTATGACCGGAAGCGATCAGGTGCATCGGCGTCCCGTTGCGATGGGTGCAGCCATGGCTTTCGTCGCGACATTAGTCACATGGTTCATCGCTATCAAAATCGTTGGACAACTTACGGAAAGTATTCCAGCGCTCGACTTGCAAGCTGCGACCGGCCTTGTCGCGGTCATTGTCCTGCTCGTGATAATGAACTGGTTTTTCCACAAAATTTATTGGGGTGGCTGGATTCGGGCGCATAATCGCCGCAGAAAAGCGCTATTCGCTATTTCGAATGGCGAAAGCTCTCGACAACCC
>Ga0070706_100001194_pt1 | contig 27840 bp, 22 predicted proteins | sample KBSK5501metaG_FD_65476 | JGI IMG/M metagenome (GOLD analysis project Ga0070706, IMG submission 65476) | Corn, switchgrass and miscanthus rhizosphere microbial communities from Kellogg Biological Station, Michigan, USA - KBS K5-50-1 metaG | ecosystem: Host-associated > Plants > Roots >... | reverse complement strand
GGCGAGCATCGACATCCATGCAGACTTTAAAAAGTACGAGCAAGACTCTTACAAGCTTTCTTCTACTCCTCTCTTTAGCTGCAAGCACCCTCGCGCAGCAATCGAGTTCCACTACACCCAGCGTCGATCGAATACGCCAGGTCATCGCTTATCTCGCATCAGACGCGCTCGAAGGCCGACGCACCGGCACACCGGGAGCAAACGACGCCGCGCATTACATCGCCGGCGAGTTCAATCGTTATGGCTTGCGACCGGCGATGCAAATGGCCCGACCCGCGCGCACACGCGGCGAGAATCTCGCACGCTATCTGCAACCGTTTCCGTATGTGGCGAGCGTGGAGTTGGGAAAGAACAATGTACTCATGATAGACCCGCGTAGCCCCGATAACCCGACGACGTTCATCACGGGCAAAGACTGGCTGCCGCTGGGTTTTTCTTCGAACGGCAGAGTGCAGGGTGGCGAGACTGTGTTTGCTGGCTACGGAATCTCCTCGGCGGAATTGAAATACGATGACTACGCGCTTTCAAATGCGAAGGATCGCGTCGCGGTGATCTTCGAAGGCACCCCGGACGGTGACAATCCACATGGTCAGTTTGCGAGCGCGGGCCAGGTTCGCTTCAAAGCCGTCGCCGCGCGCGCTGCGGGTGCGCGAGCGCTGCTGATAATTTCCAGTGAAGACAAGTTGAGCGATGACCGGCTCTCTCATCTGGCGTATGACAACGCGGGCGAAGCGAGAATCCCGATCGCCGTGATCTCAAGACAGATTGCCTCGCGCATATTGGGAGATCTCGCCGGATTCGAAAAGATCACCGACGCTCGCACTCTAGCCGACAGGCGCGGCAACGCGAACGGCCGCTCAATTACCGGACATGGCCTGAACATCTCGATCGATATTCTTCGCCGCGAATCACCCTCATTCAACGTCATTGGCATTCTGCCGGGCACTGATCCCAAATTGAAGAGCGAAGAGATCGTGATCGGCGCGCATTACGATCATCTTGGCTTCGGTGGAGAAGGCAGCGGTAGTCTTTCCGCGACCACCGGCATTCATCACGGCGCCGACGATAACGCTTCGGGCGTCGCCGGATTGCTGGAACTCGCGCGGATGCTTTCGTCGCAGAAGCCGCGACGCACAATTGTCTTCATCGCTTTCAGCGGCGAAGAGGAAGGGCTGATCGGCTCGAACTTCTACGTCAATCATCCCATTGTGCCACTCGCGAACACAGTGGCGATGATCAATATGGACATGATCGGGCGATTGAAAGAAAAGAAGTTGATTGTAGGTGGCGTGGGCACGGCGCAGGAATGGCGTTCTTTAGTCTACTCTGAGAGCGCACACTACAGCATTAGCGCGACTAGCGCGGGTATTGTAGCCATAGGTGATTTGCCTCGTTCCCCACAAACATCGGCCGCGGAGTCCAAGCGCAGTCCAGACTTTGATCTAACCCTCAACGAAGACGGCTACGGACCGAGCGATCATTCTTCGTTCTACGCCAAACAAGTTCCGGTGCTCTTTTTCTGGACCGGCACGCATGATGATTATCACAAGCCCTCGGACACAGCGGATAAGATCAACTACGAAGGCGAAGCGCGTGTGGTCTCGTTCATCGCGAGCATCATTCGCGACATTGACAAGAGCGACAAGCGGCCGACATACACAGTTGCCAAGAGCGAATCGCAAGGCCGCACGATGGGCTTCCGCGTCTACCTGGGCACGATTCCGAATTACGCTGACTCGAATGATGGATTAAGGCTTGACGGTGTGCGCGATGACTCACCGGCGGCGAAGGCGGGACTGAAAGCGGGCGATAAGATCGTCAAGATGGCCGGACGCGAAGTTAAGAATGTTTACGACTACACTTACGCGCTGGGCGAGATGAAGGCTGGACAGGAATACGAAGTTGAGATTGTGCGGGGCGTCGAACCGCTGACGCTGAGGATTACGCCGGCGGCGAGAAAACAGTAGGCAGTAAGCAGAAAGCAGTAGGCAGGAAAACAAAAGGCAAAAGTCGAAATGGAACGCGAAGGCGGACCATTCGCTTTTGCCTTTTTTCTTTTGAGCCCTCCCTATCGACCACCCCAGGCGGGCTGCCCGCCTGGGAACCCGGTTGGTCGGGCTATTGCAAGTGGTGACCGTTACCAGCGCGGCTCGCGGTCATTGCGTGATGGACGGCGATCGCGGTCGCGATCACGACCTCGACCACCACCATAACCACCGCCGCCGCCATATCCACCGCGATTTCCGTAATTGCCTGGTCCGCGATCGTTTCTCGGCCGGGCTTCATTCACGGTCAGATTGCGACCGCCGAACTCCTTGCCGTTGAGTTGTTCGATTGCTGCGGCCGCTTCTTCCGGAGTGGACATTTCGACAAAGCCAAAGCCGCGCGAGCGACCCGTCATGCGATCTTCCACCACCGATGCTGATTCGACATTACCCGCCTGGGCGAAATGCGCACGCAGATCGTCGCTGGTGGTTTGGAACGAAAGGTTCCCTACGTAAAGTTTTGTAGCCATTTCTATCTATAATCCTCTAATGCTAACGGAAGCGCGGGCTGGTTTTCATCGCTGATGTAAAGGCGAAGGCCTTTTTGGCGAAACGCGACGCACCCGATGCTCTGGCTAAGCGAGAGCGGCTCCTAACAAGTTGACAACTGACCTCACTCTCTCTTCAGCCGAACGTCGTCGCTTTGCGGCACGGACAGGCGCCCCCGACAATGGAGCGCGAGAGCAGGAACGAACGCGGGAAGTATGACGGCAATCACGGCGAAGCGTCAAGGAGCGCCAGCCGCTCAGTTTTCGGCCCAGTGAACGTTAAAAACAGGCAGATAAAATCAGGTGTTTTGCTAGAAACGGCGGCGCCGACGCTCTCTGTGCTGCATGGCGGACGGGAACAATTGATCCACTTTGAGCACGGTGATTTCTTCGCCGCTATATCGGACTAACCCAAGTACGAGATCGGCGAGATTTTCGCCTTCGGGTTCCTTCGTTTCGATATCGGCGACCGCGACGGTGATTGTGTCGCGACAGGTTTCGGCTGCCAGGGCCAGTTGCTCCTCCCCACGCAGAGCGATCACAGACGGCAAGGTTTTCGGCCAAGGCGCAGACTCTCCAGTCAAAAGCGCTACCGGATCGAGCACCGTTAACATGCGCCCGCGTACGCAAACGACGCCTACCACAGCAGGCGGCGCGTGCGGCAATGACGCTACCGGCTTAGCTTCGGCGGTCCCGTCGACCCGTTCGGCGAAAACCGCAAAGAGTCGTCCGTGCGCCAGAAACGGGACAAGGTCACGAAGTTGAGGACTTCCGGAACCGCCAGGCTTTTCTTGCTCGGCTCTGGTTAGCTCGTCGTCGGGTGTATTGGAATTAAGGAAGCTCATTTGTACATCGAGTCGCTGGGCGCCAGACCAAAGTCGGCCAGAATGAAAACACGGAAAGTGGCGACGGTCAATGCGATTGACAACCACAAATCTCCAGCGACGCCAGTGCCAGCCAACCATTCTGTCAAGACCCTCGGCGTGTGGTACATTGCAGATGAATAAATTACATACGAAGCGATTGTGAAAGGATCAGTCCGATGAACGAGTTTGATCGTTATCGCGCCGAGATGAATGAAAAACTCCTGGGGAGCGATCACCTGGGCATCAAAAGATTTTTTGCGCTGGATACCCAGGCTTATGAAGACGGCGCGCTGGACAAAAAAACGAAAGAATTGATGGGTTTGACGGCTTCAATCGTTCTGCGCTGCGACGATTGCATTACTTATCACATCAAACAATGCGTGACCCGCGGCGTGACGCGGGAACAATTCATGGACGCATTCAACGTGGCGCTGGTCGTTGGCGGATCGATCACTATTCCGCATTTGCGGCGAGCGGTGGAAAGACTTGATCAGGTTCTGGAAAGTTAAGGAACTGAAAGATTCAATGAGCCATCGAAGATGGCGGCAGAATGTAGCCCCGAGCGTAAGCCCGGGGATCGGTGCCAGCAGAGATACCAAGCCCTCGAAGAGGGCGACAGAGATTTCTGTCGCCCCTACGGGGCTTACGAGTCTAATGAATCTCTCCTACCCCGGGCTTACGCCCGGGGCTACCACTCTTCCGCCCGCTAACGAGGGCTGGTTGAGCTGTTCACGTTTAATTCTGCTCGCACTGACAGTAATCTTTCTTTTCTTTCTCTCTGATCGAGCGTTATCAAAAGCCCAATTTTTAGTTTCTCATCTACAGGAAGGTCTTGAAATGCCCGTACAGGAACGCGGTCGCATCCGCGCGCCCGAACTCACCGGCCATCGCGGCTGGCTCAACACAGATAAACCGCTTTCGCTCGCCGCCTTGAAAGGCAAAGTAGTGCTGTTGGACTTTTGGACTTATGGCTGCATCAACTGCATGCACATCATTCCAGATCTGAAGCGGCTCGAAAAGAAATATCCGAACGAGCTGGTAGTGATCGGCGTCCATTCTGCCAAGTTTGAAAATGAAAAAGACACTGAGAACATTCGGCGCATCATCCTGCGTTACGAGATCGAGCATCCGATCGTGAACGATGCCAACTTTGCCATCTGGCGAGCGTACGCCGTTGACGCGTGGCCGACGCGTTATTTGATCGATCCGGCGGGCTATGTCATTGGGCGCCTCTCCGGCGAAGGCGGATACGACGCGCTGGATGGGGCGATTGCCCAGACGATCGCTGAGTTTCGCAAGCGCGGCGAGCTGAACGAAGAGCCACTCAAACTGGTGCTGGAGCGAGCGAAGGTTGGCGACCTGCCGCTGGCCTTTCCGGGCAAGATTCTGGCTGACGCGAAAAGCGATCGCTTGTTCATCGCTGATTCAGATCACAATCGCATCGTGATCGCGAAACTTGACGGCACACTTATCGAAACAATCGGCACCGGAGCTCATGGTGCTGATGACGGTTCATTCGATCAGGCGACTTTCTTTCGACCGCAGGGGATGGTGCTTGACGGTGAGACGCTGTACGTTGCTGACACTGAGAATCATTTGATTCGCGCAGTCGATCTCAAGTCGAAAACCGTGAAGACTGTTGCGGGGACGGGGCAGCAGTCGCGCGAATATGGCCGATCCGGGCCGGCGCGAAGCATCGCCCTGAATTCACCGTGGGATTTACAGCTCGTGGGTCGGACGCTTTACATCGCGATGGCCGGGCCGCATCAGATTTGGAGACTCGACCTGGACAAGCAACAGGTTTCCACGTTCGCCGGTTCAGGACGGGAGGCACGTCATGATGGATCATTGCTTGAAGCTGGCTTCGCACAGCCTTCGGGAATAACTACCGACGGCAAAAATCTTTACACAGCCGACAGCGAAGCGAACATCATTCGTCAGATCGACCTGACGAAAGGAGAGGTGCGCACGCTGGTCGGTGGCGATCTATTCGAGTTTGGCGACAAGGACGGCCATGGCGATGGCGTGAGATTGCAGCATCCGCTGGGAATTTTGGCGCAGGGCGACAAGCTACTGATCGCCGATACCTACAATCACAAGATCAAGGAACTCGACCCACGGGCGCGCACAGTCAAAACATTTGTCGGCACGGGCAAACCGGGACAAGCCGATGGACCTTCACCTTCGTTCTACGAACCGGGAGGCTTGAGCGTGGCCGGAGACAAACTCTACGTTGCTGATACAAACAATCACGCCATTCGCGTGGTCGATTTGAAAACGAAAGAAACGCAGACGCTTTCGATCAAGGGACTGCAACCACCAACCGCGAGTCAAACAACGGCGAACGCCGATGTGGCGCCGAACGCGGAACTGATCAAAGCGCCGTCGCAGAAGGTACGCCCGGGTGAGATCGCGCTCTTAATCAACGTCGAGCTGCCGGCGGGTTATCACCTGAATCCAACTGCGCCGCAGCGTTACAAAATATCAGTCGAGAATAGCTCGCAAACCATCACTATTGATCCGCGCGAAGCGACGCGCAGCACCAAAGGGTTGCAACTGCCGATTCGTATCCCGTTGCGCGCGTCCGGGGGCGGCGCCGCTGAATTACACGCGTCGTTTACCCTCGTATATTGCCGCGAAGATAATACCGGCACGTGCCGCATCAAGACTCTGGTTTGGCGCGCCCCCGTCGAAGTGATCACTGACACGACCGCGTCCGGTGAGATTCGCTTAACCGCGACCGTTAATACCAACTGAGCGCGTCGACTAGCAAGCAGATCCATCCAGCTTACGCACGAGTGAAGAAGAAATGCCCTAGCTCGATGAGCCTGCGTCAATTTTCGGCTCGCTATTTGGATAACATTGTCGCGGCCTTCGTAGGGGACACGGGGACCATGACGTGCGCATACGGTGTGCCCTTCCACATTACCCAAGGCCCGCCACTCTTCGGATCCGTGGGATAGGCGTCGAGCATCTTCGGATCCTGATAGAGAACCATGATATGAGGTGGCGATACCACCCACTGATTATTGGCAGTGGGTCCCGTAGCATACGGGTCAGTATTGCTTGCGCCGGCATCGCCACGAAGCATGTAAGCGACGCCTGTCCCTTCAATCTTTGGCTCGGTCTTATTCATCCATGTTTCGGCCCACTTCTGCCATTCCTTGTCCAGGCACATTGACTCGTTGTTCGTGCCCAAGACCATGGCATAGCATATCCATCCATTTGTGCCCGCGCGGAGTTGCTTCGGCTTAGACATATCCGTCATATCCATGATTGTGGCATGCCTGGAAATCTCTGCGGGCCCGGCGCTCATCGCGAATGCGATCTTCTGCGCTCTGGTCGTCTTCGGAGCGGCTCGCATGTTGTGCTTCTTCTGTGCTTGTACCCCAGCATGCTGCGCGCATAGGACTACAAGAGCGGCCAAAGCGAAACCAGCGAAAAACTGTGCTGTTTTCCGAAACATCTCAACCTCCTGTAAATCAGAGAGAAAATCAAACGACCACGGACGCTATCGCCGTCAGAAGCGGCTGTCAAGTTGCAATTTCGTGTCATGATTACGCGCGTTTGGGATCTCGCTTGAGGTTGCGCTTGCTCTCGCTTTCGCCAAGCCTTAATATCGTGCTTCCGCAAAATCCATCTAGGCTGAGGAGTCACATAGTGGCTGACAAACCATTTCTGACTGACATCAAAACTTTGCGCGAACGCGCTCGTCGTCATATAGAAAAAGGCGCCGTGACCGAAGGCTATCGCGCCGATCGCGAAACGGTGATCAAGTTGCTGAACGAAGCGCTGGCGACAGAGATTGTGTGCGTGTTGCGCTACAAGCGGCATTATTTCATGGCTTCCGGCATTCACGCCGAAAGCGTCGCCGCCGAATTTCTCCAGCACGCGAATGACGAACAGGGTCACGCAGATCAGATTGCCGCACGCATAGTGCAGCTCGGGGGCGCACCAAATTTCAATCCGGAGGGTCTGCTCACTCGCAGTCACGCCGAATACGTCGAGGGCGAGACGCTGACCGACATGATCACGGAAGACCTGGTCGCGGAGCGCATCGCCATCGACAGCTATCGGGACATGATTAATTATTTTGGCAACGACGATCCCACTTCACGCCGAATGATAGAAGGAATCCTGGCGATGGAAGAAGAGCACGCCGACGATCTGGTGAATCTGCTGAGAGAGTTAGGAAAGTAGTTGGTTCCTCGCCATCGCGCTTGTTAGCTTCAAACGCTTGCCTGACAGCCACCCAAATTACGCCGGCCGGCCCAGCCTCTGCCGCAATTGCGGTGCGTTGATTGGCGCCGGCGAAACCAGTTGTCACGTATGCGGCGCGCCGCGTGCGCAGGCCGCAGCGCCGACACTGCCGCTCCATGAACGTTATGCGATGGGGTACGCACGCGCCGTGCTCTCGCGGCCCTACATCTTCACAATCGTTTTTCTCGTTGCGAATTTTTTCGTTTTCCTGCTGATGTGGGAATCCAGCGACATGTCTTCGACGGTTCTTTGGGGCGCATTTCCTGAGTCGGTCCTTCTCGCTTATGGCGCGAAAACAAATTACCTGATCAGATTCGATCATGAATGGTGGCGCCTGGTCACTCCGGTGTTCATTCACGTCAATCTTCCCCACGTCTTGATCAATATGTACAGCCTTTGGGTGATTGGTCCATGGGTCGAGAAGCTCTATGGGTCGGCAAAGTTCGTCGTGTTCTGGATCGCAACGGGCATCGCCGGGGTGCTGGCGAGTTACTTGACGGTAATTCCCGGCTCTCATCCCGGCCTGCTGGGAAACTTTCTCATTAAGTCAGCGGATGAGCCTTCGGCGGGCGCATCGGGTGCGTTGTTCGGATTGGTTGGCGTGCTGTTCATCTTCGGGCTCAAATATCGCCGCGAGCTGCCAGAGGGTTTCAAGCGCGCCTTTGGCACCGGAATGTTGCCGGTGATCCTTTTGAATCTTGGCATCGGCTTTCTCGGGCGCGGCTTTATCGATAACGCCGCGCACATGGGCGGGTTGTTGTCGGGTGCGGTGCTGGCGAGCGTAATTGGCTACAAACGTCCCGGCACGCCAATCAGCGTCACAATCGCCTGGCGCGTTTTGCAGATGGTAGCGCTGACGTTGGTGCTGGTGTGCTTTTTCCTGGCGGCAAGACATTTTCAATTTACGACGTAGTTACAGAACCGCTCGCGGTGGCAAGCGAGTGCTAGCCGGATTACCCGGTCGCTACCACTCTGGCTTTTGTACCTTTTGATCTAAGGAGACCTGAGATGGAAATCAAGAAAGTTGGTGTGCTGGGGTGCGGTTTGATGGGCTCGGGCATTGCGCAGACAACCGCGGGCGCCGGCTTTGAAACGACCGTGCGCGAAGTTTCTCATGACCTGATTCAGAAAGGCTTTGCTTCAATCGAACGATCGCTGGAAAAATTTGCCGAAAAAGGAACCATCACCGCCGAGCAGCTGAAGCAGACGCGCGACCGTCTGTTCGGGACAACTTCTTTCGACGACCTTGCCGATTGCGACATTATCATCGAAGCGATCATCGAAAACCTCGAGGAGAAACAGAACACCTATCGTCAGCTTGACGCCGTTTGCAAACCCGAAACTATCTTTGCGTCGAACACTTCATCGCTTTCAATCACTCAGATGATGTCCGCAACGTCGCCTGCGCGACAGCTGCGCTTCATCGGGATGCACTTCTTCAATCCGGTGCCGATCATGAAACTGGTCGAGGTCGTGCGTACCATTCTCACCGACCCGGACGTTTACGAACAGGCGGTTGAGTTTGCAAGGAAACTTGGCAAGGTTCCGGTGCGAGCCGGCGACAAGACCGGATTCATCGTGAACCGTTTGTTGGTGCCGTACCTGCTCGACGCGATTCGCGCGCTGGAAGAAGGCGTAGGCTCGATTGTCGATATCGACAACGCGATGAAGCTCGGCTGCGGCTATCCGATGGGTCCGTTCACGCTGGGCGATTTCGTCGGGCTCGACACGACTTATTACATCGCCGAGATCATGTTCAATGAATTTCGCGAGCGGCGTTTCGCGCCGCCTCCGCTTTTGAAGCGCATGGTGATGGCCGGATTGTATGGCCGCAAATCAGGCCGCGGGTTTTACGACTATTCAAAAGATCCGAAGAATCCAACGCCGATGAATCTAGTGTAAAAGGTTAGCCGCAGATTTGCGTGGATAGACGCGGATAGGAAAAGGAAGGAATGTAAACCAACCTTCGCAGATTCAGAGTCAGAAGTCTTGCTCTGATCTGACTTATCCGCGTTCATCAGCTGCTCACTTACTCCGCCTGCTGAACAAAGTCTTTCGTTCGCGGATCGCTTGGGGAATTAAGGAGCCGGTCTGTCTCTCCGTACTCGACGACCGCGCCGCCTTCCATATAAAGAAGGTGATCGGCAAGTCCGATCAAAAAGCCAATCGCGTGCGAGACGATCACCATCGTGTGGCCGCGCTCAATAAATGTCAGCAAGAGTGAGCGCAAGCCGGCCGCACGTTTAGGATCGAGCGCGCTGGTCGGCTCGTCGAAAAGCAAAAGCTGTGGATGCATTGCCAGCGCGCGCGCTATGGCTACGCGTTGTTGCTCTCCGCCTGAGAGCGACTCGGGATATCGCTGAGCCAAGTGTTTCATACCGACCGATTCGAGCAGCTCGTAAGCTTCGGTTTCCGCCTCGCTTCTTGCGGCCCGTGACACGTGAATCGGCGCTTCGACAATGTTGCCCAATACGGTCAAGTGTGGAAACAGATTCAAGTGCTGAAAGACAGTGCCGACTCTGCGCCTCAGTTCTTTGATCCGACGCGCGTATTCAGTGCGGGAAAGTTTCGCCTCCAGCCGTACGTCGTCGAATTCGATCGAGCCGCCGTCGATTCGTTCTAATCCATTCAGGCAGCGCAGCAAGGTAGTCTTACCGCTGCCTGAGGCGCCGATGACTCCCAGCACGGTTCGCGGCGCGACCTTGAACGAAACACCGCGCAAGATACAAGTGCCGCTCGCCTGCTTGAGTAGTTCGTTAACGCGAATCATTTATCAATACCGCTAGGCGGTAGCCCGCCCGAACCAGTCAGCGACCTACCTCTACGTGCGCGACTTCGGGAGCCTCCTTACGCTGCAATCTTCTCTCTAATCGACGCGCCAGATGCGCCATCGGCAAGCTCATCGCTAAATAAAACAGAGAAACCGCTACTCCTAACAGGAGGAATTGGCCGGAAGCGTTTGCCAGTTCGCGATAGGCGGTCGCTAGCTCCCAGACTGAGATCGCATAAGCAACGGACGTATCCTTGAACAGCGAAACAAAATCGTTCGTCATTGGCGGCAGCGCAATCCGAAATGCCTGCGGCAAAATAATTCGGCGAAAGGCGAGCACCGGACTCATGCCCAGCGAGTAAGAGGCTTCCCACTGTCCGCGCGGGATCGCGGTGAGCGCTGCGCGGTAAACCTGCGATTCGTAAGCGGCGTAATTGAGCCCGAGGCCAACGAGCGCGGTTAGCCATCCGGGCATCGCCAGACCAATCGCCGGCAGACCAAAATAAAGAAAGAGCAACTGCACCAGGACCGGAGTGCCACGGAAGAACTCAATGTAGACGGTGCACAACCATTGAAGCCACCGCGGTCCTTTCCATTGGCCAATCGCGAGCGGCATTCCCAAACTTAACGCGATGAACATCGAACCGAACGCGATTAGCACGGTAACAGCGGCAGCCCGTGTCAGCCGCCAAATAGCTTCGCGCCAGTTGAATGACGCGGAAGTTATCTCGTAAGCGACATTGCTCGCCGGTTGCCCCGAACGAATCGGATTCTGCAACTCAGCCTGGGCGTCATTCCAGAGATTCCACTTGCGCAAGATCTGTTCGAGCGTGCCGTCGCGAATGATCTTGTAGATGGCTGCGTTTACTTCGGCTTTCAATTTGTCTTTGCCTTTGGGCAGTCCAACGTTATAAGTCCCCCGAGAAAATGGCTGGCCCGCAGGTTTGAATTTCGGATTCGGCCGTGCGTAGTACATCTCCATCGGTACATCCATTAGCACAGCATCGATACGCTTGAGTTCCAGATCACGATAAGCAGCCACCGGATCGGGATAGCCTCGCCAGGGAATCCCGTCTTTCTGCATTAAGCGCGAAGCAGCCGTGTTGCCCAGCGTACCGACAACGCGGTTGTGACAATCGGCGAGTGCGCGGATTCGGTCCTCGTCGCTTCTCACGGTCAACTGAAGTTCAAAAACGTAATAGGCATTGCTGAAATCGATTTGCTTCGCACGATCGGTCGTCGGTTCCAGTCCATTCACGATTACGTCAAATGATCCACGCTGTAAGGCGGATACAAGGGTTTCCCAGTCAGAAGCCACGAACTCGGGCCGCCGACCCATCGCCGCGGCCAGCGCGTCTACCATCTCTTTTTCATAGCCGATGTATTGATCGGGATGATTGGGATCATTGAAGACGTAAGGCGCGCCACCGCTGGGATCAGCGCCCCAGCGCAGAACCTGCTGGGCGCTGACGGTCGTGAACCACAACGACCCGACCAACGCGACGATGGTGAAGCTGGCTAGTTTGTGCACAGGTAATGCTGGGTCACGATTCCCGGCAAAACAAGAGTAGTGCCGCGAAGACCGTTTATGTCGAGTCTTGTTGATGCTCGTCGTCATCGTGTAGCATTGCGATGCTCTGGTCAACACTTTTCGCGCCGATGGCGCTCAGGCGGGCAAGCTGCCCGCGTTCCAAAACCATGTGCACTGACAGACGAGAATTCCTGCGCTTCTCTGCTGGACTCGCCGGCGCCACATTCTTCGCTAACGGTTTAGCCTTCGCCGACACGAACGACGTTGAATCCATTCAACAGCGCCAGGACGTTCCCGATCTAATTCAGCGTCTGCGCCGCATGACTGCCGGCGTGGTTCCGATCAGCGATGACGAACGCAAGGCGCGCATCTCGAAAGCCCGGCGCTTGATGGGCGAGCAAAAAATCGATGCGATCTACATTGAGCCCGGCTCGAGTATGTTCTATTTTACCGGCATGCGTTGGAGCACGAGCGAGCGCATGTTTGCTCTGGTAATCCCGCAACGCGGCGAGCTCGCCTGGGTGTGTCCAAAGTTTGAAGAGGAACGCGCCCGCGAGTTGATCAAGTTCGACAGTGACGTGCGTACCTGGGAAGAAGACGAGAGTCCTTACCTTCGCGTCGCGCAGATTATTCGCGACCGCGGTATTCGCACGGGACGTATCGGCATTGAAGAGCGTGTCCGGTTCTTTCTTTTCGATGGCATTCGCCGGGAAGCGCCGAAGCTCGAGTTTGTCAGCGCCACTCCTATCACCGCCGGTTGTCGCATGTTCAAATCGCCGGCCGAGATCGCTCTTATGCAGAAAGCCAACGACCTCACCATCGTTGCATATCGCGCCACCTGGGCCACGATGCGCGACGGCATGCCGCAAAGCGAGTTTGTCGGCAACTGCGCAACGGCATTTCGCAACCTCGGCGTAGGGCGGAATCTTTTGCAGTTTTGGCAAATACACCGCGTTTCCGCATGGCAGCAGCACGCCGCAAACTTTGGAAGAGGGTGATGTCGTGCTGATGGACGGCGGTTGCAGCGTCGAAGGCTATCAATCGGACATTACGCGCACGTTCGTCTTCAGCAAACCAACTCAGCGGCAGCGCGACATTTGGAACCTCGAACGCAAGGCGCAGGACGCCGGATTTGCCGCCGCGAAAGTCGCTGCGCTATGCGAATCAGTCGACGCGGCCGCGCGCAAGGTGATCATCGAAGCCGGCTTTGGTCCCGACTACAAAGTTCCAGGATTGCCGCATCGCACCGGCCACGGCATCGGACTTGATGGCCACGAATGGACGAACTTCGTGCGCGGCAACAAAACACCAATTCAACCCGGCATGTGCTTTAGCGACGAACCAACGATCGTAATCTATGGCGAGTTTGGTATTCGCCTTGAAGACTGCCTACATATCACCGAGAACGGCCCAAAGTTTTTTACTAACCAAAGCCCGTCGATTGACAAGCCGTTCGGTTGAGCATACAAGGTAGCCGCTCACTGTTAATTCACACCTGGAGGGAAACACACGGTGAACAAACTCTCATTCCTTTGCTGCTTTGTTTCACTCCTTTCGCTGTTGAGGCAGTGCCGCATCAAGTTCAAGTTCAATTCGCCAGTGTGCGAAGGCGGGGCGCCGGGAAAGGGCGACAGCAGTTTCTTCAGGGGCCTGGTTTCCAAGACTCCACCGCAGTTCGTCACCGCCGCGCTTCACGAACCGGGCGGCGTCACCCACAGCGTCAAGGCACGCTCGCCTAAGTAGAGGTAAGCGCAGAGACCCACAGGAACCAGGCCCGGCGCTACGAACGAAACAGGTTGCTCAACTTTGCCATTCAAACTGCGCGGGACGCCGGTCATTTGCTGGCCGAACGGCTCGGACGGTCGCTGCGAATAGAGAACAAGAGCGAGCTGGATCTCGTTACTGAAGCAGATCTCGCTTCCGAACGGCTGATCATCGATCGCGTCAAAACTTACTATCCGCGTCACTCGATCCTCGCCGAAGAATCAGGTGCGACTTCACCTGCGACTCCCGAAGCTCAAGACGAATGGCGTTGGATCATAGACCCACTGGACGGCACCACGAATTACGCGCACGGCTATCCGTGCTTTTGTGTTTCGATTGGCCTTGAGCACCTGGGTAAGTTAGAACTCGGCGTAATTTATGATCCAATGCGCGATGAGTTGTTCACCGCCGAACGCGGAGAAGGAGCGGCCCTTAATGGCCGCCGCATTCATATCTCGGCAACCAACAATCTGGCGAGCGCGTTGCTCTGCACCGGCTTTCCTTACGACGTGCGTGAGCGCGGAGAATTTGCGCGTCACTTCACCAACTTCATCATGAACGCTCAGGCAGTGCGTCGCGACGGTTCGGCGGCGCTCGATCTTTCATATGTCGCTTGCGGGCGGTTCGATGGGTTCTGGGAGGAAGGACTGCGCCCCTGGGACGTGGCGGCGGCAGTGTTGATGATCGAAGAGGCCGGCGGCCGCGTCACGCATTACGACGGCTCACCATTCGATATTTACACTGCGCCAATACTGGCGAGTAATGGACTGGTACACGAGCAGATGATGCGAGTGCTGGCGGTTTGAACCCCAAAGTTTCTCAGATCTCAAGCAACAAATTCACAGCGCTGACTGAACTATCTCTGCCAGACGTTCGGTTTCGCGGCGCGCGCATTCGCGCACCTCTTCATTGTCGCGCTGCTCGATCACCAAAAGTGGATGATAGATGATTTCAACCGGCGCCAGCCGTGGAAAGCGAAAGCCAGCGGGCCACACACGATGGCCGCCGCGAATCGTGACGGGCAGAATCGGAACGCCCGCTTCCAGAGCCATCCGCACGGCGCCGGCCTTGAACTTTCGGATGGATCCGTTTTCGTGGCCACGCCCGCCTTCAGGAAAAATCACTACCGCACCGCCTTCCCGCACCCACTGTAGCGAGCGCCGAATCGGGCCTGGATCGCTTCCTTCCAATTGCAGCGGCCAGGCGCCGAACAAGCGTAACATTAGGCCAATAAACGGCCACTTGAACGCAGCGTCCCACGCGAGATATCGCACCGGGCGTTTGACGGGATAGGAAATCCAAAACGGATCGATGTATGTCTGATGATTCGCGGCTATGATTAATCCGCCGCTAGCCGGAATGTTTCCTTTCTCAATCCACCGCATCCGCCACAGCACGCGGCTGAGCGCGCCCACCAGCGGACGACACACGTCAAGTGCCCACTGCGGAAGCATCCGAGGGTACGGTCGCGAGCCGTTGTGTCCAGGCGTTTGTTCGATGCTGGTGCTGATCAGACTCAAAGAAAGTAGGCAAAGGCAGTAGACAGTAGGAAAAGGGCTGACTAAATGCACGCGCTACATGTTGTTCAATGCTTATTACGTTACGATCGCGAAACGAATCAGCGGCTTTTCGTCCCCAGGTCGTGCGTCCAGGATTCGGGTAGTTCCAGCGGACTCAGACTATCGTTATTCCATTGTTCACATTGCAAGCAGTCAAAACCACGGTACTCAATTGCTTCTTGTTTCGTCAAACCGATTCGATTTCTTGCCTTGCAATCGGCGAAAGCACAACGTCGCTCGATCTCAACGAGTAACGGCGTGCGCGGAAAATACAATCGATGCTCGCTCTTCGGTTGATTCAAGGCTCAAAGTTTCGAAACCGCGGGATCAAAGTCACTCAGCCGAAGTCCAACGGCCACTCGGTTCCTATGAATTCCAGATGCAGACGTGAAATGCCGTCTGCGCCTGTGTGCGCGTTTCGCACCACAGCCAACAAAGCCATCTGATATTGCTCGCTGCTGACTTTAACAAAGCGCCCGCGTGAAAGATCCAGCGAAGTGAATACGGCCGCGCCGCGTCGGCTGATATTTTCCGTCACAGTCTTTTCGTTCAGAGATAGCTCGCCTTTCTTATCAAAAACTTCAATCAATACCTCTGTCGGAATATTGTGGCGGCTTTCTCCCCGCTTGTCGGTCTCAGATAGTTCCGAGAGCGCCTCGCCTCCCTCCTCTTTGACCGCCCAGGCAAGCTCGCTGGCTGATTGCGCGATCTCGTAACGCCGTGACGGATCCTCATTAAAGCTTCGTGGCGGTCGCTTGCCTACGAACGCTACGCCTATTTCAACCAGCGCGCCCTTTTCAGCGCCCGGATCCAGCAGCTTGATGTTACGCACCAGCGCCCAGATGCGATATTGATCTTCCACGTGGTCGAAAACCCTTAATGGTCGTGGCATCGGCAGCGTTAGGTGCAGCAAGCGTCCCGTTTCGGTGGGTCGCTTTAGGGTGAGCCGCGCCCCGAACGGAGTGACATCAAGCAGGCGCGACATTTCGGTCCATTCATGATCGACGGTTTCACGACATTGCACGCGCACCGGCAGCGCCAGTTGGAACCGCTCGCGGATTCGCCGCGACTTTTCGTCCGTGTTTGTAACTTTCTGTGCCAGAAAAACGTCCCTGCTAAGGTGATTTCTTTGACTTCATCACTGCTATCGTTCGCCGCGGTCGGAGCCCCAATTTTATTGGCATTTATGTGGTTTTCGGGCTTTACGAAACCTGCTCGTTCGGGGTAAAATAAATGGGAATTTCAACCGCATGAATGACCGCTGCCGCGAACCCCGAAGTCTTTACCAAAATACTCAAAAGTTCGTGCCAAAAAAACCGGGAAATAACCCTCGGCCGCGTCGGTTTGCCGAAGCGCGGGGACGCGCGGATTGTAACGGAAAGGTCTGATTAATGGAAACGATTGAACGCCAACACATAAGTATCGAAGACGAGATGCGCAGGTCCTACCTGGACTACGCAATGTCCGTGATCATCGGACGAGCTCTTCCTGATATCCGTGACGGTTTGAAACCCGTGCATCGGCGCGTGCTCTGGGCCATGCATGAACTCGGCAACGTTTACAACAAGGCCTACAAGAAAAGCGCCCGAGTCGTCGGCGATGTGATCGGCAAGTATCACCCGCACGGCGACGTTCCGGTGTACGACACAATCGTGCGGATGACGCAGGATTTTTCGATGCGCTATCCGCTGATCGACGGTCAGGGCAACTTTGGATCGGTAGATGGCGACGCGCCCGCGGCTATGCGTTACACGGAAGTGCGCATGGCGCGACTCGCGAACGAATTGCTCGCCGATATTGAGAAAGAAACCGTTACTTTTCAGCCCAACTATGACGAGTCTTTGAGCGAGCCGACAGTTCTTCCTGCGCGCATTCCGAATCTTTTGGTCAACGGCTCTGACGGAATCGCGGTCGGCATGGCGACGAAGATTCCGCCGCACAACCTGACCGAAATTGTGGACGCAACTATTGCCTTGATACGCGAGCCGGAAATCAAGATCGAAAAGCTGGTCACGATCGTCAAAGGGCCCGACCTTCCTACTGGCGGGTTTATTTGTGGCCGTGAAGAGATACGCAAGTCTTATCTTGAAGGACGCGGCATCTTGCAGATGCGCGCGAAAGCTTCAATCGATCGCATCGGCCGCGGGGCGCACGAGCGCGATGCAGTAATCATTTCTGAAATTCCTTTTCAGGTGAACAAAGCACGGCTGATCGAGCGCATCGCCGAACTGGCGAACGAGAAGAAGCTGGAAGGCATCGCCGAAGTCCGCGACGAATCGGATCGTCAGGGCATGCGCGTCGTCGTCGAGCTGAAACGCGACGCCGTGCCGCAGGTTGTCCTCAACAAGCTCTTCAAGCTGACGCCGATGCAGTCTTCGTTCGGTGTGATCAATCTGGCGATCGTCAACGGCCAGCCGCGCGTTTTGAATCTGAAGCAGATGCTGGAGTGCTTCGTCGATTTCCGTCGCGAGGTCGTGCGCCGCCGTACCGAATATGATTTGCGCAAAGCAAAGGCGCGCGCACATATCCTTGAAGGTCTGACGAAAGCAATTGATGCGCTGGACTACATCGTGACACTGATTCGCAACTCGCGCTCGGTTGACGAAGCGCGCCAGTGGCTGACCGGCGATCTGAAAACCACCAGTGAAGTGAAATCCTGGAAGGGCGTGCCGTCGGGTGAACCGCTGAATAAGTATTTGCCGAAGTTGAAAAGGGCGATGGAGCGCCTGGCCTTTTCTGAGATTCAGGCGCAGGCCATTCTCGATTTGCAGTTGCGGCGGCTGTCGGCGCTCGAGCGGCAGAAGATAATCGAAGAATACGAATCGATTATCAAATTGATCGCCGAGCTGGAAGAGATTCTGGCGAACGAGCAGTCGCTGCGCCGCGTGGTGGTCGAGGAACTCGAAGAAGTGAAGAAAGAGTTTGGCGACGTGCGTCGCACAGAGATTGTCGACGAAGGCACTGAGTTTTCCATCGAAGACTTGATTGCCGACGAAGACGTCGCGATTACGGTCACCAAGAGCGGCTACATCAAGCGCACTCCAGTGACGACTTATTCTCGACAGGGCCGCGGTGGCAAGGGCCGCTTTGGCGCTATGGCCAAGAACGACGACTTCGTCGAGCATCTCTTCATCGCTTCGACCCACGCGTACCTCATGATCTTCACCGACGATGGACTCGTTTACAAACTGAAAGTTCATGAAGTGCCGGACGCCGCAGCTTCCGCGCGTGGCAAGGCGATCGTGAATCTGATTCAGATTCCTTCTGACCGCAAACTTGCCGGCGTCGTGCCCGTGCGCGAATTCTCGGAAGGCCGCTACGTCGTTATGGTCACGCGCAAAGGTGTGATCAAGAAGACCGCGCTTTCAGATTTTCAGAACATTCGCTCGAACGGCATTATCGCCATCAACATCGACGAAGGTGACGAGTTGCTTGACGTGGTCTTGACGGACGGCAAGAAGCGCATCTTCATTGCGACGCACAACGGTCTGGCTATCCGCTTTGACGAGAAGAATGTGCGGCCGATGGGACGCGCGACGCGCGGCGTGCGCGGCATTGATCTGCGGAAGGATGACTTCGTCGTTGCACTTTGTCCGGTCTCAGCCGATGACTCGGAACGGATGTTGTCGGTTTCTGAGCAGGGTTATGGCAAGCAGACGCCCATCTCGACCTATCGTCTGCAGGCGCGGGGAGGCAAAGGCGTCATCAACATGAAGACGACGGAAAAAACCGGCAAGGTCGTCGCCGTGTTTCCAGTCGAAGCTGAATCAGAAATCATGATTATCACTCAACAGGCGAAGCTGATTCGCATCGACGCCGGGAACATCCGGAAGACCGGCCGCAGTGCTCAGGGAGTGCGGCTAATCAAGACTGAAGAAGGCGACAAGGTCACCAGCGCGTCGCTGGTTGAGCCGTCAGAGGAAGATGAAACTGAAGAGGTTACTAGCTGAGAAGGTACGAATGTTTGAGGTAATAGGAAGTCCCGAAATAAGAGATCCTCGATGGCACACAGAGGATGGCGTACCTGCTGAAGGTAATCGCGCGATCTTTCCGATTTGCACACTTGACACCAAAAACCGACTCGCTCTGATTGGAACAGGATTCTTCATTTCGACTAATGGTATCTTTGTTACGGCGAAACACCTTTTCATGGACAGGTTTGGTAACAGACCCCTAAAGCCCTTAATCGCTATCCAGTTTATTGCGGGTGACCAATATTTGAGGCGTCCGGTCATGAACGTTTCCGTAAACAATACTGACGTCGCGATTGGTTCTTTGGCTCCAGGCATACACAACGTTACTGGGGAACAATTGCTTAATCCTATTCTCACGTTAACGACGGAAATTCCGGCTCAGAGTAGCATCATCTCGACTCTTGCATATCCGAAAACCTTTGTTAAAGACAACGATTGTCTCAGAGAGATTCATTTTGAAACTACTTGGCACTGCGGCTATGTCATGGACTATCTTCCCAACGGACGCGATAACGTGATGTTGCCTGGACCTTGCTATCGAACCACGATGGATATTTCTCACGGAGCCTCCGGTGGTCCGGTAATGAACACGGCAGCACGAGTATTCGCTGTTAACAGCACCGGTTATGACGGCATCCAAGAATCCTATGTTTCGGCCATTCAGAGTATCGGTGGATTGCAACTTAACGAAGTAATGCTTCCGGGCGAGGCCAGACCTCAAGCAGTGACCATGAATGAGCTAATCGACCGCGGATTTATTGTCGTCGAGTAGTTGCTTCTCTCCGTTCTTCCGGAGCGCCCTCGCCTTCGACCCACACTTCACCGTCCGCAAAGACTTCTTTCTTCCAAATCGGCACCGTGCGTTTCAATTTGCGGATGGCCCATTCGCAGGCTTCAAACGCAGCGCGGCGGTGGGGCGCGCTGACCGCGATGACTACGCTCGTCTCGCCAATCTCCAGACGCCCCGTGCGATGAACGATGCCAATGTGCGCGATGTCAAATCGCTCATGTGCTTTAGCGCCCAACCGCCCCATCTCGCGCAGAGCCATCGGGGCGTAAGCCTCATAAATCAAATAAAGCGTGCGCCGGCCGCGCGTCCATTTGCGCGCGTAGCCGTCGAGTGTCACCGTTGCTCCGCATTCGGGAAGAACAACTCGACGCGCTACTAAGCCAATGTCGATCGGATCGATAGTCAGCTCAAAGAAATCGGACTTGGAGGACGACGATTCAGAGGCTGAAGTCTGTGCCACTTCTTGTGAACCGCCGCTAACAGGCGGAAACACAGCCAGCTCGTCGCCATCTAAGATTTCCTGGCCCGGACGAGCGTATTCTTGATTCACGGCAAACAAGAGTGAATTTCCGAATCGCCGCAACACTGGATAGGTGGTAAACAACTGCTCAAGCGCGCCAGCGGCGTTCGCTGGACTGTTGAGCTTGAGATCGACCTCCTCGTGACCTGCGGCGTCACGGGCGGCACCGAAGAAAAGGACACGAACGTGGATCGTCATTTTGCTACCGTAATTAGAATCAACCATCTCATTCGCCATGCTCGCTACGCTCCGCGCTTTCGGCGCTATTCGACTTCGATCTTCTTTCCGCCGTGGCCATTGCCTTTGGCAATTCCGTGGAGTCGCGCGCGTTCCTCATAGCCTTTGACTACGCGCGCCAGCAGGTCGCGCAGCCGGCTCAGCCTTTCCGATGTTGAACGCAGCTCCAGCAGCTCTTGTTTTGTCTCAACTTCGATTTCCAGCGCCGCCGCTACCAGGAATGACAGTTTTTGCGGCTCAGTGTCGCTGATGTCGGGCAGGCTTCCGCGCTCGTCGTTAATGATCCGGATCGAATTGGCCACCCGCATGAACATTGCAGCAACTTCACGCGCGTTAGCAGCCAGAGTCTTATCGTCTTGATCGTCATCTTCAAAAAAACTTACGCGTACAACCAGGTAGGGATCGCCGCGTTCCACGTAAGCTTCCACTTGATAGCGGATCACACCAACTGCGAGAACGTTCGAGCGTCCGTCGGGCAGTGCCTGGGTTTCAGTTACCTCGGCAACACAGCCGATGTGCCCGGCCAGCGGAATGTCTTTTCCGGACGAATCTTTATCGAAGTAGGACAATCCAAACAGATTGTCGCTCGCCCGAATGTCGGTAAGCATCTTGCGGTAACGCGGCTCGAAGATGTGCAGCGGCATCGGCATGCCGGGAAATAACACTATCGGCAGCGGAAACAGCGGCAACTCACGTACGCCACGCACTTTGTCCAAAGCTTCGCTCATAAATACAGGCCGACGAGGCCGGCGCTACCTTGCTTGACTACAAAAAGAATTTGGTGCGACGGGCATTATCGCAGACGAAGTGCCAGAAGTCAGCCGTGACTGCGGTTGCGCTGCTGTCCGGGCAATCTGTGATAGTCTGTTAGCATTACAAACCGGGCCGGTAGACCTGGCAGTTAAATTTTCGAGGATTAGTTATGCCTGAGTTAGCTGAACGTCAATGCGTGCCATGTCGTGGTGGCGTGCCTCCGATGAAAGGCCACGAGATTGAGAAACTTCTCGGCCAACTGTCGGGCTGGCAAGCAGTGAACGAACATCATTTGCGCAAAGAGTACCGGTTCAAAAACTTTCGCGAAACACTGGATTTTGTCAACCGCGTGGGCGAGCTCGCCGAAGCCCAGGGGCATCATCCTGACATCTGTTTTGGCTGGGGCAGAGCCGAGGTAACGATCTGGACCCACAAGATCGACGGTCTCACGGAGAGCGATTTTGTACTGGCGGCGAAAATGGACAAGTTGTGATTGGTATACCGGGTTCTATCATGTTCCAAGGGCAACGGCCGCCACTGGCGACCGCATCGAATTGGCGGCTTCGACGACTAAAATCAATTCCAGTTCATAAGTCCATGACACGATCGTCCTATTTTCTTTTCATAAGCTCGCTCGGGTTGTCTCTGCTGCTCATGACAACAGCGACGCCGGCGCAGCAGCCAAAGCCACAAAAGCCCACTTCATCTGCTGCGACTCCGGAGCAAGGCCAGGAGAAGCCGGAGATCATTAATATTCGGCGGGTCAGACTCCCAATTACGGTCATTGACAAGAAGGGCAATTTGATCTCCGGCCTTACGGCGAGCGATTTCCTGATCTCAGAGGACAAAACTCCGCAGCAAATCGATTCGTTCACTACCGAAGAAAATAACAATCTGCCGCTGTATGTCGCCGTACTGATGGACACCTCGCCTTCGACCGCAGGAAAGTTGAAGTTCGAGCAAGAGTCGGCTATGAACTTTATTCAAACTGTGGTGCGGCCGAAAAAGGATCGAGTTTTGTTTGCCACCTTCGACGACCAGGTTACGCTGCGACAGGATTTTACGGACCGACTGGAATTGCTCGACCGCGCGGTGTTTGCAGTCAAGAAGACTGGCGAGAAGACCGCGCTCTACGACGCCGTCTGGCAGTTCTGTGATGAAAAGATGCGCTCGGCCCAGGGGCGTCGCGCACTCGTAATCATCACCGACGGTATTGACACGTACAGCCGCGCCGATATTAACGACGCGATCGATATTGCCCAGCGAACCGAAACGACGCTGTTCGCTGTCTCAACCAAAGCGGGACTTTCCGGCGCCGTGCCGGGCGTAGAGGCTGGCCAGGTGAAGGACAAAGAAGACAAAGAGCTCGGGCGACTCTGCGAAGAAACCGGGGGCACGGCTTTTTTCACCGGCGACATGCTTTCATTGGAGCGTTCATTTTCCAAAATCGCGAAAGAGCTGCGTTCGCAGTACCTGATAACTTATCGGCCTACTAACGATCGTTACGACGGCAGCTATCGGCGGGTGGAAGTGAAGCTCACTAACGGTCATGAAAATCTGCGGCTGCGCACCAAGCGGGGTTACAAGGCCGTAGCCGACAGCGTGACTCCCAAATGAGCAAAGTGAGAATGTTGTTTTCCAAAAGATTGGGTTTGCTGATCGCATTGGTCGCGGCAACGATGCTGACTGCCAGCTTTGCGTTCAAGTCGCGGGCGCAAAATCCCGCCCCCCAGGACAAGAGCCGCCCGCGACGAACCGAAAATCAGCCGTCTCCGTCCCCGCAACCGAAAAAAGAAGATGACGTTACGCTTTCTTCTGACGAAATCGTCCGCGTCGAAACCAATCTCACCAACATTTTCTTCACCGCGGCCGACAGACAAAAGCGTTTCGTCAGCGACATCAAGCGTGAAGATGTTCGGGTGTTCGAAGATGGGGTGCCGCAACAGATATTCACGTTTCAGTCAAACGTCGATTTACCACTATCTTTAGCGATCCTGATCGACACGAGTGGATCGGAAGAACGGACTTTGCCGGAAGAGAAAGCAGCGGCACGTTCGTTTCTCGAGTCAGTCGTGCGTCCTGACAAGGACGAGGCGGCGGTAGTTTCTTTTACCGGCGAGGTTACCCTTGAACAAGGATTGACTGGAAATGTCGCGCGGTTGCGCCGAGCAATTGATCAGGTCGAGTTCGTGGCGCCCTCGGGATACATTGGCGGCGGCGTGGTAGTCGGCGGCACGCCGCCAATTTCAGGCACCCGACAGACGTTGGCGGGCGGCACGGCAATCTGGGACGCCGTCTGGGCCACATCGAATGAATTGCTTTCCACCTCGGCTGAGCACACACGGCGCGCGATCATCCTTCTGACCGACGGCGAAGACACGGTTAGCCAGGTGCACATGCACGACGCGATCAATCGCGCGCTGAAAGCCGATGCTTTGATTTATGCCATCGGAATCGGCGACCGTTACCAGTATGGAATTAATGAGGGCGCGCTCAAAAAGATTACGGAAGGAACCGGCGGACGAGCTTATTTTCCCCGCAGCGAACGCGACCTTCGCGACTCGTTTGCCCAGATCGAAAGAGATTTGAGAGAGCAATACTTGATCGCGTATTCGTCTTCGAACAAGACGCGCGACGGATCCTATCGCCGCGTAGCAATCGAGATCGTCAGTCCCGAAATACGGAAGGAAAACCTCAAACTGAACTACCGCCCCGGCTATTTCGCCAAAACGCCAGATTCCGCCCCCTTGCCGACGGGCAAAAAGCCTTAATTTCCAGGGCTTTTCTCTGGTGACAAACACTTTTTAGCTCTGCTATACTGGGTTGTGCTCCGGGCGCGAACGCGCGTGAACCGGATCTTTCTTGATCCAACTTAACCGTCCGCGAAGAGCCTGCTGGGCGGTAGTCCTCAAAGCCTTCCGCTTGTTTCGCATAAGTATCTGCAGGGCGCCGACTGCTGATGAAAAGACAGCTGGAAAATTTCCCGATAGTTCTGGTCGTTAACGATGATCAGGTCGCCCTCGACTTGTTGGCCGAGATGCTCGAGCCTGAGGGGTACAAGGTTCTGCGCGCCACCAGCGCCTACCAAGCCCTCGAAATCACTTCGACGGTAAGGACCGACGTCGTCATTAGCGACGTTGCGATGCCCGGGATGAGCGGCATGGAATTGTGCGGCCGGCTCAAGAATGATCCGAGCACTTCAGATACTCCCGTTTTGCTGGTGAGCGCCGTGCGCAAGGAAGAGGCGGATCTGCTCGAAGGATTCGCCGCCGGCGCGGACGAGTACATAGAAATTCCATTTCGTCACGAAGAGTTACTAGTTAAGGTCGCGCGTCTGGCAGAGCGTCATCGCGTGGAGCGACGGTATCGGGAGATCGTCGAACACGCCGCCGATATTATTTACACGCGCGACATGGACGGCCGGATTACGAGCATCAATCAAGCCGGCGCGCTGTTCTTTGGCCGACCCGCATTAGAGCTAATTGGCCAGCCACTCAGCGTTTTGATCGGAGAAGATGCTGCTGCTCGCGACATCGCCGAATTGCAAAGCCTAAAATCTTTCGAACCCGTTCGTTCTACTCACTGCTTGAAGAATGCGCTCGGTGAACAGCGTTACCTGGAAGGGATTGTCACGCTCGAGCGAAATTCACGTGGAGAGTTTCTCGGTGTTCGCGGCGTGGTTCGCGACGTTACTGAACGCCAGCAGGCGGAGGCGGCGCTGCAGAAGCAAAACGAAGAATATCGCATTTTGTTCGAGTCGAATCCTTGTCCGATGTACCTCTGTGATGAGCAGACGCTGGAATTTCTGGCGGTCAACGACGCCGCGGTAAATCACTATGGGTATTCTCGCGAAGAGTTTCTGCGCATGACGGTGTTGGACATTCGACCTGACGAGGAAGTTCCCGCCTTGCTTGACTACGTAAGGAAAAGCACGGGCAGCCACGCTGCTGCGGGCGTCTGGAAGCATCGAAAAAAAGACGGCACGGTAATCGACGTCGAGGTGAACTGGCACCGGCTCGACTTTGTCGGCAGACCGGCGTATCTGGTCTCCGCGAATGACGTCACCGAACGAAAACAGGCTGCGGAGGCGGTGCGAGAAAGCGAAGAGCGCTATCGAGAAATTTTTGAAAATGCCAATGACATAATTTACACGCATGATCTGTCGGGCAACTTCACTTCGCTAAATCGAACTGGAGAGCGGTTGACTGGATACACGAATGCAGAAACGCTCAGCATGAACTTTTCTGATGTAGTTGTACCGGAACAAGTAGGCATCGCCCGCGTCATGCTCGCGCGCAAGATCCAGAAGAAAGAGATATCAACCGTTTACGAGCTTGATATCATCACTAAGTCCGGTCGAAGAATTCCGCTTGAACTCAGTAGCCGCCTGATTTTTCGAGAACAGAAACCCATCGCGGTCCAGGGCATCGCGCGCGATATCAGCGAGCGTAAGCGTGCCGAAGCGCAGCTTCTCCGACGCAATCAAGAGCTGGCGGCACTCAATGAAATTGGGCACGAACTCAGTAAGCTGGTCGAACCTGCAGAGATTGCGAAACTTATTCACAGGATGGTCGGGAAGGTAATGGACAATCGCAACCTCTACGTGGCACTGTACGACGAGCGAAAACAAGAGGTCTCGTTTCTTGCCTATACCATTGACGATAGGCCTTACCATTCTCCTACCCGGAAGTTGGGGCGTGGACTCACTGAACACATAATTCGAACCAAGAAACCCTTGCTCATAGCTCGTGATTTGAAGAATGCGCTTGAGGAGTTCGGGCTGGTCTTAAGCGGGAGGCATGCGCAATGCTGGCTGGGAGTACCTATGCTCGTAGGTGAGAAAGTGGTTGGGGTAATCACCGTTCAGGATTACGAGAAACCCGAAGCTTACGACAATGGCCATTTGAAACTGCTTTCCACGATCGCGTCGCATGCAGCCATCGTGGTAGAGAATGCGGGATTGTATGCAGAGGTGAAGCAACAGGCTGTCCGCGCAGCCTTGACCAACCGCATCTCTCAGGCGGTGCGACGGACCCTGGATGTATCCGAGGTTTTTGCGACCGCGGTCAGAGAACTCGGCGTTCATCTGGAAGTCGATCGCTGCTCGCTCTTCATGAAGGATGAGAAGGCCGGGCGGGTGACCAATGCGGCTGAATACCATCGACCTGATGTAACACCTGCCGGGAGCGATTTTGACCTGCCGCAGGTTCAGGGTCTGAACGCGGCGATGGAAAAATATGGCGTCCTGGCCTTCGACGATGTACCGAACGACCAGAGAATCCGAGACTTATATCAGAGCATCATTCGATTCGATGTTAAGTCGATCATGTATGTAGGTGTCTCTGTTGGCAACGAGTTGCTGGGAGCATTCGCGCTATCTACCACGAAGGAGAGTCGCCACTGGAGCGAAGCCGATATCGAGGTGGCCAAAGCTGCTGCCGATCAAACGGGCATCGCCATTCGTCAGGCAAGGCTTTATCAAAAGGCTGAGGCAACTTCGATGCGCGAAGCGCTGGTCAACAAACTGAGTCTGGAAATTCGCGCTTCACTCAGTCTCACCGAAGTACTTGACACTGCGGGGCGAGAGCTGGGACAGGCGCTTTCGGCTTCGCGCGTGCAAGTACGGCTGTACGATGCGCGTAGCGATCAATCATCGGCCCAAAGGGAATACGTCGCACCCGGATGTGAAAGTAGCAGCGCCGCAGACGCAGACTATAACGACTTCCTGCGCGATCATTTCCTTACGTCGCAGAAGCCTTTGGTAATTACCGATGCCCAGAACTTTTCGGAAGGCGCAGCCGAGTTTGTGAATCGCGTGCGTGCCCACGCAAAGCAGACGGGACTGCAATCGCAGATCGATTACCCGCTCACGGTTAATAGAGAGTTTCGCGGCGTAATTTCCATTCATCAGACCGACTCGATTCGTAGCTGGGACGAAGCTGAAATCCTGTTGGTCGAATCGGTCGCCGCTCAATTGGCTATCGGCATCGCCCAGGCGGAGTTGTTTGAAATGGTGGCCCGCGCGAAAAAAGAATGGGAATCAACTTTCGACGCGATGTCTGACGGTATTTTCATTTTTGATCGTGGCGGGCGCTTAATTCGCGTTAATCAGGCCGGCGCTGCCATGGATAACGCCCGACCCCAACTGCTGCTTGGCCGGCAGTGTTGCGACATCTTACGCGCTAATTCTGATGATGCGGCCTGCATCGTCGAACAGGCGTTGCGTCAATCGGAACGCATCAACGCCGAGGTCGTGCCAAAGCATTTGAACCGGCCAGTACTC
>Ga0070706_100001191_pt1 | contig 27870 bp, 25 predicted proteins | sample KBSK5501metaG_FD_65476 | JGI IMG/M metagenome (GOLD analysis project Ga0070706, IMG submission 65476) | Corn, switchgrass and miscanthus rhizosphere microbial communities from Kellogg Biological Station, Michigan, USA - KBS K5-50-1 metaG | ecosystem: Host-associated > Plants > Roots >... | reverse complement strand
GGAACCTCGACCGACCCGGGGGCACGGGCCCAGGTCGTGACCTCGCCGGTGCGGGCGTCGTAGCGCTGGACGGACACCGGTGTCGTGTGGTCGGTGTAGCTGAACCAGGCTTCGTGACCGCCTTCGGGCCGCTCGGTGATGCCGCCCGTGCTGCCGAGGCGGCTGACACCGCCGGCGCTGCCGAGGCCGGGCAGGGCCAGAGCGCCCACCTGGTTGCCCGTGGCTAGGTCGTGCACGGTGAGTTCACTGACCGCGTGCCGGGTCCACGAGACGAGCAGGACCGGCCGGGCCAGTTCTTCGCCGTCGAGGATGGCGAAATCCGTCAGCACGGCCTCGGGATCCTCGCCGATCAGGTCCCGCCAGAACGCCGGGCCCGGCTGGCCGGGATCGGTGACCGCAAGCCTGCCCCGTGGTGCGCCGTCGTCGGTGAACACGTACAGCAGGCCGTCCCGGCCGACATGAATGCTGGTCCGAGAATCAACTCCCTCCTGGACCACCGTCAGGGCGGGCGCGGTGGCGGGCGAGGCGGCCAGATCGGCCAGCCACAGGTCGCTGCGGGGGGACGTGCCCTGGGTGGCCGAAATCACCAGCCACCGCCCATCGTGGCTGACCGAGACCTCGTAGTAGTTGGTCTTCTCCCGGCCTTCGCCGAAGATGAGAACGTCCTCATCGGGTGGTATGCCGACGGTGTGCAGATATACCCGGCGGTGGTATTGCTCCTCACCCGGAGGCACCGCCCCTGGCGGGAGCTTGCGCACGTAGTAGAACGCCTTGCCGCCAGGCAGCCAGGCGATAGAGGAGTAGCGGCTCCGGTCGATCGGGCCTTCCACGAGCTCACCGGACACCGCGTCGACGACCCGCAACGCCCATTCCTCGTCGCCACGTTCCGACAACTGGTAGGCCAGCAGCCGTCCCTCCTGGTCCGGCTCCCAGTAATCGAGCGTCGTGGCGCCCGACGGGTCTAGCGCCATGGGGTCGATGAGCGCCCGTTCCGGCTCGCCAGGGGCCGCCGTCATCAGCACGGGGTGCTCCTGGTCGGCGTCGCGGCGCAGGAAAAACTGCCTCTGCCCGCGCCACAGGGGGGCGCTCACGTACCCAGCGCTCATCAGCTGGCGGACCCGCGCGGCCAGGGCCGGCTTGCCGGGCAGGACCGCGGCGTGCTCGCGCAGCAGCGCGTCCTGGGCTTCCAGCCAGGCCAGGCTCTCGGCCGTGGCCGGGTCCTCGAGCCAGCGGTAAGGGTCATCCACGAGAAAACCGTGGATGTTCTCGGTGAGATCGAGGCGGCGCGCCGTGGGGTACATGGATCGCACTCTATGAGCCCGGCCCGTTAGGCTGTTCCTGGCATTGCGCACCAACCGGGAGGCGGGCGTGCGACGGGTACTGCTGCTCAACGTGACGTATGAGCCGTTGACAACGGTCGGCCTGCGTCGTGCGGTGTGCTTGGTGCTCGGCGAGAAGGCCGAAGTCGTGCACGATGATGCGGAGGGCAACTTGCTCCGCTCCACCTCGGTCGTCCTGGCCATGCCGTCGGTGATCAGGCTGCGCCGCTATGTCCGGGTGCCGTACCGCAGCAGGGTCCCGCTGACCCGGGGCGCGCTGATGCGCAGGGACAACTACCAGTGCGCGTACTGCGGGCACCGCGCGGAAACCATCGACCACGTGCTGCCGAGGAGCCGGGGCGGCACGCACACCTGGGAGAACTGCGTCGCTTCGTGCATGCGCTGCAACCACAGCAAGGCCGACCGCTTGATCGAGGAACTCGGCTGGACCATGCGCTGCGTCCCGGCCGTGCCACGCGGCGCCCACTGGCGGCTGATCGGCGCCGCGCACGATGGCGACCCGCAATGGGCGGCCTACCTGGCGGAATCCAGCGCGGCCTGACGGTGCGCCGGGGGGGAGCTGCGGGCTGCCGCGCTGGCGTCCCACCGCTGCTCGATCCGTCCGAAGCGCCAGATGGACAGGGCAACGGCCCAGGTCACGACGAAGACACCGACGACGACAAATCCGGCCTTGTTGATGTTGAAGCTCTGCATGAAGGCCCAGAACCCGCCGCCCAGGTGGACCTCCTGGCCGATCAGCCCGAGGATCTCGATGGTGCCGATGAACACGGCGACGAATACTGACAGGCCGGTGATGGTCAGGTTGTAGTACACCTTGCGGATCGGCCGGGCGAAGGCCCAGTCGTAGGCGAAGTTCATGAAGCAGCCGTCCGCGGTGTCGAACAGGCACATCCCGGCCGCGAACAGGATGGGCAGCGACAGGATGGCGTAGAAGGGCAGGCCGCTGACCACCGCGCTGCCCGCGAGAACCAGCAGGGCGACCTCGCTGGCGGTGTCGAAGCCGAGGCCGAACAGCACGCCGATCGGGTAGATCTTCCACGGGGCGTCCACCCGGCGGGCCAATGGCCCGAAGAACCGGTTCATCAGCCCGCGCTTGTCCAGTTGCTCCTCGAGTTGGCGGTCGTCGTAGCGGCCGGTGCGCAGCTCCCGGAATACCCGGACGATGCCGAGCAGGATGACCAGGTTCATCGCGGCGATGATGTACAGGAAGGTTGCGGAAACCGTGGTGCCGATGACGCCGGTCACGGCGTGCAGCCGCGAGCCGTTGCTGCGCACCTGCTCGTTGAGGGCCCGGATGCCGAAGTTCAGCAGCAGCGCTAGCACGAAGACGATGGTGGAGTGCCCCAGGGAGAAGAAGAATCCCACCGAAAGCGGCCGCTTGCCCTCGCTGACCAGCTTGCGGGTGGTGTTGTCGATCGCCGCGATGTGGTCGGCGTCGAAGGCGTGCCGCATGCCCAGGGTGTAAGCCAGGATCCCGGTGCCGAACCCGAAGATCTCCGTCTTGCTGATGTGGTAGTGCCCGCTGACGGCCGCGGCCAGCATCACCCAGCCCGCCACGTTCAACCCGACGACCGTCGCGGCCATGCCGCCGGTGCGGGCCCATTCTGCGGGGGTCAACCCGGCCCGGATCCGGGCCAGCCGCGCGCTCACATCAGCCATCCGGCGGCCCCTCCTTCGGCTGCTAAGACCAGCGTTACTTTAACGATAGATGCGAGCTAGTCGCAACAGCGGGTAGGCCGCAGTTGCTTGTGTATGTCCAAGTCGTTTCCCAGTGTTACCGTCGCTAGCGGGAGAGACAGTAAGCGAGCCGGAGGGGCGCGGTGCTGCCTGGACTAAGGAGCGAGGTACGAGCGACGAGGGAAGGCGGCGCAGTGAAGGGGGAATGGGGAGGCGGGCGGGGCCCCGGAGGCGAGCGGAGACACAGTAAGCGAGCCGGAGGGGCGCGGTGCTGCCTGGACTGAGGAGCGAGGTACGAGCGACGAGGGAAGGCGGCGCCTCAAAGCGCCCCGGAGGCGAGCGGAGACGGAGCAGGAGGTGCGGCGGTGCGGCGGGACATCTTCACCCCCGAGCACGAGGCGTTCCGGGACATGGTGCGCTCGTTCATCAGCCAAGAAGTCACCCCGCACCATGAGCAGTGGGAACGGGACGGCGTCGTCTCGCGGGATGTGTGGCTGGCCGCTGGCCGGGCCGGGCTGCTCGGGATCGACATCGACGAGAAGCACGGCGGCGGGGGAGACCCGGATTACCGGTTCTACCTGATCCTCAACGAAGAGCTGGCCCGGGCGGGCGCCACGGGCCCCGGCTTCGCCGTGCACAACGACATCAACGGCCAGTATTTCCGCCGTCTGTGCACCCCCGAGCAGGGCGACCGCTGGCTCCCCGGGTATTGCTCGGGCGAGCTCATCACGGCCATCGCGATGAGCGAGCCGGGCGCGGGCAGCGACCTCCAGGGGATCCGCACCTCGGCCATCCGCGACGGCGGGCGCTACATCCTCAACGGCCAGAAGACCTTCATCTCCAACGGCCAGCTTTGCGACCTGGTGATCGTGGTGGCCAGGACCAACCCGGACGCCGGCCACCAGGGCATCAGCCTGCTGGTTGTGGAGCGGGGCATGACCGGCTTCGAGCGCGGCCGCAACCTGGACAAGATCGGGATGCATGCCCAGGACACCTCGGAGCTGTTCTTCTCCGACGTTGCCGTCCCGGCGGAGAACCTGCTCGGCGAGGAAGGCGGCGGCTTCGTCGCCCTCATGCGGAACCTGCCCCGGGAGCGGGTCGCGATCGGCGCTACCGCGCTGGCCGGGGCAGAGAAGGTGTTCGAGGACACGCTCGCTTACAGCAAGGAGCGCCAGGCGTTCGGGCGGCCGATCGGGAGCTTCCAGCACAACCGGTTCGTGCTGGCCGAGATGGCCACCGAGCTCGCCGTGGCGCGGGCATTCACCGACCGGGCGGTGATGGAGCACAACGAAGATCGGCTGTCCAACGAGGACGCGTCCATGGTCAAGTGGTGGGACACCGAGCTGTGCAACCGGGTCGTCGACCGGTGTGTCCAGCTGTACGGCGGCTACGGCTACATGCGCGAGTTCCCGGTCGCCCGGGCGTTCACCGACAGCAGGGTGCAGACGATCTTCGGCGGGACCACGGAGATCATGAAGGAGATCATCGGCCGCGGCCTCGGCGTGTAGTACTCCAGCGGTAGCTCGTTATGTGACAGCGGCCACCAGAAGATCGTCATCAGTCGTCACAAACCGTGATGATCAGCCGGTGGCCGCACCATCTCCAGCACCGACACGCCCGAGATCACGATCTACAGCTGGAGTATTAGGGCTGGCCGTGCAGCGGCACTGAAGCGCTCGGGATAACGGGTACGGCAAGAGGCCTCGCCGCCTCGGCCGCGACCGGGCCACGGCCGACGTCACGCGTGGGGTCAGCGTGGCAGACGCCAGCCTGATCCCCGGCCGCAGCGCGCTAGTGCTGCACGTCGCCAGCGGCTGATCAGGGTCGGTCGGCGGCTAGGTCGCGCTGATACCAGGTGCCTGGCTTACCGCCGAGGTCGGCCGGGTCGGCCGGGCCAACCGGGACGAACCCGGCCTTGGTCAGCACCTTCCGGGACGCGGCATTCTCGCGGGCGGTGGCCGCCTTGAGTGTGCGCAGCCCGTGCCGCGCCGCCGCCAGCCGGCACAACTCCCGCACGGTCGCGGTCGCCACGCCGCGGCCGGCGACGTGCTGGGCGACCCGGTAGCCGAGTACCGCAGTGCCGTCCTCGACGTCGTACAGGTTGAACCGGCCCAGGACCGAGCCATCGTCGGCGACGAGCACGTAGAAGGCGCCGATGCCGGACTCCTGCTCAGCCAGCAAGGCGCTGTGCCGCTCGGTGAACTGGTCGTAGAACTCGTCGCCGCGATCAGAGACCGAGGTGGCGAAGTAGGCGCGGTTCGCCAGCTCGAAGGCTAGGACCGCCGGGGCATGGCCAGCATCCAGCCGCTGCAGCTCGGGCACGGCCAGACTCTACCCAGATGGTGCGCTGAGGCCACCTGAGTTTCCGCCGGGCCAGGCTGATCCTGGCGCTTAGCGACGTTGCCTAGCGAGTCTGCTGAAGTAGGCCAGTTTGTAGGCTGGCGATTTAGATCCTCATGGCCCTGGCGGGCCGCACGCGGTGGATGTGGAATCAGCCTGGCGGCCGATTCACGTACTAGCCGTCTGGTCTCTCGTCGTGGCGGTAACCGGTCGGCCCGCTGGCGTCTGGATCTGCTATATGGCCTGCTCCGGTGGCCTGCAGCCGCCTGGCCGGGCCGGGTGGGGCCGGGTGGGGCCCTGGGCCTGGTGGCCACCCGGTCAGGTGGCCAGCACCCAGGCTCTGTCGCGGCGGGCCAGGCACCGTCCGATCAGGTTGCGCAGGTTCAATGCGGCGGTACGGCGCCTGAGCCAGGCGTTGTTCCTGGCGGTGCGCGGGCGTGGTTGACGCTGACGGTCATCCGCCCTACTGTTTACTAGGTGACTAGAGAAGTATTGAAGCAGTCAATGAGCTTCCAGCTGAACCCGGACTCGGGGCTGCCCGCCTATCTGCAGCTGGTCCGGCAGGTCAAGCAGGCCCTCCGGATGGGGATCCTGGACATCGGCGACAAGCTGCCCACGGTCAAGGAGGTGGTGGCCGAGGTGGCCGTCAACCCCAACACCGTCATGAAGGCCTACTGGCAGCTCGAACACGAGGGCCTGGTCGAAGGCCGGCAGGGCGTGGGCACGTTCGCTGTGCGCCGTCCCGCGGGCCCGCCGCCAGGCATGCAGCTGCGGCTGGCCCGCAGCCTGGAGCGCTGGGTGCAGACAGCGCGCGATGCGGGGCTGGACGACGAAGGCATCGAATCCATGCTGCGCGCAACGCTGTCCGGCGCGCGGGCTGAGAACATCGCATGAGCGTGGCTATCCAGACAACCGGGCTGGGCAAACGCTACGGCTCCGTGTGGGCGCTGCGGGACTGCTCGGTGTCCGTGCCGCGCGGTCATGTCAGCGCGCTGGTCGGGCCTAACGGAGCGGGGAAGACCACGTTGCTGAAGATCCTCGCGGGTCTGAGCGCCCCTAGCATGGGTGAGGCGTGGGTGCTGGGACGAGTGCCCGGGCAGACCGGGGAGTTCCTGGACAGCATCGGCTACCTGGCCCAGGATGTTCCCCTTTACAAGCGGCTGAGCACAGACGATCACCTCGGGCTCGGCGCGCACCTCAACCGCCACTGGGACGCGAGCGCCGCCAGGGCGCGGCTGGCCGCGCTGCGGATTCCTGCTGACCGGCCCGTGGCCACGCTATCGGGTGGCCAGCGGGCCCAGGTAGGGCTGAGCCTGGCCCTGGCCAAGCGGCCCGAGGTCCTGCTGCTCGACGAACCTGTGGCCGCCCTGGACCCGCTGGCGCGCCGGGAGTTCCTGGCCTCGTTGACCGAGGCGGCCGCCGATGGGGACCTGTCTGTCATCGTGTCGTCCCACCTGCTGCACGACCTGGAGCGTGTCTGTGATCACCTGATCCTGCTGGCGGCGTCGCGGACGCAGCTGTGTGGCGGCATCGATGACGTGCTCGCCGCGCACCGGGTGCTGGTGGGCCCGCGCCGTGATGTCGCTGATGCCGGACGGGGCCTCACGGTCATCAAGGCGACGCAGACCACCCGGCAGACGCGTCTTCTCGTCCGCCTCGACGGGCCGGTTCTGGACCCGTCCTGGGCGGTCACCGAGGTAGGGCTGGAAGACATCGTCCTGGCCTACATGGGAGAAGGCAGCATGCTGGCCGCCAGTCCGCTGACCGCGATAGGGCCAGCCCGGTGAACGCCCTGGTATGGCGGCTGCATCGTAATCAGGCCTATATCGCCGGCGCCGCCCTTGCCGCGCTGGGCGCGCTGCTCCTGATCACCGGCATCACCATGACCCGCGACTATCACGCCTTCCTGGCCAGCTGCGCGGCGGCGCGCAGCTGCGGTCATGCCGGCCAGTTGTTCGCTGGTGACGGCGCCGTCACCAGCCTGGTGAATGCCACGATGGCGGTTCCGCTCCTGTGCGGATTGTTCCGGGTTGCGCCGCTGCTGGCCAGGGAGTTCGAGGACGGCACGCACAACCTGGCCTGGACCCAGGGCGTCACCCGCATCCGATGGCTGAACCACACCGTCCTGTGGCCGGTGCTCGCCGCCGCCGGGTGGGGCGCAGCGATGGCGGCACTGGTCAGCTGGTGGCGCCATCCCGAGAATGCGGTGGGCGCCCCCGTCCGGCTCGCGACCTTCACCTTCGACATCCAGGGAATCGTGCCAGTGGCCTACGCGGTTTTCGCGGTGGCCCTAGGGATCGCCGCCGGGGCACTGTTCAGGCGGGTGCTCCCCGCCATGGCGGCGACGTTCACGGTCTTCACCGGCCTGCGCTTCCTCATCGCCGAATACGCCCGGCCGCACTACCTGACCCCGGTTTCCCGGTCGTTTCCGCCGTTCAGCGACAACGCCGCACCGCATGGTTCCCTGGTCCTGTCGAACGCGACCCTCGGACCGGACGGCCAGGATTACACCGCCGGCCTGGGCTTCCAGCAGGTTCCCGCGGCCTGCCGCGGGAACGGGCAGCAAGCCGCCGGGCAGCTGAATTCCTGCCTGGCGTCTCACGGGTTTCATACGCAGATCCTCTACCAGCCCGCGAGCAGGTTCTGGGCCTTCCAGGGCATCGAGGCGGGCATCTTCATCGTGCTTGCCGCCGCCCTAGTCGCGGTGGCCTACCGCATGGTCCTGGCCCGGGATGCGTGAACAGCCAGGACACGCTTCTTGGCGTGCGCCGTGTGAGCCTTCTCGCGCACTTGGATCTGCCGTGCCGCCGAGCGCTAGCCCCACGCCGGCCACTGCCCGCAACCGATCATGGTGACGGAGGACTTCCAGGCTGCAAGGCGTGACCGGCCTGGACGAGCATCAGGCCCGCCGCTGGACCTCCTGGTACCGGTGGGTCTCCCTCGCCCTGCTCGCCAGTGCCATCCTCGGCACCACATCGCTCTACGGCACCCTGGTCCAGCGGAACACGGGATCCGGCGGCGGCGGAATCGCCACAGGAAACAATAACGTCACCCTGCGGGTGTCGATTGTCTCGAACAACACCCCAAATGACCGCAACCCACTCAACACCATCCCGGGCTGCGTCAACTGACGGCGATCGGTAAGGCGAGAAATGACCACCGGACATGTCCCGGCGCCGGCCTAGCGGCGCCGGGACATGACGACCAGCGTGTTGTCCGCTGTCGTCATGACCTGGACTCCGGGGCCGAAGTGCGGGGCGAGCACGTCATCGCGCAGCACGCTGGCCGGTGGTCCGGTGGCAGCGACCCGCCCCTCATCCAGCAGCATCAGCCGGTCGGCGAACTGGCCGGCCAGGGTGAGGTCGTGCACTGCGGACAGGACGGTGAGGGATCTCTCGCGGCGCAACTCGTCGATGAGTTCCAGGGCGTCCACCCGGCGGCCGAGGTCCAGGGCGCTGGTCGGCTCGTCAAGCAGCAGCACCGGCGCCTGCTGGGCCAGCACCCGGGCCAGAACGATCCGTTGCAGCTCACCGCCGGACAGCGTGGCCAGCGTCCGCCCGGCCATCGGAGACAGGGCCAGCCGGTCGAGCAGTTCGGCGCAGATCCGCCGGTCAGCGTCGGTCTCCATGCGCAGGTAGCCGATGTGCGGGGTCCGGCCGAGCAGCACGTAGTCGCCGACCGTCATCTCCGGCGGAAGCTCAGGGTGCTGGGGAACATAGGCGACAAGCCGGGCGAGCCTGCGGCGGCGCAGCCCGGACGTCGGCTGCCCGCCGATGGTGATCTTTCCGTCATGCTGTACCAGGCAAGCGATGGACCGGAGCAGAGTCGTCTTGCCCGCTCCGTTTGGCCCGATGATGCCCAGCCACTCGCCGGCCTGCACCTGGTCGGTGACCTCAGCCAGCGCGGACACGGCGCCGTAGCGGACCCCGACGCCGTCGAGAGTGATCACGCGAGGTCCCGCCGGGCCCGCCGGGAGCGGAGCACGAAGAGGAAGAACGGCGCCCCGGCCAGCGCGGTGATCACGCCGATAGGCACTTCGGCCGGCGACTGGGCCGTGCGCGCGGCGACGTCGGCGAGGACGAGGAAGGCCGCGCCGCCGATCATGGAGACCGGCAGCACGATCCGGTAGCTCGCGCCGCCCATCAGCCGGACCGTGTGCGGGATGATGATGCCCACGAATCCGATCAGCCCGCTCACCGCGACCGCCGCAGCGGTTCCGAGCGTGGCCGCGATGACCACGGTGAGCCGCACCCGCGCGATGTCCACGCCGAGGCTGCTAGCTTCCACCTCGCCGACCCGGAGCACATCGAGCAGCCGCCGGTGGGCGAGCAGGAGCGCGGCGGCTACGGCAGCGTACGGCAGGATCAGGGTCACGTCGGACCATGAGGCCAGGGAGAGACTGCCCAGGATCCACGAGTAGACCTGCTGGAGATCCTGGGTGTGCTCCTGCTGCAGGTAGGTCTGCACGGCGGTCAGCAGAGCGGCCACCGCCACGCCGGCCAGCACTATCGACGCGGTCGCGCCGCCCGTGGTGCTCTCGCGGCGGCCGGTCACCCCCAGCATGTAGGTCACCGCGACGGCGGCGCTGGCGCCCGCGAACGCCGCCGGGGGCAGCAGCGCCTGGCTGCCCCCCGAGATAATGATCATCGTCGCGCCCAGGCCGCCGCCTGCGGCCACGCCGAGCAGGTACGGGTCGGCGAGCGGATTGCGGAACACGCCCTGGTAGGCCGCTCCGCCACCGGCCAGCATGGCCCCGACCAGGGCGCCAAGGATGACTCGCGGGAGCCGCACCTGCCAGACGATGGTCACGTCGACGCCGGGGACAGACAGCGCCGGATGCCAGGGCAGCCGGGCCAGCAGCGCTTCGCCGACCATAGGCACCGACAGGCCTGCCGGGCCAACCGAGATACCGACCGCCACGGCCACCACAAGGGCCGCGATGGCCACGGTGAGCGGCCGCCCGGGCCGGATCCGGGCAACATGTGTGTGCGCGGACGCCGTCCTGGCCCCGGTCGCCGGGCTGGCCGGGGTGCCTGTGGCCGGGGTGCCTGTGGCCGGGGTGCCCGTGGCCGGGGTGCCTGTGGCCGGGCTGGCCGGGGTGCCTGTGGCCGGGGTGCCTGTGGCCGGGGTGCCCGTGGCCGCGCGGCCAGGAACGGCTGCGTTCACGTGCTGCTGCGCTTGGTGATGGCGGTCTCGACGGTATGCAGCAGATCGGTGATGCGCGGGCCCCAGCGGGAGGCGATGTCGTCGTTGAGCGCGATGACATGCCCCGCCTTGACCGCGGTGAGGGCCGACCAGCCGGGACGCTTGGCCACAGTGGCCATGCTCTGATGACAGCAGATCGTGTCGGCCAGGATGATGTAGTCGGGATTCGCCTTGACGATGTACTCGGCTGACAGTTGCGGGTACCCGCCGGCGGCCGCGGCGCCCGTCGCCTTGTCCGCGATGCTCTTCATGCCGAGCAGGTCAAGCAGTTACCCGACGAAGGTCGCCGACGTGACCGAGTAGTAGGTCTGGTCGAGTTCGTAGTAATAGGTGATCGGCGCGGCGTGATGCGGCTCCGCGGCGGTGATCTGCGTGAGCTGGCCCCGCAGCGTGGCGTCCTGCTGCGCAGCCCGGGCGACGTGGCCGGTGGCCCGGCCAAGCTCGTCGAATTGGGTGTACACGTCGGAAAGCTTGGCCGCGGCCGGCAGTTCCAGGACCGGGATCTTGAACGCGGCGAGTTGCTTGATGAGCTTGGCGCTGTCGCCCGACACGACGACCAGGTCCGGCTTGTAGGCCACGATCGCCTCGACATTGGCCGCGAAGGCAGACAGCTTGGTCTTGGGTGCCTGCGGCGGGTAGTCCGAGTTGTCGTCCACCGCCTTGACCTGGCTCCCGGCGCCGATCGCGTACAGCATCTCAGTGGCCGTCGGGGACAGCGAGATGATCGCCTTCGGCCGCGAACTGAGGCGCACGGTGCCGTTGGCCGCCGTGACCGTCGCCGGGAAGCTACTCACCGCGCCACCGGCGGGGCTGGCTGGGCTGGCCGTGCTTGACTGGGAACTGCCGCACGCAGCGCACGCGGTGCCGAGAACTGCGCCGGCGAGAACTGTGCTTACGAAAACTGGGCTTGCGAAAGCCTTGGTGGCCGCGAGGGTCGGCAGACGGCGGGGGAGAACCCGCATGATCATCCTCCGTCAGGTCTGGAGGACGAAGTACGCCCGCTGCGACGCCCGACGGGGCATCGAAACGAGCCGCCCTTCCTCCGAGGACAGCACGTAGACGCGGGCCAGGCGTCCGGGCTTATCCCACCGGGCTCATGCACCCAGGGGCATCACCGTTGCGGGACAGCGCCGGAATCTCACCGGCTTCGCTGGGCTCTGCGCCATCCCGGGCAGACCCAGGACAGGCGTACTTTACCGCAGCTAAGCCAGGCAATCGACGGCTGACGGCAAGGTATGGCACCGTGGTAGCCGCAAGCTGCCGAGGCCGGATATGACGACAGGGCGCACGATGCGCCTTACGCTGTCATAAACCATAGGGATGGAGCTTGACGTGGCGGAGCCGGACGGGGGGCTGGTGATTCCGGAGGGCGGGTTCTGGCCCGCCCCAGAGATCCCCCAGCCAAACATCTACCCGATGGAGTGGCGGGTCGAGACAGACAAGCTGGCCGCGATCTACGAGAAGTCCAAACTGGCCATGTGGAACCCGGCTGACCTGCCGTGGGACGGCCTGCGGGCCGAGGACTTCACCGCCGAGCAGCGCCTGGGGATCATGTACTGGTTCTCGGTGCTGGCCAACTTCGACGCCTCCGGCCCGGCGGTGTTCGCCCGGGCCACCATCCACGCATTCGAGCAGCACGAAGAGGACCCCGTCCGCAAGTGCTTCTTCTCGATCACGCGCGACGAGATGAACCACGAGGAGTGCTGCCAGCGCACCATCGCCAAGCTATGGCCCGGCGGGCCGCTGGACTGGCAGCCCTCCACCACCCTGGAGCGGGCCGCGCACAACAACATCGGCTGGCTCTACCACAACGGCGGCCGGTACTGGACCGGCTACAACAAGGCGGTCGGCAAGTACTCGCTCGCCGTCCTGTTCACCAGCTTCATGATGGGCGAGATGGCGGCGTCCACGCTGTTCCGCGGGATGGCGTCGGGCACCACGCACCCGGTGTTCTCCGACATGTTCCACCGGATCGGCCGGGACGAATCGCGTCACCTGCAGATTTGCATGACGATCCTGGACAAGGAATGGCCCGGCCTCACCGATGATGTGAAGGATCTGATCACCCGCCAGTTGCGGGCCGGGTTCGTCTTCCTGTCGATGATCCTCTGGGAGCCGCCGGAGGGATTCTGGGATCTCCCGCCCTACTTCCTGCCGAACCACCGTGTCCTGATGCGCCATGCCCGCGACGCCGGGCTCGGCGTGCTCTCCTACGACGAGCAGGCGGACAACTGGCGGGTGGCGTTGGCCCGGGTCCGGGCGATCGTGACACGATGGGGCATCGCGTTCCCGGCCATACCGGAACTGGACATCGAGGGCGTGGACGTGGCCGACGACATCAACGCCGAGGACATCATCCCGGTGTTCTGATCACCGGCCCGTCTTCTAACCGCCGGAGGGCAGGAGGTCCGCCGTGGCGGCTCAGCCGGAGCCGATCGGCTTAGCGGGGCTGGTGGCCCTGCTGTACCGGGCGGACTGGCGTCGGCTCGGCCTGTCCGCGACGGTGTATGCCCGGCATGACCTCGCGCTGCGGAACAGGATGTCCAACGTCCTGGCGACGGGTGAGGCGCTGCCGGGGCTTTTCGGCCGCTGGCTGCGGTCAGCCCAGCCCGGCCGGCGAAGTCGAGGCGGGTAGCCGCCGCGGATTCCTGGTCGTCGCTGACCGGATGGCCGGGCAGCCCGGACCCGGACGAGGCGCTGTTTCCTGACTCGCTGACCGAGCATGTCGAGGTGGTCGTGGACGCGGAACTGGGCATCGCCCTGCGCGAGACGGCCTATTTCGAAGGGGAGCCGGCCACCTGCGTGGAGTTGCGGGACGTGAGCGCCGAGGTGGATCCTGGGGCGTTCCAGATCGACATACCGGCGGGAACCCGGACGGTGAGGGCGGGCCGGCTCTCGGATATGGACCTGCCGGCGCCAGTGCAGGCGGCGAGGCTAGCGGCCGGCCTCGGCGTGGCCGGTGTCGTGGCGCTGACCGGCTGGCTGAGAAACGTCCGGCCGGGCCGAAGCAGCCGTCGGGGGACAGCTGATCGGCGCCGGTCCCACTCTGTCGCTGGCATGGTGCATCATGCTGGCATGCCGCGGATCGACGTCGCCGAACGCCGCCGGAGGCTCGGCCTCCGGCACGCGCTATGCCCCTCAGCCCGTGCGGAGGACGCGGTCGAAGCCGCAGTGCGCGTCGTGGCACTGCACGCGACCGATCCGGCATCGGTCTTCCTCGCCGTCTGGGCCAGGACCGACTCCGTTGATCCGGCGGCCATCGCCGAGGCGCTGTACGAGCGGCGGGCACTGGTCAGGATGCTCGGCATGCGGCGGACGATGTTCGTGGTGCCCGCCGACCTGAGGCCCGTGATCCAGGAGTCCACGATGCCGCGGGTCGAATCCGGGCAGCGGCGGCTGCTGGTCAAGCATCTGCGCGAACTCGCCGGCGTCCGTGATCCCGAGCCCTGGCTGAGGGACGTGGAGCGTTCCGTGCTCGCTGCGCTGGCCGCCCGCGGCGGGCGGGCCACGGCCGAGCAGCTTGCGGGCGACGAGCCCCGGCTGCGCACGCAACTCGTTGTGGCCGAGGGCAAGCCTTACCAGGCAACCCAGAACATCACCAGCCGCGTTCTGCTGTTGCTGGGAGCCCAGGGTCACATCGTGCGCGGGCTCCCCACCGGCTCGCTGCTGTCGCAGCGGTATCAGTGGGCTCTGACGGAGCAATGGCTTCCATCGGCCGGAGAGGCATTGCCGCCCGCTCAGGCCCGCGCCGAACTGGCCCGCCGCTGGCTGACCGCGTTCGGCCCAGCCCCGCTCGACGACCTGCGATGGTGGACCGGATGGACGGCCGCCGAGGTCAAGCAGGCCGTCGCGGACCTGCGCGTGCGCGAGGTGGACACCGGCGGTGTGGCAGGCATCGTCTTGCCCGGAGACGAGGACCGCTCACCTGCCTGCGGGCCGTGGGCAGCGCTGCTGCCCGCACTGGACCCGACGGTGATGGGCTGGTCGGCGCGCGGCTGGTTCCTCGGCGGCCATGAGCAGGCACTTTTCGACCGCTCGGGGAACGTGGGACCGACCGTGTGGCTGGACGGCCGGGTGGTCGGCGGATGGGCCCAGCGACGTGACGGCGAGATCGCCGTCAAACTGCTTGAAGACGTCGGTGCCGACGCGGTGGCCCTGGTCCAGGCCGAAGCGGCCCGGCTGCCCGGATGGCTTGGCGCCCTGCGCGTCATCCCGCGCTTCCGCACCCCGCTCGAACGCGAACTGTCCGCCTGACCGGGCCGGCGATCGACCCCGGCGGGGTGCGGAGAAAGATGATGAATCACCGTGCGTAACGCCTAGGTGGCCTCCTGCGATTACCAGGTAGACGCGGTTGACATGGGTACCCCCGAGCCCATGTCGCCGCGTCTTTCAGCATGCTGGCGGCGCGAGCCGGTTACCTCGGCATGCCGCCTCCCGGTAGCGTTCGGTGCATGACAGGAACTCAGCCAATGCCGGTCGGCCGGCTGGGCACCGGCGCCAGGCCGGCTGCCATGGCGCCCTTCGGCCGGATGCTGACCGCGATGATCACACCGCTTACCGCTGACCGCGCGATGGACTACGACGGCGCGGCCCGCCTGGCCAGCTACCTGGTCGATGAGATGCGCTGCGACGGCCTGGTGATCAGCGGGACCACCGGCGAATCGCCGACCACCACCGACGAGGAGAAGGACCGGCTGCTGCGCGCCGTGCTCGGGGCGGTGGGGGACCGCGCCACGATCGTGGCCGGCGTCGGCACCAACGACACCGCGCACACATGCGAACTGGCCCGGCAGGCGGAGCGCGCTGGCGCCCACGGACTGCTCGTGGTCACGCCCTACTACAACAAGCCACCGCAGAGCGGCCTGGTGGCCCATTTCTCCGCGGTCGCGGACTCGACCGGGCTGCCAGTCCTGGTCTATGACATCCCCGGCCGTACCGGCACAGCGATCGCGACCGAGACCTTGCTGCAACTGGCCCAGCATCCGCGGATTGTCGCCGTCAAGGACGCTAAGGACGACCCGGCCGCCACCTCGCTGGTCATGGCGGCCACTAACCTGGTCTACTACTGCGGCACGGACATGCTGAACCTGCCGTGGCTGGCGCTGGGGGCGGCCGGCTTCGTGAGCGTGGTGGGGCATGTCGTCGGCGACCGGCTGCGCGAGATGATCGATGCGTATACGACGGGGGATGTGTCCGGTGCGCTGGCGATCCACCGCGAACTGCTGCCGGTGTACACAGGGATGTTCCGCAACCAGGGAGTGATCATGACAAAGGCCGCACTCGGCCTGCTCGGCCTGCCCGGCGGCCCAGTCCGCGCCCCGCTCGCCGATGCGACACCCGCGGAGCGGGAACACTTGCGCGTGGACCTGGTCGCTGGTGGCGTGAAGCTGCCGGGGACGGCATGAGCGAGCCGGAGGGGCGCGGTGCCGCCGTGCGCCTGCCGCTGGCGGGCGGGACAGCCTGGTGAGCCACCCACATCCCGAACTCGGAGCCCCTCCGCCGCTGGCCAAGAACGGCCTGCGCATCGTCGGGCTGGGCGGCCTCGGTGAGATCGGCCGGAACATGACCGTGTTCGAGCACGCCGGGCGGCTGCTCATCGTCGACTGCGGCGTGCTGTTCCCCGAGCCTGACCAGCCGGGCGTGGACCTGATCCTGCCGGACTTCTCCTCCCTGGAGGGCAGGCTGGCGCAGATCGAGGCGGTAGTGCTCACGCACGCCCACGAGGACCACATCGGCGCGATCCCCTACCTGCTGCGCGAGCGGGCCGACGTCCCCCTGGTCGGCTCGAGGCTGACGCTCGCCCTGGTCCGCAGCAAGCTCACTGAGCACCGGATCAACCCCGTCACGGTCGAAGTGGCGGAGGGCGGACGGCAATCGTTCGGTGCCTTTGGTCTTGAATTTTTCGCGGTGAACCACTCCATCCCGGACGCGCTGGCCGTCGCCATCACCACCCCAGCGGGTGTCGTGCTGCACACCGGCGATTTCAAGATGGACCAGCTGCCGCTGGACGGGCGGCTGACCGACCTCGGGGGCTTCGCGCGGCTCGGGGCCCGCGGTGTGGACCTGCTGATGTCCGATTCCACCAACGCCGAGGTGCCGGGCATCGTGACCAGCGAGCGCGACATCGCGCCGGTGCTGGACCAGATCTTCGCAGGCGCTCAGCAGCGGATCATCGTGGCCTGTTTCGCCAGCCACGTGCACCGGGTGCAGCAGGTGCTCGACGCGGCCGCCTCGCACGGGCGCAAGGTCGCGTTCGTGGGGCGCTCGATGGTGCGGAACATGGGCGTCGCCCGCGATCTCGGCTACCTGCGGGTGCCCTCGGTCAAGGGCGGCCTGCTGGTGGATCCGCGCGAGGCGGAGGGGATGCCGCCGGATGAGATCGTGCTGATCTCCACCGGGTCGCAGGGTGAACCGATGTCGGCGCTGTCCCGGATGGCGGGGCGGGATCATCCGATCCGGATCGCCGAGGGAGACACGGTCATCCTCGCCTCGTCACTGATCCCGGGCAACGAGACGGCGGTCTACCGGGTCATCAACGAGCTGACCCGGTGGGGTGCGCGGGTCGTGCACAAGGGCAACGCGATGGTGCACGTGTCCGGGCACGCACCCGCCGGCGAATTGCTCTACGTGCTGAACCTGGTGCGGCCGCGCAACTTCATGCCAGTGCACGGCGAATGGCGGCACCTGCGGGCGCACGCACGGCTCGCTGAGCTCACCGGGGTGCCCGAGCGGAACATCGTGATCGCCGAGGATGGTGTCGTGGTCGACCTGGTGGACCGGCGAGCCTCGGTGGCCGGCAAGGTGGCCTGCGGCTACGTCTACGTCGACGGCCTGTCCGTGGGCGAGGTGACCGAGTCGTCGCTCAAGGACCGCCGGATCCTGGGCGAGGAGGGTTTCGTGTCCGTGGTCATCGTGGTGGACTCGACCACCGGCAAGCTGGTCGCCGGGCCGGAGATCCACGCGCGCGGCTCGGGCATCGACGACGCCTCGTTCGGCGAGGTGCGGCCGCGGCTGGACGAGGCGCTGGCTCGCGCCGCCGCCGACGACATTCACGACGCGCACCAGCTCGGCCAGTTGGTACGGCGGACCGTCGGGCGGTGGGTCAACGAGAACTACCGCCGCCGCCCCATGATCATCCCCGTGGTGATCGAGGTCTGAGCACTGGCAGCTAATCGGCACCTCCAGCGGCCCATCGCCGACCTGGAACGGGCCGCGGCGGAGCACTGGCAGGCCGCCGACCATGCCGCGCTGGGCGAGTGGCTGCTGCGCGCGGCGGGCGGCCTCACCGGCCTCGGCCGGGTCTCCGTCGCGGCGGGCTGGGCCGGGATCACGGCGGTCGAGGTCGCCGTCAGCCACCGGCGTAGCGGCCTGGGCACCGCCGTAACCTCAGCGTGCGCGGCAGTGGCCGCGCGGCGCGGTGTGGACCGCGCCTTCCTCCAGGTGGATGAGGGCAACACCGCGGAGCGCGCGCTCTACGCGCGGTGCGGCTTCCGTGACGTGCACCGGTATCACTACCGGGTGGCTCCGGCCATCCCCCGGTAGCGGACCAGACGCCGGAGGACGGGCTCGAAGTGGCCGAACGGTGGCACCTTCGCGGCCGGGTCTTTGGCCGCGTCGTCCCAGCGGCGTAGCCGGAGGGACGATCCGGCCGCAGGTTCGGCCTCGAACGCGGCCGCTTCGCGCGGGTTCATCGGGCCGCCCTGGATGCGCAGCGTGTGCACGGAGGCGGGGGACAAGGTGTCGAGGTACCCCGGTTCGACGGCGCACAAGTAGCGCTTCGCCGCGACATGCAGCCGGACGGGCTCCGTCACCTCCGGGCCGAACCACTGGGCGAGCCAGTCCGCACCGGCGTCGTCGTGCCGGTTGTCCGTGCCCCGCATCAGGCCGCGGCCGGTGATCACTCCGGCGAAGTGGCCGACGTCATGCAGCAGCGCGGCGGCGATCAGGGCCGGGCTCACCCGAGCAGCCTCGGCCAGGGCGGCCGCCTGGAGCATATGGGAGGCCTGGCTGATGGACTCGCCGAGATAGTCGCTGGTCCCCACGGTGGCGAACAGCCGGGCGATGGTCCGCACCGGACCGGAATCGGTTCTGGTCACTCGGCCCTTCGTTTCGTTGTTGGCCCGCTCGGCCGTCCCCGAGCCAGCAGGCCCGGGTATTCCTTTCCCAGCCTGGGCCTTTCCTCGGCGACTGCCAATGGAGGCGGCCAATTCTTCCCGGGCCTGCTGGCTCGGGGACGACCAGAGTTCACCCGGTAGTCGGACCTGCCCGAGTATGCGACACGCCGGGTGGCTGGATTCTTTGATGACGAGTGCTTCCTCGCTACGGTTGTCATCATGGCTACCCGTGTCCCCAAAGGCACCGCCCGGCCCAGGGGCGGAGCGCCGGGGACCGCACGCTCGGCCGGCGCCTCGGGGCCGCCCCGCAGCCGCGCCAGCGCGCAGCCGGCCCGGCCCGCCCGCGGTGGCCCCCGCGGCCAGGGTAAAGGCAGGCCGCGTGGCCAGCGCAGACCGCGCAAGGGGAGGCAGCCGGCGTCGCGTGTCCCGCCGAAAACGGACCCGATTCTGATCTTGTTCGGATGGATGGCCAACGCCCTGGCCGCGGCGTGGATGGTCGTCGCGCACGCGGTCGGATTCGCGGCGCGCGCGCTCGGGAAAAGCGGCCGGGAACTCGATCCCCTGCACCGCAGGGACGGGGCCGGGCTGGCGTGCCTGGGCGCGGCCATCATCATCGCCGCCACCACCTGGTGGAGTATGGGGAACCTCGTCGGCCGGGCGATGACGGCAGCCGTCCGTGGCACGTTCGGCTCGGCATCCTGGACGGTGCCCATCCTCTTGGCGCTGCTGGCCTGGCGGTTCCTGCGCCACCCGGAGCGCAACTCGGAGACGGGGCGGGTGGTAATCGGCTGGACGGCGCTGCTCATCGGGGTGCTCGGCCTGGTGCACATCGCCAATGGCACGCCCCAGCCGTCCGACGGTGCGGCGAGCATGCGCGCGGCGGGCGGGCTGATCGGCTTCTTCGCCTCGGCTCCGCTGGTGGCCGCGCTGACACCATGGATCGCCGCGCCGCTTCTGGCCCTGGTGAGCGGCTTCGGGCTGCTGGTGATCACCGGGACCCCGCTGCACCGCGTGCCCAGCAGGCTGGCGGAACTCCGCGGTTTCGGCCGCGCGGCGGGCGAGCGCGCCACGGACCCGGACCAGCAGCCCGGCACGCCGGGCCGGGCCGGGCGGAAGCGCACGGCCGCGATCGAAGCGGGCGAGCACATCAAGCCCTATGACACCCCGATCCTGTCGGGTGATGCCGCCCCGCGCAGGCGGGCCGGGGTCGGCCCGGACCAGGGCGCCGCAGGCGGGGGAGCCGGGATCGTGGGGCCCGGGTCAGCGGACCGGAGGCCGGGCGAGCTTGGCCCTGCGCAGGGGGCCGTGGTGGCGGCCGATGAGGATGAGGCCCTGCTCGACATGCTCGGATTCGGTCCGGCCGGCCCCCCGGCCCAGCAGGTAGCCCACGAGCCGGCGCCGCTGCCCGGCCGGGCTGAGCAGCTCACCCTGTCCGGGGCGACCGACGCCAGCTATACCCTGCCCCCGCCCGCGCTGCTGCGGCCGGGATCGGCTCCGAAGGCCCGGACCCGCGCCAACGACGTCGTGGTCCAGGCCCTCTCGGCGGTGCTGGAGCAGTTCGAGGTCGATGCCCAGGTCACCGGCTTCAGCCGGGGGCCCACGGTGACCAGGTACGAGATCGAGATCGGCCCGGCCGTCAAGGTGGAGCGGGTCACGCAGTTGTCCAAGAACATCGCCTACGCGGTGAAGAGCGCGGACGTGCGGATGCTGTCCCCGATCCCGGGCAAGTCGGCGATCGGCGTGGAGATCCCCAATGCGGACCGGGAGACCGTCAGCCTTGGGGACGTGCTGCGCTCACCGGTCGCGGTCGCCGACCACCACCCGATGGTGGTGGGCCTCGGCAAGAACGTCGAGGGGCACACCGTCGTGGCGAACATCGCCAAGATGCCTCACATGCTGATCGCGGGCGCCACCGGATCCGGGAAATCCACGTGCGTCAATGGGCTGATTACGTCGATCCTGCTGCGGGCTGCGCCTGACGACGTCAAGATGATCCTGATCGATCCCAAGCGGGTGGAACTCGCGGCCTACCAGGGAATTCCTCACCTCCTGTCCCCGATCATCACCAGCCCAAAGAAGGCGGCGGAGGCGTTGCAGTGGGTGGTCGGCGAGATGGACCGCCGCTACGACGACCTGGCCGCTACCGGGTTTCGGCATATCGACGACTACAACAAGGCGGCACGGGCAGGCAAGCTGACCCCGCTGCCGGGCAGCGAGCGGGTCTACCTTCCGTACCCGTACCTGCTCGTGATCGTGGACGAGCTGGCCGACCTGATGATGATCGCCCCACGTGACGTCGAGGACGCGATCGTCCGCATCACGCAGCTGGCCCGGGCCGCCGGGATCCACCTGGTGCTGGCCACCCAGCGGCCGAGCGTGGACGTGGTGACCGGGCTGATCAAGGCCAACGTGCCGTCTCGGCTCGCCTTCGCCACGTCGAGCCTGACCGACAGCCGGGTCATCCTGGACCAGCCGGGCGCGGAGAAACTGGTAGGACAGGGTGATTCGCTCTTCTTGCCGATGGGCGCGAGTAAACCGCTGCGGCTTCAGAACGCTTTTGTCACGGAAAAGGAGATTCGGGAGGTAGTCGCGCACTGCACGAAGCAGGCGCAGCCCTCCTACCGGGAGGACGTCGCCGCGCCGGAAGGCAGGCAGCGGGAGATCGACGCCGATATTGGTGACGACCTCGAACTGCTTACCCAGGCGGCTGAGCTCGTCATTAGCACGCAGTTCGGCTCCACGTCGATGCTGCAGCGCAAACTCCGGGTGGGGTTCGCCAAGGCGGGCAGGCTCATGGACCTCCTGGAGAGCCGGGGCATCGTCGGGCCGAGCGAGGGATCCAAGGCCAGAGACGTCCGGGTCCGGCCCGATGATCTGGCCGGAGTGGTTGACTCGCTGCGGGGCGGGCACGATAGCTGAGCAGGGCCCGTGGCCTCCGTCGCGTGTCGTGGGATGTCTACACTTGGTTATTGGTCCTGCATTCTGGGCCTATACGCATCCGGTTACTGCTCCCGCACCCCGGGGCGGCACGCAGTGCGACAAGGCAGTGGGAGGCGCGGTGTGAGCATTGGTGACGCCTTGGCGCAAGCGCGAAGCCAGTCCGGTCTCACCATTACGCAGGTCAGCCAGAGAACCTGCATCAGAGAGACGATCATCCGGGGTATAGAACGTAGTGATTTCTCCGCATGCGGCGGCGATTTTTACGCTCGCGGTCATATCCGCAGTATTGCCAGGATCGTGGGCGCCAATGAAGAAGAGCTGATTCACGAGTATGACGCCCTGCACGGCCCGCCGACAGCGATCAGGGCGGCGGATGTCTTCGAGCCAGCCACCCCGATAAGGATTAAGGAGCGCCGCTCACCCAACTGGACCCTGGCCATGGCGGTGGTGCTCGTCCTCATCCTGGGCTACGGCGCGTACCGGGTGGTGGGCGCGGCCATATCCGGCCCCACCGTGGCCGCCCGGGCCGCCGCAACGTCCCACCACCCGCCGTCGGGGAGGTCCTCAGCCGTTCCGTCCGCCTCGCCGACACCGCTGGTGCCGAGCAATGTTGTGATCCACCTCACCGCTATCGAAGACTGCTGGGTCGAGTTCACCAGCCAGGCCGGCCAGTTCATCTCCCAGGCCTACGTCGTGGGGGGCAACTCGAAGACCTGGACCTTCCAGCAGGCGGTCAACATGCAGATCGGCAACCCCGGCGGGATCGTCCTGACCGTCAACGGCAAGAGGGTGGGCTCACCCGGCTCGGCCGGCCAGCCGGTCACCCTCAGCCTGGGGCCGGGTCGGCCGGTTTCCAGCTGACCTCTGGCCCGGCCGGCTGGCCTCCGCGGGCCTGGTGGCGGGCGTCCGCACGGCCTCGCTTACCGTAGTCTGCCGGTGTGTCACCGAGTCAGAAAAGCCCGCCGCCCGCAGACCGCACGGTCAGCCTGGTGACGCTGGGCTGCGCCAGGAACGAGGTTGATTCCGAGGAACTCGCCGCCCGCCTCGAGGCGGGCGGTTGGACCCTGGCCGACGAGGGCACCCAGGCCAGCGTGGTGATGGTCAACACTTGCGGGTTCATCGAGGCGGCCAAGCAGGAATCCATCGACGAACTGCTGGAGGCCGCGTCGTCCGGCGCCCACGTCGTAGCCGCGGGGTGCCTGGCCGAGCGCTATGGGGCCGGGCTGGCCGAGGCACTGCCCGAGGCGCAGGTGCTGAGCTTCGACGACTACGGTGACATCGCCGCGCGGCTCGACGCCGTGCTGGCTGGGCAGCGGCGGCCCGCCCACCAGCCGCGGGACCGCCGCCGGCTGCTCCCGATCGCGCCCGCGGGCCGGGCGGCGGAATCCGGGGTACACACGCCCGGGCACGGGATGGCGGCCCGTGTGACCCCGGCGGCCCGTGTGACCCCGGCAGCCAGCGCGACCGCGGCTGCCAGCGCGATGCCGGCCGGCGGTGCCATCCCGGACCTGCCCCCAGGCACGGCCCCGGCGTCCGGGCCGCGGATGCTGCGGCGCCGGCTGGCCGGTGGCCCGGTGGCACCCCTGAAGATCGCGTCAGGGTGTGACCGGCGGTGCAGTTTCTGCGCGATCCCGGCGTTCCGCGGCGCCTTCCTGTCCCGCCCGCCGCAGGACCTGACGGCTGAGGCGGCCTGGCTGGCCAGCCAGGGGGTGCGGGAGCTGCTGCTGGTGAGCGAGAACTCCACCTCGTACGGGAAGGATCTGGGAAACCTGAGGCTGCTCGAGGAACTGCTTCCGGCGCTGGCCGCGGTTCCCGGCATCGACCGGGTCAGGGTCAGCTACCTGCAACCCGCAGAGCTTCGCCCCGGGCTCGTTGAGGTAATGACCTCGACGCCGGAAGTGGCCCCCTACTTCGACCTCTCGTTCCAGCACGCCAGCGGGAGCGTGCTGCGCGCCATGCGGCGATTCGGTGACCGGGAGCGCTTCTGCGAGCTGCTCGCGCAGATCAGGCGGGCCTGCCCGGAGGCGGGCGTCCGCTCCAACTTCATCGTCGGGTTCCCCGGAGAGACCACCGACGACCTGGCCGAGTTGCAGCGCTTCCTGTCGGATGCCGCCCTGGACGCGATTGGCGTCTTCGGCTATTCGAATGAGGAGGGGACTGAGGCGGCCACCCTCGGCGGGCAGCTTGATCCCGGTGACATCGCCCGCCGGGTGGACGATCTCGCGGATCTTGCCGAGGAGGTCATGGCCCAGCGGGCTGCGGCGCGAATCGGCGAGACCGCGGAGGTTCTCATCGAGGAGAGCCTCGGCGCCGGGCGCTATGTGGGCCGCGCCGCGCACCAGGCGCCCGAGGTCGATGGGACCACCATGGTGCGCGCGAAGGGCCGCCTGGCCTCCGGTGACCTGGTCACCGTCCGCGTCACCGGCTCGGATGGGGTGGACCTGGCCGCCACGGCCCTCGCGGGCTGAGGCTGCCACAGGCAAGGGGGAAGATGCCGTCCTCGGAGCCCAAGCAGGCTGCGCTGTCGCCGCCCGGCGTGGTGAACATCGCCAACGCGCTCACCGCGCTGCGCTTCGGGCTCGTCCCCGTCTTCGTCGTCCTGCTCCTGGCCGGCGGGGCGGGCTGGCGGATCGCGGCCTTCGCGGTGTTCATCGCGGCGTCGGTCACCGACCTGCTTGACGGCAAGATCGCTCGTCAGCGTGGCCTTATCACGGACTTCGGCAAGATCGCAGATCCCATCGCGGATAAAGCGCTCACCGGGGCGGCCCTGGTGACGCTCTCGGCCCAGGGGGCTCTCGCCTGGTGGGTGACGTGCGTGATCCTGATCCGTGAGGTGGCCGTCACCGGGCTGCGCTTCTGGGTGATCCGGCGCGGGGTCATCGCGGCGAGCCGCGGTGGCAAGCTGAAGACCCTGCTCCAGGTGATCGCGATCGCGCTGTTCGTGCTGCCGGGGCCGCCGTCGGCCGTTCGGAACCTGGTGATGGCCGCTGCGGTGGCGGTCACGCTGGCGACCGGTGCCGACTACGCCGTCCGCGCGGTCCGTCTCCGCCGTCGGCCCAGGCCCGATGCGGGGCCGGGGCCGTGAGCGAGCCAGAGGGGCGCGGCGCCGCCTGGACTGACGCGCCGAAGGGGCGCGGCGCTGCCTGGACTGAGGAGCGAGGAGCGAGGAACGAGCAACGAGCGACGAGGGAAGGCGGCGCAGTGAAGGGGGAAGGGGAGGCGGGCGGGGCCCCGGAGGCGCAAAGCAAACAAGGCGGCGCAGTGAAGGGGGAAGGGGAGGCGGGCGGGGCCCCGGAGGCGCATAGCAAGCAGAGCCAGGAGGCGGCCGGGCGCATCATTGCCCTGCTGGCCGCGCGGGAGCAGACGGTGGCGGTGGCCGAATCGCTGACCGGCGGCCTTCTCGCTGCGGCCCTGACCGGCATCCCTGGGGCCTCTGCGGCCTTCCGCGGTGCCGTCGTGGCCTATGCGACCAGCCTGAAGGCGACGCTCCTGGACGTGCCGTGGCCCCTGCTCGACGCCCGGGGAGCGGTTTCGCCCGAGGTCGCCGCTGCGATGGCCGAGGGCGTGCGCGGGCGCCTCGACGCCACGTTCGGCGCGGCCACCACGGGTGTGGCCGGGCCCGACCCCGCCGAAGGCAAGCCTGTCGGTACCGTGCATGTAGCAGTCAGCGCCGCCTGCGGCACCACCGTGCGCACCCTCGCCGTGGCCGGAGGCCGGAACGAGGTCCGGCAGCGCACGGTGGAGGCCGTCCTGAACCTGCTCCTGCACCGGGTTCGGGAAGAGTGCAGTTGATTACAGCGTTACGTCAGCAGCGAACACGGCCTCATGTGGTCTCCCCTACTGTCGGTTAGGGCGGGTACCGTGGAGTCGACACACCCACTTCGCGAAGGGAGCGCGACGATGGTCCTGCTTCGTCACTTGCTCGGTGACGTGTTGCGGCGACTGCGCCTTCGGCAGGGTCGCACCCTCCGCGAGGTATCGGCAGCCGCACGAGTGTCGCTTGGGTACCTGTCTGAGGTCGAACGCGGGCAGAAGGAGGCATCTTCCGAGTTGCTGGCCGCCATCTGCACAGCGCTGGGCACGCCGCTATCGCACGTTCTGGGCGAAGTGTCCGATAGTTTCGCTCTCGCCGAACTGCAGAGCGAGCCTGTGCTCGCCGGGGTCGGAGAGCGCGGTATTGGCCCGCATGGGGTTGGCCAGCACGGGGCCGGGCAGTCCGCCGGGCGCGGACTGGATGCTGCCGAGCACGACCTGGACGCTGCGGTGGCTCAATCGTTCAGCGGGACCAACCAGCCGGAGCTCCGGGTTCCGGCGGGCCGGGCACGTGGCATGGACTCGGAACCGGTGCTGCGTCCTGTCGCGCTTGACTCGGGTCACCCGGTGTTCGATGAGGTCGCGCGGCGCGTGCGCGACGTGACCGACATGGTGCCCGTCTGACGACGCGGCGGGCCGCGGAAGCGGCGGTTCAGGCCCAGGCGCGCGGGTCGTCGGTAAGCTCGACGACGCGGTCCGGGAGCTTCCCGCTCACGATGTGCGCGAGCGAGACCTCTTCCAGGATGGCGCGTTCGTTGGCCCGCAGGGCGATCCAGACACTCTGCAGTGGTTCAGCCGCCCCGATATAGCCGATATTCTCCGGGCGCTCTCCGCGGACGCCGACCAGCTGGCCGTCGATGGCCCGGATGATGTCGGCCAGCGAGATGTCCTCGGCCGGCCTGGCCAGCCAGAAGCCGCCCTCAGGGCCGCGCTGGCTGCGTACCAGGCCCGCCCGGCGTAGCTGGGTGAGGATCGCTTCGAGGAACTTGCCCGGGATGTGCTGGGCTCGCGCCAGCTGCTCCGCGGTGACGTGAGTCCCGCTGGCCGCGGCGAGTTCGATGGCGGCACGGAGCGCGTAGTCGGCACGGGCGGACAACCTCATATCCAGCATTATGCAGGTTGCAGCGAGCGCCTGCGCGGCTCGGTCAGCCGCCGGCCAGTCCGAGGATCTCGGCGGCCGCCTGGCTGCTGGTGCGGGCCGCACCGAACGTAGCCAGGTAGATATCGGCCGGTGGCCGCCACACCGGCAGGCCCATCTCCACAACGGTGGCATCGTGCCGGGCGTCGAGCAACCCGCGAACGATGTCCTGGACGTACAGGGAGCGATGCGCGTCGCGGACGACGATGATCAGCGGGCGGCGCGCGGACTTCGCCAGCAGCCCATCCACCACACTCGCCCGGTTCGTGGAGTCGGCCACGGCGCTAATCCGCTGGATGGCGTCGGCGCTTACCCAGGGGCCGAGTCCCCACGGCACCGTCCCGACGGCGATGTTGGACGGCGGCACGAACTCGATGAGAACCGGGTTGGCCATCGGCCGCGGCGTCCCTTCGACTCGCACGGCACGCCGCGCGGCGATCAGGCCGACATCCGCGCTGCCGGGGGGCGCTGGTTCTACCGCCTGGCGCGCGGCAGCCGCCCAGGCCCGCAGTTCGGCGACCCGCGCGGCCGCCTCTTCCAGCCTCGCGCCGGGCAGCCGCCGGGCGGCGACCGCGGCCACGAGCGCGTCGCGGACCGCGCGATACGTCGGCCGGTCCTGATCCCGCCCGAAACAGAGCAGGTCAGTGCCGGCCGCCACGGCGAGAACAGCCGCTCGCGGCAAACCGTAGGGCCCGCTGACCGCCCGCATCTCCAGCGCGTCGGAGACGATCACGCCGGTGAAGCCGAGTTCCCCCCGCAGCAGGCCGGTGAGCGCAGGGCGCGACAATGTGGCGGGCAGGTCGCCGGTCAGCCCGGGAACGCGCAGGTGACCGGGCATCACGGCGCGAACACCCGCCTCGATGGCCGCGACGAATGGGGGCAGGTCCCGCTGGAACAGCAGTTCCATCGGCGCGTCCACCGTCGCGATCGCGTGATGGGTGTCGGTCCTGGTGCTGCCATGGCCGGGAAAGTGCTTCGCGCAGGCCGCGACGCCCGCGGACTGCAGCCCGGCCACCGCAGCCCCGGCGTGCCGCGCCACCAGGCCAGTGTCGGGGCCGAAGGACCTGGTGCCAATGACGGGGTTGTCTGAGGCCGTGTTCACGTCGACGGACGGGGCCAGGTTTAGGTTGACGCCCAGTGCCGCCAGGCCGCGGCCCAGCGCTGCGTAGACCGCCCGGGTCAGCTCGGGATCGTCTACCGCACCGAGGGCAGCGTTGCCTGGATAGCGGCTGCCGGTCCGGTGGGCGACCCTGGTGACATCGCCGCCTTCCTCGTCGATGGCGATGACCGGCTCGTCGGCCGA
>Ga0070706_100001189_pt1 | contig 27871 bp, 22 predicted proteins | sample KBSK5501metaG_FD_65476 | JGI IMG/M metagenome (GOLD analysis project Ga0070706, IMG submission 65476) | Corn, switchgrass and miscanthus rhizosphere microbial communities from Kellogg Biological Station, Michigan, USA - KBS K5-50-1 metaG | ecosystem: Host-associated > Plants > Roots >... | reverse complement strand
CACCATGAAAGGTTACACGTTCCATGTTGAGCAGTCGCTTCAATACTTCGATCGTCTCGCGCATTGCCTTTAGGGGCTTTTTACGATCAATGCCCACATTTTTTGCCAGTGGATCCCACCATGCACCGATACCACAGATGATACGATCCGGTGCAAGGTCATCTAATGTCAAGAAGGTTGCAGCGAGTAACCCGATATTGCGCGTCCAATTGTTCAAGACCCCGCTGCCGACTTTGATGCGCGATGTTACAGCAGCAAAGGCAGCCATTGGTACAATCGCGTCTCGTACAAGGCGCGACTCCGCCTGCCATATAGCCTCGAAACCGCGTTGCTCGGCGTATTGCGTGTATGACATACCTTCACGTATATCATGTTTATCTTGCAGGTACATTGCCACGCGTGCCATATAGTCCTCCTTGAAATAAAGAGACTTTCAATATGGGGTTATTGTACCATATGGTGTTTTACCTTTCTCCTGGCAAAGCGTGTCCGAGTGTCTTCACAATGAGGCACGGCCCATTCTCCTTGATACTCGCTCTTTACTCGAACGTTTGATCTTGACAAATGTTCTTAACCCTCGGTATACTTTTCTTGCATATAGTGTCGTGATTATTGTTTGTATCTGTTGCTTTAGGCTGTAAGTTATAGAACATATGTTCTATATAAATGCAAGAATATCATAGAGTCATCAGTGCCGGATCACCGAAAGAAAACCGATAAGCGAGTAGCAATAGGGGTGGAGATTGCCGGAAGTAGAGCTACTGTCGCATTGGTTGATCGTCACGGCAGGATACGCCACCGCTGCTATGCGAAGACGCTTAGAGGGCGTCCCGCTACTGCCACTCTTGAGCCTTATTTACGCACGCTAGAGACTGTTCTTATGCATGCGAAATCTGAGGGCTTGCTTGTGTATGGCCTGGGTGTATCTATTCCTGGTACACTCAACCTGAGAACTCGCCGCCCTCAGACGATTCCAATCCTGCCTTCGCTAAACGATTATCCTCTATGTGATCTCCTTGAGGCTCGCTATAATCTACCTACCCAATTACAAGTTGATGTCGATGCAGCATTATTGGGCGAATTTCATTTCGGTGCAGGCAAAGGATTTCGCCGTTTACTCTTCTTAAATGTCAATGCTGTGGTAGGCGCTGCGCTTGTTATAGATGGCAAACTTGAACCATCTGGACAAGAATACATAGGTCATGTTTGTCATATGCCAGTTTCCATGAACGGTCCGCGTTGTAGTTGTGGTAAGTATGGTTGCATTAATACACTCGTCTCGATGGAAGCTATGCAAAAAATGGTGCAGCGCGCTCTGCGTCGGGGAGAGCAGACCAGTCTGATACAGCGCTTGAGTAATCGGGAATATTTTAGCCCGCAACTGCTAGCCGAAGAGGCTTTACGGGGCGATTCAGTCGCATTGCAAGTATATAGTGAAGTTGGACGATGGCTGGGTGCTGCTACTGCCAAATACATCAACATATATGAGCTAAATGTGCTCATTTTGGGCGGTGGAATGCTTTGCGCGAATGAACTATTGATAGCCAATGTTCGGAGTTCGCTCATGGCGCAGACGCCCTCGAACACTTGCAAAGTGTTCGAGATCGTTCCCTCTCACCTTGGTTCTGACGCTGCCTTGATCGGCGCTGTAGATGGCATGCTGAAGGAAGCATGAAAAACCAAGTATTGACAGAACGCCTATCCTGATAGCATAGTGAAGAAGAACGAAGGAGAACTTTTGAATGCCACTTACCGCCTTAGGATTACTACTGGCGGCGGCGATGATGCATACGACATGGAACCTGCTCGTCAAGCGTGCGAAAGAGAAGCAGGTTTTTATCTGGTGCTCGTTATTTGCCGGTATCATTATTTTCTCCCCATTGTTATTGACAAGCCCATTGTCCCTTATCTCCATATGGCCATATCTTATTAGCAGCGCTCTTGTAGAAGCGATTTACTATATTACACTGATACGTGCTTATGAGTATGGTGATTTTTCGCTTGTCTATCCGATGGCTCGTGGTGCTGCACCTGCTTTTCTGCTTGTCTGGGCAACATTCTTCCTCGGGGAGCGCCCGCGGCTCTTCGGACTTGTTGGCATTACCCTTCTCGTGTTTGGCTTGATCATTGTAAGTGGAAAGACCTGGTGGGCTTTACGCAAGACATCGGGTTTCAGTAAGAGCTCACTCGTGTTAGCTTTGGGTGTTGCCTGTTGTATTTCAATTTACACTGCTATTGATGGTGCTGCAGTACATCATATATCCCCTCTACCATATACTGTTCTGGTGATTGCGCTTGCTGCCGTATTTATTACACCGACAGTATTGAAACATTACGGAAAGCGTGCTATTGCAGATGAGTGGCGTGCAAACTGGATACGTATTGCGCTGGTTGGTCTCTTTACTCTTTTAGCATACATTCTTGCCTTAAAAGCTTACTCAATGACACGTGTGAGTTATGCTGGGTCTGTCCGTGAGATTAGTGTTGTCTTTGCAGCGTTTGTCGGATGGCGCTGGTTGGGAGAAAGCTTTGGGGCTATACGTCTGGTTGGTGCCATGTTCATTTTCGCAGGTATTCTTGTGATCGCTTTAGCAGGGTGAAGGGTAACTCCTATATTCCCGTAACTTTAGAGCCTGGAAGTGGTCTGGTTTTGAGAGGTCGTTTGCTATTTGGAAACGGTAAACGCAGGATAATAGTTGTACCATGTTGTGGCTGCGGGCGAACAACAGAGTTAATTGTAAGCGTACCACCGGCCTCACGAACCTTCAGTTGCGCCTTGAACAAACTGGTTTTTTCAGGAGAAATAGCGCCTGGGTCAAAGCCGCGTCCATCATCAGTGATATTAATTTCCAGATTATTATTGACACGCAGTGATCCCACTGTAGCGAAACTTGCCCCGGCATGATTATAGATATTCAATAAAGCCTGCGTCACGGTATAGGAAATTGCTTCTGCAAACTGTTCACCTGCGGGCGTTTGTTCCAGGTCGTAACTCAATTCATCCAATGCCCATAAATCTGGCTGCACTTTGAGTGGAGATTCTGGATGTAGATTGGGAAGGTCTTCGCGGATTAATTTCTCCAGGTGCAATTTCAACCCCAAACTATGCCTCTGGTAAGCATCTTCGACAAGCAGTTGCAGTCCACGTAGGTCGCCCTCCAACTCCTCGCTTATCTTTCGTATCTTGCCTAATGCCTCGATGATGGGTTGCGCGAAGGGCTTGATTGACTGATTGTGCTCAGCTTCGACTCTCAGTTTGTACTGCCAATGGCCCAGCAATGAGCGAATACGCAGCACTTGTTGTTTAGGTTGATCATGAATACGCTGTGAAAGGAGAGAACGAAGGTGTGCATCAGCATGTAGCAACAGCGAGGTCGATCGTTGTAGTTCTCTGTTTGTCCTGTGTAATTCTTCTGTCAATTTTTGTTGCTCTACAAGCGCTTGCTCACGTTGTTCAATTGTATATTGCAAACGATCCATCATCCGTAGCGAACGTAAAGCGTACAGCAAAATAAATGGGTAGATTGCTGCCAGCACATAGAAAATTTGTAGGGGTAGGAGCGGTTTACCGGTCAATAATATAGGCAGAATGCCGAGACAAAACCCTAATCCTACACCACCAATCCAAAGGGTTAACAAGTCGCCCAAACGACGACGAACGTTTGAAGGAACAAGTGTACCGTGGATCAGGCCACTGATACGGAACAATGAAGTAATATCGATTACAAGACTGAGTAATCCACCGAATACGGCATAGCCAAGCGAGAAAATGAATTGGAGACGTCCTGGAACACTACCACGGAAGAGGAATGAAAATACATCGAATGCCAGCAAAGCAATCAAGGGCATATACGGTAGTACATCTATGGTCACTCGAAAGGAACGAGACTCGCGCATCGTTTCCGGTCTGTATGTCAAACTGAGTTGAATAAAGGCTGCTCCTAGTAAGGCAAATGCCGGTGTCCACAAGAATTGAAAAACGAGATCCGCGGGGTAAGCTTGCTGAACGTTACCCCAATGGCTAAAGAGTAAAAAGAGTATAGCTGCCGGTAGCAGCGTCATACCTTCTACGGCTCCTGTCCAATTGAGCGCCCTGACAAGTAGAATAAAACCAACCAGTAACCAGCATAGACCTGCGATCAATGCCAGCCCGTAACTCTCAAACCACATATCCCAGGTAAATGTCACAGCAGGATATTTGACCCTGGCGAGTTTGCTATTTTGCTGAACGGTGTAGGTGATCGAATCACCAGGGCGGGCCTGTTGATACACATTAGATAGTTCAGAAGCAGGTAGATTATTCACTTCGACAATGTGGTCAAGGCTGGTAAGTGAGCCAGGGGATACAACAATCGGAGGTAATTGGGGAGGTGTCGAGACAACAACAACCTGTCTATCTGTATCCATGGCCCAGAAAAAGCCGCCAAATGTCCGTCCAACCTGGCTTAGTAAACGAGTATTCCCTATTCCGCTTAAGAAAAGCAGAATCAGTGCAATGGCCAGATAGAGTATGGTGAGTTGTAGCCGTAGCCGTCGCCAGGCAGTATCAATTGTGCGCTCAGATGAATTAGACACACTCTAGTGTAACATGCTGATAAAGATGGCGCAAGCCAAAAATGTTGCCATTTCTGCTCAGATGTGTTATAGTACATAGAGAATAGTTGCATGGTTGTACAGGTATTCATTTGAAAAGAGGATGGTTTGCATGGTATCACATTCAGCTGATGCAGTATACATTGCTTCTCCTGCTGCGAACTTGAATGTTACAGTTTCAGAGAGCGTGTATAAGGAACGCTCGATTCATACAGAACATGTGCTCGCAGTCAGGAGTAATCTATTGACTACTGACACTGCAATGCGCATCGCTTCCCTTTTTGCAGTTCTCAGCGACCCCACACGCCTGCAGGTTGTGTATGCTCTTCTCCGTGCGCCATCGGGTGAATTGTGCGTTGGTGATCTAGCAATAGGTCTTGGTCGAGATGATACCACAATTTCGCATCAACTACGTGTTTTGCGCAATCAGCAAATTGTAGCGATGCGCAAAGCCGGTAGGATGGTATATTATCGGTTGGTTGATGAACATATTCGCCTGTTGCTTGAACTGGGTATGACCCACACTAGCGAAACGTCACTATCTTCAAAAGAAGGAGAAGCGGGGGCGTTAGCATGAGCAATGGACATAGTGGGCACAATCACACTCATGGAATGGCCAGAAATAGCCTGCGTTTAGCATTCTTCTTAACTTTGATCATACTAATTGCGGAGCTAGTAGGTGGCTTATTAGCAAATTCGCTTGCTTTGCTGTCCGATGCGGGTCATGTTGTGACCGATATCTTTGCGCTTGGTCTGGCGTGGTTTGCCACAATACAGGCGGAGAAGCCTGCGAATGCACGAAAAACCTTTGGTTATCACCGTGTTGGCATTCTGGCAGCGATGGTGAATGCTGTGACGCTGATTGTGATTGCCTTTGCCATTCTGTTAGAGGCTATACAGCGTTTCCAACATCCAGAACCAGTTCAGCCGCTCATTATGTTTCTGGCTGCGGGAATTGGCATTATAATTAATCTCTTCATCGGCTTTGGTCTGTTGAAGGAAGCCAATAATCTAAATGTGCATGCTGCAATGTTGCATGTCTTTGGAGATGTTGGGGCTTCGGCAAGTGTAATCGTTGCCGGTATCATTATTCTCTTGACAGGCTGGACAATTGTCGATCCTCTGCTTTCTGTCGGCATTGCTGTTCTCATTGCTGTGGGAGCCTGGCGTATACTTCGTGAGACAACTGACATACTCATGGAAGCAGTCCCCAGAGGTCTTTCCATGCAGAATCTGGTAAAAGATATGAGAAGTGTTGAGGGAGTACAGGATGTGCATGATCTTCATGTCTGGAGCATCACAAGTAATATGTATGCTTTGTCGTGTCACGCAATCATATCTGATCTGACTACGAGTGACAGTTCTGCTATTCTGAAGTCACTGAACACTATGTTGAGCGAGAAGTATCATATCGGTCACGCTACTATTCAGTTTGAATGCGATCCTCACCAGGGAACATACTGCGCGGTGAATGGTTTGTACTGCCATTTGGAGACGGCGGAAAATTGTAATCATGATCATGCGGAGCGACCTGTAGTATCTATTGATAATTGAAACGGGTAACTGCAAACCAGGAGGGGACTTCGTAATGCCCCGGCAACTTGCAGTACATACACATTAGTAAACACCCAGCACTAAATTCTCCTTGACATTTCCCTGACTCCCATGTAAAATAATGACTAACAAGTCATATGGAATACATGGGAGTCAAATTTTGTTCTCATTGTCAGAGAATAATTTAACAGTCATTTTTCAGGGAGGTGCAATGATGCAACCAGTAACTGCCCCGCGTTCGTTAAAAGAAAAACAGCGCCAGGAACGTGAGGCGCTTATTCTCCAGGTAGCTGAAGAAGTCTTGATGGAGAAAGGATATTACGAAACATCCATCGATGAAATTGCTGCTCGTGTAGGCATTGCCAAGGGTACTGTTTATCTTCACTTTCCCAGTAAGGAGGACCTGGTTATTGCAATCTTTGAGCGCGATATGCAGCAGTTATTGCAATATATTGATACGACCATGTCCTCAGCCTTGACATCTCGCGGAAAGATAGAGGCTATTTTCGATTTGATGCATGGGGGGATTATGAGTAAACGCGTGCAACTACTCGATTCGATAAGCAATAGTGCCGGTTTAAGGCATCTGATGTTCGAGAAGAAAGGTTGTTTGCGAGAAAAATGGGATCAACTTTCGGCGCGCCTGAACTCACTGCTTGAGGAAGGAAAAGCCGCAGGAGAGTTTGATTCTACATTGCCAACCATGGTAATGCTAAGTGCATTCTATAGTTTATTATCACCAAAGAGTTATGAACGCTTAATGGAAGAGGGGCAGATGTCTGCAGAAGAAGTGGAAAGGAACCTTAAGCGAATATACTTCAAAGGTATCAGTGCTAATTAAAGGATTACGTAATGGAAACTGTATTAACTCAGTCTGATGTTGCTGTTTTAACATCAGATCGACCGGGTAACGTAGTAGCAGATTACGAGCAACCTCGCTTTTCACAGCGTGAAACCCTCTTAACCATGTTTGGTGTGCTCATGGTCATGTTGCTCGCTTCGCTCGATCAGACAATTGTCTCAACAGCTATGCCGCGAGTTATTGCTGATCTGCATGGTTTTGATCGTTACACCTGGGTCTCTACCGCATACTTGCTCACATCGACCGTAATGGTACCAATTTATGGGAAGCTTTCTGACCTGTTTGGAAGGAAGCCTATCTTCCTATTTGGCGTTGTCGTGTTCTTGATTGGTTCGGCACTGTCAGGCGCTTCGCAATCGATGAATCAGTTGATTGCATTCCGCGCTTTACAGGGAGTTGGTGCGGGCGCTCTCATGCCCATTGCGATCGCGATTGTCGGTGATTTGTTCACACCACGCGAGCGTGGTAAATGGCAAGGTGTCACCGGAGGTGTCTGGGGAATCTCAGCTATTATTGGTCCAACGCTTGGTGGGTGGATTACGCAGAATGCATCTTGGCGCTGGGTCTTCTATGTGAACCTGCCAATCGGCATTGCAGCATTGCTCGTGTTGATTTTCCTGATGCCAAACTTGCGAGGGAGGGCCAAAGACGTCTCGATTGACTATGTTGGTGCTGCCTTGCTCGTACTTGGAACTGTGCCTTTACTGCTGGGCTTCACGTGGGCAGGCAGCCAGTATGACTGGTTATCAGTACAGATCATCAGTCTATTCGCTGGAGCATTCGTCGCACTTGCGTCTTTTATCGTCTACGAAGCCTGGCTAGAGCGTCGTGGTGGGCAGCCGATTATCGAACCGAGTCTGTTTAAAAATAGCATTTTTAGTGTTTCGACTCTGGTAACAATGATCTTTGGTATGGCCTTGTTCGGCGGTATCTTCTTCATACCGCTGTATGTGCAAGGAGTAGTTGGTTCATCTGCTACGAATAGCGGCTTGATCCTGACGCCATTGATGTTGACCTCCGTTCTGGGTAGCATCGTTTCGGGTCAGTTGGTTTCGCGCCTGGGCAAATACAAATGGATTGCCATTCTGGGTATGCTGGTGAGCGTTGCAGGAGTATTGCTGTTGGCACGTCTGGATGTCAATTCGTCCAACAATGATGTGTTGCTAGCCATGCTGGTACTTGGACTTGGTTTAGGTATTGGAATGTCACTCTATACATTGATTGTGCAGAATGCGTTGCCGACTAAGATTGGCCAGTCCACTGCTGCACTGACGTTCTTTCGCCAGATTGGCGGTACAATTGCCCTGGCAGCGATGGGTTCGGTGATGACTGCTGCTTATCTGCCGGCTTTCCACAGTGCATTACCGGTAGCGATCATGCACACTGTTCCGGCTCAGTTTCTGGCAACTTTTAACAACCCGCAGATCCTGCTTTCACCTACTACACTGGCGCAGATTCAGTCTCACGCTGCTGCTATGGGACCACAATCTGTAGCAATGCTTCATCAAATCATTGAAGCTGTCAAGATAGGTCTGGCACAGGGCATCCATAATGTCTTTGTACTGAGTCTAGGATTGATGATTACCGGCCTGGTGGCTGTACTTTTCCTGAAGGAGATTCCACTTAGAGGCGGACGCCTTACCGAAAAGGAAACTGTTGATGATGAAGTTGAAGGTAACCTGGCCGCAGTGGTTTAATCAGAGAAGATCGGGTTTGATCTGGCATCCTTTTGTGGATGCCAGATTTTTATATTTCGAACAAATGTCGTTATATCCCGCTTGAGCGCAATTTGAAGACCTTGATAGCGACTTGAAGTGTAAGCCAGTTACTACGCTCTTGTAGATCAATATCGCACAATGATTGCAGACGCTCTAGACGCTGGATGAGCGTGTTCCGGTGCACAAACAGGCGGTTGGAGGTTTTGGTGAGGTTGCCAGCGCATTCCAGGTAGGTCTCTAATGTATCGAGCAAATCAGTACCTTTTCGTCTATCATAATTGGCAATGCGTGCTACCTGATCCTGGTACATATCTCGCAGATCATCCATACGTGCAATCTTGTAGAGGTAGCGGTAGACTCCAAGGTCGTTAAAGTGCGTGACGCCTCCATCCTGCTTCAGGTTTTGACCCATTTGCAAAGCTTCGCTGGCCTCGGCAAATCCTCGTCGATAGTCATTGATGCTTTGACATTGGTTCCCAATACCGATTGAAAGGTGAACTCCATGCTCAGTATGCATCTGGCGGGCAAGATCGCGTAGCCATATTTTCAAACGTGCGGCTGTTGGGTCTTTGCTCAGACAGATGATACACGTGAGCAGATTCTCACGCTCATAAAGGACCGAGCCAGGGTAATTGTCCTGGATGCGACGCCGTATTTGTCCACTAATGCGTTTGTGAATCATAAGACGATCTTCTTCGGTCTGGAGAAGAGTGTCTGCAAGCGGCCTGCTGGAAGAATCTGCAAATACGTTGGGGCGTTCGTTTTCGCCGGTATCGCTCTCATCCAGATGCGCAACTTCAATCATGGCTATAGTATGTGGCTTTGTTAAATCACATCCAATAAAATTCGCTCGTTGTCGTAGGGAGTCCTCCGAGTCATAAGCTCCATACATCAGATCGTCAAAGAACCCTTTGACCAGATTCTTTTGCGCCAGCAAATCAACCAGGTGACTATTTTTAATCGCTAACGAAATCTGGTTTGCAATCGTACTGAGTAATGTTTGATCCTCGGCCGAATTGCGACGTGTTTTACTGAAGTAACAATTAATCAAGCCAAGATGTTCAGTACCGGCAATCAAGGGAGCAGAAAGCAATGTTTTGAATTGAGAGTCCTTCAAAGGGTTCAACCGCTCTAATGCGTGTGCGCTCAACTCAGGCAGTTGACCGCGTGTGTTGAAGTCTCGTAACTGTTCCCAGATATTACGATCAACGTCTATAGGCTGGAAGTTTAAAGCACGATCATTCAAATTGGGAGAAGAGGCTCGGACCGTTAATCGCCCCTTAGCTTGATCCATCAACATTACGACACAGAGATCAGCCTCGATAATATGCAAAGTCAATGTTGCCAGTGAGCGCAGCATTTCATCGAGATATAGTCCAGAACTAATAGTCTGACTCATTACCGAAAGTGTTGTTAAGATATTGAGTTTGTGCTGCGTATTCTCGTAGAGCTGAGCGTTTTCAATTGCGCCCGCTACGAGTGCAGCTGTATTGATTAAGAATGTCTGGTGTTGTTCCAAAAATTCATAGGGCGCCACAGTATGTAGGGTAATGACACCAATGAGATGGCGATCTTTGGCAATGATGGGGACCGTCATGGTAGATTGAAACTTTTCTTCCTCCAACTCAGGAAAGTAGCAGAAACGAGGGTCGTTCAACGCTCCTTCTTTGAGTATTACTGGCTCGAGATGCATTCCGACCCAACCGGTAATTCCCTCCCCCAGGGCCATTTCAATTTTGCCCACAAGTTTCTTATATTGCTGATTTGTGCTCGCAAGCGTAAGCCGATCTTTGTCTTTATCATAGAGGTAAAAGAATGCAGCGTGGCAGGGTATGGCACGGACGACAGTGTCTACCAGGTGTCCCAGAACCTCATCAAGTTTGAGAGTTGAGCCGACTGTTGAAATAACCTCATTGAGCAGCATATTCTCTTGAGTGCGAGCCTCGAGCGCTGCATGCAGTTCACTATTCTCCAGACGAAGATGCTCAATTGTTTGCTCAGTCATGTTCATTGCGTTCTCTTTCGCTGAGACTACCTTGTAAGACATACAGACCTCCTGCTCTAGTTCTTAAGGAGTATCTCTCCATCAACGTGGAAATTTATCGAGAAAAGTGTCAGTGTTATCATATTATGCACAGCTTATATGTATATAACAACCATTGTACATATTTTCGGATACCACGTCTAGAGTTTTTACTGTGATTTTACGTATTCTTGATAATCTCATTTAAATTGTTACGAAATACGCTCCTATTTCAAGATAATTTTGCCTTGTTCGTAATATTACCAGCAAATTAATACTTATTTCGAGATTTCGATGTGTCACTGATAGAAGAAGGAAAGAAGTTAGATATATACTTCTTCTACAAGAGTTAGTTGCTTTTGCTCACTTTAACAGCGTCAAATGCGTATACGAATATTTGAAGCTGAACCATTCCATTCAGAGAAATTCGCTAGCTACTTTACGTTGATTCTGGTATACTTGAGATATAGCTTACTCCCCTACTGTAGTAGCCTGATGGTGCCCTGAGAAAATACAGAGCCTGTGGCTAAAACAGAGACAGCCACAGGCTTAACAAGGGGAGATAAACCTAGGCTATTTATGAGTCCTTATCGCCCTGAAGCCTTCGATCAGTGCGCCTTCGTCGTTTGAAGTCTTCAAGATCGGAACGGCTAATCCTATAATTTGGCCGCGCCGGAGACCCTAAATCGGTGGCCAAGAGTTCCCTTTCTTGTATCCACTTATAGACCCGCCTGATATTGACCTTCAGTTCGTCCGCAACTTGGTCCGCCGTCAATACTTCATCTGGCATAGAATCCACTCCTAAATATTGGTATCTCCTTGCGTCGCAAGATACAAGGAGGTAGGACGATTATAACGTGTTCAGCATTGTTCGTCAATTAACCGTATAAAGATATTGCTATCCGATGTTATACTAGTGTATAATACATTTATAGATTGCTTAATACACTATATTACAGTAAAAAACATCATTGGTATGCATATGTAAGCAGAAAATGGAGGAAAAACGAGTACGAGCGGTAGGAGTACATCCCGCAACGCTAAGGGGTTGATGGAGCCCGGAAGTGGCACGAGGAGTGAGGTGTGGGAACGGTCCAACCAGGAATGGGTGTTCCTGTTTTGGATGAGGCGTAATGAAACCCACGTAGACATGAGGAGTGGGGCGATCCATTCGCTCATTCCTTGGGCATTTTCTGTCTCAAGGTGATTGCCAAAGAAAGGAATAGAAAATGGATGATACCCAGCGTAGGGGACTGGTGGCACAAACAGCCATCCTAAATAAGCTTGTGCAAATGGGGTTTGAGGTACTGTTTCCCTACGATAGTTCTCTTGGTTACGACCTTGCCTATTTCGTTACCGAAGAACTCAGGAACTTTGGGTTTTTTCTTCATAAAGAAAGCTACTTAGTGCGTATACAGTGCAAGTCCGCTTGGTTGTCAAAAGATGGTTCATATATGGAGTTTAACACGCATATGCCATCAAGTAAAAAAAGAAGAGGTGAGAAGCGTGGATATGCGGGAAAGGCAGAATATTTTGGCGTCTACTGTCCAGAGATAGGAAAAGTCTACATGGTAAGTGTGGACGTAGCCCCTAAAACGGCGATGCATTTGCGATTTAAGAGTGCCGGGCGTCGCGTCGGCAACAGTCGTGATGGATTTAAGCAACGTTCCTATGAGGAGATCACCGACAGTCGGATTTATTGGGCAGAGGACTTTGAAATATAAATAGGGCGCGCAAAAGGCTAATAACTTCAAGGGAACCGAAACTACTAGCTTTAGCTCTACTTGTAATAGTCGGCTACATACGTTATATTTCTTAGTAGAAGTAGAAAGACTCATAAGCTCGGAGAACTTTTGAGAGCCTGGCATCTCTGGTGAGATGGGGTTCGACCGGCGAGTACCTGCAAAGGTTATTATACCGAAGTATTTGATAGTTTTTTTCTCCAGGAGAACAACAATATGGCTACTGATACGGTATTGATCCCCGAAGAGCAGGGTTTAGAAACACATGGCATAGAACGTGTTTCGCCCCGAACTCGCACGCATGTCCGCATCTTCGACAACTTCACCATGTGGCTATCTGCTAACCTGGTGATTTCAACAATCGCTCTCGGAGCGATAGCTAACCTGGCATTTGGTCTCGGTTTCTGGGATGGCCTGGCTGTTATTATTATCTTCAACGTACTTGGTGTTTTACCCGTTGCCTTTTTCTCGACTCTCGGTCCCAAACTTGGGTTACGCCAGATGACAATCACACGCTTCTCTTTCGGCTGGGTGGGTGGCATCATCATGGCACTGTTCAATGTCGCTGCCTGCATCGGTTGGTCCACTGTCAACGTAATCATCGGCGGTCAATTGGTCAATTCGATGACGAAAGGCGCTATTCCGGAATGGGTGGGTATACTTGTCATTGCGCTTCTTACAACGCTGGTCAGCATTTATGGCTACCGGTATGTGCATCGCTACGAGCGCTGGGCCTGGATCCCTATAGCCATCATCTTTGCAATCCTGTTTGTTGTAGCAGTCCCGCACATGAAAATTATACCTACGCCTGCATGGGGGGTGGCTGAAATTGCAGGTTTCATCACCTTTGGTGGCGCTATCTATGGTTTCGCCACAGGATGGAGTTCCTACGCGGCAGATTACAACGTCAACCAGCCTGAGGACACATCTTCCTGGCGTGTCTTCTGGCTTACTTTCCTTGGTGTTTTTGTGCCTTGTGTGCTGTTAGAAACGCTTGGTATGGCCTTTACCAGTTGGATACCCAAAGGTGGTGGTGATCTGCTCGCTGCTGTTGCCACTCCTTTGGGCGGTTTTGGTACATTCCTCGTCGCTTTACTCGCCTTGAGTGTAGTCGCTAACAATATTCCGAACGATTACAGTCTTGGCCTCTCCATGCAGGTTCTCGGGAAGGCGTTCATGCGTGTCAAGCGCTATGTGTGGACGCTCATCGGGGCAGTGGTGTATGTCGCAATTGCGCTTACTCTTGTCGCCATTGGTGGCAACTTTAATCAAACTCTGGAGAGTTTCATGCTGCTGGTTGCTTACTGGCTTGGTCCTTATGCAATCATTCTGATCATCGAACACTTTGTGTTCCGTCATGGGCGGTACGATGTCGATGATTGGAATACGCCCAGCAGGCTCCCATTGGGTTGGGCTGCATTGGTGTCTATGGCGATTGGTCTGTTTGGTGCCTACCTTGGTTTTGCCCAGGTTTTCACGATTAATGGCGTCCAGCATCCTATCACCGGACCCATAGGTGGCTTGATAAATCAACCCTATGGGATGGACGTTGGTTTCGAGCTAGCTCTCGTACTGGCCGGCATCTCCTATCTGATCTTAAGGCGTATCGAGATCAACACCAGTGAGAAAAGTAGATTGGGTACAGCTTCCGATTAGCAGTTTTTCATATATTCATTCACTGAGGCAGGCGGATTTGACCGCCTGCCTCGCGCTTTCAACATCTGATATTTGGAACCAACAGGAAGTATCCTGATTAAGAGGGATGCTATATGCAATACGACCTTATTATCCGCCATGTTCGTCTGCATCGCCGTGAAGGTCTTGTTGATGTTGCTGTAAAGGATGGACAATTCGCCAGGATCACCCATGAACTTTCTTCGGACAGCGCTACGCACGAGATTGATGCCGCTGGCAGACTCCTTTCACCTCCATTTATTGACGCGCATGTTCACCTGGATGCCGTACTCACCGTAGGACAACCCCGTTACAACTCATCTGGCACGCTACTGGAGGGAATTCAAATCTGGAGCGAGCGCAAGCCGAGTTTGACGCATGAAGAAGTGAAGGGTCGAGTCCTGGAAGAGGTTTGCTGGGAGGTAGCGCAAGGTACGCTACACATCCGTAGCCATGTGGATGTGTGCGATCCTGCATTAACCGCATTGCGTGCCTTGATTGAGGTGCGTGAAGAAGTACGTGATATATGCGACTTGCAACTTGTCGCTTTTCCACAGGATGGCGTCATGTCTTTCCCAAATGGGCGAGAGTTGATGCGTGAAGCTATCGAGCTAGGTTGTGATCTTGTTGGAGGCATTCCGCATTTTGAGTGGACACGTGATATGGGTGTCGAGGAGGTGCATTACACCTTTGAGCTAGCGAAAGAGTTTAACCGCGACATCGACTGTCATTGCGATGAAACTGATGATCCGCATTCTCGTTTTACCGAAGTGATGGCAGCCGATACGCTTCAGCAAGGGTGGCAAAGGCGAGTAACAGCAAGCCATTGTACGGCAATGCATTCGTATGATAATGCTTATGCCTTTAAGTTGATTCGTCTACTGGCGCGTGCTCAAATGAATGTCATTGCCAATCCATTTGATAATGTCGTTTTGCAAGGCCGCTTCGATACGTATCCCAAACGACGTGGCATAACTCGCGTAAAAGAATTGCTGGCAAGTGGTGTCAATGTTGCGCTTGGTCACGACTCGATCATGGATCCCTGGTTCCCCTTAGGTAAGGGTGATATGCTTGCAGCTGCCCAACTTGCGCTTTTTCTTTGCCAAATGAGCGGTTATGAAGAAATCAACGATGTGTTCGACCTGATCACGACGAATGCCGCGAAGGCACTACGCATTCAGGATAAATATGGTATTGAGGAGGGCAAACCGGCTGATTTCCTTATACTAGATGCGCCTTCAGCTTTCGAGGCACTACGCCTGGTTCCTTCTCGCCTGCACGTCTTTAGACAAGGGCGAGAAGTGGCTCGTACGTCACCAGGAAAAAGTGTAGTAAAAAGAGATGGAGATGAGGAAGGGAAGGAGGTCACCTTCCGAATAGAGTGAGGAAGCAGAAGTTTTATAGAATATCACAAGATATGATACAATTGAGATACTAAACTCTTGTCTCAGCGCTTAGAAGTTGGTATCATTAGAGCAAGGAAGTACTGGCGAGTTCAAGGAAGAGAACTACAATGCCAAATAAATACGAGCGCGAAATTGAAGAAATCTTGCGTAATATGGAGCGAACCGAGCCTAAACCAGGCCTGGGTCAGAAATTAGGTGGGCGAATGCGACGAAAATCGGATTCGCGTACGAACATGCGTAAGCGTAGTTTACCATCTTTACATTTTGGCGTCTCGGAGTGGTGTCTTGCGATCGCGGTGTGCACGGCGCTCTTAGCAGGTGGTTGGGCTTTTGCACATGGTGGCGCGGATATTTTCACCGGCGTTATAGCCGTTATTGGCGCTGTCTGCCTTGCGATAGTCATTATTTTGCCATTTATGACGCGATCACGCTATCCAAGACAATCTGCAGGATATGGAAATGTGACTCCGATGCGACCCAATCCCTTGAGTAGTATTTCCACGCGTTGGAATCTCTTCCTGCTCAAACTTCGTTATCGTCGAAAAAGAGACCACTAATACTTGACATATCGCTAAAAGCGTGCTATATTGCGCGTGCGTTAAAGTGGTAGCGCGTTAGCGGGGTGTGGCGCAGTTGGTAGCGCGCATGGTTTGGGACCATGAGGTCCGCGGTTCAAGTCCGCGCACCCCGACCTGAAGAAAACGTAAACCGGTTTTTCGTTAGAACATGCGGGAGTAACTCAGTGGTAGAGTTCCTGCCTTCCAAGCAGGCTGTCGCGGGTTCGAGCCCCGTCTCCCGCTCTTACCTCTTCAATTATACCACTTGAAAGCCCTTCTCAGGCTACTTCATTCGCTTCTGCTATTAGTATATACATCAATAATGTAATGAAATTAGAATGTTTGATCTATAAATTATGTAAGCAAATACTTTTATCTGGCACTCTCTTGGAAAGCTCTGCTGGAGATACTTGACAGAGCAAATGGGCAGGTGCAGAAGGTCTCTTCTTCGTAGTGTAATTGACTAATCTGAAGTACCATGCATACATGGACCACTGTGAGGAGAAGCCTGGTTCTTACAGTGTATCCGGCACACTTCCGGAATCTATGGTTTCTTTGCCAGATTAACACTGGCTGCAAGTATGGAAGCAAGACATGAATTGTGCTGGTGGAGACAGGACCAATGTGCGAGCGGCGGTACCGGGTAGGTGAACAGTGGTATAATCTGAGGCCCGATGCCAGGGCCGCATATCGTATGGGTTCGCAGCACTTCCGCTTCTGGTTGGAGTGGGACCGCGGGACGATGAATGCGCGTGATCTGCTCGTCAAGTGTTCCTCGTATGCACACTACATCGCGTGGCGGCAGTGGGGTAAGAGAGCGATCAATGCCGCCAGCGCTTCTCTGCATAGCACCCGATATTGCGCAGGAGCGGCGTATCAGACGTATAGCCCGAATGAAACTCACGCACATTCCAGAGTTGGTACTATGGACGACGACAGAGGTGCTCTTGAACGAGTATGGACCATGTGCATCGATCTGGTTGCGGCAGATTCCGGAGGGCAGTCAAGATGGACAGCCAGGTGGTACGCTCAGGCAGATAATCTTTGCTCTGGTTCCTGAACATTTGAGCACATGATGCATTGAGAGTTCACACGCCTTAGCAACGGCCGAATGGAGCAGGGTTGACCTCTTCCGAGAGCTACAGCACTGTTCCCCGGTTGCTACCCACCATTACCAATCCGCATCCGAGAGCAGTGGGATGCGGAACATCCCAGCCTCATAGATCGTAAACAGTTGAAGAGCACTGGCGAGAGGAAGTGATCCGGTGGACCCTCAGCCTGTCTAGTTTCAGCTGAGTTCCACCAGAATATCCTGACCGCTGCCAATTATGCGAACCCCCGGATTAGAGTTTGGTTAGGCAATGCGATGGAGGAAGATCGTGTCACTCGTTCTGGATCCTAGACACCAGTCATCGAGAGCCAGACGGGATGAACCAGCCACACCACAGCCAGCCCCAGCAGGGCACCTCCTATCACCCGGCTCAGGCATCGCCCACCCGGGAAGGTCTTCTCCACCACCATCACCTCTGTCAGCAGCGCCATCGACACCAGGCTTCCCACTCCCAGACCAAACATCACCAGCATCAACGCCCAGCAGCTCCCCAGGCACAACACTCCATAGCGCAGCCCTAGATGCCAGGCTCCTCCTATCCCACTAGGATAGGAGTGCCGCAAGAACCTCAACGGGCGACGGCACTGCTTGAGGCAGCCTTGCTTGAGCGGGCTGAACTGAAAGCTGCCCGCCAGTGCGAGGGTCGTAGCCCCAATCAAAGAGGAGTGCAGATAGAGCCAGAACCAGTAGTGCACCATCTGGTGGATGAGCGCGTCGCCAAGAAAGGCAGCCGCAGCGAAACCCGTCCAGATAACAGCATAGCCTGCCAGGAACGCCAGTGGGATTGCGTGTGGTAAGTATGTGACTCGCCATTGCCCGCGACTGATACGCACCATCAGAGAGAGCATGGGCATGCTCGATGGCAGCATCATTGCTACCGTCATCACCTGCCAGCCTGCCAGGAAGACAACCAGCGCAACCAGTACCGGCAGATGGCTCTGCTCCAGCAGATAGTGATGATTGATCAGGGAGCCCTGGTTCGTCAGGACTGCCACTAAGGCGAGCGTCCAGGCGGCTCCCACGAGCAGCCAGGGCCAGATCACCGGTGCCCGGCGCCGCGCCGCCGGGCGAGCAGCTTGCTGATTGCTCCTGTCTGTCAACTCCCTGGCGCCCATTGAGTCCCTCCTGTTCTTGGAAGTCGAGGCACCCCGAGAAGAGTACATCTTTTGATTGTACCCCGACTTCCCTCATCCTGTATCCAGCTACACCCAGATGTCGGAGGTGCAATCTCCTCCCGGATAACGCATCTCGTGCGCACGGGCCGGACCAGCAGGCTCTTGGCCAAAATCCACGTAGAACTGCTCGTTGAGCGAGAGTCCGCCGTTGGCCGTGTCGCAATCCACCTGCAAGATGGATGACCCGGCTTTTGCCAGATCGGGATAAAACTGGTTATCCCAGGTACTCAACAGCGAGTTCGTCACATAGAGCCGCTTACCGTCCAGGCTCAATTGCAGCATCTGTGGCCCACCTTGCAGCTTGTGCCCCTGCACGGAGCCGCCCTTGCCCAGCAGCCCACCGAGAAAGAGCTGCCCGGTGAGCCTGGGGTGGTCGGGATCGCTGACCTCATACTGGCGCAGATCGCCATGCAGCCAGTTGGAGAGGTAGAGGAAGCGATCATCCATCGACAGGATCAGATCCGTAATCAGCCCCGGCACGGGGATGGGCCAGCCTGCGAGCTCGACGGAAGGGACGGCGATGACCTGATCGGCCTGCCAGGTGCCGTTGGCTTGATGGCAGTGCCACATGGTGCTGGAGAGGGCCGCCCCCACAAAGGCATGGGCGCTCTCTGGGTTGTGATGGAAGCGCACCTCCAGGGGCACCAGACCATCCTGACCCAGATCGATGCTCTGGGTGAGCTCATGCTTCTGCCAATCCCAAAAGTGCAGGCGGTGCCCGTAGTTATCCGCGGTCACATCCTCCAGGTTGAAGCCAGGCTCATAGGTCCTGGGCGCCGCAAACTCCGTGCTGATCATGATGTTGTGGCGCGGCTGATACCAGTAGTCATAGTTGTAGACCTGGCCCACGGCTGATCTTTCCCAGCGCCCGGCAATGTTGAAGTCTTCGTCCAGCAGCAAGAACCCACCAGGGCCATTTTTTTCGGCGTCGCCCAGCATCGAGATCATGATCTGCCCATCCGCCAGGCAATGGACGGTATGCGGAGCGCTCAGGTTCGTCCTGGCTCGGATCTCCTCTGGCTCGATGACTTTGTGGATCTTGGGTGCGCGCTCATCGGCTGTATCGATGATGTGAATGCGGCCAGAGCGAAAGCCCCCAACGATCAAGAAGCGCCGCGCTTTACTCTCATCGTGGTGGCAGGAACTGCAGGCGTTCCAGCCAAAATGATGCAATTCATCGTCAATGTTAGGCATGGGCATGCGGTGAATGATCTGGGAGTACGTGGAAGATGCGGGATCAACATCCACCGCTACGAGATAATCTGGCGCCTGGATGCCGGTGCCGCCATAGAGGGCAACGGTATACAACACCTTTTCGCGTTCAGCTTTCATCGCCTCTTGCGGCGAGGCATAGCCTGGTCCACAGGCAGTATGGCCTTCGTGTTGCATCTCATGTTCATGTGTCATACAGATCTCCTTTTCCTGCATGAGGGAGCTTCACTTCCTCTCCCCTCGACGATCACCCTGCTCTTCGCTTCGCATGCGAAGAGCTCTTGGACAACGTTACAAGGTACTCAGCTGCTACGTGGGACGATCTTCATCGGGATGGCCTATGAGGCCCGGATGCCCTTCTCAAGAAGGACGATCATTCCATTGGGGCCTGCATGAGTGCTTCCAGAGCCGCGACATAATCTGGCTCGTCCCTCTGATCGGCGACGTACTGGGTGTAGACGATGCGTTCATGCCGGTCAATGACAAAGACCGCCTGTGAAAGCCTTCGCCACTCTTTGAGCCATACGCCGTAGTCATGGCCGAACTGCTCGCTGCGATGGGCGGAGAGTGCCTGGTGCAGCACGCCCGCAGTCTCCTGGAAGCTCGCTTGCGTCTGGGGCGAGTCTATGCTCACGGTATACAGGCATGTCTTCGGGGGCAAATCTGCGCACAGCGCCTCCCACCGGCTCGTCACCACCTGGCAGAGGGGCCATTCCAGGCTGTTTACGACATTGAGTAAGCGCACCATTCCTGCGGAGTCAGTCAGGTCGACCGTGCGCACGGCCATATCCACAAGGTCGAGATAATCCAGCAGGAAATTGGGAGCCACTTCTCCGGGCTGCAGCATTCTGCCCACGACAGTGAGTTGCTCATCGAATGCGAGGCCTTTGCGTTCTTCCATGCGTACTTCCCCCTTGATCTCGCCTCTTTTGCTGCTCCTGCGCTCATACGAAGGTGCGAACCGAGATGCACCTCTACCATGATTGGTGTTGTTGCCGACCCATACGACCTATGACTGCAATTCCCCACGTTCTCTGCTGGCTAGCAACCGCATCCAGGCGAGGACTTGCTTCATCGAAGGAGACAGAACGAAGCTGAAAGGGACATCATGATCGCCACCTGGACCAAGTTCTAGCTCCAGTCGTCTGCTCTCCAGAGCACTCATGCTCCTTTCAACCGCTCCGTTTCCCTCCCTGCTGCGGATCTGCGCCAATGGTTGGGGAGCAACCGCGATGGATGCCATCGTCCTCCTGGCTCCTCCCTCGCGCTCTGGGCAATGGAGCAATCGCTCTTGAAGAAAGCGTGCTGCCGTGACTGAAGGGGACCCCAGTCCCAGGTTCTCTTGCATGAGTTGCTCCTCCAGGCCCACGCGTTCGGAGGAGGAGAACACCCGCAGGTGCTCATGTCCCAGAGCGCCATAGAGCCGCAGAAACTGAAACAGGCTTTGCAACGAACTGAGCACCGTCGATGTCCACTGCCAGTTCGGCGGCCGATCGAGTTGATCTGTTTGTCGCTGGATCGCTACCCGGTAATGCATGCGACCTTCTCCTTCTCTGCTGCACTCTCAAGATGATGCTTGAAATGAGTCTTTGTTCGCAACGCGCGTATCAAACGTGGGCGACTACAGGGAGTCTAACCTATAGGGTTAGAAAATGCGTCCCTAGAACTGGGTAAATCTTGCAAGAAGATGGAAGGACCATTTTCTGGGCAGAGCTACCTAGTTCTCGGTAGATGGATTGTGAGGGAGAGATGAACCAGGTATCTGCAAGGGGCTCGGGTGCGTCACGAGTGGTACTGCGTCTGGAAAAGCTCGCCTGGAGGAGCGGCGCTTTCAGGTGGAAGGTGGTTTTGCGGGATACATACCAAGGTCGTCCAACCGAAGAAGTGAGCACGTCTCATACCACGTGATGCTCAATGGCCCAACGGGTAGCTGCACTACGCGACGTCACGCCCAGCTTGCTGTAGATCGAGCGCACATGGGTGTTGGCGGTAAGTAAACTCAAGGTGAGTTGTTCGGCGTTCTGGGCACTGGTCAAGCCTTGCGCGAGCAGACGTAACACCTCCATCTCTCGCGGCGTCAAGCCTTCGGATGAGTGCTGTTTCGTCGGTATTCTGGGAGGTTGAACTTCTGAAGAGGGGGGAAGAGGTGCCTTGCTTCCGGCAGCAAGAGCCTGCTCCGGCGTCATGGTACGCCCATGGGACCAGGCGGTGGCAAAGGCCGCCGCCCCGAAAGCCGAGCGTGTGGCTGTCACCGCCCGTTCATAGTTGGCGCGCAGAACGGGTGGCATGGGGGCGTCACTGTCCTGTCGTAAGGCTTCTGCCGCCCCCCAGAGCTGTGCTGCCCACGCTAGGAGTCCCTGCGCAGCAACGGTGCTTGCCAGCCCCTCAAGATAGAAAGCAGCGAACGTCTTATTGCCCATCTCCCCGCAGAGCGCGAGCCCTTCTTCAAAGAGGGTGCGTGCCTTCCCATAGTCGTGTTGCAAGAAGGCTAACCACCCCAACCCGTAGAGACCCCACACGATGCCATGTCGCCATCTTCCAGCCCTGGTGAGTGCGAGACCCTCCTCAAGCAGCGAAGTTGCCATCGCGTATCCACCCTGAACAAGGGTCACCAGCCCTTTCATCACGAGTGCTACAGCGAGGCCCCTCTTGTCGCCGATGTTCCTGCAAAGCACCAGGCTTTCTTCGAGCAAGGTATGTGCTTTCGTCAGCTCACCCTGGTATAAGGTCACGCCTGCCAGGAGGTAGAGCGAATCGGCCATCCCCCAGGTGTAACCCACTTTCCTGTCGAGCGCAAGGCTTTCCTCAAGCAACTGGGAAGCTTTCGCATATTTCCCTCGGTTGATGAAGAGATTGCCCAATGCACGCAGCGCATCGCTGATCCCCACACTGTTATCCAGCTCTCTAAAGTGTGCCAGACCCTCTTCGAGCAGTGTCTCTGCCTTTGCATAGTCGCCTCTCATCATGGCGATAAATCCAAGGCAGTAGAGCGACAATGCAAGACCTCGTATCTCTCCCAATGAGCGGTAGAGCTCCAGACTCTGCTCGCACCAATGCTCTGCCTGCTCAAGGTCTCCCTGTGCGCAAGCAAGCCATCCCACGGCTGCAAGTGCCTTCGCCAGCACAGATGCCTCGACCCCTTCACTGTTGGCGAGGGCGCGCTCCAGCAAGGCTCGTCCTTCGCTCAGGTGGCCTTCGAAGAGCCAGAAATCTGCCAAGGCTGACGCTATGTATAAGGCCAGCCAGCCCTCTTCTTGCTCCAATGCCCACAGCAGGGCAGCGCGCAGGTTATCGTGTTCCTGCTCCAGCCGTCCTACCAACTCGCCATGCTGCGGACCTGGCAGTTGTGCTGCCGCCTCCTCCGCAAAAAACCACTCACGAAGCAGCAGTGGACCTGGCGGTTTCGATGTGGCCTCCTTTGCAAGCCGCAGATAGTACAACGCATGCGCATGGCAGGTCTCCTCCATCTCCCTGTTCGCCGCCAGGCACTCCAGCCCGTATTCGCGGATCGTCTCCAGCATGACCAGGCGTGACTCCTTGCCCTCCTGCTGGATAGTCTGCAGAAGGCTCTTGTCCAACAGCGAGGTCACGCTCTCCAGGAGGTGCTCTGCACTCTCCTCCCCATCCAGTGAAGCACACACGGATTCGATGGCCTCCAGTGTACAACTTCCGGCAAAGACGGAGAGCCGCCGGAAGAGGCGCTGCTCCTCTTCATCTAATAACTGGTAGCTCCATAGGAGCGTGTTGCGCAGGGTCTGCTGCCGTATGGGCAGGTCCTGTGGCCCACCAGTCAACACCTCCAGGCGATGCGAGAGCCGCACGAGCAATTCCTGCGGGGAGAGGAGTTTGCTGCGCGCGGCTGCCAACTCAATTGCGAGCGGGAGCCCATCCAGACGTACGCAGATCTCCGCGATGGTCCTGGCATTCGTCTCGGTCAGCCGGAAAGCGGGTCGAACGGCCTGGGCACGCTCAAGGAAGAGCGCGACTGCCGGGGAGGAGGCAAGCACCTCCATTGTCGGAAGCGGTTCGAGCTCCGGCAGAGCGAGTGGGGAGACGGAGAACCCGTATTCGCCCTGGACGTGCAACATGGCACGGCTAGTCACCAGGATGTTGAGCTGCGGGCACCCGGCAAGCAGGACGGTCAGCTGCGGTGCGGCCGGGAGCAAGCGCTCGAAGTTGTCCAGCAAGAGGAGCAAACGCTTATCGTGGAGTGCGACCTGCACCAGGTCGTACGGGGATCGATGTTCGGTTTCCTTGAGCCCTAGTGCCTTGGCGATGGTGGGCATCACGAGGGCGGGATCGTCAAGGACGGCCAGGGAGATAACACAGACCCCATGGGCAAAGTCAGCTTGCACCTCGGTGACGACACGCAGTGCCAGCCGGGTTTTGCCGATGCCACCTGCGCCGGCGAGCGTGACCAGGCGCACTGACTCACGTCGTAGGAGCGCACAGATCGCCGTCACATCTTCCGCGCGCCCAATGAGTGAAGTGACTGGGAGCGGCAGGGTGTTATCTCGAAAGACCAGGTGATTGGCTCCGTATGTATCCTGGGTTGGGTGTACTAACATGGATGCCAGCTCGCTCTGTTCGGCCGCTTCCTCCGGCCCGGTTTCTTGCATTGCTGAGGAGGTCTGCACACGTGGTACTGGTGGGGAGGAGAGCTCATCCTGCGTCTCGTGTTCCAGTTGGCTCAACCCTAGCTCGCGCATGCTTTTGCCGAAGAGCTGACAGAGCCGCTCAATGTAGTAGCTACGTGGAAACGCCGTGCCGTGTTCCCAGCGACTCACATTGAGCGAAAGGGGAGCCCCAATGCGGTCGGCGACCTGCTGCTGCGTCCAGCCGCGTTCTATGCGGGCCGCTCTGAGCAGCAGGTTCGGCGTAGCATGTGCGGCTTTCTTAACCATCATGCGCTCCTTGCCATCATGCGATGTGAAGATATCACCCGTGATACAGACGTGATATGCCGCTGCTATTCATTTCACATACCTCTGCTGGTATGATACCACCAGGAAAAGAAATTGCCCACTTTACCCGCTCGTGCGATTCAGAGACAGGCAGAATGCTGTGGGAAGCATCCTGCACGAGTCGGCTTTCTTTGACATGAGGAGGCTGTTTGTTGCTCCACGAGCCTGTAGAAGGTCAGAATGGGGAAGAGGGATGCCCGACCTGCGCTTTAGCATCTTCATCACCGGTTCTGCAGAAACGCTCTTTGCCTTGCTCGCCGATCTCTTGTAGTATGATCGCTGGCTTTCCAGCTCCAAGGCGTTTGGAGAGATCAGAGACATCACTCCTCTGGCCGTTGGTCTTGACCCCTCTCTTGATGTCGGACCAGCAGGCATCAGACATGGCGAGGTCATCGAGTATCGCAACAAACCAACAGTTTTGACATTTATTGGAGTGCTTTCACTCGCTGCTTCCTCTGATCTTTCGGGCCCGATCAACGCGGGATTTACACCAGCCGAGTGACAGAGGCCGCTGACTTTCGCCATGCGCTCATGGGTTGTGCTGCTCAGGTCTATGTGCGTGTCTTTTCCTCGGTCATCCATCATCGCCGTGCTACCGAGAGGCTTTAGATTCTCTTGAAGCGAGATGTGTCACATGCTACAATACCTGTGGTGACAAAAGACGAAGAAGCCTCTACGAGTCGAGTTAGGTGCGCCGGGAAGTCTGGTCGGCAAGCGGATACAGGTCGCTAGCAGCACAGGGTGAGCCATTGCATACCCGCTTGGAACGATCATGAACAGGCGCATAGTGATAGCTATCGATGCAGATATTTCCCTTCAAACACAGTTTGTGTTACACGTAGCAAGCTCGCTACTCGAACTAACCTCATCAGAACTAGGTGCAGTTCTTCTTCACGTTATTCCCGTGCCCGATCTCCCTCGGTCCAAATTCGGCAAGGCGAACATAGCCCTGACTACCACGCAACGGGAACTTGCAGAACGGGCCCTACACCAAGCACGTCTGGCGTTACAGAAGCAGGGCATCGCTCCAGAACGGATCGAACTCCTGCTGCGCAGCGGCTCGCCTCCTGGCGAGATTGTCAAGGTGGCATGCGAACTTGAGGCTGATTTTATCATGATTGGCAGTCGGGGAAACTCCCTGAAGCAGAAGGTGCGTCGTGTGTTTACTGGAAGTACCTCCCGTCAAGTCATCAAGCTCGGCGCGTGTCCTGTCATGGTCGTATCGCTTCCTCCGATACCTGGTTCCGATAGCCTCGTTGCATGGTATCAGAAGGCCATCACACATTCGCTGCATGAGCATCCTGATCAGCTGATGATCTTCACGGCATCTGAGACGGCCAGCCTGTTTGCTCCACCTCGGAGAGCCGCAGGTCGCAAAGAGGTTGCAGCTGCATCGGCTGCCCTCGAGCAACTGGCTCGCAGTGGGGTTCTCGTCTGTCAAAGGATCAATGGCGAGTTGCGGTGCAGCAACGATTGATCAGGAGGGATTGCTCGTCCTGCGAGATGCAGGTGTATGGAACAAGAGGAGCGGAAGGTACTTATGAAAGAGCGGCGTTCGTTTGCTTCTCCTGTGAGCTTTCGGCCTGACGTCGCCCAACATGTTAAACTTGTCCACACGTGCTGTAGCTCGCTTGTTCTCCCGATATGTGCCATGATAGAATTGGATGAGGCAGTAGAGGTGCCTCTGGATGCCTGCAAGGTGAGCCGGGAAGTCTGGTCGGCCATGCGTCTCTCGTTATGTTTACCCCATGGTGGCCTTTCTCAAAAGAATCAGCCGCTTTGGGGGCAAGAAAAGGATGACCCAGGCTATGCCGACCACGATTCCCTTGGTTTTCAGTCTGCTGGTGGCAATCGTCGTGCTTGCCACACTGGCTGCGCGACTGCGCCTTCCCTATGCGATCTTGCTCGTGCTCGGTGGCTTGCTGCTCAGCTTTCTACCCGGGCTGCCCAGCGTCACACTTGATCCAACCCTGATCCTGTTTGTCTTCCTGCCGCCTCTCATTTATTCCTCGGCGTGGAACACCTCGTGGCGCGAATTCCGTGCCACGCTGCGTCCGATCTTGCTGCTCGCAGTTGGCCTGGTGCTGGTGACAACGGTGGTCGTGGCACTGGTGGCCCATGTATTTGTCGGGCTTCCCTGGGCGGTCGCGTTCGTGCTGGGGGCGGTCGTCTCGCCAACGGATGCCGTGGCAGCCAGCGCTACGGCCAGAAGCGTCGGGCTACCCAGACGCCTGCTGACGATACTGGAGGGCGAGAGTATGGTCAACGATGCCACCGGGCTGGTGGTCTATCGCTTTGCGGTAGCTGCGGTCGTGGCTGGTAGCTTCTCACTGGCCCAGGCGAGCCTGCAATTTGTGCTCGTGAGTGCTGGCGGGCTGGTGGTCGGGCTGGTGGTGGGCTTCCCGCTGGCGTGGTTGCATCGCCATCTGGATGATGCCCCCATCGAGATCGCCATCACCTTGCTCACACCCTTTGCCGCCTATCTGCTTGCCGAAGCCCTCGATGTCTCAGGAGTGCTGGCTGTGATGGCCACCGGCCTGTACTTGAGCCGTCAGTCCTCGCGCTTTTTCTCCTCCAATACGCGCCTGCAAGCCAATGCAGTCTGGAATGTGCTGGTGTTTCTCTTAAACGGCCTGGTCTTCCTGCTCATCGGTTTGCAGTTACGCGTCATTGTGGGGACGTTGGCGAGTCGTGAGCCACTGACGCTGTTCATCGATGCGCTGCTGATCTGCCTCACGGTCGTGCTCGTGCGTATCGGCTGTGTCGTGCTGGCCGCCTTTCCATTGCACCTGTTTGAACGCTACCTGGGTCCTCGTACACGGCAGCCCTCCTGGCGCAACGTGCTGATCGTGGCCTGGACAGGCATGCGCGGTGGGGTATCGCTGGCGGCTGCCCTCGCCTTGCCGCTTACACTGGTGGGTGGAGCACCCTTTCCGCAACGTGACCTGGTCCTCTTCTTGACGTTTTGCGTCATCCTGGCAACACTGGTGGGGCAGGGGCTGAGCCTTGCCCCTTTGATCCGCTGGCTCGATCTGCAGGAGGATGGGTCACGTGAGCAGGAACATGCGCAGGCTCATCTTGCCGCCGTGCACGCCGCCCTTGAACGTCTGGACGAACTGTGCATGCAGTCGTGGGTGCCTGAAGAGTACCTGACCCACCTGCGTTCCGTCTACGAGCAGAAAAGCGAGGGCTACTCGAGGCGACTGAACGGATCTGGTGATGAGGACGAACGGGATGGTGATCGGCAGGAGGCCAAACTGCGCCTGCGTCAGGAGGTGCT